>VMHT01173290.1_pt1 | contig 49053 bp, 65 predicted proteins | sample 4693611 | NCBI WGS metagenome assembly VMHT01 (sample SAMN12280063, study PRJNA550983) | marine metagenome | isolation source: seawater sampled from same location over 5 years 0.02-0.2 micron viral filtrate | place: USA: collected off the coast of southern California halfway between the port... ... | reverse complement strand
TCATCACTAGCATCACCATAATTTCTTAGGTGTTTAATCGTAAAATTTATTGCACTGAAATCTGGTGTATCATTTTCATCTGCTTCCATATCTAGATGAGATTGAATGCTGTTTCGATAAAGTGAAAGATTATTTACATCTGTCATTTTTGTCCTCGTATTCCTCTATTACCTGTCGCAACTTTGAAATTAGTTTCAAGTTGCGGTTTTGGATCAAACACTGATTGTATTAACAGTTGATTGATCTTGAACTTAAACTCTTTTGCATAAGGTATCCATGGAGCAAAGTTCACTTCCATTTTATTATTCTCTGCTGTAGTGAGAATAATTTGTGGTTCAGTTATTATATAGTTGCCAAAAAAAGTCTTCTTAACAAACCCCATAATAACTTCGCCAGTGTTCAGACGAATGCATTTAACTTCCTGCATTTAGCACTGTTTCCTGTAGTTCAACTGATCTGCGACCAACTTGTCCAAACCATCGTGAATCTTCCATCTGCACTGCCATTTCTTTCCAATCACTAACTGAACATGCCTTTAACATGTTTCTAAATTTACCTAGGCGATTTGCACCTAAGTTAAAACACATATTAACTAAGACGTGCTGAATATCTTCGTTAAGATTATCAAAGTCTATATTGTGTTTTTCACATACATGTTTTGTTTCCTCAACATGTTTATCAAAGTCAATCTCGTAGACTGCATCTACTCTTTCTTGACTTACTGGTGTTCCTTCTGGTTCACCAAATTCTGGGTCTCCTTCTCTGACGAGATGTCCGACTCCAAATGTTAAGTAACCAAGAGAATCTTTATAGATTTCTAGGACTTCGCCCTCATGTCTCTTGATCTGGTTTTGTAATAACTCTCTGTTCATACTTATCTTTCTCTAGTTGTTCATCAATTAATTCAAGGAGTATATCACCCATTAACTGATTAAGTTCACTGTTATTTAGTAAATCTTCTATGTTTTCCTCTGTCTCTTCTACATCTTCTGGTAGTCTTCTGATACTTCTTTGAAAATTAATCTGTGCTTCGCCATCAACAAACTGTACATCACCATATTGATACACTAGACCTTTCCATTCAGAACCAATAAGTTCTATACCCGCATCTTTTTCAAATGGGTTTTCGACTACTCTGTATATTGTTCCGAATAATTTTGACATAAAAATAGGGCACTCTAGGTGCCCTTATATTTAGATGTTTGCTAAAACATTTTCTGGTGCTGATACTTCATATGGATCAGTTTCGATGTTATCACCGAATCCCTCTTCTGCGAATACATGTTCAACGACATTGTCGTTTACAACTATTGCATATCTCCATGATCTTACACCAAAACCTAAGTTTGCTTTCTTTACACTTGCACCTACAAGTTCTGTAAATTCACCATTACCATCTGGTAGTGGTCTCACATTCTGTACACCCTGTGTTTCGAACCATGAGTTCATAACAAATGAATCGTTTACAGATAAACAGTACACCTCTTCAACACCTTTCTCTTGAAACTTTGAAAACATTGTTTCATATCCTGGTAGTTGAAATGATGAACATGTTGGCGTGAATGCACCCGGTAGTGCAAAGATTACTACTCTCTTACCAGCAAACTGTTCAGTAGTGTTTAGAAGAACAAAGTCTCCATCAACCCTAACTGGCATGTTTACTTCTGGTAAATTTTCACCTACGTTTATCATAATAAAATCTCCTAATTAATTAAGATACTCCTATTATAATACAAACAGGAGTATCTGTAAATAGGGTTTTATTTAATTTTGATTGTCTGAGGTTTCTCAGATTCAGGAATCTCTCTCTCAAGAGATACAACTAACAACCCATTAACTACTGATGCAGATTTAACTTTAACATTTTCACCAAGTGTCCATGATCTTTTGAAACTTCTCTCTGAAATTCCTTTATGTACAAAGTCTAGTTCTTGACGTGTAGTATTATCACCAGTAACAGTTAGTATTGAATCTTTATATTCAATATTGAGTTCTTCTTTGTTGAACCCTGCAACTGCAAGTTCAATGAGATATGTATCTTCTGAAGATTTAATCACATTGTATGGTGGAAAGTTGTCGTTGATATTAGATATCCTCTCCATGTCTGAAAAGAGTTTATCGAATCCTATTGTGAACGGTCTGAATTGACCAAATGTATCTATTGCTGTCATTTGTTTCTCCTATTTAATAGCAAGTTGTTTCTAATCCCCTTATGGGCAATTAGGGCGTATGATCTGATCTGCTGGTATCTCTCTATTAAATTACTTCAATTTCAAGTCAGCAAATCAGTTCATACTAAAACTTATCGATTTTGTGTGGTACTATGAGTAGTAGGATTTCTTCACTTACGATCTGATCTCCCTTACTCGGTGTACCTATCTGCCGATAAGGCGAACTTCAATAGTAGGTTTTCTTCACTTACGATCTGATTACCCTTATATCAGTTCTAGTGCTTTCAAAAGAGTTATCTAACCGAGCACTTTTGAAGATTGTTGCTACCAATAAATTGGTTTGTTATCAACCCGTGCTCTTTTGAAGAAAGAATTATCTTTTTTCAGCATTTGTATTTATATATTATATATGTTCAACCACCAATTTTTCAAGGGGTTTTTTGAAAATAATTCAATTATTTTTGAACGTTCACCATTTTGATTACTTTATTAAGTCTACCACACTTCATCAATGAGTGAAATTTGTCTGCGTAGTAGGCAGACAATGATGCTAATCTATGCATTTTTATCTCCTATAATGTACTGCAACTATCCGTAACTGCTCTTCGATTTCTCTACTTCGTCTTGTTACATAAATGTTGCATTCGTAACAGTATTGTTACAAATGTATTTATACATTATATCATGAGAATACTATATTTGCTAGACCTTTTTTGTTTCTTCGAACTAACTCGTTCTTAATCTTTTGTCGTAGTTTAGGGACTACAGGTTTGTTGTATGCATCTAATAGAGTTTTGATTGACTGACACTTCATGTATTCATGAACTATAGTAACCTTCTTAGTTGATCTATCTATTTGCTTAGATGTTTTTCCGTATTTCACTGGCATAATCTCTCCATAATTAAGTACTAGTATTTAGTGCTATCTTCTTTCGCAGTTCCTTTCTGCGTCATGCCATACATTGTAGTTATTGCCTACAACTAATGCCATTAGAAAATTTATATTATCTATAGTTTTTGGTTCTAGAGTCTGTCGTTGTATATCAGATTCAATTGCAGGCAAGAGAACAAGTGTTTTAACAAGAAACATTTGTGGTACTGATGGTCGTTCACCAACAATTGGATTCATTTCATAGACACAATCATATTTAAGTCCACGATAAGTTGTATAGATATCTGCAAGTTGTAGTGTGGTAAATGTAATCCACTGCTTATTTGAGATTGGTTCAGATAGTGTAAATTGTAACTTGTTCTTCTTTTCCTTTGACTTTAATATCATCGACTCTAGTAAATAGTCCTTCTTGACAGAGTCCAGCAGTTCTTTGCGATAACAACACTCGTACCCCATTATAATTGCGTGTTTGTCCTTCGAGTCTAGCACCCAAGTTGACGGCATCTCCAATGACGGAATAGTCAAATCTAAGTTCTGATCCCATGTTTCCGACAATACATTCCCCTGTACTGATGCCGATACCAACATCAATCCTAGGAAGGCCTTGTTCTTGATATTCTTTAATAAGTTCATCTGCTTTCTCTGATATTTCTTTTGATGCATCGACTGCCTTCTGAGCATGATCTTCACAATCCAAGGGAGCATTCCAAAATGCCATTATACAATCGCCCATATACTTGTCAATAGTACCACCATGACTTAGTATAATCTTTGTCATAGTATCTAGATATTTATTAATAAGTAAGACTAGACCCTCTGGATCATTTTTGTTTTTATAATGTTCAGATACAGGTGTAAATCCACAGATGTCCATGAATAAGAAAGTCATCTCTTTTCTATCCCCACCTAACTTAAGTTTGCTAGGGTCTTTTTGTAATTCCTCAACCATGTCTGGAGATAAATACATCTTGAACTGTTTCTTAATTTGTTCTTTGAGTTGATATGTAATATAGTATTTGTTGAAAGAAGCATGTCCAAAAACTACTACGGAGGATATCGATGACCAGAAAGTATCGAAAAGAACGTAATCATAAGTCCAGATCCAGAATCCACCACCCAACTGAAGTCCAACAATACCTAGACTCACTATCGCCGAAACAGTTGTGGGAAGCATGTAAACCGCTCCCAATATTCCTAGCAAAACTGTCAAGAGAAGAACAACTTCGAGAAATTCAAGATAGTAGGATTGTTGTATTCGAACTTCTTGCAGAACGGTTTGGATTAGGTTTGCTTGAACTTCATGAGGATATAATACACCCACTGGGGTTGAAATTGGATTATTCAATCCCTCAGCAGTTAAACCCCATACTAAAACCTTGTTTGTAAGATTAGCAGTTTCAAGATCACTTGCTGATACTCTATCAAACTCGTTCCAATAACTGATCATTACATCACTTGTTGGAGTAGTCTCGATTGGTGGTGCTTTACCCATTCTAATCCATTCTATTCCAACTTCTGGTGTAACTTTAGTATTGTAATTGGGCATATCGTATAATGCTCTGAGTGTCTCTAGAGCAAGAGATGGATATATAACATCATTTGCTTTTACGATAAGTGGTGCTGATCTAATTGTTCCATCAAAGTTTGCTGTACCCATTTGAGAAGGTGTAGCAACTGTAACACCGACACCATAAGTATTGTTACGCAGAACTTCGACCGGTGAAGCAATACCATCATATGACCAAATAGAATCTTCTATCTGTCCACCACCAAATGTTGTAGTTTTAACGAAAGGTGCGGCCCCAGTACCTTTTTGATTAGTTGGTTGAGATGATAAGACGGACAATCTATTGATTAGTCCTAACGCAAAGTCATCGTCTTGTTGGAAACGATCCGGTTGTGTAAACCCAATTGCAAATACATGAGTTAAACTTGGATCAGTATTTAATAATATTTCCCCGTAAATTCCACGAGGCCAAGGGAACTGACCATATTTTTCTAAGGACATTTCATCTATGTCCACTAGAACAATATCTTCTACTTTTTGAATCTCTTGTTGTTGATGTAAGAAGTCAAACCATGACCATGATATGTTCTCTATAAAATATGGATTCCATATCTTAAGTCCTAAACATAAACTAATTGTAACTAAAACTGTTTTCCAATTATACATAGATGTCTATAATCATGCCCTTTCTCCACTCTAGTAGTCTATACTTTCGATATCTATTTTGTGGTAACATTCATTAGTTGCCCTGTGTAACTGTAACTGAGCAACCACCAACTGTCATGCAGGTCTGTGTAAGATTATATGATTGTGCTGTAGCACCTTGTTGAGTGAGGTTGAGTGTAGTCAAATAATTTCCTTGAAGACGAATGTAAGCACCATGTGTACCTGTACCATTCTGTAATAAGTTTACTTCTGAATTATTTGTACTGCCATAATAATATACTCTTGCGTATTTACCACCGAGTCCATCTTGATCGATGTTTGTCTCTGTATAACTTGCGTGTATATCTAGGTACGTTTCGTGTGTACCATCTTGTTCTACATTGACTTCATTATAATTACCCAAGACGTGGGCACCATATGTTGAACTGCCGTCTTGATCTATATTGATTGTATTGTTTGTTCCGTCAACATCACCGCCCCATGATTCTCCAGATCCCCACCAAGGGACCCATGAAATTGTATTGCCATTACCTTTCTGAGTGAGATTGAATGTGTTGTTTCCGTGATCAGTGGTGAATCTAATAAGATTTCCATATCCTATTTGCTCAATATTAAGAGTTAAGTTATCACCACCATTGACTTGTTCTACGTGAACGTGATTGTCATCGGCAAAAGTGAGGGCACTTATTAAAATAAATGCCCCTATAATAAATGTTCTTTTTAAAAAATCCATACTAATAATAGTGTAAGTAGAGCACCTTCTAAAAAAGATATGAGCATTGCTTGATACTCAGTTATCTGTAGGCGTTCTAACCATTTATACGTCAAATCTTCATGCCATTCTAAAAATCTTGTTAAATAATGCATAAAATTTCCTCCGTGTTATATTTAGTTAGATTGATTGATCACAATCTCAATTGCTTTGTCTCCACTACCAAATTCTATTATTCCTTGGTAACTGTCGACATTTGTTTCTAAAGTACCAGAGTTGCCACTTGCTATGATAATTTCTATGAGACCATTCACATCTCTAAAGAATATTAGGTCATTGTCTCTCACAAAAACATTATACTGAGAGTCTTTATTAAAACCAAAGGCCGCTCCGATCAAATCTATATTTCCTATTGCACCAGATCCTGATTGTACATCTCTGAGACTTATTGTAGTTCTCTCTAGTTCTGGTACTACGTCTAAGAGATCAGTCAAGAAATCAACATCAAGAAAGTCTATGTCCAACTCTGAGAAAGATAAGTCCTCTGTAGTGTCTGCTAATGCATCACCTTCGAGTTCATTAAATTCTAAGAAGTCTACATCTAGAATACCTTGATCTTGATCTTGATCATCTCTGTAATCATCTTCTAATTGTTGTTTTACTTCAGGTGGTGGATTAACAATAAACATATTATCAATCATGCTTGGTGTAATATTATTAATTGTTAATGCTGTAGTTGGTGCACTGTCTAATGTCGCAACTACAGTTGCTTGATATGGTTGATTGAGTGTAACTTCACCACCTAAATTTGAAACTACTATTTCACCACTCGATTCTCCTGTCTCTTCATCTGGGAGTAAGATCACTAATGATCTTCCGATCTCATCTACGGTTGTAGTAAAATCTGTACCCTTAATTGATATCTGAGCAGTTGGTGTTGAAACGTTTACGTTTGCTTTGTTGATTCTATTTCCTAATCCAGATGTAAATCTTGCTGTACCCTGTACCATTTTAATGGACATTTTGGATAAGTTTGGATCGGGATCATAATATGCTTCATCGATATAAGCATATGTGTGTTCAGTCATATCTAAAACTTCATTGTCTAAGAAGACAATCTTCATTCTACCATTGACTGTTTGTGCTTCATCTTTTAGAACAATCGATGTCCCTATAGGATTTTCTAATTGTTCTCTGTCTCTGGTGATGAAACCATTACCAGATTGTTCTACAATATCACCAATGGGATTGCTTAACACAATCCCACTGATTAACAAAGTACTAAGAGTCGTTAGCAGAATCTTTTTGATTGATCTGAATGACTGCATTTTCACTATCGACATTAAGGTTTATTATCGCATTGGGTGTTGCACAGGCATTTGATGCACCTGATACACACGTTCCTGATAACTGATTGATATCTACGTCAGCACCTGAACCATCTAAAACCATAGTTAAAGATTGTTCTCCATCGTTCTGCAATGTATTGATATTGTTTGTAGAACCATCTATATCTAAGTTCCAAACAATGTTATCTGATTCCCAATCAATGTCAAAGACATTACTTGAAGAACCTGATTGCAATACTAAGTCTGCATTTAGGAATTCTGCTGAAGCAGTAGCACCTTGATCTATATCAAAGGTGTTTGAATCACCAGTAATGACAAAGTTCATATCACCTGAGTCAGATGATCCACTAGAACCTACACTCCAGTCAAACTCGTTAGAGTCGCCTGTTACATTTAGGATTACATCATACGTATCTGCTATGAAGGGTCCATACAATAAGTTTTGATTACCGATTAGATCGATATTAAAATCTAGTGTTGTACCAGTAAGTGTCATAGATGATAATGTTCCGCCTGAGGCATCATTTCCACCTATTTTGTTACCAAATCCTACCTGATCAATGTAAAGTTTCAAAGTGTCCCCGACTTGGGTTATTTTTACTTCGTTATCATCAGTGGCCGCCGCGAAAACAAATGTTGTCGACATTAATAATACTAAAGATAGTATTTTATTCATTTTCGTTTTCTCCTAGAGGGTGTTTATCATTCTTCCCATCACTTCCGTGTGGGTGTCTATGATCTCCCTCGATAACCCAGAAACCTCTATCGTGTCCCTGGTAGATTAATTCAAGAACGGCCGCTTCAATTGCCGTTCTCGTAGCATAAGTCACGGATTCATTATTACCAATTCCATCTTCGTATTCTACTAACTGAGTTCCTTGTTCGATGAATCTAAAAATATCTCCACCTGATCCGTAACTCAGAATCGTCTTACGAGTCTGAACGTTTAACAAAACTTCGCCTGTGAGAACTGAAACTGCTCTCATAGAAACTGTAACTGCATCTTGCCTGTACTGTTTCGTGTATCCAATTCCAAGTGTTCGTGCGCCTCGTCCACCTGTCATCAAATTGGAATCATAACCAATTACACCACCTTCTATTATTATGCCAGCAAATAAAAGTGGTTGTACGTCTTCGACTTCTTCACCCGTAGAACGAGCATAGTCTTGACGTGCTGATCTTATAATCTGTCTCTCTCTAACTAGTGCATCTATACCATTTCTTTCGACAACTCGAAACCATGTTCCTTTTCCTGCTGTCTTTAATGCATCGATAACCATTTCTACACCACCTTGCGTTACTGCTGTAGAAAAAGATGCTATGTTATCAACTGATTTTCTTTGTCCTGTTTTGTCTATAAAATTATATACTGCAACGACTGGTCGTTCTTTTGCTGGTGGTAAATTTAATAGATCGATATATGATGGAAGTTTAACAACTTCTGGACCTTCAACACATATGTATTTTCTTGTTACTGATTTTGCTATACCAGTTACAACGTCTCTGCTCCAACCCTCTTCAAATCTGCCTGTTTCATAAGCACAGTCCGCTGGATTGTCTGACCATTTCGGCACTGATGCACACCCTGTGAGGACAATCATTGTTGCTAAGAGAACTGATCTGAGCATTATCCGCCTCCGTCAGAACCACCTGTATCAGGGTCTTGACCAAAGTTACCAGTACCAACTGGGATTTCTAATACTGTTTCAGTTCCATCTTCTGATACAACTGTCAATCTGATAAACTCGGCACCAGATTCATCTGTTATTACTTCCCATGTAATTATATTTCCTTCTAAAGCAAATGATCCAAACCCTGCAGGGTTATCATTTGCAAACATTGATTCTACTAATTGCTTGGCAAACTGTGCATAGATTCTTGATTCTAAGTTTCTAATAAATTTTGCTAGGGTTGTATTTTCCGCCTCTCGTTCTGCGGCCTTTCGTGCGGATTCGAGAGCATCTTCAATTTGTTTTTTACGAGAGAACTCTTGGTTCTCAATAGTAAGATAGTGAGCACCTGTTCCTATGCCACTAAATGATGGATTCTTAAATCCAAATTTGATCTCATCTGCCATGATGGGCAGTGATAATATTATGCTAAGACTTATTATTCTTTTCACGTTTTCTATTCCTTCTTATTTCTAATACCGTATTCAACTTTTGCTGAAGACGAATCTGATCTTGATCAAGCATTCGCATCTGATCGATCAGTTTGATAAGTGTTGTTCTCTGCTTATCAATCTTGGGTTCTAATTCTTCAGTAACATATTGCCAAATGAAGTATATAAAGTAACCCATACCTAATGCCATAACAACAGGAAATCCAAAATCGTTTACAATCTTAACTAATTCTTCGACCATTAATCTCTCCGAGCATCAATTGAACCATCTTCAATAAAGTTCTCACTTCTTGCTACTCTTTCTAGGTCTGGTTGAAGTTCGAGTGCTTGAGATATTAGTAAATCGATTTTAATAATTTCATTATTCATTACTCTGGCCCTGTCTTCCAACATTGATACCATACCAGTTAATGTTTTCACGTCATCTGCTACACCTTCTAAAATGTAACGTAGTGTTAGGAAGATGAAAAATGCCATTACTATCGAACCAGCAATTGGTACACCCACTTCTTCAATTAATAATAACAAATCTTCCATGCAATTATTTATATAAATTGTGAACTAGTTCACATAAAAAAAGGGACTCTTTCGAGTCCCCTAACAATTGTTTATAGTTAAACTATTATAATTGTGTGTGAATGTCGTTTATCACTGATGCTTTAGTACCAGATCTTTTGATCTTAAGTCCTTTTTTATCAGCATATTCAACTAACTGCACTTTAGTAAGTTTCTTAAGTTCTGCTTTAGAAACTATACCATTCTTGTTGGCATCTGCCACGGGAGCAGATACTGGTGCAGGTGTAGAAACAGTTGTACTAACTGAATCTGTATCACTTTTATTACCAAAGAAAGCATAGACAACTACTGCCAATACAATCAATCCTATAATATATTCCATAATTTACTCCTATTCGAATATTAGTACGACTAGTATATCACAAATGTTACTTATTTAAAAGAGGGTTTTTATCTTTTGCTTTACCTATTGCTAATGCAAAGACTTCTAACCACACATATACTTTTGCCCAAAGTTTATCATCTTTTGGGGTCGGTGTTAATGATACTATCACCGAGCATATTGATATAACTATTGGAACTATCATAAAGAGGTTCCATATTCCCATAACAAAGTCTATTATTCCTGAAAACATATTTGTTTCCTCCTGACTATTATTTAGTTGTTAGAGTTGCCGATTGAGTATTTTGTAGTGAGTTTCCAGTTGCTTTTATCTTTAAAAGATACTATCTTTATCTGTGATAATGGTGCTCTGGGTTCTACTACTTGTTGTGGATTTAATACTTCGACTAAGTTCCATTGTCTTAAAAGATCGACAATAGAGTTTCTACGTCCAATATCTGACTCATCTATGTTAGCAGTTTTGCCATCTAATTGGAATAGTTCTTTGAAGTGCACAATATAGTATTTGCCTTTTTTGTGCAGTATATGACATGATTGAAAGAGTTCTTGTTCTTTTCTACTGGCAACGCCAATACGTGTAAGAGTTTCTCTTATCTTTAGGAAATCGTCTTTTTCTTGAAATTTTATTTCTACTAGATTATTTACTAGTGTCTGTTCGTCCATTGTTTGTGCCACCAAAATTCATACTTTCTTTCAATTCACGGTAATGCTTATCATCTATTAACTCAAGATACTCTTTTGCTCTTTGAGTCGATACACCGTAAAAGGATTTAATTGTATCTAATTTCTTACTTTCGTAAGGTTTTTGCCATTTTGAAAATCGCCTTCTTTTTCTAAGAGTATTTATTAAAAATGAATACTGAAGACGATTATCCAACTGGTGGTTACAGTTCATCTCGTTAATAAGATAGACTGAGTCTTGGTGGTAGGACAATGCCCTATTGGTGAGGAATGGTTGATATGCCTTTTCTTCAACTGCATCAACCATAATATCGACTTTGTCATGACTGACATTCTTAACAAAGTCAAATGGATTTCTTTTACTCAAGTCTTTCGCCTGAGTCTGTAAGATGTTTCTGAACCTCATGAATGAGTTCTTCTCCAGTCTTACCTTTGACTAACACATATACAGTGCCGTCTGCTCTCGTTCTCTCGATTCTGCCATCCATATAATTGATATCGATAACACCACCGAGGTCATGATCTTTTAATGATTCTTCTGTTTCGTAAAACATAGAAGTAAGTTTGTGGGAATGAATCTGCAATACATCATTTGCCTTTTCTTCTGCTAATAAAATTAATCTTTGTTTTTCAACTGCCGAATCATATTGTCCCATCATCATTTCTCCTTTGTGAATCTAAAAATAGTTTGTCTGCTTGTCTCTGAAATGATTTTTCTATTTGTCTATCAAACCAGTTACGAAACCATTGTCTGAGTTTACCCATTATTTGAATTTACACTCCGACATAATCTCTGTTAAACAAGCAACAAAATTAATTTCTGAATCCATTGCGAATGCAGACTTGTATTGATAGTCTGCAATAATCAAAACACTTGCTGGTATAGATGCTGGTTCTAACTTAGTTTCAAGTGCATTAAATATTTTTCTGAATAAGGTATTGAAGTCTTGATCTGAATTTTGACCAACCCACTTTCGCATACCTTTCCAATCTTTTTCTGCAATCATATTTATTAGTGGTGTTAGTTTCTCTTCGGACAACGTTGCTAGAAGTCCACTATCAATTACGCCACTAGCACCATATCTTTGTACTTCATTCAGACATCTTCTGAAGTCTGGAAAGAACTTTAAGATTAGTTCAACTAATACTTTCTGATCATATGTAATACCCTCATCATCACAGATCAACATGAGTCTTGCTAGAAATACTGATGCAAGTCTTTGCTTCTCATCTGGTGTGATGTTAAAATCTATAACAGTACATCTAGAGTGAAGTGCTGGTATGATTCTGTTTTTATAATTACATGTAAAGATGAATCTACAATTTGAAGAGAACTCTTCTATAAAGTTTCTCAATGCAGGTTGTACTGAGTCGGCATTAATATAATCTGCTTCGTCTAGAATTACAACTTTAGGACCACCAGATAGTGATACTGTAGATGCAAAGTTTTTGATTTTAGTTCTGAGTGTATCGATCAAACGACCCTCATCTGAACCATTGATAACGATGAAGTCTGCACCAAGTTCATTACATACTGCTTTTGCTATTGTTGTTTTACCAACACCTGCTGAACCAGATAATAATAGATTTGGTATTTCACCGTTAGATACAAATTCTTGAAATGACTTCTTGATATTTGCTGGTAAGATTGTGTCTTCAATTGTTTGAGGACGATATTTTTCTACGTATAAAAAATTATTTGTATTCATAATAAGAGATCAAACCCCTCCGAATGATCGCCTTGAACCCCAGGATTTCTGATGAGATGTTCAAGTCCCATGGTCGATGCGGAGACTGGCACATCAATCACACTATAAGAAATATATATGTCTTTAGACATTATATTTTGAATCTGGTTCAAGTGCGATGAAGTACTCTAAGTCTACATCTTTGTTTTTAAAGTTTGATATACCTTTTGAAGATACAAAAACTTCGTAATTGCCTTCTAAGACTTTTAGATTTTCAATCTTAAAGTTCATAGAGAATGAAACACCATTACCTTCACCAACTATTCTGCTGAAAGTATTTGAAGTTGCATTCTTTTTATCAGTAACATCTAACTTGATTGTTGTACCATCTGATGAAAGTACAAGATCGTTTACACCAAGAACACTGGCCGCTTTTTGTAATTCGGTCAGAAGTGTAGACGACATATCAATCTTAACTTCTGCATCAGGCATTGTGATCATCTTCTCTGGAGAAGTTACCATGCCCTCACTTGCATAAAAGTATGTCATTGCAGAATCATTATCTGATATTGATACTGCTGAATCATTGAATTCATAATCTGGTGTTTCCATGAGTGATACTGCACCCAAGAATTCTGTTAGATTATAAATGCTAAACGTTTTATCAAACGTCTCTGGTATACTTGCTACTGCTAGTATATTTTTCATATTCGAGATAGTCTTGAGTTGATTGCCTGAATCAACTTTGATACCTGAATTAATCGTTGCGAAGTTTTTTAAGATACTTCGAGTCTCTTCACTAATTTTCATAAGTCTCCTTTGTCATGCACATGTAACATAAACAAGGCATAATGCAAAACTTTTAACAAGTCTGCTCTATTCTTGCCACCTTTCTTTCCATATCGTTGTGCATATTTCATAATATTACCGATACAGAAACCTTCACCATGACCAGAGTCAATAATAAACTCTGTTGATTGGTATTTGTTGAGTGAATAATGTTGATCATAAGTATTGTCAATATAAGAGGCAAACTCTTTTATAAGTTTGTCCTCATTATATTTGTAATTGATTTTACTCTTAAACATTCTCATCGTATTCATTATACTCTGAAGTCTCTGATTCTTCAAGAGGGTTTTCTAAGTTCACACCAGCATCGACTTTAGTATAAAGATCGATAACTGATGATCTAGTTTCCTCATCAAATCTAGAGATACACATCTCAATTGATTTCATTCTGTCTTTGAACATTCTGAATGCATTGACAATGTGAACAAGTCTTCTTGTAGTAATGACATCATCGATACCACCTTCGTAGTAAGTTCTTCTAATGATATCTGCCCAGTCAACAAGTTTCTCACAGAACTCTTGATCGACATCTCCGGTCAGTGCCATTTCTTTAGAAAGTATTTTCTTTTCGATAGCAACTGAAGGATATTCTTGTTGCATTGTAATCGCAAATCTTTCAAGCATTGCCTCGTTCATGATCTGAGTACCGATGAACTTGCCATCTTCAGAACCTTGACCTTTAGTATTAGCAGTAGCAAGAATTGTGAAACCCTCTTTTGGGGATACCCACTCACCAGTTTTCTTGATCAGATAACCTTTACCTTCAAGAACTGATTGTAGACACATGAGTTTGTTAGAACCAAGATCAACTTCGTCAAGAAGAAGAACTGCCCCTTTTCTCATTGCTTTGATAACTGGACCTTCTCTGAAAGTTATGTTACCATTTTGAAGAGTATGACCACCCATCAAATCATCTTCGTCAGTTTCAATTGTGATATTGACTCTAAATAATTCTCTTTTGAGTTGAGCACATACTTGCTCGATCATAAGTGTTTTACCATTACCAGAAAGACCAGTAACAAATACAGGGAAGAATATCTTAGACTTAAGAATATTCTTTACATCTTTGAAATGTCCGAATGGAACATAGTTTGACATCTTCTCAGGTATAATCTTGAAATTATCTTCTAGAATATTGACTGCTTGAGTTTGAGCGGCCACTGGCATATTTGTCGTAGTCGACACATTCATTGGAACAACCTGTGGTGTCGTTGGTACGGGTCTAGGAGTCGTTGGAGCATGTGCTACAGACAACAACGGTGTTAGATCAAAGATAGTGTTTGTTTCGTTAGCAAACGGGTATCTTTTTTTCTTCAACCAGTAAGGTCTTTGCGATAGATTGTCAATCTCTTCTATCGTTAAGACAGTTTTGCCAGGGTATTTACTCTGGACTTCTGACAGAAATTCTTCTCTGTCGGGTGTGAGATGGAACTTCTTACCATCTAATTCTACGTATTCTCTCATCATATAGTCTCCTTTAAAAATACAGTTAATCTTCTCATCTTTTATAGTATACTAAAAAGTGTGGGTCACTGTCAACCATTATTTTAACAATAACTCCAACACTTCTTCTTTAGACTTCTGTGCGATCAAGTCAATCATCTCTGATCTTGTTAACTTGGACATCTCTGCTTTTCTTTTCTCTGTCCATTGAGTATCAAGAATAGTTTTGAAATCTCTGACTACGTTATCGCCATATCTCGGTTCATAATAAACAACTTCTAATGACTCGGCAGTTTTGAACGATGTCCATGTGGCCTTGATAGCAGTTTCTTTTCCAGATTTTCTTGCTTTCATGCCCTTGGCAATCTCGTCTCTAATGCTAGAGTCTTGCATATCGAACTTTACAATATAGACACACTTGCCATCATCGTTAAATCCAGATACAACTATGATTGGATTCTCTTTCAGAATCTTATCATAAGTTTCTTTTTTCTTTCCGCCCCAAGACATACCACCATGTAACTTAGTTACAACTTTAGTACCTCTGACACTTTCAGATTTCACTTCAACGTTTCTTTCCGTCCCTGGATCGAACCCGTCAAATCCATGCATGTCTTCTAGATTGTCAAAACCACATTTGCTAAGAGTCGCCCATTCTCTAGACGGACCAGTAGCAGATTCTTTTGACATCATGAATTGTGCAAAGACTTTATCTCTCTCTTCGAGAATTTCCTCATTGAATGAAAACTTTCTTGTCAAGTCTCCGATCAATGCTTTTTCTTTTATACTTAACATAATATTACTCCATTGGTTTAAGTAGTCTCATAAGATCAACATCGATTGATGTTTTCTTACCTTTTCTTTTAGTCCAATAACTATCGTTATTGACCCAGTATCTAAATGCTTTGCATTCAACTTTTTCTTCAGCACATTCTGAGTGCCTTGAACAGTCGAACTTTACACATGGGCCCACGCCAACGTTGTATAAAGCATCTTGAAATTTGTCCACGTTCATTGTTTGAATTATTTCCATTATGCGATCTCCTTGATAAATTCATTTGTTAAAAATCTTGATGTAGTTTTGTTCTTCTGATTTCTTTTGAAAGCAGACATTATTCTACCCTTCTTTGCACCCTCAAGTTCGTCTGAGAGTTCATCATCTGACGATGCCCCTAAGTTGTTACTCGAAACTAAGAAGAGTTTGTTATAACCTCTAGTGTTTATAGTAACACCAGTTTTTCTAACATCTCTCCAAAGTGCATTGAAGTCCATATCCCAGTTTGTTTCTGGTAAGTCTCTGACCATGCCGATACATTCGCCTTTTCTACTGAAGACAAAGTAACCAGTAACAACACAACCAGTTTCTTTAGATATCCACTGAAGTAAGTTTGCTGTCTTGTCCCAACCGTCATAACCATTTTCATCTTTTGATTTGTAGATGTGATATTTTCCAGAGTAAGGATCTTTTAAATGTCTTTCCCAGTTAGTTCTGTAATGCCAGTAGGCAGAGTCTCCACCAATCTGAGCATTCATATCGTCTCTCTCTGCATCTGTCTCTGCTAACCAATCTGATCCGTGAGAGTAACCATCTGTGATCACTGTAAGAATTGATTTCTCAATACCGTATTGATAGTTGAACTCTGAAATAAGTTTTCTCATTGCAATCAATGTGTGATTAAGAGGTGTCCCACCAAGTTGATATTTTCTAGGGCCGAATATATCTCTGTAGAAGTAATCGTATTCTAGATCACAATCACATACTTGTTCGAACTCTTTTCTCTTCTCTTCTTTTGACCATCTGTCAACGTTTGATGCCCAGTGATTGAAATACAATGCTGAAAGAATGTACATTGCTTTATTGTGTTCTCTACCAGACTGTTCATTAGATAACATCTCAACAAGTCTGCCACTACCACTTCTGAATGAATACTCATCATCAGGTATATCTTCTTTCATGCAATCTGAGAACAAGTATACTCTGTAAGGTATTTGTACTTTTCTGCAAAACTCTGCTAGTACTATTGCTTGTTCAATCAAGTCTCTGACTTCTGAGTGAATAGAACCTGACCAGTCAAGTAATACATTCACACCATGATTCTTGCCATCTGGTAAATAAGTAACTTGTTTGAAAACATCTTCAACGATCTGATACTTCGCAAGTCTATTCATATCTAACTTGCCAGACTTACCAGTTCTTGCTTTCAATGATCTCATAGCAGTCTGTCTCATTTCAAATTCTTTTGCCATGTGATTGACAACTTTTTTGTTTTTGTCTTTCAAATAGTTCATAACTAATTTAGGTCTAACTTGATATTCTGCTTTTGATTTTTTGTTGTGATCATTTCTCCACTCATCTTTTTCTGGAGTGTAGACTGACCAACTGTCCCAATCTGCAATCACTTTTTTGTAATCGTAAATGATCTGATCCATCTCGTCTTTGTGCTTGTCGATATCAAAGAAAGTTTTGATACAAGCATTTTCGTCAACGAATTGATCTTCATTGTTATGTGCATTGTGTTCTGTTAGAGACTCTCTGGCACCATCTTCATCATCGCAACTGTAGTTAGAGGGTCCAACACCACCTTTCTTGCCAGTTTGCATTTCTTCAGACGTTTCTTTATCTTCCCACTCTTCTTCGTCCAGATCAGGCATACTATCTTCTTCACTGCCTTGATCTTCAGTCTCTTCTTCTTCAGTCTCTTCGTCATTGTTGTTGAAGTCTGACTCACCAGAATCGAAATCTTCTTCTTCTTCATCATCAAGTTCGTCTTCATCTATCTCTGAAGAAAACATTTTTGATAATGTCTCATCTTGTTCTGTTCTTTGCTCGTTCTCTTTTGACCATTCATAGATTGCTTTTGATACTTGCTCGACATCTTTCCATGTCTCACAACTCATTGCTAAGTCTAAGAAGACTTGCTCTTCATCTGTCAATTTGATATCTACTCTAGAACCACATTTAGTAATAAGATTGATCTTGTCTATCAATGAAAGTTCTTGTAAGTCTTTAGTTTTGATACCGAAGAAATCTTTGTCCATCAATTCATTGTATGCTTTGAAGAATGATTTTCTAAGACCTTGATATCTGTCTCTGATTTTTCTTTCTATTCTAACATCTTCAACAACATTCAAATAACCCTTAAGAGTTCTGTTTTCTTTAAGAGTTGAATGAAGTCCTTCGTAAGGTGTGTATAAAGCATGACCAACTTCATGACCCATGAACAAGTCATAGAGTTCACTAGACATTTCTTCTTTGAAAGTAGGACAAGCAAGTACCCTATTCTTTACATCGAAGTATGCTGTAGGGATTTTCTTATGAACAACAGTAATATTCTCTGTCGCCATAAGTTTTGCTAGGTTTGATTTGTTTTCTTTAATATTTGTCATATGTATATCCTATCAAAAAGTGAGGGTCATTGTCAAGGTCTAAATAAAATCTGCTATAGATTCCCAACAACCACTGACTCCAATTGCTGAGTTATCACACCCTTGCCCTTCGAACCACCACTCCATTTCTAATCCTTTAAAAGATTGTTTGTAAATAATTGCATCGAACCATTCACCAATTTTCTCGTAACCATTTGTTTCACACACTCTTGCCTCTATGAAATCATCGTTAACACAATCGACTTTGATATAACCTTCATACTCTTTACCAGATTGCTTGTATCTGATCTGTTCATAGTCCCAAATAAATAATTCTTTCAAACTCATATTATATCCCCAACTCTGCAACTTTCAGTGCAATTAATGTATCAATGAAAGTATCATTGTCTTTACAGTATGGAAGTTTGTCTATCCCATAATCATCTGCAATTGCATGAATGACATTCCAAATATCGTCATTGGCCATGTCATAGACATCACTTGCGATGTTTTCTTTTATTGTTTCGTTTACTAGATTACTCATATTCACTCCTTTTATCAATCTAGTATTAGTATACTAAAAAGTGAGGGTTACTGTCAAGGTCTAGTTTAGGTTTTTTCTATGGGTGCTTCGAAGGCAGGGCCTTGTTCGTCAAGATGAATTCTGAATAAGTCTTCATTTGAATCGAGATGGATTGGGTGTGTAGGCATTTGTTTTTTCATATTAGATGAGAACCATAATGATACTGTGTATCTACTATTACGTCTCACTTTTGAAACTCCATGTGGTATATAAATGCCTTGAAATAATAAACCACTATTTGCTACAGGTGGATATACTTGATCTTCATATTCTCTCTGAACATTGTCATGACACATTATTTTACCACCTGGTATATAAGTCTCACCACCTTTAAGATCATCGTTAAGATATAGAATACATGTCCATTCACGTGCTGGTGTCCCGTGGTGTGTATTCAAATCCATTTCTTGATTAGAGTATATGTCTAGATGTGGGTGTTGCTCTCCCCCTATGGACCAGTTATTAATACCAATCATTTCTGGTACTACCATTTGACCTGAGATTAATCTGATTTGACCAATGAGATCATATACAACTCTCATGAGTAAATCACGTACCCATTGAGTTTTGATATGGCAAAATCTTATGCCTTGATACTCTTCTTTAGAACCTATTCTGACTAGATGTAGGTGTTCTTTATGAAACTGTATTAGACTCTGTGCTTCTTCCGTGGTCACTAGATTGTGTATCATCTGTGGTTGATACGGCATCTTCACTTCCTGATTCACTTCCGGATTCTGCATCGGCACTTGATCCATCGGCAATAGATTGCTCTCTATCGGCAAGATATCTGGCGATTTGCATTCTTCTTTCATACTCTTCTCTCTTTTTCTTTTCTTTTGGTCTGGCCTTAATTGCTCTTTCTATTTTAAGTCTAGATGCTCTCTGCAAAAATAGTATACCATTTAAGTGATCGAGTTCATGTTGAACACATCTAGATGCCATTCCTTCTAATGTAAGAACTACTTTTTCTCCATCAGTATCTTGATACTCAAACTCTATAACTTTTGATCTCTTGATCATAAGATAGATATCTGGAAAAGATAAACAACCCTCTTTCATGTTGTCTGTATCTTGAGATACTTTTAATAACTTTGGATTCCAAAAAGCAACTACGCCTTTATCGGCAGTTCTCATTACGAACATTTTATATGGTAGACCACACTGATTTGCTGATAGTCCAAGACCACCATATCTATCGATTGCTTCTATCATATTCTTTTCAATCTCTTTTGGATCCTCAGGTGGATTCTCGAAATCGAATTCTGGTGGTGGTACTCTTAATACCTTATGTGCTTCTGCTACTAATTCGTACATGCTTATATTTATGATACCGATATGCGACTAAAGTTTTTATACTTTTCAAATTTAATTACTTCATCAAACTTGTCATACAAGGCATCGCCCTTATGACTTATTATAAATGCATTAGTCTTTTCTGTCAATGTGTTTAATAGTCTTAAAAAATCATCAGTGCCCTGCGTGTCTAGAGAACTATCAAATACTTCATCTAATATAAGTAAGTTAGTATTTACACTGTTCTTCATTCTTGCTACTGCTCTCCATGTGAATAGTAATGCTAAATCAATTCTCATCTTTTCACCTTGAGAGAAGTTATCATATTTGAATACATCTCTAAATCTAGACTTGATTGTTTCTTCAAATGCCTCATCAAGTTCGAACCCAACATAGAATTCTAAATTTGCAAGATACTTGTTAATAAGTTTATTCATCACTGGAACATATTGCTTAATGATCTTTTGTTTTACACCAGCATCTTGTAATAGCATTTGTGCAATACCAAAGTAATGTTCTTTGTCTTTGAGTTCTTGTTTCTTTGCTACTAATATATCTAGATCATCTTCACTTGTAGCAAGTTTATCATTTGCACTATTGTCTATCTGTGCTTTTGTAAGATCGTTTATTTGATCTTGGACTTTACTTATATACTTTTGATTAGATGTAATCTCTGTTTGTAATAGTCCTATCTCTCTTTGTTTCTCTAAAATCTCTGATTGAATTATGTTGATTCTTTGGATTTCATCGTGAAGTTCGTTGATTTTTGAATCGAGTTCTGTAACCGCCTTCTTGATCTCTGAGACTTTCTCTGTTTTTTCTTGAATACATTTCTCTTTGTGTTCATGATCTAGTCCCTGTTTACATGTTGGACAGTTGTCATGGTTCTCGTAGAATTCAATATCTGAGAGTGCTTTCTTTCTAGCAGTTTCGAGTTGTTTCTCCAAGTTAATAGTTTGTTTGAGTCGATCTTCAACTGTATCTTTATTCTGGATAGTGGATTCTTTCTCCACCACATCTTTCGTCTTTTCATCTATGGTCTCCATTAAAGACTGAATATTACTTTCAGTTTCTTTCACGGTTGATTCATACTTAAGAATTTGTTTATCACGATTTTTCTGAAGAGCATTTATCTGCTCTGTCAAACCATTAATTCTTTCTTCAAGAATTTCTATTTCATGTTCGTTCTCTTTAATATCAATCTTATGCGATGATACTTTCTTTCGTAGTATGTCTCTCATAGTACTAAAGATAGAGATATCTAATAAGTCCTCTACAAGTTTACGTCTCTCACTTGCTTTTAATTGCATGAAAGGTGTAAAGTTTGCTGACCCTAAAATTGCTACTTGAGTAAAAGACCTATGACTCATTTTGAGTATATTCTTTTCTAAGTGATCTTGATAATCACGTACACTTGCATCTTGATTGAGCATAGTTTTGCCAAGATATAATTCAAATTTATTTGGTCGAGTTCCACGAATTACTTTGTATTCTTTTTTACCAATCATGAAATCTACTTCTACTAACATTTCTTTTCCATTGATTGAGTTTACAAGAAGTTCTTTCTTAAGATTACGGAAACCCTTACCATATAATGCATAACATAATGCATCTAATAGAGTTGATTTACCAGCACCATTCTCACCTATAATGAGTGTTGTTGCTGATCGATCTAATTCTATTGTTGTAAATTTATTACCAGATGAAAGAAGATTCTTCCATTTAACTTTCTTAAAGTGTATCATATATAATTATGTTCATCTAATGCTTCATTGTACAACGAAGTTATTAAAGATGTAAGTTGGTTTTTCTCACCTTGTATTTCTAAACTATCAACATACTTTGTTAATATAGTTAAAGTGTCTTCTACGCCTTCTATCTCATCGTCAGATAGTAAGTCCATATGTTTATGATCATCTACTGCTGTAACATGTAAAGGATTTGCTTTATGAAGTTTATCCATCATCTGATCAAACCAATATGGATTATCTTTGTTTACTACTATTACTTTAACAAATTTATTTTCATATTGTGAATAGTCTCTATTCAATATTTTTTCAAATGATTCTTTTGTATCATCATAGAATACTTTTTCGAACATTGTAAGTGGATTGGGTACTGGTAATACTGATTGATCTTCTGTATCAAAGATATGAAAATACTTTTGATCACCATAATCTGACCAAGTAAATTGCATCTGTGAACCCAAGTAACGACAGTTCTTGACTTCTGATTTAGTATGAAAATGACCACTGTATACTTTATCGAATCGTTTTAGATAACTGATATCTAACCCATGAGAACATACTGCACCAGGGAATAGTAAAGCACCTTCGATCTCAAAGTGACCCATACAAATACTTGCATTTGCACTTAATAAAAAGTCTACACTATCTGCATAGTTTTCATTATTGATCCATGGTACAAGAGCAATATTAAACCCATCATATTCTTTTACTTCTGGGTGCTCTATTACATTGATATTATCGTCTGCAAATAATAACAAGTCTGGTGAGTTTACATCATTAGTTGACTTATAATAAGTATCATGATTACCAAGAATAAGATCCATAGTAATACCACGTTCTAATAATGGTTTAATAAAATGTTCTCTGTTTGCTTTAAGTGTAGCAAAGTTTACATACTTTCTACGATCAAAGTAATCACCTAGATGTATGATATGATCTATCTTATGCTCATCTAGATATGGGAAGAATACTTCCTTATAAAACCTACCTTGATAGTCAGACATTGCCTGCATATCACCACGAACACCAGCATGGGTGTCATTTAATATTGCTATTCTCATTTACTAAATTTATCTAAACCTTTTTCTTTCTTTGCTTTTGCTTTTTTAGATTTTCTTGGTTCGTATTCAACTCTGTTCATATTGTCTTGTAACCATTCTACATTTGAGTTGACCATACCTGTAGTATCGCCATCTATAGTATCAAATGTATCTGCTGTTATATCTGATATGACTTGTTGTTTGATAAAAACTTGTTTCTTTTCTTTTTGTATTCTTCTTAGAAATGCATAGTAACATATTTGTGTAATGTATGCGAATGCATTGTTTGATTTTTCTCGATTGAAATTACCAATATATTGTATGCAATTTTCTATTGCATCACAAATCATTTCATCTCTGTAAGTATAGTTAATGAAATTAGGTCTAGTAGATAGTCGAGTTGCAATCTTATAGATGCATTCTCCTATGTAGTTCGACATTTTTGGTGGTGTTTTGTCTTTTGATTTGGCGAGTTTAACTGCTTCGTTATGCTCGGCAACTGCGTTGGTGAACTCTTTGTTGTTGACATAGTGTTCGTTTTGTTTTGCGTTTTTTGCCATGATGTAGTTATTATACTAGTTTCCTTCGTTAATTGTAAGAGGGTTTTAGATATTTATTATTTTTAATTTTTTTCGGAATCCCTATTGACGGGCGGTGGATTCATGATATGATTAGTATGTACGCCGGGGTAGATACTTATATAAAGAGATACATTAATAAGGTTATCCCTCCTAGGAACACTGCTAATAACATCAATGCTGTAAACATTATATTATATAGAGTGGGTTCAAAAACTTCTTGTTTCCCTAAACCAAATAAAAGTTTCAAAATAATTCTCATAATATAATATATGTATTTAGTCTAGAAATTGGCCGTTGATTACGAACACACCCAACATGCCAAAGAACACAGTTAACTGTATGATAGTAGGTATTACTACAAAAAGTACGAGCGGATCAAAGTCCCCTTTCATGAAGAAATCTTCTTCGAACCATTTTTGCTGTTCTTCTGGTGTACAATCTACAGTGTTATGTAAATGTAAAGACAACTGCTCAGGGTATCTTTCGACCCTTTCCATTTGTGGTCTCTTCCACGAATCGTTGCCCATTTTATCCATTACACTTAGGTGCCTTAGTTTTAGTGTAATCTATAGGTCTCTTGCAATTTTCTAATGCTCTCATTCTCCAGTCATCGGCGAATGCATTTGCGATAAATCCCATCAACACGACCATTGCAAATATGTTTTTACTTCTTATACTCATACTATAGGCGCAATTGCTAAAACACATGTGATAAAAATCATGATTAGTATAGAGAGTTCCATACCATCTTCCATTTGATCTACAGTTAGTTTTGGTGCTTTGCGTTTCATTCTTGCGACAAATTCTGCCATTTTAATTATAATCTCCAGTGATATCATTATATAACTACATGTTATACGCAGTTATTTATATTGAAATTAAATGCTCGGTATTATGTTTTGAAAAATTAGTGTAACTTTTTTTTATTCTTGGGTGGTTGCATCTCTAAAAAGTCTTCGATAGTATCGTCAAGTGTTATACCTGTATCTCTAGCATCGAATTCTTCTAAGTCAAATATATCGGGGTCTTGGTTGTTTAGAATCTTAGACATTGCATCTCTGATTCTTTTATCTAAATCTTTATGTATCTCTGAGGGTTTATTTAATGGTATGCTATTATCCATTATCATTTCAAACCACGTTGAACTTGCATTATCATAATGTGGTATAAACTGATCATTCATTGTATTTCTATGTACCACATGATCATAAGGGATTGTTAATTTTTCTTCTGCACTTAATGGTGCATATGGATAAAAAACACACTGAGTCTTTCCTGTACCTGGTATCATAGTCAAATGACATATCATTGGTAAAGTAATTTCAATACCTGTTTCTATATCTCTAGTCATGCCAACAATCTCTGCACCAGATCTGGTCTTCAATACTTCGTATTGTTGGGGTGATGTTAAGTCTTTAGGTGTTGCCATGCAAGTCAAATTGTTTTAGTTCATAAGGAAAGTTTTCTTCATTATAGATATTTATTCTTTCTTTTAAGTGCTCTAATGTATAATTATCACATTGAAGATCATCTGATATATCGAACAGTCTCATAGAATCTTTTCCATCTGTCTTACGTAACCCTCTACCGATTGATTGTAGATTACGTATTCTAGATTTCGAAGGACTTGCAAATACTATGTTGTCGATTCTTTTAATATTAACACCTGTAGAGAACGTTCCATATGATGCAAGTATAACACTTGACTCACTTTGCTCTACAAGTTCTCTAACTGTTTCTCTGTCTGCTGTATCTGTACCACCATATACGTAATGCAGATCATCTACTCTGCCATCTAACATAGGATATAATACTTCACCATGCTTCTCTACGTACTGAAATAATACTAATGTATTACCTTTTAATGATGCGACTAAATTTGTTATGAATTGATTACGTTCTTCTGAAGAAACTAGATACTCCATTTCTTCTTGGTATGACATTGTATGACACTTCTTATGTTTTAATACAATACAATCAATCTCAATGTTTGCAATTGTACCTTCTTCCATAAGTTCTGAAGATGTTATAACTTTCTTACATGGACCAAAGAGTCCTTCAAGTTGCAGTCTATGTACTTCTGATCCGTCTAGTGTACCTGTAGTACCTATTCGAATTGCAGTAGACTTCATCTTTTCAAGAATACCTTTTAATGTCTGTGCTTTAAATAAATGTGCTTCATCTCCAACAACTACATCAAATGATTCTAGAACTTCTTTAGGTGCCTTACTAAAACTTTGCCAAGTTGTAACCGTGATCTCTGCATCAAACACAGGTTGACCGCTATAAATTTTACAAATGTCTTTATCATATCCATACTCTTTAAAATCTTTTGTCATTTGTTCTACTAGTGAAGTTGTAGGAACTATAATAACTGTTTTCTTGTTATACCATCTTGCTAGAAGATATATTATTAGAGACTTACCACTTGCTGTAGGAGACAATAAGAGTTGACGACCATACTTGAGTGTTGTTTCAACTGCTTCCATTTGATAGTCTCTGGGTTCAAATGGTAGTTTGTATTCTTTCATGAAATACTTTTTAAGATCAAACCTAATATCAGTTTTCTCACCGATAACATCTGATATGCCTTCAAAATCATATCCTCTTTCACGACAAAATTCATCTACATATGGCAATAGACCAACGTATATTTGATTTGTTTTGATAGAGAATAATCTGACTTTGCCATCCCAAAATTTCTTTTTGTATGACGGCATGAATTTAGCATTTGGTACAGTAAAAGAAAAGAAATCGTAAAGGTCTCTTGCGAGTCCATCATCGCAATTAACTTTCATGAAGACCTCATTGATCTTCTCAACTGTAACTTTAGACATGTCTTGGTCCGTGAAACCAACTTACTAGTGATATTCTAGTTCCTTTGGTCACGGGTTTTACTTGATGATACATGTATGAAGGAAATACTATTAATGATCCCCTTGCTTTTGCTGAATGACCAACTGTCTTAATGTGTTGATCTATGTCATATTTTCTTGAGTTGTCTTTAAGGGAATCAAATATACCATTAGGATCGATGTATTGAAATTGACCACCCTCGTAATCATCTGGAGCAGATAACTGAATAGTCGATGATAATTTTCTAATGAATCCTGGTTGCTGACCTTGATCGAAAGGTCCAGAGTCTTGATGCCATGTGTAATGATCTCCAGGAACTGCTGATCCATCTTTGACTGCATCAGACCATTCTTTATCGTAATCTTCTCTATGATGATATACAGTAAATTGATGTGGTTCTACTTCAGACCATGCAAAGTTCCACCCAGATATATTATTACATGAGTTGATACCTTCACAAATTTTATTATCAAGTGCTTCTCCCATTGCCCCATGTTGGATCCATTTAACATCTGATTGTCTTATTTGCGAGTCTCTTTTTCCACCCATCTCTGTTGGTTTGCCATCTGCATCATAACCATTCTTTGGATGACCGCCAATCATTCCAGGATCCCATTCTAGTCTTTCTGCTACTGCTAGTATAGAATCACACTCTTCTGGTGTTAGAAAGTTTGGTATTACTGCTATTGGTGTTGAATAGTTCATATTATTGCCCTGCCATAAATTTACGCCACTCTATTGTGTTCTTAATTGTTTGATGTCGCCATGTGATGTTATCCATACATCTTTTTATAAAGTCTACTACTTCTGTTAAGTATTCTATTTGTGCTCTTATCTTCTGAAGATCTGGATCTGCATCAAAGAATACACCCATGTCATTCTTCATGACTTTCAATCCATCAAACGGATCAGGATTCCAACCTAATTCTTTTATTCTATCATCGTCTAGTTTACCATTAAACCATAACCACTTATCTTTTCTAAGTAATTGTAATTTGAATTGTAAGTCTTTTAACTTGATGATGTGATCAGTCAACATCTCTGAGTATTTTGCGTGAAGTTTTGGTACATCAAGAGACGATTTATCTAGTTCGATATCATCGATCTTTACGTCTTTATGCCATTGTTCTTTGATTTCATTTAGTGTCATAATATATAAAATTCCAATTTAATGCTTATAGTATAGCATATTTATTGTTATTTATGAAGTGTTTTTTATCTCATAGTATGTGAATCTTAGAGACACAGTTGCTATAACTGGTTCTGATTCAGCACCAGACTCAAGTTCTATACCACTTAATGATATAGGAAAACAGTCATGAAACCTAAAGTATCTATTAGGTATATTCTTGTTTGTATTAGTAACTAGAGTTATATCTGAGTATTGATTGAGATCGTTATCAATAGATGCCATAACATTTGTATTGTTTTTTGCTGTCTCTGTATACGTACCAAATAAAGATGGGTTTGATACAGGTACAATAGAATCCATCCAATCATATATCTCTTTAAAATTTTCTAAGTCTTCATCAACTAAAAAGTTTACATCTAATGTATCAAATGAAACTTTATCACCAGGGAAGAATGCATTCACACCAACACCAGCAGGTTGTTCTGTTTCTGAGAAAGTCAAACCAGGAATAGTTACGTTTCTAACATAGTATTCTACATTAGGAACTTTATCTATTAATAGTTTAAAGTTATTTTTGTTTAATATTGATTTATTAATTTGAGTCATATATCTATTTATATAAACGATAAATACAACTATGAAGATATTCGTATCTATTGCTTCGTTTATGGATCACCAACTTGAAGAGACGATTGATTCCTGTCTAGAGAATGCACACTTTAAAGACAGAATTAACATCGCAGTCTGCGATCAGTCAAAAAAGTTTAATCAAACTATACACGATAAAGTAAAGTATTATACATTTGTAGATTATAGATCAGCAAGAGGTCCTTGTTGGGCAAGACATCTGTTACAAACTATAATGCAAGATGAAGAATACTACTTACAAATAGATTCACATACTCTATTTGAAAAAGACTGGGACGTTCATTTAGCAAATCATGTTGATAATCTAGGACATAATGCAATTATTTCTACATATCCTTTAGATCATGGCGATGATGAGTCTAAAAAAGATTGGACTTGGACTTTAGTATTAGATAGAGATCAACTATTCGATAGATATACTTACTTCAATACACAAAGAGGTGCTAATAAGTCTAAAACTATTCATAAAGGTTTTTTATTAGCAGGTGGATTTTTATTCTCTCATAGATCATTTGTAGAACAAGTTCCCTATGACCCTGTGTTTTACTTCACAGGAGAAGAACCTAGTCTCGCCCTAAGAGCATTTACACATAACTTTGATATCTATCATATACCCGATGTACCAGTAAGACATAATTACGTCAACGATGGTGAAAGACCATTACACTGGGAAAGAGATGAAGAATGGAAAAGATTACAGATCATATCAGAACATAGATTTTCTGATTTGATTAATGATGAGTTGCGTGGACCCTATGGGTTAGGATACCAGAGATCGATATCAGACTACAGAAGATTCTGTGGTATTGATTATCCAAATCGTGCTATCGTTTCCGATATTGCGTTTGGCGATTCAACCCCTGGTACTTCTTAGTTACTTCTCGTTAACAAACTCATTGAGTTGTCTTGCAGTTACAATAACACTTTCAGTAGAAACGAACTGATCACCGTAAGGTTTTCTGTCGTTTGGAAAGTTGTTGTTGTGTTCTACAATCGCCTCGTTTGATCTATAGATATTTCCTTCTAATAGACCTTGTGCTTGATTGAGTTAGTCTGCTCGGATTTCAAATCCTGATTTTGGTGTTGTCATAATTCCTCCTGTGTGTATGTGTGTTTATAACTAACCTTATATTTAGTGTATAAAAAAGGTTGACAATGACCCTCACTTTTTAGTATACTATATCTGTTAGTTCGAAATCGTAGTCTAATCAACTATCCTTCTAGAGAAGCGGCAAGACCAATTGATGATTGTGAGACCGAAGTTCGATAACAGACCCCGACGGGAACTACTGAAGAGTATTGGATCGAAGTCGGGGTTGTTTTTATTTAAGACAAAAAAAAGGACTCCGAAGAGTCCTTTTTAATTCAGTATACTGATTTATAGAATGTTAGATACTGCTAACTTTCTGTAGTATTGGTTACTACCATCAGATGCTAATCCACTTGAAGGTGTATCACCAACAAAAGGATTACTTACCATACCGTAACGAGTTTTGAAACCAATTTTCGGTTGGAAAGTGTTCTCGCCAACTGCACGAACCATTTGTAATGGAACGTAAGGACAATAGAACATACCAGCATCATAAGGATTACTTCCTCTATAACCAACTGTCATGTAGTCTGATCCAGCATATGGGTCAACATACACTTTAATTCTACCGTTAAGAACACCAGCAAAAGTATTACCAGTATCATCAACGTTTAAGTTAGTTGATAGAGCAGGTGTGTAATCTAATACGCCTGCCATTGAAAGAGCAGATGCTACATCAGATGAACATAGGATAAAGTTACCTTTTCCTCTACGTGTATCTTTTGCAATCTTGTTTGATTCTCTTTCGATTTGGAATAATAGTCCTTTGAATTTCTCAACTGACCATCTTCCGTTAGCATCAACGTCTAAGTTGAAAGTACCTGCACTTGCTGTTGCCTGGGCGCCAGTTTGTGCTTGGTTGTTTACTTCTCTTACAACTTCTCTGTTGATTTCTGCTAAAATTTCAGCAGACAGAATGTTTGCTAATTCTGATTCAGCATCAAGACCATGAATTGCTTTTAAGTCTTGTGCTAACTCTAGTGAGTATTCCGCTTTGAGTGCTCTTGAAACTGCTGTTACAGTTGCTTTCTCGATTGTGAAAGACATAGATGCGAAATTATTTCCACTTCCTAATGTCTCTGCTGCCGCAGTATTCATACCAGTTGTAGTTGCGTTTTGATACGCACTTGAACCGGCAAATGGATCGCCTTCAGGGTCGGAATCTTTTCCGTCTGTATTAGCATCTGCCGCGGCACTATGACCAGTTCTTGGTTCATTAACGCCCATTGCTTCAGAGTTTGCTAATCTGCTACCTGATGGATAATCTTGATATCTTGCTTTCATGGCGAAGATAAGTCCTGTCGGACCAGTCATTGGTTGAACACCGCAAATGTCGTAAGCAACGAGATTTGGCATAGCACGTCTTACTAATGAGATCAATATTGGATCCCAGTTAGAAATAGCGGCCCCAGTAGAGTTTAAAGGTGCTGCCTCAGATAAACTTTGTCTATCTTCCGCAAGTGCTTTCTCTTGGTTTTCGAGAATCACTGCTGTAACCGCTTTCTTGTAGTTATCACCGATCTCAGGAAGATCGTTGTGCTCTAGAATAGGCGACCACTTTTCTTGTAAATTTTCTGATTGAAACATTACATTTCTCCTTTAAATTAACCTAATGGTTTTAGTTTGCTTATTGCAGTAGTGTACTGATTCATAGTAGGGTCAAGAATAGTTTCTTTCTCTTCTGAGAATTCTCCTGTTCCTTCTTCTACTACAGTTTCTTCTGCAATCGTTTCACTATCAGCAGGAAAGTATGCTTCTTTGATTTCTGAAACCTTCTCTGAGAAGTCTTCTTCATTCATGAAGTCTACACCTTTTGCTAATGAAACTAGTTTTTCCACCTGAGATTCAGACAAGTCGGAACATGCCTCTCTCACGATGTTGTCTCTTTTAAGATTGTCTAACTCTTCGACCATTTCCATATTTTTAGATACTTCAGTGTCTAGTTTGTCTTCCATCTCATCAAGACGATTTGCGAGTTCGTCCATGACGTTATACTTATCTTCTGGTACTTCAACATAATGTTCTACGAACAACTGCTTAAGTCCTCCAATAAAGTTTTCGGTCATTTCGGATCTCAATCCTCTTTCGATTGCGAGTTCGTTTTCTTTCGTCCACTCTTCCGCACAGAAAGTAAGATACTTATCAACTGCCTCTGCGAGGTCGTCTTTAACTGTATCTATTCCGGATTTTAAATTCTCGGAGTACTCAGACTCCATCTGTTCTTTGATCTCTTCGACTTTAGATGATACCGCCGCCTTGAAGATTGTTCTTGCTTTCTCAGAATTTTCTTCTGATAATTCAAGTGCTTCAGAAATTTTAGATAGGTCGTCTTCTATTTCGATCTCTACTAGTGAAGATTCAACTTCTGTAGACTCTTCGACATCTTTTTTCTTCTTGTCGTCTTCGTCTTCATGCTCGTCTTCGTCTTCTTCTACTTCGTCCTTCTTTGGATCCTTCATAGAGTTTACTTTGTTATAACCTTCTTCAACGTCTTCATCATCTTTTTTCTTCATGAGTTCAACTATTGATCTTGCGATCTCTGCCTTAGTCAAGGATTCGTCCACTTCTTCTTCGTCAGACATGTCCATTTTCAACTTCATAAGTTCTTGCTTATCCATGCCTTTCATCTTGTCGACCATTGCCTTGATCATTGCCATTTTAGAAGGTTTTTCTTCTTCAGAATCTTCCTCTTCAGCAACTTTTTTCAACTTGGGTTGAGGTTCAGGTTTAGATGCACCTTTTTGTTGAGGATCGTTTGATACGCCCTTAACATTTTCTGCACTCTTAACTGAATCAACTGCTTTGTCAACAGGATTTTCTTCAGGTTTGACGACTTCACCTTTTCCGCCTTCTATTTTAGCGGCGTCAGATGAACCTTGCTTAACAGGTTTTTGATCCCCTTTCTCTGCTTTAGCATCAGGTTGCTGACCTTCGGTCATCACTTCTGCGATAGCATCGGATAGGTTTTTTTCTAAATCTGCCATTTTTTTCTCCTGTTTGAGTTTTGTAAATAACTCTTTTATTTATATGTTAAAGGTTCTCAACGAACTTTTTCCATAAATTTAACTTGGTTTCTTCTAGTTTATTGAGTCTAGCAGTCTTCAATTCCCATTGCATTTGCTCTGCCTCTTTTGCTTTCAGAATACCATTTTCAAATATCCATTCAACTCCTTCCATGATTCCTTCTACGAAGGCCTCAGGTGCTGATGGATCAGCAACTATATCAGCGGCAGTTGCCAACTGAAAATCACTTTTAACATGCTGGGCGCCATTCTTTTGCTCTAGTGATCCTAGACCTCTAGATGAGACTCCCAGTTTTGCACCGTCATCGATTAAATTTCTAACGATTTGACCGTTTGGTGTACTTAAAATTTTTGCTCTTCCCACATAGTTGTTACCATCTTCTTCGAGTTTAGTAATCAAATGTGAGACTTTGTCTAAATTGATTGTTGGTCCTTCTGGGTGTCCTAACTCCCCAAAAGCACGACCTTGTTCGACAAATTCTTTGTTGTATCTCTCAACTTCTTTTGCCATTATTGCTTTAGGATATACACGACCATTTCTATTCTTGATCTCAGATTGCATGAATACGCCTTCTATAAAGTATTCCTTTTGACCCTTATCGTTCTCTTCTATAATTACGGGTGATACACTATAGTCGTTAAATTCAGATATTAATTTCATCTATTGCTCCTAAAATTTCTTCTTTAGAGATGTTTTCTTCACCCATCGTTAACATTACATTCTTTATATTCTTCATCTCTTTCTCTGCGGCCTTTATATTTTTGTAAGTGCCGATCTTAACATCGTCCATATATACATGAACTTTATTTCTTCTGTCTTGTCCGTAGACAATATTGACAGGTTTGCCAGAGACCTTATGTGTCTCTCTCTTTACTTCCTCTTGATCTTTAGGAAGTTTGAATTTGGCCTCATTCAGTTCCTGAGTTATCTGTTTCCAAGTCTTGCTCATTATTGTTCCAATCTACTTGCATTTCAACTCTTTTCATGTCGACTGCATCTGCTGTTTTACTTTTAATATTATCAAAAATAGAATCTCTAGCATCATGCAATTTACCTGCTTCGATTTGATCTACGATTTTTCTTGCATCACTCATCTTTAGAATCCTCCGAATTCATCATTATCATCTTCTCCATCATCTCCACCTTCAGAATTTATCTCTTGATCCATAACTGCTATTTCATCATCAGTCATATTCAAAATCTTTCTTCTAACGTAAGAATTAGAGAAGTACTTACCTATATATGATTCGGCCGAAGAAAGTAAATCTAATCTTTCTTTCATAATCTCTTGCTCTTTTAATTCAGTGAAGTGATTATCAGTAGCAAAATCATATATTAAAAAGTCTGCGATAGCATCGAACTCTTCACTTTTCATGATATTTTTCAATATCAATTGAGTTCTAAGCATATCTGTAAACACTCTTGCAAATTTATTTTGCAAACGTTTAGTGAACTTATTAAACTTAAGTTCGTCTCTAGAAATCTCAGATGAACGACCCATATTGAATCCATTATCTGCTTCCATTCTAGTTACAGGAACATTGAGAGAACGATATAACTTCTTCTTGAAGTATTCTATATCATCTATATCTGACAGGTTTTGACCACCTGGTAGAGTTGTTATCTCTGTCCCTCGGCCACCTTCTCTTCTAGGTAACCAAAAATCTTCTAGCATTGACATGTGGCGTCTATCATCTTTGATCTCGCCAGTGTCTGCATTGTAAACAAGTTTATTTCTATACTTGTTCATGACATCGCCCAAGTATTGTTCTGCTTTTGCTTTTGGCAAGTTACCAACATCAATGTAGAAGATTCTTCTTTCTGGTGCTCTTGATATTCTGTAGATAACAAGTGCATCTTCCATCATTGCTAACTGGTTTGCAGTCTTCAATGCTTTGTGCATATATCCGATTACAATATTCTTAGTGTAATCTAACATTCCAGAAGTAGTATAACTTACTGCCTCTGGTGCTATTCTAAGAGTTGCGCCTTCGTTAGCACTGCTCTTATCGAAACCTTTGTCGTTGAATACGTAGAACTCTTCAACTTTTTTAATACGTTCGATCTGATCTTTGCCTTTTTCTTTTTCTACGTTTCGAACTTTCTTAATCTTTAACGGATCAACATTTCTGATGTCGACCATACCCCTATTAGGGTTTTTAGAGTCCACAACCTTATGGAAGTAGATTCTACCATCAACGTACCATTTTCTGAAGATTTCGTGAGAGTTCTGATTGAACTTCATCATTGATAAAATGTGCTTGAACTCATCTTGTATCTTCTTCTTAATACTGGCAGACAGTTGTAAAGATTCTAAATCTAAACTTACTGTTCTATCTTCTGTATCAGATATAACACATTCGTTAACGATATCTTCGATGGCCGCATCACATTCGGGAACTAGTGATGTTTCCCTGTATCTTCGGATGAGACCAACCTCATCTTTGATACCACCTTCCATATCGACATAAGAACCGTATGCCCCACCCGATATGAAACCCCCAGGTTGCTTACTAATGACGGGTGTGCCATCATCAGATTGTGGAGGTACAAAAGACGCCGCCGACGTCTTCTCTATATCTTTTCCTCGTAATTCTTCTTTCTTACGATTTATTTCAAACCCAAATATTTCCATAATATATATTTATATCACCCCAAGAGGGGTGATATATCCGTTATTAAACGACTCTTTCCCAGTGTGAATATTGGAATTCAACATCAAATGTCTCCAATGCATCGACTGTCTCGTAAGATAAGTCAATAGCACCAATACTTGTTGGAAACATGTTAAAGAATTCGTATCTTGCTAACACTGAGTCGTCTTTGTTTAATTGCTCGACAAATGCTCTGTCTACTAAGTAATCTAATGATGTAATACCTTCTCCAGAATCTAACTCTTGAATATCTGTTTGCCAGTTTTCTAGAGCGGTTCTTGCTGAGAACTCAACATCATTAATAATAGTTACTGTCCAAGGTTCAAATGTTCTGTCTCCTGCGAGTTTCAGAACGTGTCCTCTAAACTGTTGTTCTACTACACCTACTGTAGCGGCAGGGATCTGTGCGGCCTGACATAGAAATTCGATTTTGTCGCCACTTCGAGGTAAAAAGACTCTGAATCTATTTGCTCTTGGGCCACCACCGATTAACTGTGCTTTAAATTGATCTATTGTTGCCATGCTTTACTCCTTAAACTGCTCCGTAGATTTCTTCGAACTCGACACCACTACGTGATGCAACGAAGTTCAATGTTATAAAGTTGATAGACTTAGCAGGTTTGATAAAGATAGAACATACAAATTCGTTTCTATCTATAACTGAATCAGTGTTGTTTGTTTCATCACAAACTACTGAGAAGTCTACTAGTCCTCTTCTATTCTTAACATCTCTTAAGAAAGGTTCTACAGTTGATCTAAACTGTGCTCTAGTGAATGCATCGTTAAATTCGAACAGTTGTGCTTTAGCGGCAACTGATATTGCTTTCTCTAGTACCATGAACAATCTTCTTACATTGATTCTATCGAATGCTGAAGGACTTGTTAATGCAGTTTTGTCTCCGAAAAGAACTGTACCTTGTCCAGGGAATGTTACTATTGGATTGATTCTTTGCTTGTAAAGTTCATCTCTTGATGCTGACTTAGGATTATAAGCAAGTTTAGTAATTCCTAGATACTGACCTCTTGAGAATCCTGCTGGTGAATACCATGGATCTTGTAGTAAGTCTGATCTTGCCATTATACCTGCTGTATGGGCATTGCCAGGGATCCAACAATATCTATCATTGAATCTGTCATATTGATATACCCAACCTGAATCGAATACTGCATAACTGCTTGAAGTTAATGGAGCAAAGTCCAATTTAACTTGATCAGTTTGTGCTGATTCAGATGCTTGGTTAACTAAACTGTTTTTCTTAGGTGATGCAACAACTAGAATATCTTTTCTTAACTCTGCTATATTAATAGCGGCGTTAACTATTGAAGTGTGATCTGCTCTTATGTCTTGATCAACTCCTGATCCGTTATCTGTTCTTGTAGAACCTATAATCAAGAATGAATAATCTTGAGTTTCACCATCTTCAAAATGCTTTTGAAGTGCGGCAGTTTTTTCTCCTGCTGTTGGTGATCTACCATCAACACCACCTGATAGTGATTTGTTGATTGGGAGAGCAGGTCTTAAGAATGCTTTACCTGATGCTAATGATCCTGCAAATGTTCTATCGTTTCCTGCTTCGCCAGATCCCATGATGAGAACATCATGTCCTGACCAGTAAATGTATTTACTGTTGTTTGCGATTACATCTTTATAATGATTTGAGTTACCTGCTGAATCTTTTCCATCTGACCCTAATGATACGAAACCGTATGTTTCTAGAATTGAATTTTGAACTCCTGTCCAACTTCCATCTTCATCTGATACTACAACGTGAACTTCATCGTTTGATGCACCATTTTGAGTCGCACTTGCAGATGTTCCTGGTGCTTTATCGAAAGCATCGTGGAATTCCCAGAATCTATCGATATTCTCGTCATCTACTACTGCTGTTAATAGTCCAGTACCTGCTGGTTGATTCAATGCTTCTATTGTTAAAGCATTAGTGTTGATTGCTGTAATTCTATATTTAGAACTGTGATTAGCAAACTTGATAATGTCTCTGACTCTGAAAGCAGTTCCGTCATCTACATCAATAGTAGATACTGTTACTGCGTGTCCGCCTGATTTATTAACTTTGTTTGCCGCGTCATTAAAAAATGCGTTACTTGATCCACATATAGAAACTTTAAGTGAGTTACCTAAAGCACCTGGATATCTTGATACCCAGTTTCCTGCTGTAGATGCCTGACCACCATTCTTAAATGTGTTTATATAATCGTCATCGTTCTTTAAATTTAATGTTGTGGCGCCACTTGCATTAGCAGATTTTAACCCTGTTGTGTTAATTCTTACTAGTTTCAGTGCTGATCCATATCTTAGAAAAGAGTCTGCTGAATAAAAATCTTCTGCTCCAGCATCTGAATTTGCGGGTTGATGTACACAATCCACTAACTCTTGTCCGCTTGAAACTGTTTTTACTTCGTCAACAGGACCCCATTGAAAGACACCAGCATACGCCCCTACTGTTGAGGAAACTGCTGGAACAACATTCGAAAGATCAATTTCTTTGATCTGAACGCCTGGTGATACTTGAAATGCCATACTTTTCTCCTGTTAAACTAAAAAAGTTGTTTACTGTTTTATTTATAATCTTTGATATCTCACTAGATTACTTGTTGCGATAAAACTCGTTAGAATCTGAAAACCATCGGTCTCCACTATCATCAACAAAAGTAGTTTCAACTCTTCCGTTCTGTTCGCCAAATACTCCGGGTGGTAGTAAATCTTCTTCTATGATCTTCTGTTGCTCGGAGTAAAGCAAATCTTTTATTTTTTTATCGGTTAGATTAGTAAAAAAGTCCGTTGTAATAAACCAACTGAACAATACTAAGTTCATAACCATATCATCGTGGTACCCTCTATCTGCTTCGAAGGACTTACCTTTGTTGATAAAAGTCATCAATTCTGTAATTGTTGCTCTATCTTGTATAGTAAGTCTATTCTCTTCTAAGAGTTCTTTCATCGTAGAACAACCTATACGTTTGATCCTACGAGACATAGTGATACCAATATCTTCTGCTTTAGTCATACCTTGTACAAAAACATTCGGATATTCTATGTCATAATGCAACTGACTTGCGACCATACTGCCTTCAGCATTATTTTCTATTATTACCATTGCATCATTGTATGGTCTACAATACTTATTTAGTAAATCTGGGTATATCATGGGACTCACGGTATTGTCTCTATACGTACAAACTTGCTTAAAAGGTTTCGTAGATACATCAAAAACACTAAAAGTGGAGTAATCTAACCCCCTTCCTTTGGAAACATCTACTGTACAAATATAATCGTGTCCTGGTTTAGGTCTTTCGTATACATTTACACCCTCTTTATTCCACTCAGGTTCTATTGCTCTCATACCTAATAGTGTATCTGAGTTAATCAAAGTATTACCTGTACCAAGAAAGGAGTTTCCGTATTCTTGTTCAAACTGTGCCTCTGATGTATTTGCTATAGTTTCTTTTTTCCAATCTTCATCTCTACCAGGTACGTCAAACCAATTGATTAAGAAGTGTTTATACTCTGAGTTACCATGTATAGCACTCTCATATATCTTATGGAACATATTACCAACACCATTTGCAGTAGATGTGATGATAACCTTTGAATTTTTACCAGATGTAATTACAGGATATGTTGCAGTATAGAATGTTTCTGCATCTTCTACGAATGCAAACTCATCTAGATACAACATGTTAATTGACATACCACGAATCGAACTTGAAGATGTTGCCGCGGCAACAAGTTTACTATCATTACCAAACTCTATATTACCTTTGTTAAGTATCTTAACACCAGGTTGTAAGAAGAATGGTACAGATTCTAACATAGTTACGATACGTGCAACCATCTCTCTTGCGATTGCGCCTTTGTTTGCTAATACGGCGACTGTAACTTCAGGGTTAAATAGTAAATACCAAAGCAGATATGCACATGATGTAATCGATTTACCAGACTGTCTTGATGCAAGAACAACTGAGAATCGATGTTCGTTATAATGATTAATTAAGTCTTCTTGATAACCACGAAGATCAAAAGGCACTAAACCTTCATCAAGTGCAATGATTTGTGTGTAGTTTTCTATAAAATATGTAGGGTTCTCTGTACATTTCAAGTATTCTTGCAGTTCTTCTTCTGTGTATTGGTGTTCAATACCTGCTCTCTTGATCAGTGGGTTCCCTAAATATCCCTCGTTTTGTGGTTTCATATTTTACTAAGTGCTATGTTTTCTTCTGGGTCGTATGAAAATCTTGGGTCTGATTCAAAATATTGTCCTAAAGACCAGTGTGTTTCACAATTAAAGTTCTGATAAAATGACCCATCAGGAAACGTTACTTTCCATGCGATTCTATTTTCTGTACCAGCATATTCTGGTTTTACAAACATTGATATATCTAAATCTTTCATATGCCCATGAAATAGTTCTTCTTTTAATTTTACATGATGTAGATGACCATACATCTTTATGTCTTTGTATTCTGGTGCTATGTTTAATATAAAATCTTTTGTTGCTGGTTCAAATAAATCTTTATCGATATCTTCTTCTATACGATCATATGATTCTGATACGCAGTTCCAGATCTGGATATCAAACGGTGTTAATGTGTCTGCGAAACCCTCATACTTTGCTCTTGCAAATAGAACAAGTAGTCCTTCATGAACTACATTATGTGCAATCATTTCATGTACATAAACATCACATTTTGGTATAGGATCACGTTCCCAGTTACGATGAAGTATCTCTACTCTGTCATCATCACCAAATAGTTTTTCTAATTTGTTTATACAATGTTTATTTCCTTCGTATGCATATACTTTCTTTGCACCATAATACAATGCTTGATAGCATAGTATACCAGAACCTGCTCCCAAGTCTATAAAAGTTTTATCTTTAACGTTGTCTTTTATCCACTTCTCGTATGCATTTGTACGATACCACTCTAACAAACAGTACTCTGTGGGTAGAACTTCATCTAAAATGTCATCATCATGTAATTGTATTTTCATTTATTCTTCTTTAGAAACTTTTGTAACTCCGATGTTGATCCAACATATAAATGATTATGTTGTGTTCCTATTTTCTTTTCTTCACTTTCAACATCTTTAACTTTCTTTTGTAGATCGATAAGTTTCTCGGCAGTATCTGCCACAGTTTTGATAAGTTGACCTGCAACTTCATATGCTCTAGGGTGTTCTGTTTCTTTTGATAGTTCTAAGATACCATCGATAGCATCTTGTCCTCTCTCTACTAGATTATAGAGATTCTCTCTAGCATATCTGTAATCAGTATCTACGTGGTCTATTTTCGCAGGAACTTTCTTGACTACTTCTGCTGTTTCTTTTTTAATTGTTGTTTCGATACCCATGATATCATTCAACTTTTGATCTACTTTATCATTCATAATATTTAACTAGCATCTGTAACTTTGTCTTCAGTAAATGTTGAAGATGCACCATCATCATAGAAGGTAACATTTTCAGCAACAACAAACGTATCGTTTGGATTTACTGATCCGACAAACTTCAGTGTCTTCTTCTGTGATAATGTAATCGCGGCACTTAATACCACTGATTTCTTATCAGTTGCAATACTACTAATTGTTGGATTAGATGCATTACCTGTGTCGAAGACTTCGTTACCAACACTTATACTACTATTTATAGCAGTATCAAATGTTACTGTGGTGTTGTTACTCACAACGTTGGCAACGGCCGCAAATGCTGGTTCATAATGTTTCACTTCTTTAACTAGTCCTGCTTCATCAATTTGTGTTGTAGTAAACTGACCAAGAGCACTTGATACATAATCTCTTTCAATAACGTTCTTGATAATCTTACCTGTATAAACAGGTCCGAAGAAGTATGTTTTCATTGTAAAGTCTAGAGTATATTCGATCACTCTTCGATCTTCGAAACTGCCTTCATATTGATCATCATAATTTACACTATTTAAAACAATAGGTACATCACGATTATCGGACAGATCGTCAATCATTTTCATTGTAACAGTATACTCTGGTTGGAAGTATGGAAGTATTTGCTCTACTATTTGAAGAGCATCGTTTTGATTCTTTGCTAATATACTAAGTGTAAAGTTTAAATCATATGGTGCTGGTGCATATTGAAACTTTCTATTTGCATTGTCTGACTCCATAGAAGTCTTAGCATGTCTAATTAATTTGTTTTGTTGTCTCTGTGAATCGTACTGAAATCCTGAAAGTTCAAATGATATACGTGGTAAACTGATAGCACTTCTCATGTTATCTGATAAGTTTGGTTCTTCTGCAAGACGATCTATAAATCTTTGTGATGGTCCATATGATATAGGCACTTTGACTATTGTTAATACAGTGCCGTCTGCTTTTGTTTTTTTGACATCAATATTATTAAACATGGTACCAAATACTGATACACATCGTTTAATAGTTTCATTGTAAAAATAAGTTCCGAACATTATGGTTCTCCAAACGGATTAGTTTCAGATAGATCAAGATAGTTTGCATCGTTCTGTTCGAACTCTAAGTTGTCTGCTTGTGGATCATTTTCCATTGTTAAGACATTGTCTATTGAAGATATGTTATAACTTGCTCCTGTAAGAGCACCAACGATTGTATCGTTTGCTTGTAGTGTTCTTGTTAAGTCTTTTAGTTTCAATGTACCACCTGTTCCAATTGCTTTCCAACTTACTACTTCACCAACTACTGCTCCAGATAATGTTACGTTCTCGTTTACTGCATAAGTTCCACTACCACCTGAAGTTGACATTGTCATTGTAGTGATGTATGCTTGTTCATCTTCTATCTGGTCTATTCTAGCAATATCAGTATCGAAATCTTCACCACTATATTCAAATAGTTCACACTGAAGTTTAAATACGAATAGTTTACCGACTTGATAGAATGGGTCTTCATGTTCTACAAACTTAATTTCGAACATTGAACCTGATAGTGGGAAATAAATTAGATCGCCTTCGTTTGGTCTGAGTGAAGATGCTAGATTACCATCTAGTGATATGAATCTTTCCCATGATCTGAGAGATAATACAAATGTTGCTGAGTCTCTAACTTGTACACCAAACTTAGACATGAGATCGCCTTCACCTTCATAACCTTCTGTATTTTCAATATACATTTCAACTGAGTATGCATCACCATATCTAGATTGCACGTCTTCATTAAAGATAGTGTCTTCTTCTACAATCTCTCTTGGTAAATAAAATACTTCATGGCCGTAAATTCTCAACGACTCAACAACTAAATCTTCATATAGGTGTTGTTCAGTTTGCACTGCATGATTAAAAAATACATTTGTTGGCATAATTAACCTATCATGTCAAGAACTGGCATCTCATGATTCAGTCTTGATTCTTCTTCTAATCTTGTAATTTCCTCTTGCGCCTCTGTTTTAATTTGACTAGCATCGAGTTCGATACCACCTGGCAATTGTATTCCAGAGAACTTGGACAAGTTTTCACCCCACTGATATTTAACCAGTGCTGTAGCATATCGTTTTAACCACATATCATTAAACACATCTGTAAATGTATTTGGATCTATTTTACGATAACACTCTATGATGATATACTCATCATTGTTTACTGCCTCAATATCCATATCTAGATACAATCTATTCATATGTTGGTTGTATCTAACTGGTTGACGACCAACTAACACTTTATCTAAGAGACTTATGTGTTGTTGTACTTGTTCATAATACAATATATTTGTAGATGTAAGATCGTATAAATCATTCAATCTTAATTGATATCTAAGATCAAACATATTGAGATTATTTTTATCATTGAAAGGGAATATGTTAACAACTGCTGTTACAAACTCTGGTAATACAACATAGTTCTTTTGTTGTAAATGTTGCTCGTCTGTATAGTCATGAGTACCAGCGGCGTTCTCTGTGAACGTCTCGTTAGTTTTCATTGTTGTTTTCTTACTTTCAGTAATCTTATGCTTGAGATATACTTTCATTGTACCATCGTAATGGTATGTGTAGAAGTATTGTAATGCCTCATCTACTCTATCATCTAATTGATCATCATCAACATTGATTTCTAGAACAGGTGCACCAAGTTTTCTCTTAATATACTCTTTTAATGATGCTTTTGAATTTGGTTCTGCCATAGTAGTATTCCTGTCTGTTACTACTATTTATGCAGATATTAATCTTGAAAATAAGTTTTAGTCTGAAGTCTATCTAATTTTTCGTCAATTCTTTCCATTGTAGATATAAGTTTCTCTAAATCTTTTTCTAATTGCTCTCTAGTAACGTATTCTCTTGCTATTTCTTCTCTAGTTTTATTAACTAAAATATCTAAACGTTTCTGTTCTGCTAGTAAAGAACGTACCAAGAATCCTGCTGGTACGATGACTACAGTTATTATGATGTCCCACAGAATATGTGGATCGATTGAGATTACTTCCATGAGAAGTATTTATACTTTTAAGTTGTACTCTGGAGTTATTTCGAATTGTAAACTGTGGTCGTTATTAGTAAAGTTTTCCTGATTATTATCTGACTCTACATTTAAGTTAAATGATATTGAGTATCTATCTTTATCAGTTAGATTGGGTTCGACCATATGCATCAGACCACTTGGGAAAAGATGTAGATCACCTGTTTTTGGACTAAGTGAATGAGACTCACAGAGTTTTGGAGCATGTGGAAACCCACCAGCAATTTTATTATCTTTATCGATGAAGTTTATAGGACCTTCATCACCATCTCCTCTTATATAAAGAACACCATAATAGAAACAACCATTATGTAAATGTGGTTTATTCCATGCACCCTTATCATTTATATTTGCCCATGAGTTATGTAATTGAGTTTTGAATGTATTAGGTTTAACTCCTAGATATGGCATCATTTCATCTTCTACTAATCTTCGTATTGCTCTCATTGCCTTGACGAAAATAGGATTATTATCACAACCATCTTTTGATTGCCAACCCGAACTTGCATTCGATACTCTACGACCAACAGGATCACGTAATCTCATTGCATCTATTTCATTCTTTAACAGATCGAAATATTCCTGTGTCATTGTAGCATCTACATCTGAATCTTTGCCTAGAAACTCTCTAGTAAAAACAAAGTTTGGAAACATTATATGTACACTCATTCTTCTTCCTTATTATGAAATGGACATTCAGGTGGTGGTCCATCTCCCTCTTTTGATTCTTTAAAATTCCTATTTTTATTTACCCAATATCCTTCTCTTCTATATGGTCCCATTTCTAATGGATCTAATTCTTTCTCATCATAACCACGTCTTGCCCATGTATCCATAGAATCAAATTCTTCATTACTTAACTGTGTTGTTGCTGTTCTATTTTCATGTGCCGTTTTTGCATCTTGCCATTGATACGATGCATTCCATTGTTCTCTTTTAAATGGTAGTATTTGAAGTATCGGTGTACCTTTCTTAATTACAAATGATTCTTTTACTTTAGGGTATAATATAATCTGAGCATTATCTTGATTGTTCTTAAATCTATCAGTGTCAATGATACCCTGCCAGACACAGAAAGCACGTCCAGTAAACAGAAAAGGGTCTAGAAATAGTACTGAGTAACCAGGGGGTGTTTGAATGTTCCACGGGTTTCTAAACTTAAATGCATCTTTGATACCTTCATGTTCTACAGTTTCAAATAGATTCAACATTTGTTCAGCAGGGTGTGATGGTGAAGCATAATTGCCATCATCATTAACAGTTCCCCAATTTCTATTTTGTGTATTTTTAATTCTCTCATCACCATTTGAGATTTGGATATCTCTGTTTGCTAATATATAATAACCAGATTTAGTCCAATCGTCCATTGCAGGACATGCCCGTATAGTTTGAACGAAGTCTGAGGCAATACCCATTTCTACTTTAGCAGTTTTCCACCATTCGGGCATAACTGATCTTGCTAATACAGGTTTAAAATACTTTAAAGTATCAGCATTGTTAGTAACAAAGTTTATAGTTGGCATATTTCTACCTCATCGCCCCTTAGAACGACTGATTTTCTATCGGCATATCTTGCCCTTTTGTTTGGTCCATCTGCACCATGACAAATTCTTCCATCAAACATTAACAATCTATTTGGCACAAAATCTACTTCACCTATTTGATGATTTTTAATATGTTCATCTCTGCCATCTAAACCCCACTGAGGACTATCATAGAATCTCAATTTACCACCCCAGTGTGGATTCCAAAACTTATTATAATAATATAAGAAAGATAAATTGTAATCATCTTCGTCTGCACAATCCATATGTGTTGTACCATGTTGATCATGTGTTTGACTATTACAACCCATATATTGAAATCTAGTCCATCTAAAACCAAAGTCTATTTGTATTTTTTCATTCAATGCTTTCATTATAAGATTTGATGGTGTATGTTCGTGTTCCATTTCCATCTCTGGTCCACGAAAGAAACTTGTTCCCCAAAACTGATGATGTGGTAAACCTGTTGGACTATCACCGTGCACAGAATTACATTTTGCCCAGATCATTGCACCAGATATTGTATCATCAATATGATGATGTAGAACTGTGGGTAAGTAATTATCAATTACATAAACTCTATCTAATGGTAATTTAGATACCTTGATAGGTTTATCAATGTGCTCGATCTCTAAAGACATACTATTTCAGAAGTTGTCTCATTGGTCCTGGTATTGCAGATAGGTAATTTTCATATGGTTTTAATGTATCTTCTCTAGTCATTTTGATTTCGTCTGATACACCAACATATGTTTGCCATACTACATCAGCATATTCCATTACATCTCTTGCATCACTTCTAAAAGGGTGATTTGATCCTTCTCTTCCTGCATAAATCACTTCTAACATATCATTAAATCCTGTATCATTGCATTGTCTTTCGATCATTTCTTTGCATGTCTGATTTAGATTATTAAGATATTGTGTGTTGAGATTTACATCAGAAGGTGGTTCTGAGTTTGCAATATATGTTTCAATAGCATCACATTCGTCTGCATTTAATTTGATTTGTTCTTGATCTTGCCAATCTGTATTGTCTTTCCATTCTAGAATTTTGATTTCAATATCATCATAGACTATAACATCATATTCAAACCCAAGTGCAGGTTTATCTGTGTTATCAAATCTATATTCTAGACCATTTGGTTTACGTATAATAAGATTGCCATTTTCATCGTATATAAACATATTCATAATATTTTATTCTCCTGTAGACTCTAGTATATCACAATCGTTGAAATTAATCAACCATGTAATCGTATATGTCTAACATATTTATTTCACTTGTATTCATGTCTTTTATCCATGGTCCACCACGAGTCCAATGTATCGCAGATGCATTAGGATAATTTTTGAGTGTATTATAACCTTCTGTTATAATATGTTCTTCAGGTATCTTTGATATAGCATCAGTCCATTCAAACTGATGTAGATATTTGCCTGACTCTGTGTTAATTATTTCTGGTGTAAGTTTCTTACAGTCTTCATGACTATTATTGAAGATCATAAAAGACGACCATAGTTTCTTAGGATAAGAAACATTTTTCTCACCATCAAATTTAGTTTCATTATGTTTATCAAAATCATATTGTACACATGCAACTGCATCATCTGGATTTAAGAAATAGAATAAAGGTAAGATAGATTTTCTAAACAAGATATCATCGTCTAAGAATATACTATACCCTTCAAAATTTTCTAGATGTGGGATTAAGAATCTACTGTATGTAAACTCTGTTGATTGATTTGCGTAATCTCTATTATACTCTGGTATCTTAGAAATGTCAAGATATTTGATTGTTGCTTCAAATGAATTGATTACATTATGCGGATCACTTTTGTTATTTTGTCCTGACATAGTTTTCTTGATATGCTTTTCTAATAACTTTTTATTCTGTTCTGCTAGTTCTCCATGATTACTATCGTAACCAATGTATATACTGAGTGGTTTACCAGCACTTGCTAGAGATACCTTTTTATTAAACTCAAATACTTCTTTTCTAAAATTAGTTTTGTTATCACCACCATCTTGATTGCCATGACTGACTTCAAGATAACCATTACTAAATGCTATCGATACATTTCTATGACCATTTCTTTGCTTCAGTTTATTACTAATGATCATTAAGTAATCATCTAAACTAATAACAGGTGAATCAAATACGTCATAGTCATCGTAGACACATACTTCCATATCGGGGTCATGCATCAATTCAAATACTTGCGATCTTACAGAACCAGGGTGTATTGCCATAGCATGTGTATTGCCACTTTTATAAGTACGACCTATTATAGGTCCCCACTGCCCTTCTTTCTGTAAACTATGAACTAACCAATGTGCTTTTGCAGAATGATAATACACTGAGTTTAATATCATATCAACATGAGATGAATCTTTATCAAGTGGCGAGTCTTCAAAATCACAATAGTCTGATATGTTGGCATACTCTTCATCAATACTCATGAAGTCCATGTTTGCAATACCTTTTGTTTGCTTTTCTTCTCTGAGTTTTGCTGTCCAACCGTGTCTTAAAAAATTATGATATGCATATGAACTTGAACCACATTGACCAAAACTATTAAGTTCTTTACTGTTTAATTTTTCATCAACTTGAGACCACTTGATAAACTTTAACTTGCCTACTTTATCATTATCTATACACCATTGTGCTAGACGATATGCATCTTCGTCTTGATAATCTTCTTTATCTGGTGTTAGATTGAAACTTCCAAAGTGTTCATAATGTTTATCTGTTTTTTCGACAACTGATAAACGTTTTTGAATAGATTCAAATTTACTTTCAGTTATGGGACCACTGATCTTCATAATATAATCCTAATTGTTTATTATATTTATTGCGTAATAGGAGTTGCTGGCCACTGTTGAGTTAGTTCACCATCCCATCTATCTACAGGTGTTCTACCTTGAGTTGCATATGTACTTGGGGATCTATGACTGTATGCTACTTGCGTAGTCCCTTGAGTTGCATATGTGCTAGGCGATCTATGACTGTAAGTAGTTGGTTGTCTAGCATCTCTAATAAACGGATTAGTCGTATTAGCAATATATGGATATGGTTGTGTCAACTGTCTAATAAACGGATTTTGTCTGTTAGCAATATAAGGATATGTAAATGGATATCTTGCAGGTTGTCTTGTACTACCCTGTGCATCTACTGTGAAAATATATGTATTCGGTTCTTGAGTATTACCAATTGATGGTGATTGATACTCGTAAGTAAATGGTGTTCTTGTTTGTCCTGTTGTATTACCCTGTGTGTTACCAGTTGTAGTAACTTGGAAAGCATATGGTTGAATAAACGGATATGTGAACGGTGTTCTAAATGCATATGTATTTGGTTCTTGCGTATTACCAGTTGTTGAAACTTGGAAAGCATACGGTTGAATAAATGGATATGTAAATGGTGATCTAGTTTGTCCAATATTAGGTGTTTGTGTACTACCTTGTGCATTCGTAGTACCTCTAGTATTACCAGTTGTTGAAACTCGGAAAGCATAAGGTTGTATAAATGGATATGTGAACGGTGATCTAGTCTGACCTATATTCGGTTGTTGTGTATTACCAGTTGCATTCGTAGTACCTGTAGTATTTCCTGTAGTAGTAACTTGGAAAGTATAAGGTTGAATGAACGGATAAGTAAATGGCGATCTAGTCTGACCTATATTAGGTGTTTGTGTACTACCCTGTGCATTTGTAGTACCACGTGTATTCCCTGTTGTTGAAACCTGAAATGCGTATGGTTGAATAAACGGATAAGTAAATGGTGATCTAGTTTGTCCAATATTAGGTTGTCTTGTATTACCAGTAGCATTTGTTGTACCAATATTAGGTGTTTGGAAAATATACGTAAATGGTGATTGCGTATTACCTATATTTGGTTGCTGAGTATTACCAGTTGCATCTACGTCATATGAATATGTAAATGGATATCTATTAGGTTGTCTTGTATTACCAGTTGCATCTACGTTATATGAATATGTAAATGGATATCTTGCAGGT
>VMHT01092259.1_pt1 | contig 49100 bp, 34 predicted proteins | sample 4693611 | NCBI WGS metagenome assembly VMHT01 (sample SAMN12280063, study PRJNA550983) | marine metagenome | isolation source: seawater sampled from same location over 5 years 0.02-0.2 micron viral filtrate | place: USA: collected off the coast of southern California halfway between the port... ... | reverse complement strand
CAAATTGGCAATCTTTTGGCGTTTGGAGATTCACTGAGTGACATGGGAAATGCAAAGAATTCCATCCTCAATGTGCCAGATGTCCCTCCCTATTGGCAAGGTCGTTTTTCCAACGGTCAAGTGTGGATTGAGCATTTGAGTGCGGCCTATGGCGTGCAAACAACGGTGGGGTCTGGTCTCAGCAGTGGGGATAATCGTGCGTTTGGTGGATCGCAAACGGGCAGTGGATACTCCTATGTTTTGCTTCCGAATGTCGGCACACAAATCAACAATTACCTTGCCAACGTGCAAAGCAGCATACCAAGCAATGAGGTGGTTTCCCTTTGGGCAGGAGGAAATGATTTCCTCTATGGTACAGCCAATGCCGACACCATTGCGGCCAACATGGAAGGACATATTCGCCAACTCAACACGGCAGGTGCGTCCGAATTCATCATCCCGAACCTGCCTCCTTTGGAGAACACGCCTGAAGTCTTGAGCCGTTCTCAAAATCAACAAACTGCGATTGGCCAAGAAGTGGTAAGGTACAACCAGAAGCTTGCCTCATTGACCTCCAATCTGTCCAGTGAACTGGGCATCACCATTCATACCATCGACGCCTGGAGTATTTTCAATGAGATTCTTCTGAACAAGGGTGCGCTTGGGCTGACCAACACTCAGGATGCTGCTTGCAGCGGGGGTGTGTCCATCCTACCGCTTCCAATTTGCAGCAGCGGTGATTCAGTCGCCCCTAATGTGGATGAATACCTCTTCTTCGACAAGGCCCATCCAACTCGGGTTATGCATCGCTTCATCGGACAATTTGCGATTGAAGAGATCGGTTCGGGGGATATGGATGGGGACGGTGTTTTGGACGCTTATGATGCATGCGAATGGACTGAAGACATGAGCACAAGGGACCTCAACGGTTGTGACTGGTCGCAGCGTGACGACGACAACGACGGGGTGGAAAATGGACGTGACGATTGTCCAGCAACCGTTCCAAGCGCCCAAGTGGACGAGCAAGGCTGTTCAGCAGAACAACGGGACAGCGACCAAGATGGGCTTAACGATGCGGTTGATCCTTGCCCGTTCAGTGAGAACACCAACGATCACGATGCAGACGGGTGTACAGACGAAGTCGATGAAGACGACGACAACGATGGTGTGCTTGATGCTAATGATGCCTGCCCTCGTGGTCGTCTTGGAGCACATGCTGACGACCTCGATCAAGATGGCTGTAACGATGCAGAAGATGACGACATCGATAACGATGAATTCACCAATGAGCAAGAACAGAATGCGGGGACAAATCCAAGGGTTAGGGATTCGGACAACGACGGTGTAATCGACGGGCTTGACGCCTTTCCAATGGATCCAAATGAATCTTCAGACAGCGATGGCGATGGCTGTGGAGATAATCAAGATCAATTCCCCACCGACCCTACAGAATGCGTTGATACCGACGAAGATGGGTTTGGCGACAACGAAGATGCTTTTCCAGCAGATGAAGGGGAATGGGCTGACCAAGACGACGATGGTGTAGGCGATAACAGCGACGAGTGCTTCTTGGAATACGGCACCTCATTGATTCCACTCGGATGCCCCGATAGGGACGGTGATGGATTTGGGGATGCCTACGATGCGTTCCCAAGGGATGCCTCTGAATGGAACGACAGCGACGGCGATGGTGTTGGCGATAACAGCGATGTGTTTCCCCAAGACGCTCGAGACTGGGAGGATCGAGACAATGACACCTATGGTGATAACACCGATGTGTTTCCATCCGACGCTTCAGAATGGAACGACACCGACATGGATACAGTGGGCGATAACAGCGATGCATTTCCTCAAGACCCAAGCGAATGGAGCGATCGAGATAACGATGGGTGTGGCGATAACAGCGATGTGTGGCCAGATGATCCAAATGAATGCGCCGATCAAGACTTTGACGGTGTTGGCGACAATGCAGATGCCTTTCCCTTGAGCGCCTATGAATGGCTGGACAGCGATGGCGATGGTCTTGGAGACAATGAAGACGCATTTCCCTTTGATTCAACAGGCAAGTACGATTCTGATAACGATGGTATTGCCAACGCACAGGATGCCTTCCCAAACAACGGCGGTCTCGACTCATGGCTTGACGTGCTTGTTCGTCTCCTTGTGATCACCGTGTTGGGTGCTGCAGCGTTTGCCGTCTGGAACAACAGAGCCTCCACAGGTGGTGAAGAAAAGTGGTCTGATTTTGGTTCTGCGACCGAACGGCAGATGTCTGAAGTTCATCCGACGGTCTCTCGCCCTCAAGCACCTCCCTCGAGCGATGCCTTTGGTGTTGACAAACCGGAATGAAGAATGGCATGACCGGCAACGGCTAAGAGTCAGTTGCTTCAGCAATGGACGAGGGGAACAATGAAATTGCGCTTGCATCAATTCCTTTCGAAGACCGGCGTCTTTGCTTCCAAAGCAGATGCCAAACAAGCCATCTGGAATGGCGACATCACCGTTAATGGTTCAGTGGTCAAGAAAATAGATTTCCAATTTAACGTGAACACAAAAGAGGTTCAGTTCCAAGGAAAGGTGCTCGAGCTGCATGATGAGGACGTCCATTTTTTGTTGCATAAGCCCGCAGGATGCATCTGCTCTCGATTGAATTCTCATGAGCAATCCTTGGAGAAACATTCCGTCTATGAACTGTTTCGCGACCATGTCGATGGCCCAACCTATGAGCGCCTCATCACCGTTGGTCGACTTGATGAACAAACCACAGGGTTCCTGCTGGTCACCACCGATGGCAAGATGGTTCATCGCATCACTTCACCAGACCACACCGTCAACAAAACATACCGTGTTGAAACCAAATCACCAATTACAGACGCTCAGATGGACACCATTCGTAATGGTGTACGCATTATCATTGATGACGGTGAAGCCAGCGAAGATTACTGGACCAAACCTGCTGTCATCGAGCGCACAGAGCCGCAAGTGGCCATGCTGACCATTGGGGAAGGGAAAAAGCGACAAATTCGCAGAATGTTTGGAGCCTTAGACAACCCAGTTGTGGATTTACACCGCACTTCGACCGAGGCCATGGAACTTGATGCCTACGGACTTGAGCCAGGTGAATTTGTCGCAGTGGCGCGCAGCGACATCGTCAAGCACATCTATCAGCCAAGCATCTGATCGGAAACGGATGCTTCCTCGCTCTTACCTCTCGATTTGAGAAAGCGAAACAGCACTCGAGAAAACACCATCGAGCACAGCAAGAATCCGATAGAGACCCACAATGGCGCTTCAGCCTCACTTGCAAGCAACCAGGTCACGATGAGAATGCCTGTCCCGTACACAGCACGGAACATGGAAAACAGAAGGAGGGCTCTGAAGGTAGGGTTTGAGTTGAGTTTGGACCAAAAGCCGATGCTTGTCTCTCCTTCGCTCATGTTCTGCCCTTTTAGCCGGGGGTTGAAAATCATACGCAACAGCAGCAATGATTCGGTCCACAACCGTCAAGAGCCGTGCAGGACGACAAAGCGCTATGACTCGAACCAACTTAACGGTGGAATTTGCCAAACTGGATGAAGATGCCCGTATGCCAACCCAAGGCTCAGCTCACGCAGCAGGGTGGGATCTCTATGCGCTCGAAGAGACAACCGTCGTCCGGCACAAGAGTTCCCTGATCAGAACCGGACTTGCTACGGCGATTCCCGAGGGTTGGGAAGGGCAAATCCGTTGCCGTTCATCGTTAGGAAAGAAAGGCATGATCATGCCAAATGGACTTGGGACCATTGATTCAGATTACCGTGGAGAACTGATGGTTCTCGCCACGTGGATTGGTGAAGGTGATTCCTTCGTGGTCGCCAAAGGAGAGCGAGTGGCACAGATGCTGTTTGCTCCGGTGCCCAAAGTCACGCTTGTTGAAACGACCGTCGACGCTCTTGGCACCACCAGCCGTGGTGAAGGCGGATTTGGATCAACCGGTCAATTCTGAGGGGATGATTGACGCTTCGTTGGCCACAGGTGCATTCTTAGGCCCGTTCACCTCAACACGATACATGACAAACCAAGTTCTCCGGCTGCAAACAACCTTGCCAGGTGATTGGATTGAGGCGCTTGTGGGGGCGTTCAAGTTGAATTTGCTGCAAGCTGGTGCTGCATGTGTGGAGCATGAACGCATTCATTCGATGTACAGTTGGGGCGGATCGGTTCAATCACAGCATGAATGGAGGGTGAGCGCAACTCTGAGTTCGAAGGCTCTTGAGGGTGTCCTTGAATCCCTTCACGCTCACCATCCCTATGATGTGCCACAAATTTTGACCTGGAGCGTTGAGGCAAATTTAGATTATTCAGATTGGGTTGAAAGTTCGGCCTCGGAAAATCCCGAGGGGAAGTGAAACTTTTCGCAGTCTCGACCGGAAACGGGCCTAGCGAAGGTGTGAAATTTACATTCAAAAACCGGCCTTTATAGTATCCGGCTGAAAATCAACTTTAATGATACACTGCGCCACTTTTCTGCCTGCCAATTTAACTTGCCAAAACGACCTCACTCCACGCTTGGCAGGGGGATATATTATACACTCTATCGGAAGGCCAATAAAATCCAGCGCGTGAAAGAAACGAGGGGGATATGCAAATGGTCATCGAACACAGTAATACCAACACGCCTAATGACGGATTTGAAGTTGACTTGAGTCAAGAGCATCTTGAACCCATGCTTCAAGAGAACCTCGATCGATTCGTATTGTTCCCGATTCAACACTCTGATATTTGGGAGATGTACAAGCAACAAATGGCCTGCTTCTGGACTGCCGAAGAAATTGATTTGGCTGAAGACCTCAAGGATTGGCAAAACCTCAACAGTGACGAGCAACATTTCCTCAAGCACATTCTCGCTTTCTTTGCCGCAAGCGACGGTATTGTCAACGAAAACCTGGGCGTTAACTTCTCGAACGAAGTGTGCTGGCCTGAAGCACGTGCGTTCTATGGATTCCAAATTATGATGGAGAACATTCACGCGGAAACCTACTCGCTTCTCATTGACACCTACATCAAGGACGAGCAAGAAAAGGATCACCTGTTCAAGGCTCTTGAAACCGTGCCATCGGTCAAGCGCAAGGGCGACTGGGCCATGCGCTGGTTGTCCCGCAAAAAGGGCTCCTTTGCCGAGCGACTCGTCGCTTTCGCAGCTGTAGAAGGGATCTTTTTCTCCGGTTCGTTCTGCGCTATCTTCTGGTTGAAGAAGCGCGGTCTCATGCCAGGGCTCACCTTCTCCAACGAATTGATTTCCCGAGACGAAGGCCTTCATTGTGACTTCGCCTGTTTGCTTCACAACAAACTCTTGCGTGGTGCAGGTGCAGCTAAAATCACCCGCATTATCGCAGAAGCCGTTGAAATCGAAATCGAATTCGTCACCAGTGCATTGCCTGTATCGCTGATCGGCATGAATTCAATCTTGATGGAACAGTACATCCAATTCGTCGCAGACCGTCTTTTGGTCGCTCTTGGCGCCAGTAAAATCTACAACGTCGTCAATCCTTTCCCTTGGATGGAAATGATTTCTATGCAAGGCAAGACCAACTTCTTCGAAAAGCGCGTCGCCGAATACCAAAAGGCCGGTGTTATGGACAATGCATCGCTTGGAAGCGTCCAACAACGCTTCTCAGTTGACGAAGACTTTTGAACCGTACGCGATGAAGGGAAGTTACTGCGCAATCACACAATTGGAGAACTGGAGGAAAAAATATGACCATGCAAGTAGTAAACAGGAAAGGAGAACGAGAGGATGTCCGATTCGATGCAATTCACGAGAAGTTGCGATCCCTCACACACGGGCTGGACCCAGTTTGGGTTGACCCCGGTCACGTGACCAAGTTGACCATCGAAGGATTGTACGACGGTGTGACCACACGAGAACTCGACCAACTTGCAGCAGAGACCGCAGCCTCCCTTGCGTCCCAGCACCCTGATTACAGCCGATTGGCAGCTCGCATTTGCGTTGACGACCTCCATCGTTCAACCAAGGACACCTTCACCGATGTCATCACCGACCTGCGTGAATACATCGACCCTGAGTCTGGAAAGCACGCTCCGCTGATTTCAGAAGAAGTCTATGGCATCATTATGGAAAACGCTGAGATCCTCAACAACCACATTGATTACAGCCGAGACCACAACTACGATTATTTCGGATTCAAGACCCTTGAACGATCTTACCTTCTCCGCTTGAACGGTGAGATTGCAGAACGCCCACAGCACATGTTGCTTCGTGTCGCCGTTGGAATTCACCATGCAAACATCACAAAGGCCCTCGAAACATACGATTTGATGAGCCAAGGGTACTTTACCCACGCCACACCGACACTGTTCAATTCAGGCACACCTACGCCCCAAATGTCTTCATGCTTCTTGTTGACCATGCAAGATGATTCCCTCGATGGAATCTATGATACGCTCAAGCAGTGTGCTTTGATCTCCAAGTCTGCCGGTGGAATCGGCCTGTCCATCCACCACGTCCGTTCCAAGGGCTCTTACATCAAGGGCACCAACGGAGAAAGCAACGGGATTGTCCCAATGCTTCGAGTGTTCAACGACACCGCTCGCTACGTCGACCAAGGCGGCGGCAAGCGCAAAGGTTCCATCGCCATCTACCTCGAACCATGGCACCCAGATATTCTCGCCTTCCTCGACCTCAAGAAGAACCACGGTAAGGAAGAACTCCGAGCGCGTGACTTGTTCTATGCGCTCTGGACTCCAGACTTGTTCATGGAACGGGTTGAGCAAAACGCCGACTGGTCCTTCTTCTGCCCGAATGAATGCCCAGGTCTCCAAGACGCATACGGTGCAGACTTCAAGGCCCTCTACGAGAAGTACGAATCTGCTGGCCTCGCCCGTGAAACCCTCCCTGCCCGAACCGTTTGGGACAAGGTTGTCGAATCACAGATTGAGACTGGCACGCCATACATGCTCTACAAAGATGCAGCGAACGAAAAGTCGAACCAGAAGAACTTGGGAACCATCCGTTCATCCAACCTCTGCACTGAGATCATGGAATACACCGCAAAGGACGAAGTTGCAGTGTGCAACCTCGCCTCGATTGCGCTCAACAAGTACGTCGACATGGAGAACAACAGTTTCAACCATCAATTGCTCTATGACGTCACTTACCACGCAACTGGCAACCTTAACCGTGTCATCGATGTGAACTACTACCCAGTTCCAGAAGCACGCAATTCCAACATGCGTCACCGCCCAATTGGTCTTGGCGTCCAAGGTTTAGCCGATACCTTTGCCCTGCTCCAGCTTCCGTTTGAAAGTCCAGAAGCACGCAAACTCAACAAGGAAATTTTTGAGACCATCTACTTCGCAGCATGCACCGCTTCTAAGGATGCAGCCATCGCAGAAGGTGCATATTCGACCTTCAAAGGATCACCAGCCAGCAAGGGCGAACTTCAATTCGACCTGTGGGGCATGAACGACCACAGCGGTCGCTGGGACTGGACCACCCTCAAGGGTGAAATCATCGAACACGGTATGCGAAACTCGCTGCTTTTGGCTCCAATGCCAACCGCATCAACATCGCAGATTCTTGGAAACAACGAATGCTTCGAAGCCTTCACTTCCAACCTCTACGTCCGACGAACCCTCTCTGGCGAGTTCATCGTCCTCAACAAGCACCTTGTCCGTGACCTCATCGCTTTGGACCTCTGGAGCCTGAACATGAAGGACGAAATCCTTCGTCACAAAGGTTCCATTCAAGCCATCGAAGGAATCCCTGACCACATCAAGGCTCTCTACAAGACCACCTGGGAAATCAAGCAACGCCACGTCCTCGACATGGCTGCTGACCGTGGTGCATACGTCGACCAAAGCCAATCGATGAACATCCACATGGTGGACGCAAACCCAGCAAAGGTGACCTCGATGCACTTCTACGGATGGAAGCAAGGGCTCAAGACCGGTATGTACTACTTGCGAACGAAGGCTGCAGCAGATGCCATTCAATTCACTGTTGAAGCTAAGAAAGGCGAAGATCAAACCGTTGGTGGCCTTGCTGACCGTGCTGAAGAAATCTCCAGCCTCGAAGCGATTGCCTGCTCTCTTGACACCCCTGATGACTGCCTAAGCTGCGGTTCATGAGCCTGTGATGCGTGCCCGCTTTGTGCGGTGCTCCACTTGCGACAGTTTGTTTCCGGCCGTAGGATTGTACCGTTTGATTGAACGAGTGACGAACGTGGATTATGTTCATTAGACGATAAATGAGAATAAATCTAGATGAAAAAATTTATGATTCTCCAAATCGTTCTCTTGATGAAACCTTGTCTTTTCCTCATGGTTCTTAGACAGAGGATTGATTGTTAAAGATTAGGCCGGACATCAAGTCCAGCATCCAATTGCCTCAAGCAGTGTGTATTGCGTGGCCCAAGGTGGCCAAGACACCCTCGTGGGTCATCTCGGTCATGGTTGGATGAGCGTGGATGGTGCCAGCAACATCTTCGAGCAATGCTCCCATTTCGAGAGCAAGGGTCCATTCACCAACCAACTCACTGATGTGAGTTCCAACGCCTTGGATACCAAGGATTCGATGATCGTCTTCTCGAGCGCAGATTCGAATGAATCCAGCCGACTTCTCAGCCTCTTGAGTGAGGGCTCTTCCGTTTGCACCGAGTGGGAACTTTCCAACGATGACCGGATGGCCAGCGGCTTCAGCCTCTTCTGGTGACAGACCCACTGAAACGATTTCTGGTTCGGTGAACACGATGGCGGGAACGGCCACTGGGTCGTAGGCTCGCTTCTTACCAGCAATGATTTCAGCCACCATCTCGCCTTGAAAGCTCGCCACGTGGGCAAGCATTTCGCCAGAGTTGCACACATCGCCAATGGCATACACGCCTTTCATGTTGGTTTCGCATCGGTCGTTGACCTTCACGAAACCACGCTCGTCAAGAGCGACGCCTGTTGGTGCGAGGGATGCGGAGTTTGGCTTGCGGCCAACAGTGACAAGCACCTTGTCGACCACGACGTTCTGCATCTTTTTCTCATCCTTCTCGTTCTTGTCGATGAAGTTGAGTTGAATTCGTCCGTCTTTGGTTGGTTCGGCGCCTTTAGCAAACACACCGAGGTGCGTCTTGATCTTCTGTTTCTTGATGGAAATCTCGAGGGGTCGTCGAATCTCTTTATCGAAGATTGGCAGGACACTGTCCATGGCTTCAACCACAGTCACCTCAGATCCGAGCATGCGGAAGGTGATGCCAAGTTCGAGGCCAATGTAGCCGCCACCGACAATTGCCACATGCTTTGGAAGCGTCTCGAGCGAGAGTGCTTCTCGTGAGGAAATGACATGTTCATCATAAGGCATGAACGGCAGTTCGATTGGCACCGAGCCGTTGGCAAGGATGACATGTTCCGCTTGGACGATGATCGCATCTTTTCCTTCGCCAATTTTGACGGTCTTTGCGTCTTGGAATTCAGCCCATCCGTTGATGAGTTCTGCTCCAGCGTTCTTGAGAAGGTGTTCAACACCTTTGTTGAGTCGGGTAACGATGTTTTCTTTCCATCCAACAAGGTCTGCCATGTTGAGTTCAGCAGGGCCAGGAATCGAGATGCCCATGTGACCATCTTTGGCAGCGTGCTTGGCCAGATCGTGGAACCTGTGTGCTGCATGTATGAGGGCTTTGGAAGGAATACAACCACGAATAAGGCAGGTGCCTCCGGCTTTCTCACCCTCTACGATGATGGTTTTGAGGCCAAGTTGGCCTGCACGAATTGCAGCGACATAGCCACCAGGGCCAGCGCCGATGACGAGGACTTGACACTTTTTTGTCTCCATATCAATCAGGCCTCACATGAAGATGGTCGCTGGGTTCTCGAGGTAGGTTTTGACCAGTTGAACCAAACTTGCGCCATCGTGTCCATCGACCACTCGGTGGTCCCAAGATGAAGAGAGGTTCATCATTCGGCGAATCACGACTGCTCCGTTGCGGACCACTGCTCGGTCTTTGGCGTTGTGAACACCGAGAATGCCAACTTCTGGCTTGTTGATGATTGGCGTTGCACCAAGGCCACCAAGGCGGCCGAGGCTGGTGATCGTGAAGGTGGAACCAGTTAGGTCGTCAACGCCTGCTTTTCCATCTCGGGTTGCGCTGGTGACGCGGCCCATTTCTGTGGCAGATTGCCAAATGTCCATTGCTTCAACGTGCTTGACAACAGGGACAAACAGTCCACGGTCAGTTTGCGTTGCGATGCCGAGGTTGATGGCTTCGTGTCGGGTCACGACATTGGCTTCATCGTCGTACAGTGCGTTGCACTCTGGGCGTTCAGCGAGTGCCTTGACAAGCGCTTGCATGATGAAAGGCAAGTAGGTGAGCTTTGGTGCTCCTTCGGGACGGGTTGCGTTAAGGTGCTGTCGAAGTTCTTCCAAAGCGGTGACATCCACTTCTTCAAAGTAAGAGAAGTGAGGGATGGTCGAGTACGAGGCAATCATCGAGTCTGCAATCTTTCGTCGCAATCCAATGACCTTCATGGCCTCTGTTCCGTTCAGTTCAGTTCGTGCACGGCCACCCACTGGTGAGGAGCGGCTTGCGCCTGATGCGCCGCCAGCAATGTGAGTGTCCAAGTCAGCGTGGCTGATTCGACCTGCAGGTCCTGAGCCAGCGACATGGTCCAAACTGATGTTTGCTTCACGGGCTCGTTGACGCACAGCAGGGCTTGCCAGTGCTTTGGTGCCGGGTGCACGAGCGACAGCGGCCGCTGCTGGTGCAGGGGTTGGAGCAGGTGCAGGTGCCGCTGCTGCCTTTGGTGCAGGGGTTGGAGCAGGTGCTGCTTCTTCTTTTGCAGGGGCTTCCTCTTTCTTAGCAGGTGCTTCTTCAGAGGCTGATGCGTTTCCAGCACCATCGACTTCGAATTCAATGCAAACAACGCCAACGGGGAGAATATCGCCAGCTTCACCGATCACCTTGGTGACCTTGCCATCCACTGGTGATGGGATTTCGACGGTTGCTTTGTCGGTCATCACGGACAGAATCGGATCGTCTTCTTTGACGACGTCACCAACGGCGACCATCCATTCTACAACTTCGCCTTCGACGACGCCTTCTCCGATATCTGGCATTTTAAATGCAAATGTTCCCATGTTCATTCCTCCTGTGTTTTCTTTATTGCTGCGGCAATTCGTTCTGGACTGGGAAGGTAATCCCATTCCGTGGTGTGAGGGAAGGGTGTGTCCCATCCGGTCACTCGAGTGATTGGTGCTTCGAGGTGGTAGAAGCATCGTTCTTGGATTGATGCGCTCATTTCAGCACCAAATCCACTTGTCTTTGGGGCTTCATGGACGATGACGCATCGGCCTGTTTTCTTGATGGAGTTGACCACGGTGTCGCGGTCCCAAGGCACGAGCGTTTGAAGATCAATCAGGTCGCAATCCACGCCTGAATCCTTGATGGCTTGTTCACACACGTGGACCATGGTTCCCCATGCGATGACGGTGCAGGCTTCGCCTTCACGAACAACCCGTGCTTCTTCGAGCGGGACGACAAAGTGGCCTTCTGGCACTTCAGCGTCTGGGTGGCCGCTCCATGTCGGTACGTTGTGTGGGTCGCCGTAGAACGGTCCACGGTAGCATCGCTTTGGCTCAAAGAAAATCACTGGGTCGTTGCATTCAATCGCTGCGGTTAACAGTCCCTTAGCGTTGTATGGCGTTGAGCAATAGACCACTTTCAATCCAGGTGTGTGGGTGAATTGTGCTTCTGGAGATTGGGAGTGGTGGTGTCCACCTTTGATGCCGCCTCCAGCAGGTGTGCGGAAGGTCAACGGTGCGGTGAACTCTCCACCGGAGCGGTGCCGAACCTTTGCGATCTCGTTGACGATTTGGTCGTATGCAGGGAAGATGTAGTCTGCAAATTGTATCTCTGCTACGGGTCGGAGGCCGTTGAGGCCCATGCCCATGGCGATGGCTGCGATGCCGCCTTCTGCGAGCGGTGAATCGAAGACTCGGTGTTCCCCGAACTTCTTTTGCAAACCGTCTGTGACTCGGAACACACCGCCGAAGAACCCGACGTCTTCCCCAAAGATGACGATGTTAGGGTCCTTCTCAAGTTGGACCTCGAGCGCTGAGTTGAGTGCTTTGATCATGTTCATGTCTGCCATCATGGTCACCTCACTTGCCGAGTTCCTCTCGTTGTTCTTGGACGTGCCAAGGCACAGTTTCGTAGACTTCTGTGAAGATGGTTGAGGCAGGCGGGTATGGTCCGCTGGCCAAGTCGCCAAATTCACAAGCAGCCTTGTAGGATGTCATGACTTCATCGTCGATTTTCTGAGCCAAAGCCGCATCGCGCTCTTCGTCCCACATTTCGTTCTTAATGAGGTGATCTTTCAATCGTGCGATTGGGTCGCCGCCAGGCCAGCGTTTGAATTCATCACTTGGACGGTAGGCTGAGGGGTCATCGGAAGAGGAGTGTGCTCCAGCTCGATAGGTGTAGACTTCGATGTGGGTGGCGCCAAGACCAGCAGCGCCTCGGTCGCGAGCCCACTTTGTAACGCTGTAAAGGGCAAGGAAATCGTTTCCATCCACCCGAATGGATGGAATGTCGTAGGCCAAACCACGCTCTGCGAAGGTGCGGCCTCCGGTGGCAAGGTTGGCGTGGGTCGAAATCGCCCATTGATTGTTGACCACATTGAGGATGACCGGGGGTTTGAATGTGGATGCGAAGTTGAGTGCGTAATGGTAATCACCCTGTGCGGAGGTTCCATCACCGAGCCAAGAAATACAGACTTCATCATCGCCCTTGTATGCACTGGCCATAGCCACACCAACGGCTTGAGAGAATTGGGTTCCAACAGGTGAAGAGATCGAGATGAACCGTCCTTCTTTCCAAGTGTAGTGGACTGGCATTTGGCGTCCCTTGACGTTGTCTTCGGTGTTGCCAATGCAGTGGCAAATCATACTGACCATGTCTCGTCCACGGACGAATTGTGCACCGGGTTGACGGTAGGAGGGAAAGACCCAATCTTGAGTTTCGAGCGCCATAGTTTGAGCGATGGCAATGGCTTCTTCACCGAAGGATCGCATGTAGAAGGAGAGTTTCCCAGTTCGCTGCATCTTGATCATCCGATCGTCGAAAATACGCAGACGCATCATGTACTCGAGGCCTTGGATGAGGGTCTCAGCATCGAGCTTTGGATCCCATTCGCCACTGGCGATGCCGTTGTCGTCGAGCACCCGCACCAAACCGACGGCGTGGGGCACAGTGTCTTGTGCCGAGCAGGACAAGGGGTCAGGACGATTCAAATCGCCCGGTTGTTCCTTGAATTTACCGCCAAAATCCGCTTCGTCACCCGGTCGGAACGGAGGTCGCCCGATGGTGTACGGCGTGGTGGTGGCTGTCACTCTCTCGGTCATTGGTTCACCTCATTCCATCCCGCTCTTAAGGTGTGCCGGTGCTTCGTCTGCTTGGTTGGCAACGTAGACATAGGCGCCAGGCATTGATTCTGTGTTGTTGGGGTCTTGCGTTTTGCGCAGCAGAAGGCCCGCTTTGAAGGATGAACGCACAAGTGGTCCACTGGCTATGCCTGAAAATCCAATGCTGATGGCGTGTTGGGCCCATAAGTCATACATTTCTGGCTCGGGAAAGCGGTCAACGGTCAAGTGCCGCTCTGAAGGTGCGAGGTATTGGCCAATGGTGACAAGGTCGACACCAGCACTTCGCAACAATTCGAGTGCTTCGGTGATCTCCTCATCCGTTTCACCGACGCCAACCATGATTGAGGATTTTGTCAAAATGTCAGGTCGCAGTTGCTTGGCTGCACGAAGGATTTCAAGCGATTGGGAAAATGATGCTCGGTGGTCTCTTACCGTTGCATCCAGCCGTGGCACACACTCGACGTTGTGAGCAAACACGGAAAGAGGGCTGCCATCGAGAAGGTGAGCAAGGGCTTCGTGATCTCCAGCTAGGTCTGAGCACAGCAGTTCGAGGGTGACGTTGGGTTGTCGTTCATTGACCGCTTGTATGCATTGCTTGTAGTGGTCTGCTCCACTGTCGGGTAAATCGTCTCGGTTGACCACGGTGATGACGGCGTGACGCAAGTTCATCGATTCCACAGCATTGGCCAGGTTTTCGGGCTCTTCAAGGTCAAGCGCTGGAGGCGTTTTGATGGTGCCAACCGCACAGAATCGGCACCCTCGGGTGCATTCTTGGCCGGCAATCATGAAGGTTGCATCCCCGCTTGCCCAGCAGTCGTGTATGTTTGGGCACCGTGCTTCTTGGCATACGGTGTGTAAGGTGTTGTCCTTGACAGCCGCTTTTGTGCTGTTGTAAATGGCCTGCTGTTCGCCAGATGGCAGGGCCGTTCTGAACCATGGAGGCAGTCGTTCTCGCTTTGCTTTTGGACGTGCAGCAGGAGGCAATCGTTCGGCCATCGGGAGTGGTTTTCCAGACATTCCGCTCTCCCCTCCGGTTTTGCCCACGCCTTGCCCATCAAAAAGGTGCGCCGTCAAGGCTGTATCGCCTGTTCTGCTGAATGTTTACCAGACGCATATCCGTTTTGGCAGTGAACGAGCATTGATGAGCAATGAGCCCAAGGCGGTGCTATGGCGAAAGGTGTTGCGCTCGTGACCGGAGGTGGACGCCGCATTGGGGCCGAAATTGTTCGCTCATTGATCCGAGCCGATTGGTATGTGCTGATTCATGTTCGCACATCAAAAGATGACGCTCTTGAATTGCTAGCAGGTGAACAAAGCCATTCCGCCGAACAACCTGCGGGTGAGGTGTTGGTTGCAGACCTCTCTACCGATGAAGGATTAGCCGATCTCATCGAGGGTGCAAAGAGGGTTATTTCAGAGCAAAACGCCCAAGGTCTTGGCGTGCTTGTCCACAACGCCTCAATCTATACAACGAAGGATTACGAGTCTGTTTCTCTTGAAGAGTTGCGATTAAACATTCGTATTCATCTCGAGGTTCCTTTCCTTTTGACCCAAGGGTTGACGGCCCAATTAAAGACAGGTTCAGGTTGTGTCATTGGCATGATTGATACATCGCTCGGACGAGCTTGGGACGGACTTTCCCATTACACTTCAACAAAAGCAGGTTTGCGTCAGTTAATGATGAACCTCGCAGGCGACTTAGCACCTGATGTTCGAGTGAATTGCGTTGCCCCTGGTGCTATTTTGGCCGCGGATTGGGAGGCCGAACATTTCGCTTCCGTGATCGAACGGGTGCCGCTCGGCCGGGGTGGTACCCCAGAGGATGTGGCGAAGGCCGTGATGTTTTTGACAGAATCAGCGTATCTATCAGGCCAAGTCATCAACGTCGATGGCGGCTGGTCCGTTGCCCCTTAAGCCATGCTTGCTAGGGGTTTTCTTCAAAACATGTGGTTTGCTCGGCTGTGGTGCAGGGGTGGCTGAGGTGGTCAAAGGCGCCGGGCTTAAGATCCGGTCCCGTATGGGTTCGTGGGTTCGTATCCCACCCCCTGCACTCCTTTTTTCTTCAGATATCCTCCCCCTCGTAGAGGGGGTTTGTGTGAACAAACAATGCAAAACCGTTTAACACTCGGTCGGGCAGGGCATCCCGGTGAACACCGTGATGACCTCTCACTCTTCCACATCCGGTCGATTTTTGGCCCTTTTGCTCACTGTCATCATGCTTGGCGGTCTGGCGCCGCTTGGATCCAACCCGGTTCCGGCGTTTCCAAGCGAGGAAGTGCTCGAAGAACCTGTCGAGCCAATGAACTCAGCTTCTTCCTGTTTTACATGCCAATCCTACGACCTGTACCTCGATGAGATGAATTCAGAAAACGGTGGCGACGGATCCATCACCACACTCGAACCCGCCGGCGCTCACCAAGAGGAAAGCGCTCTTGGAGGGCTTGAATTCCGCAGCGCAGAAATGATTTCTGACCTGCTTGTTTACGGTCGAGACAACACCGATAAGGTGACGTTGAACCTCTTTTTACAATTCAAGGGCACACAAGGTTCCACAGCCGATGTGACCTACTCGTTGAAATCGGGCGACTCAGAAATCGATTCGGTGTCCGAAACTTTTGACGATCCGTGCACCGGGGGTACCTTTGGAACAAGTTCGTGTTCTTGGACGCAAACCATCATTGATTTTGACGTCCCATCCGATGGATTCACCGTTGCCAACGGAAAACAAATTCGCCTTACAGTCGATGCCCAGGCCACATGCGAGGGCAGCGGCGGTGGTGGTATTGGCGGAGGAAATTGCGAAGTCAACGTAGCCTACGGTGATGTTGAACAAACCAGTGGATACTCGAAACTTGAGATGAAGGCAAACGCCCTCGCCAATTCGGTTGTGAAAGTCCACAAGCCTGGTGGCGGTTTCCTTGACCCAGAAGTGACTGAATGGTCGCCTAATCACCGCCCTGAGTTCCGTGACATGCAGTTCTCGGTTGATGTTCGAGACGCCTTTGGCCGCGACGACATCCAAGGCGTTGATCTCGTGATGACCACACCAAACGGCGCAGGAACTGTCTTTTCCAAGTCCTTCGATGATGATGATTTGAAACTCGATAACAACGGCCTTGTGGGGAACTTTACCTACACATACGAAGCGGGAATTGACGCTGGTGAGTATCCAGTGCAACTTGAAATCAGCGACGTACAAGGCCACACCTTGGTGTTTGAACACAGCGGGCTTGAATTCGTTGAGCACGATATATACCTCACTTTGCCAAACACTCAGCCCGATGTTGTGTTAATTGCACCGGGCCAAACTTCGCTTATTGAGTTCTTAATTGAACACACGGGTGCAAGCTCATCGCAACTTGAAGTGAGGTTCGACCTTGCTCGCTCGCTCCCCTCAACATGGTCAGATCCAGTATGGGACCGGACGGATAAGAATTACCCATTGTCCGGTGGCGGCGATTTCTACCGTCCACAGTTGTCCATCGAAGTTCCTACCGGCGACTTGACCTCTGCACCAAACACCCTCGAGATTGAAGCACGGGTTTACGCTGAAAACAATGAGGGCATTATGGTCGAAGTCGAGGTTGAAACGATTATTTTGGACATCGAGGAATCAGATGTCAACGCTCCACCTCGAATCGCAGTCTTTGAAGACAATGAGCATCAAAAACAAATCGCAGATTCAACCCGACCAGAAGCCTATGACGAAACGCTTTCGCATTACGTCGATTCAGGCGATGTGAGCGGGGATTTCTTCATTGATATTTTCAACGCAGGATTCGTCACTGACAGTTTCAAGTTGCGCGTGACCGATATTCCTGATGCTTGGCAGTACAAGTTCTACGACAATGAAACTGGTTTGGAACTTGAAGAAGAAGGCATCCTTTTCTTGACTCCTGACGTTGGTTCGCACCAAATTCTCACCGTGCGGATGGATGTGTTCCCGCCTTCAGAGCGCAGCGCCCAAGACATCGGCATGGTCGACATTACAATTTCAAGCCAAGGCGATTCAGAACTGACCACCGACGTTCAGTTTACCGTTCATCGCACCTTTGGCGTCCTCGTGGAAGTGATTGCTGATTCAGACAGTGGGACGCTTGGAAACGTGGGCCCGGTCAGTCCAGGCACGGAATTGTGGTACAACCTTCGCATCACCGATTCAAGCGACACCCTTGGTCAAACCACCTGGCGAATCATCAACCCGTCAGACCTTGACCGCAACAAGGAACAAGACACGGATTATTCCTCTTGGGATTACACAATTTCCAACAGCTCCGAATCTGATATCGTGGTTGTTTATCTTGAATCGGACCAGTACGCCGATCTCAAACTGAGCTTGGAACTTGGTGATAACGTCGAGGCTGGCAACCATACAGTCTACGTACGAGTGGTCGAGGAGGGCGTTGATGCTCAAGATGCTCGTTACTTTGACCTCCCAGTCACCGTTCAAGTTCGCAAAGATGTCCAACCAGGGCGCCTTGTGATCACTGATGCAAGCAGCTCTTTGGTTCGCTTCACCTCTGCTGAATTCCAAACTGTTGAATTTATCATTGAAAATGAGAACAATATCCCGCTCGATGTCGTGATCACCCTCGAAGAACCATTGGGATGGGATGCATTGATTCGCGCTTCCTCAGACCAAACGGGTGGCAGTTTCCTCCTGCTCACCCTTCCAGCCTATTCGAGCAAGGATTTCTCACTGGCCATCACACCTCCAAACAACCTCAAGAACGGAGAAACGATTGAGTTCAACCTCATTGTGACGCCAATGGATGAAGAAGTGCCTTACGATGTGGAATACACTCAGAGCAGCAAGCACATCTTCAGCACGGCGTGTGAAGGTGCATCATGCCTGCTGAATGAAATCGTCAATCCTGAGAAGCAAACGCTCGCACTTGGTGCAGGTCTCGCTGCCGTGTTCATCTTCGCTGTCTACCGACGAGGCCAACTCTCTGGAAATGTGTACGAAGATGAGGAATTCCAACCCTTTGGTGAGGACATTGATGCAACCGTCGAAAAGGACATTCCACCAGTGGTTCTTGAAGAAGAAGAGGACGACGATCTGGAACTTTTGGACGAACTTGACTCCCTCTGAGGTCTCAGCGTTCAAATCCGCTCACTTTTCGGGCTACTGCGGGTTGTTTTCTCTGCGCTACGGGTGCCCATTTTACCGTTTAAAAAAGAGCATTGTATGAACATCGTACCATTTCCCTTATGAGTCATCAAAACAGCCCAACCTTTGTGACAACCATGCGTACGCCTTCTTCCACCTCGAAGCCGCGCCCTCAATGGCAAATTTTGGAGCACCGCGACAGCATCAAATCTGTGGCATTGGTTGCTCTGATGTTGTTCTCTACTTTTGCTTCAATTCAGTACGGTACGTACGATGCCCTTGCGGCGAGTGACCAGGATGGTGACGGCCTCACTTACGGTCTTGAGTACCTCATGAACACACAACCTAACGATCCCGATTCTGACAACGACGGCCTGCCCGATGGGTGGGAATGGCAGTACGGTCTTGACCCTCTTTCGAGTTCGGGTGGCGACGGTGCGGTCGGTGACCCCGACGGCGATGGCATGTCCAATCTTCAGGAATACACCTACCTCCAACCCACTTCATGGGACATTGCAAGCACCTCAGGTGTGCTTGACAATGGTGTGTGGTGGAACGGCACTGTGCCAGTCAATGACTGGGACGAAGAAAATGCCCTTCAATACAACCGGCCCGGCTGTGGTGACAGCGGAAACGACGGTACCGGTTCAGTGATTCTTTGCGATGAAGATCCAGTCGGAAACATCTGCACCAACGGCTTTGATGATGACAAAGATGGCTTTGTCGACTCGGCCGACCCAGACAACGATGGCGATGCAGATTGTTCATCCAACGACGACGACGGTGACGGCATCGAAGACGAAGATGTTGCTGGATGGGACACAGACGGCGATGGTATGGACGATGGCTGGGAAGCTGCAAACGGTCTCAACGCAACAAATCCAACCAACGATGACGGGCCAAACGGCGACCCCGATGGCGATGGCCTGACCAACTTGATGGAATACGTCAACCCTACATGGACCACAATGTGTGGTGCATCACCGTGTTTCCGCAACGGGCCTGACGGCTTGGTGACGGAAACCACTTCACCCTGTGACCCAGTCAATGGTGTTGGACCGGGTGGTTGTGCGACCTTTACGGCTGAAGTTGACGGCATCACCTCAACCAACCCTCAACGGGCAGATACAGATGGTGACGGGCTGAACGATTCTTTGGAAGCGTTGACTCTGCTTACCGATCCAACTTCCTCGGATACAGACGGCGACGGCATCAACGACGGTGTCGAAGTTTCTGGTCAATACGGAAACCCTGCTCAAGCAACCGATCCACGAAACAACAACACCGATGGTGACGCTTTCGATGACGGTGAAGAAGACCTCAACTCAAACGGCGTGGTCGACCCTGGTGAAACAGACCCGACTCGACGAGAAGATTCTGGTGATGAAGACAACGACGGCATCCAAAATTGGGAAGAAAACCTCTCTTGCACCTTATGGGACATCGCAGATACAGATTTCGGCGGTATCAATGATGGTGATGAGCGAAACGTCTCTCACGGAACCGACCCCTGTGATTCATTGGTGAATTTCGAAACCACAATTGTCACCTTCAACAATGGCAATGGCCAACTTGACGTTGCTGACGGCAGTGGATTCAATCCAGCAGGAGGTGTGGGTTGGTTCAACATATCTGGTACGTGGACGCCGTTCGCCTATTCGACGGTTGTCAACGACGTTGTCCAAGGCGTCTCAATCTCCCCTGGCACAGCAACTCAAGTTTCAAACCGCAATGGTTCGTTCTGCCACACCGCTGCGACAGCAGACGGAAGCATCGCCAACACCCGTCAATACTGTGACGATGATTATGCAGACAGCGACGGTGACGGTCTTGCGGATTGGCAAGAACTGCTCGGCACCTTCGGTTGGTTCTCCAACCCTACGCTTGTTGACAGCGATGGCGACGGTGCAAATGATTTCGATGAAGTCTTTGGCAATACGGATCCAAACGAGCCGTGTACAAATCTGCTTGATGATGACGAAGATGGGTTGAACAATTACTTCGAAACAAGCACGGGATGTGACCTTGTTTACATTGGTATTAACAACGGATCAACCGATGTATGGGTCACTGATGATGCTCAAGCAGACACCGATTCTGGAGGCGTAGCAGACCGGACCGAATACTTCGATGGCACCAACCCGGAAAACGATCCCGCCGACGACCTTCTTCCGTCCGACTTCGATGGCGACACCATTCCTGATGCAGTTGAAAACCAGACTGGGACAGATTGGACCAACCCAGATACTGACGGTGGAGGTATGATTGATGGATTGGAATGCACACAGGAATTCTGGGTGATTAACTGCCTTGGAAGTCCGTTTGACCCGTTCGATCCAAGCGATGATTTGGTCGCTTCTGAAGTCGTCTTCTGGGCAAACAACAGCACCGGTGTGGTCGATTTGGACGCCACTCAACGTTGGCGACAATACACCAACGACTTCTACACAGGTACCGCCTATGCTCACATCGCTGAGGTGCATCCTGCTGAAACTGTGATTTTACCTTCTTCCAACTTCACCCACCTCGCAGACATGGCCTTCGCCAACGACACGGTCGAGTGGATCATCACCTACAACAATCCGCCAGTCACAGGAGGGCTGGCGTTGCCCGCTTCATGGTCGAACATGTCGTTTTATGTCGACCCGGCCGGAGAACTCGATCGCTCCAATGACACGCACAATGTCAACATCATCGCTGGACCGATTCAAGAAATCTTCATTCAACAACCTGAGTTCTACTTTGATTGGGCCACCCTTGCTTCAACCACAGTTCCTGGCCAAGGCTTCGCCTATGAATTGGCGACGCCTCCACAAATGAGCAATCTGAGTAACCCGCTTTCCTCGTTGTTCAATGTCACCAACGCTGTAATCACTGAAGCCGGAGCAACCAATGCGTATGACAGCGCTTTGGCCTTGCAGACCTTCCTCACAGACGGAAACGCAACAACAGAATTCAAGCGCAATTACAACGGCTCAGGAATTCCATCATCGGAAGACCTCAGCGTTGTTCTCATCGAAGCAGCAAAACAAGGAACATGCAATGAATTCAACACCGCGTTCGTCACCATGGCCCGCCTTGCTGGACTTCCTGCACGCTATGTCAGCGGATTTGCTGGCGGCACTTGGAACGGTGACGGCTATGCAGTCTTCCCAGAAGATCGAACCACTTGGGGTGAAGTTCGCTTGCAGCAGAACAGCGCTAACGGAAACACTGACCTCGGTTGGATTGCGTTTGACGCATGCCCACCCGCAGAAGAGATTGAGATCGTCAATCAGACCATCTCCTCGCTTGTGTGGGACCGGGACCTCACCTCCTCCCTCAACGTGACTGGCCAACTGCGTTTTGTCGAAAATGGAACACCAATTCCTGACTTGCCGATGGTCGGCTACCTCGTACCGCTCGCTGAAGCTGGTGGCGTACCTGGGCCTGCAGCAATTCCAGGTTACGAGATGGGCGCCGTGATCACCGATGAAAACGGTACCTTCGAGATCATTGGTAATCCACTCGAACCGGGTGCACCAGGTATCCATCGAATTGTCATCAAGCACCTCCAATCAGGGTATGTCTCTGAAGACGGTATCATCTTTGATGGTTTCATCAATGTCACCGACGATTCCCTCATCAATCATACCGGGCCAAACGCCATCGATGCTCCTGTTGTAGGGGCTGGTGCGACCACAATCATCACAGGAACACTCTCTCTTGAGAATGCACCAATGAATGTCATCGCCTCGATTGCAGGCCAAGACACGGTGCCTGAGGTCTGGTTGACCTACACCTCTTCGGTCGATGGACTCGTGAACATGACCACCAGCATCGGATTTGGTGGGGAATGGAGTTTCGAAGTGGAATTGGATCCTTTGGAAACAAAAACCAATCTTTCAGCAACCCTCGGTTTCTCAGGCTGGCAAGACACCTCTGAGCCATCGATTACCCCAATTCAGTTCCACTTGTTGCCTTCCACTAAGGCGATTGTACTGGATGTGCGTGACGCACCAACCCTTACGGCTACGCTTGAAGGGCCGCTCTCCAACAACAGCATCATCCTCATCGACGACAACATTTGGGTCAATGGTTCAGCAGTGACCTCTGGCGCAAATCCTGTGTCGATGCTTGGGAACCTCTCGTTCTCGATGCGTTCAAATGGCAGCGGAACCGATTGGATTGAAATTTTCAACCAAACGGTGAACGGCACATTCTCTGTACAGCACTTCCTTACAGCAGGTGTCGCGCAAATCAGTGCGGGTGAAATCGAATTGCAAGTTCGCTTCTTCCCGGACACAATCGAAGCAACAGACGACGCTAACATGTCTTCAGGCGCTCCGTATCTCTTGCGAGGTTGGCTTCAATTCAGTACTCAATCAGTGTCTCAATTGAGAGGCACAGAATCAGTGGTTTTGGTTTCGATGACCGATCACAGAGGGGTTGACACTGATTTGCTAGCTTCGGGCAACTTCGACTTCACCTTCAACGGGACTTGGGTCAACACGACCGTCGATCCAGAAAGTGAAACCATCACCTTGAACTGGTTCCTCGATGCTGATATGTATGCGGGCGACTACCTCCTTGACATCAGTTTCAACGGTTCTGACTTGTATCAGGCCTCGATTGGGCAAGGGTCTGTACGGGTTGCTGCTGAAGTGGATTGGAACATCACGTTAGCGCAAGATTGGACTCACATTGGCAATTCATCCTACATCTTTGGAGATATTTTCGATGCTGTTCACACCAACCGTAAGGTGCTTGGCGACAACATCACCATGCTTTCATTGTTCATGACCACCCTTGAGGGGGCTCCAATTGATTTGTCTCAAGGTCTGTTGAACAACACTACGAGCGAATACAACCTGAGCTTTACCGTGCCAACCACCAGCGCTTCGAACGCCTACGACTTTATCCTGGACATGGATTTCGACTCTCAGGCACCCATTGGAGGAGCGTACTATCGCTATGTTGACACAACGGTCCCACCGGCACTTCCGATTCCTCCTGGGACCCTTGTCGGGTTTGAATCTGAATTCGTCGTCTCAACCGAACGGAGAAATCTCATTGTAGAGATGAACGGTACAATTGATTTCAACGCAACCATCACCGATGTTGCGGACGATTCCAACGTGAGTGATGCATCAGTGGAGTTCATCTTCGACTATGGCAACACCAACGTCTCCATAGGCACAGCGATCAGCGATGCTGCTGGGTTTGCAGGCGTGGGTTGGACCGCATCTGGAATTTCACCCGGCTATTACGACGTCCTGATGATCGTCTACGACGACCTTACTGACCCGTTGGCAACCGGTAACTCAAGACGAACAGGGAATTCCACACTGGTCAACCTCACCGTGCAGGTGCCGAGTGATTTCAGAATTGATAGTGTTCCAAGCACCGTCACTGCGGGATTAAACTTCAACGTTCTGGGGCAAGTGCTCGATGGTGACGACGCCTCTCGTCCGTTGATCGCTCCGGTTCAAATGAGCGCCTTTTGGCTCAGCAATCCTGATGAATTGTTGGTTCCAAATTACCAGACCTCTCCAAATGGTACATTCAACATGAGTATCCCAACCGATACTTCCGGAAACGGAACCGTCCGTGGAAACAAGGTGCTTGTGCTCTCGGTCGTTGAAGGCTCTTCACCGTTCTACCTCACCGCAAGCACACAAAATGGCATCTTAGTCATGGGTGTCTCTCGATTTGAAAACATACAACCACTCAATCCAATCCTCGTCAACCGTGGCGATGAGGTGAACATCAGCGCTCGACTTGTTGAATCGTCCAACCTCTTCCTCCCGTTAGGGTCCTATGATGTGGACATTGAATTCCATGAAACTTGGTTGCCAGGAACACAAACCGATGGCGGAGGGTTTGCCAATTTCACCTACTTGATTCCGACAAGCCATCCGCTTGGATTGATCAACGTGAACTTGGTGTTCAACGGTTCGTCAGACCTTCTGGCGACCAACGTCAATCTTTCATCGATTACCATCCGGTCGACCACCATCTTGGTCGTTGACCCAATTGCTGCAAATCCAGTTGCTGGTACTTCGTTCAACGTCAGCGGAACCGTGCTCAGTGACAACAACTCCGGCCTAGAACAGCGGGATGGATCGCTGCTTCCTGCAAACATTCTGTTTGCCGTGAACGACCAGCCCGTTGGCTTCACAGTGAACGGTGGAACCGTTGGCGTCGGTGGAGTTTGGAGCGCTACCATTACGCTTGGAGCAAGTTTCCCAGCAGGCAACAACACCATCGCTGCTACCTACATTCCGAACGTCAACTACTATGTTGGTTCAACAGCGAATGAGACGTTTGACAGCAGAGGATTCACAACGCTGCTGTTCGTCAAGCCAGCCCTTGATGGAATTGGGGCACCTTCGCTCAACGACCGCACAGAACGCGGGACGAATGTGTCCTTCCAAGTGCTTCTGAGGGACAATACGGATGCTCCAATTGGAAACCAAACCCTCTTGGTGAGTCTACCTGGACTCACGCCTTCGACCTTCACGACCTTCGCTAACGGTACCGCAGCGGGTACGATTGCCGTGCCATTCAACCTCTCAGTTGGTCCGTCTGACATCCATGTGGAATTTGGTGGAATACCTGGCACAACTGGTCTCATTGGCTCAAACGCCACAACCCAGTTTGTGGTTCTTGGTCAAACGGATTTGACCATCAGCGAAGCCCCCTCAACGCTGACAGCTGGTGACTCATTCATCGTCAATGGTTCACTTGTCGATGACCTTGGTCTCCCATTGATGACCAATGGTGTCCCTTCGATTGCTGTTGTTCACCTGCTCGTTGACGGGGTGCCCGTGTCCAGCATCGAAACCGATGCTCAAACAGGTGCGTTCACCATTGGATGGACTTTGCCAGATGACACAAGCGCTGGTCCTCACTTGATTGAGGTTCGCTTCCTTGGCGGAAGGGATTGGGTCGAGCCAATCGGCGTCGGCGACCAAATCAATCCTGAATACTACATGCCAAGCATGGATCAAGTTGAGTTCAATGTAAGCGTTCCAACCAAGATCTTGCTCTTGACCCCCGGCGGGAACGTCGACCGGGAAGACACCATGACCATCCAAGGTCGCCTGCTTGACTTGGTGGATGCACCGTTGCCGGGCCTCACCGTGGAAGTTTGGCTTGATGGCCAATGGATGACCAACGTTACAACTGATGAAAACGGCACATTCACTGCGGTGTATCCAGTTCCAGCTGACGCTGCTCTTGGCCCTGTGACTCTGGAAACGAGGTTCATTGGAACGACCTTTTACCTCCCAAGTGAGTCCATGGGTACGTGGACTGTATACAGTCCAATTCAAGTTACTGTGAGCATGGAAAGCCCGGTTGCAGTGGCAGAGAACATCACGATCTCCGGTTCAGTGGTTGACAATCAACTGCTTGGAATTGAAGGCCATGTTGTGGACCTCACCGTTGAAGGCGTTCTGTTGGCGAGTGTCCTTACCGACCAAAACGGAGATTTCACCTTCGATTGGACCGTGACCGACATCTTCTCCTTTGGGAACCACACGCTCGATGCTCGAGCTGAGGCACAAGGATACTACCGCTCAAACGCAGGCAATACGACCTTCTTCTTGGCCCACCGCTCCGACATCACGCTTGTCTTCGATGAAGGTCGGGATGCAACCCGTGGAGACACTTGGTCGCTTTCAGGTCGTTTGTTTGACATCGACACCGTCAACAACGATGGCCTTCCATCAATGATGGTCAGCATCCGTCTCGATGATGTGGAGGTTGCAACAGCAACAACCCTGGGTGACGGAACATGGAGCGCCATCATTCCCGCAACCATGGAACTGGCCCGAGGCGAACATACGTTCACCGTAGCCTTTGACGGCACCAGTGCTCACCTTGAAGCGTCCTCAAGCGCAACAGCACTCGTTTGGTCCAACACCGTGATCACGATTGATGGCACTTCCTCGAACATCATTGTGCGAAGCGATGATGTCTTTGCCCCAATTATCCTCACTGGTTCAGTGGCCGAAATCGGTGGTCAAGGTGAAGTCTTCAACAACCTCACCCTGTACCTAGGTAATGGTTCAGATTGCGTTTCAAAGCGTGAAGGTGCTCGTTGTTTGGATGACATCCAGGTTGCTTGGAACAACGGAAACTTCTCCATGAGTGGGAAAGCACCAGCATGGCTCAATGCTGGAGGTCAATACCTTCACATCGATGCTCCACGAAACGATGCTTTGTACCTCAACGGGGCGACTCAAAGTCATCTGATTTATGTCAAGGTCAACGCTGACATCGATGTATCAATCAATGACATCATCGAGGGCGAACAAGAGGATGTTGCTGGCAATGTCATCATTACAGCTCAAGACACCGATCAAGGCATCTCTGGAATCCAAGTGACGATTTACCTGTACAACGAAAACGGGACACAACTTTCCACACCGATTCAACCATTAAGTGATGAAAATGGTATTGCTTCGTTCGAGTTCAACTCTGACCCACCATACGGTGATGTGGACGAATGGGGCGAAGTGTACTTCGAAATCTTGGTTGATGACCCACGACTTTCGGATCAAAGCCGAGCGGACTTCGATGCGCTGACTGCTGATTCACCATGGGCTCCAGACTACCAATACGCTGAGGTCACCGAACCTGTTCCAACATGGGTCTACATCCTTGCGCTCTTGATCGCTGCAGGTGCAGCAGCAGGAACCGTGCTCTATCGCAGAAAGAAGTCACAGGAGTTGCTTGAAGAAGCAGCGGAAATCTTTGCCTACACCGCCGAACTCTTGGCTGCTGGCGATTCCATCCGTGAAGTGATTTTCACATGCTACCAGAGCCTCTGTGCTGCATTCCAAGAACATGGGTTCCTCCGCCGAGACTTCGAAACTGTTCGTGAATTCGAGATGGCCATTCGTCAAGCAATGCCGCAAATCTCCGATGAGGCATTGGTCGCTCTGGACAACGTCTTCGAGCAAGCAAGGTACAGCAGGGAGGAACTTGGTTCTCAACACCAAGCCGCTGCCCAGCAAGCTTTGGAGCGAATGGGACAAGAGATCGCAACGCTGACCAAAGTTCCAGCACGTTGATTGAAACGAAAGCCCGACGTGACTCAGACAAGGGTCAACGATTGGTGGACTGAGTCTCACCAGCGAAGGTGCAAGCGCCCGTTGATGTAGTGGGCACTGATGTCTTCGCTTGAATCGGGTAGGGGCATTTCTCGCTCGAGTGGTTCGTTTTCACCATCGGCGATGACTAAGCGAAGCAATGTGCTCTCCCCTTCCTTCTTTGTGAACACCGATACGTCTTCAGCGGTGACACCAAGGAGCGGTATGGTCAATCCGTCCGGGTTGATCGTTCCATGAAGGGCCTCGACCATCCACTTCAGCTGTCGGTCAGGCTCGGTTTCTGCGAGGTGAGATTCAGGGAGCATACCAGCGGAGATGAGCACTTGGGTGTGCATTGATTGAACTTCGTTGAGGTGGTCTGCAGCATCATGGAATGAAGCATGCAATGCTTCGACTGAAGGATTGAGACCTTCGATGTTGGCCACTTCATCTTGAAGAGGCAATACAGGGCCTGTTTTAGTGTCCACATCGAGGGGTATCCATGACGCCATGCTCTTGGGGTTATGTGCGGCCTCCATGAACCTTCGTCCTCCAAGCGATGAATGTGTTCACCCTTCATCAATGGTGTGGACCCTCGAAAAGAAGCGTCTTGCAAAACTTGCCGTTGTCATTGGCGTGTTGGTAGCGTTCATCCTCAGGTCCTTTGGGTAACAAGTAGCGTAGGTGCGGTCGGTGTGCCGTTGATCGAGCAGGAGAATTAATGCACGGTCTCCAATGGAACGAATTGGTCTCCCCATCGCTTGCAGAATCGCATTGATCGCTGGCTGCGTCACTGTGTATCGCCATGCATTGTTGGCTCCAAACCGGTCGCTTGCGTAGTCCTTGAGTGCACTCGAAAGCACCGATGGCGGGGCGTTTGGTATGCCGATGCAGGCCACAGCATCCAAGATGCCGCCATTGTAATCGATGCCTTCCGACAAGCGTGCGCCATAAACGCCACAAAGCAGGATTCGTTTTCCAGCGCTTCGTTCGCTGCGAAGGTCCTCCACGAGGCGGTCAATGTCGTTTTTACTCCATTCTCGGCTTTCGATGATCTTCCGAACACCTTGGAAGTGGGTGTTGGCGAGGATTTCCTCCATCATCTTGTAGGACGGGGCAAACACTGCAATGTGGCCAGGTGTACCTTCGATCAGCGCTTGGATATGGCTGCGGATTTTATCCCACATCGCAGGAGACCGCTGTGTGTATTTGGTCGAGACGTCTCCAGCGACCAACACAGGTCGACGTTCACCAGCGAAGGGTGAATCATAAGCCGTTTTCGTGGTCTTTTGAGTGGGTAGGGCGAGCATATCAGCATACATTTGTGGCGGGTACAATGTGCCAGACATCAAAATCGCTCCAGCGGTGTCCTTGAACACCGGTCCGGAAACCAATCCCGGATCCAAGAGGTGCGATGTGATTTTTCCTTCCTTGCCTTTCGCACTGAACACGAGGCAAAGAGCCGTTGTGGACCCAAAGCCGTTGACGCAATCAAGGATATGGCCCAAACGGTGTGAGTCAGGCTCCATAGGGTCTTCACCTTCTCCGACATCCAAGTCAATATCGCATCTGTTCAATACGTCAGCGAGAAGTTGCATCCTGTGTTCCTTCTTGACGGTGTGTCGGGCTGTGGATTGAACCTGTTCTTCGGAAAGTGTTTGTTGACCCGAGATGCCTTCGTATTCATCGCATGCTCTGTGAAAGAGTTCATTGAAGCGATCAACCTCAACATTCAGTTCGTTCACATCCCCCGTGAGATCATTGTGAAGTTGACGGAATAAATCGGCCGTCTTTTGCCGGACAATTTTCATCACGCCAAGGGCCCATGTGGCCAAATCCAACTCGAGACCGGTTGAATCTGCACCCGTCGATTGGTACATTGCGGTAAGTGCTCCAGTGTATTCCTCCAGTTCCATTGTGGCATTCCGGGCAATGGTGGGTGTGATTACACGCTCCATCGTCATTCGAATTCGATCGGGAAGGTTGTGTGCCTCATCAACGATGATGATGATGTCTTCCATTGGTAAGCCCATTGCTTCGAGGCTGGAGCTGCGCACCCCCTCGTCAAAGAGGTGGTTGTAATCGCCAACAAACACATCTGCATGATTGGCCGCTTCTCTCGCTGCTTTCCAAGGGCAAGTTTGCGCAATTTGCCCGTCAACTCGGTGTATTTTGGCTAAATCGACGAGTTCGTTCACATGCAGAGGGCTGTCAAGAATTCGCTTTGTCAGTCCGGGTGCTTTGGTTAACCATGGCTTGCAGGTTTTTTCCCTGCGGGCTCCGCTGCACAACATGGAGAACACATGTGAGGATTCCTTGGCAAAGGGTTGGACGCACATGCCTGACTGTCCGATCATGTCCACGAGGGTCACAGGGTCTTGTTCACGTCGTAAGGCGTTGATTCGACGAACGGTGTCAACCACGATGCGGTGCTGGGATTGTCTTGAGGTGAGAAAGAAAATGGTTTTCTTATTCGGCGTGGCCTCTGCAATCTCGAGCGCTGCTGCAAGTGCAGCTGCGGTTTTTCCAATTCCTGTTGGGGCTGCAGCAAGGTGAAAACCACCTGAGCGAATCGCTTCTCGACATTCACGGATCATGTCAATTTGGCCAGGCCTTGGTTTTGCATGGGCTAGATAGGGGAACTCTTCACTCGAATCGAGTTCTCCCCCTGTTGACATAACCGCACATGACAGTCGACCCCTCTAAAGGATTGGGGGCGAGGCTACAGCCAGCGGCTGCACTGTTGAGCATCATTGTGCCCAGGAATGTGGGGGGCCTGGGCACGTGGGAACCACCAACTCAGCTAGCTGGGGTGGAATCGAAGTCCCCCCGCCCGTCTTTCGGGGGGAGGTGTGTTGGGTTGTTTTGTCCGTTGCGCGCAAGACGGGCACGCAGACACAAAGCGGCTAATCCGTACAAGTTGGACTTTTCTTGTACAGCATCGAAGGTGGCGCCACGAGTCTCATCCGTTTCGTTTTGCCAATTCATTCCATCCCCTCCAGCACTCTCACCCACTCACTCGTGGTATTCTTTGTGTCGCATCGTAGATTCTTTGGCGTCAGCCAGCAAATCTTCGAGTTGGTCGTTTCGTTGAGCAAGCGCTTTTGTGGCGCTTGCAATGTAAAGTGAAAGCCCTTCTTGGGCGGCGATCTCAGGCGTTGTGCCTTGAAGTTCGTAGAGGATACCAAGGGATTTCTTGTCGCCATGGCCCAATGGGATTCGAACCGAATCCATACCTTGGACCAACGGTTGTCCGTTGAGGAATTGCTGAATCGCTTGACGAATGACGTCCGAACGGTTTCGAGCACCATCGAGGCCAACACGGGCGTCAAGCATCATCAGATCATCCTCAGTGATTCTGAGGGAGACGAGGTTGCTTGGTGCGGTCATCGTGGGTGGCTCCTGTGCCCTGTCGTATGCCCAGGGGACTATAAAGTATTCGTTTTGATTACGATATGTAATACAAACGATGACGGGGCGTGGGTGCTGATAAAATAACGCACAGTGCCTCGATAAGCAGGTGGAACGGGGGTGGGGGATCTTCGTAAACTTGAATTCAAGCGTATACGGCGTATTTATCATAAAATGGTCCGTTATGTCTCTAAATACCGCCACCCGCTGGTCGAGACATGGCCCTTGAACCATCGCGTGGATTGTACTTGTATCTTCGAGTCCTTAACGAAGCAATGGGTGATGAAATCATCACCGATGACGAAGCTCAAATTCTGCACGTGATGGCCAGCGCTCTGGGTGTTCGCCCAAGTGATACCGCAGAATGTATCTCTGTCGCCAGAGGCGAAGAGCACAATCCTTTCGATGACTTAGAGGAGGACTATTCTGGTCACAGGATGGGCGATGTGGCCACTTACCAAGCCGCACTCATCGCCGCCTTGGATGATGAAATCATCACCGAGGACGAATGGTCCATGTTGAACTCATTGCGCACCATCATCGGGATTCAAGAAGATCAGCACACCATGATTGAGGAAGCGATTCGTTCGATGGCAGAAGTGGATAAAGATGGCAACCGTCGGATTGAACGCCTTAACCGTTTCAACACCGTCTGTCCATACTGATGTGTTCTCATTCATTCGACAAAAGGTATTCTGCGAAGCGCACGCCGAGGTAAGGCTTAGAAAGGGTCTACATTTCGCCAAGAACAATACATCAATGGTATATGTGATTTTATGAGCGCTACAAAAGAAATCTATGAAGCAGTGGTCGCACGCGACCCAAACCAACCTGAATTTCACCAAGCGGTATGGGAAGTCCTCGAATCCCTTGAGCCAGTGATTGAACAACACCCTGAGTACCGCAGCATTGTGGAACGAGTCGTTGAACCAGACCGATTGATTCACTTCCGTGTTCCTTGGGTTGATGACGCAGGAAAGGTTCAGGTCAACCGTGGCTTCCGAATTCAGTTCAATGGTGCTATTGGACCATACAAGGGTGGACTTCGATTCCACCCAAGCGTGAACGCATCGATCCTCAAGTTCCTTGCTTTTGAGCAAATTTTCAAGAATTCCCTCACAGGCCTTCCAATGGGTGGCGGCAAGGGTGGTTCAGATTTCAACCCAAAGGGCAAGTCTGATGATGAAGTCATGCGCTTCTGCCAATCGTTTATGATGGAACTTTGGCGGCACATTGGCCACAACTGTGACGTCCCTGCTGGTGACATTGGTGTGGGCGGCCGTGAAATCGGTTTCATGTTCGGCATGTACAAGAAACTTCGAAATGAATTCCAAGCTGGCGTCCTTACCGGCAAAGGCCTCTCCTACGGTGGTTCATTGATTCGTCCTGAAGCAACAGGCTACGGTCTTGTGTACTTCGCTCGTGAAATGTTGGCTGCTCAAGGCAAGTCTTTTGAAGGCGCAACTGTTTCAATTTCAGGCTCAGGAAACGTTGCACAATTCGCTTGCGAGAAGGTCCTTGATCTTGGCGGTAAGCCAGTGACCATGTCCGATTCAAGTGGATTCATTCACGACACAGACGGCATTGACCGAGCAAAACTTGCTTGGATCATGGACCTGAAGAACAACAGACGTGGCCGAATCTCTGAGTACGCTGCAGAATACAGCAGTGCGACCTTCACCCCATCCGCTCCAGAGCCCTCCTCTAATGGACTGTGGGGTGTGAACGTCGATGTCGCTCTTCCATGCGCAACTCAAAACGAAGTCAACGGTGCTGAAGCACAAATGCTCGTTGACAACAAGGTCATGGCTGTTGCAGAAGGTGCGAACATGCCGTGCACACCAGAAGCAGTCGAAATTTTCCAGAAGAACGGCATCATGTTTGCTCCAGGAAAGGCAAGCAACGCCGGCGGTGTTGCAACCTCAGGTTTGGAAATGTCGCAAAACTCACTGCGCTATGGATGGACCCGTGAGGAAGTTGATGCAAAACTCGACAACATCATGGTCAACATTCACAAGAACGCTGCAGAGACCGCTGAAAAGTATGGCCGACCTGGCGATTACGTGTTCGGTGCAAACGTTGCAGGTTTCCTCAAGATTGCTGAAGCCATGCAAGCACAAGGCGTTGTTTGATTTTCAAATCAAACCCTTCGCAAGGGATTGATTTCATCGCAAGAGCGAGCCTCTATATGATGAATCTTCGAGGTTCATCCATGACTCGACTCAAAGTTGGCGATGCTGCACCACAATTCAACCTCCCAAGCCTCGATGGCTCATCACTCGATCTTGCCTCATTCAAAGGAAAGCGAGTGATTCTGACCTTTTTCAGATTTGATTCATGCCCATTTTGCAACCTTCGAATACACCGACTGGTCAAGCGTTGGAACGAATTCCCCGAAGATACGGTCATGGTTGGTATCTTTGATGCTAAAATTAGTGCCCTTCAAAAGCGAATGAAAAAGCATGAAGTGCCATTCCATCTTGTAGCTGATGAAACCTACGAGACTTTTCTGAACAGTGGTGTTCAAAAATCCTTTTTCAGGGTGATGCTTGCTCCTCTCAAGGCCCCCATTACGTTCCTTGAAACGCTGTTCCGTGGTTATGTCCCAATGACGCTTTCAATCGCCAAACTCTCAACCCTTCCGGTTGATGTTTTGATCGATGAAGAAGGCAAGGTTGTCGAGGCTCACTACTGCAAGGATACTGTCGATCACATGCCGATTGAGAAGATGATATCATTTGCTCAGGGCAATTGAAGATCTACATCGTTAGCGCCAGTATTGAGGCACTAGAAACCTCTCTTCCGACGAACGGGAGATTTATCCTATTCATCGCATCTCAAGGAAAACCCACGAATTACACCGACTGTGGCCTCTTATTGTCATCAAAAGGAAATCATGCCTACTGAACAAATTAAGAATATGTGCAACGCGATTTTTCGATTTCATTGGCAAATCTGTGTTCAAATGAACGAAGAGGGAAACCCGAGTAAGACTAATGGTAGACACCTGCGGAGTTGGTACCATGACGGATGTTCGGTTGAGGGTTTTTGCCTTGACCGTTATGATCCTTATGGGCTTCCAGGGTTGCCTTTCGGCGAGTGATGTTGGTTCAAAGACCGAAGACGAATCTGATAACACCGTGTTCCAGGGATACAATCCTGACGAATACCAATGCTTTGTTCACAACGATTGGGAGCGTTGTTACATCACCTACATTCCCGAATCGGTGACTGAAACCTCCAGCGCACCGCTTATCGTTGAACTCCACGGATGGGCAGGTTCTGCATTCGAGACTCGTAACCTCACCGAAGTCACCCTTTTGGCCGATGAGGTGGGGGCCATCGTCGTTCATGCAGAAGGGATCATCGTGGACAACACGACCCTTGATATGGGCGGAAATGAGGAATCTTGGAATGCAGGATATTGCTGTGGCGATGCTCTTGCTTTGGAAATCGATGACGTGGATTACTTGCGACAGGTGATCGCACAAACAGTCGAAAACTACCCCGTCGATGAACAACGGATTTACGTCACAGGATGGTCCAACGGGTGCATGATGGCTCAACGCATGGCTCTCCAAGCCAGCGATCTCATAGCTGCTGTAGCTTGCACCTCTGGTTACTTGAGCATCCATGATTCCGAAGGCTATATCCCGATTCCAGTCATGGAAATTCACGGTTTTATAGATGAGAATCAGCAGTATACAAACACTGTCAATTGGGCTCTCGTTGACGAAAATCGACGGAATTTAGAATCCATGCAATCCGGGGCGGTCGAGAACCTCTACGATTGGGCATCCTACAACGACTGTGATGGAAGTGTGCCTGACCGAAACGAACCTGGGGCCATTTACACCATTCAAGGTTTCACCAACTGCGCTGAAGGATCTGAAGTGGCTCTTATCACGGTTCACTCAGGTGGTCACAACCTCTATCCAAACGATGCATGCACCCCAGATTTTGTTTGGAACTGTTTTGGTAGCCAAGGCCTTTGGGATGTTAACCAACTCGAATGGGACTTTTTGAGTCGCTTTTCCAAAGTGTGATTGAATCAAAGGATCATAACTCATAACTTGATAATCGGACGGGTAGCATTGTGAAGGGCTCACTGACGGCCATATGCATTCCAGCCGAAGGGTTAGCAGTGGCTCTTCACAACGCTAGGGTCTGACGCCCGTCCAATCAGAGGCTCTCTCAGAGTAGGGGCTCACGAAGCATTTTCGTTGCTTTCATCCATGCCTACGATTTCGTAGTTCGAAGGAAACAAGGCCACACCAACACCAAGCATGAGGCAGAATAGACCCCACCCAAACATCTGGCGAACGAACAGCATCTCGAGAGCGATGACCACCAGCAGCAGACCGCCGATGTTTGAAATCCAAACCAATGATTTGAAGGTTGAAAGGGTTACACCAGGCGTTCCTGGCTTTCGATATGGTCCAAATTCACCACCAAACCGTTGGGCTGTGTCTTCCTTTCCTTTCTTTGACATCGTCTTTCCCTCAGCGATCAATCATGGTTATGGCGTCGGTTGGGCATGCTAGCACACACAAACGGCACCCAGTGCACGCATCACGGATGATTCGTGCTTTCCGATTTGATTCGACCTTGATCAGTGGACTTGCCATCGCTACCTTGTACAGGTCAATGGCGTCATCGTCGCACACAATCGTGCACTGGTCACAACCAATGCACAAGCGTTCTTCGACAAATGCGACAGCGGTTTCTCCTCCTTTTGCAGCGGCGTGCTGTTCTGTACGCAACCGATTCAGCGAACTTCGAATGCGCAAGGCCTCCGCCTCTCTGCGCTTTCTCAGGTCCTCGGAGGAGGTCATACGGAAACCTCCACATGCTCCTTCCCTTCAAACTTGACGACCGCCATGTTGACCAAAAGATCACCAAAGCAGTAGAATGCGCCAACCAAAAGTGGGGGGTTCCATGCTGTGAGGCCGGTCCAAGGCACTTCGTTTGCCCATGTCCAATTTTGCAGTTGTGTGCCTAATATTTCCATACCAAGGGCGGCCCAAGCCATTGCTGCATAGAGCCGGGGTTGTGGTCCATACTTGGTGAATCCAAGGACGAGGACCAGCAGGAATACAGCTGAAGTATCGCCGCCTGTGATGGCCCCATAAGCCACAAGGGGAACGAAGGGCATGAGCGCTGGCATCGACCACGATTCTTTCATTTTCTCTGCGATAATGCGACCTAAGTCAAACAAGAAATAATGACCTGCAGGGACGAACAGCGGCATGAAGTCGCGCTGATATTCGTAGATTTTCCATACCTCGCTGAAGTACAATTCCATGGGTGTTGCAATGGCCACAACAGTGATCATTTCAATGCGGACCTTGCGTGAAGCATTGAGGTAAAAATAAGCAAACAGACCCCAGCACCAAATGTTCACTGGCCATTCTGCAAACTCATCAGAGAGCAAGCCATTGGCACCGGTTGCTGAAACCCAGAGCCCTATGGCGATGGTGAGTACGTACACCCATGCCCTGTGCATGGTTGGCCGAGGGGGTATGTTCACTTAAGCAGGAACGCCGTTTTCACCCTCTTGGTAAGCGAGCAACTCCCTTCCCATGGCCAACATCGAGAGTTCTGCCACAAGAGCGTGCCATCCTTGGGCGTGCTCGCCGTACTTTTCTCCAACTTCATGAATTGATTCGAACCTAGCGCTTGGGGAATTGAGGTTCTCGTTATCCCCTTTCTTTGGATTGATTCTGTAAAACCACGATGCTGCTTGGCCATCAACGAGGTAGACCACCGGTTCAACAGGTGAGCCTTCTTCAGTGCGAAGGCTCGTGGGAACCCCCTCTTGTATGAGGAAGTTTTCGACATCGACGCCTCCCTTTGAGTACATCAGCTTCTTCATTTTCCGGTTTGAGAGTTCAAGCAATTGTTCACCCTTGGTTACGACCATGATGCCCAAGCCGTAGGTGCCACGATCGTTTTTGATGAATGCAACCGGCTGTCGTTCGATTCCATGAGCAGCGTATTTTTCCGCCAAGCCTTGGAGGAACTCATTGACTTCTTCTGCCAAACGCACTCGGCACGCTTCTTTTTCGAGGCATTTGTTTTCAGAAACGAACCATTCGCTCATGAGGTGCCATGGATCAATGCCCAAGAGTTCAGCCATTTCGTCGACGTACAGTTGCAATTGAATGTAATGTTCGGATTTTTTGCGGCGGTGCCATCCCATTTCTTTCGGGGGAAACACATCAGCACCCAATCCGGGTAGCACGCCTTCCGTCAAATCGTTGTTGAGCAGGGTGAGGCATGGCACTTCGCCGCCAACCACCAGTCGCTCTTCTCCTTCATGAATTTCCACTTCCACGGGTGTCAATTCGACCGGACCTGACAATCCATCAAGCCATCCACGCTCTTCGAAAAGTGGTGAGCCGACGGTGCAACGGTAGCCAGCCATCTCTAGGAGCTTTTTGATGGTGCCAATGTTTTCCGCATAGCCCTTGTTTCGTGTGTGTGCTTCAGGGTAAAGATGAATCCATGAGCATTCTCCGTAATTGCGCTTGATATGATTGCCCATCAATTGTGAGATTGAAGGGAGGTCTTGGTCTGCGATGTTGTTGAATCCGGCAGGAAAATGGTTGGCATCAACCACTGCAATCTTCCATCCAGCGTCCCTCACGTCCACGCTTCCATAGAATGGAATCGGCACTTCAGCGCGTTTTTTCTCCATCCAGGCAGTGATCATTTCCCGGTTCGCTTCAAGGTGATCACTCATCGAATGTAACTTGCTCATCCAATCACCTCGTCCAACAGAGCGATTGCGCTCTTGTTAGGTTTTGAAACTCCTCGGTCGAGTATATGAATTGCTTCAAACAATCCGATGCCAATGGCCAATTCTGGCTGACCTTTGAACGCCCCACTCAACAATGGATGTCGCTTCAAGATGGCATCACCTCGCGGCCGAAGTTCCTCGATCATTGAATCAATCAACGTCGGGGAGGTGGCGCGACCAGCAGGTAGTTTTGGCCGGCGAACGATTTCGCTTGGGAGGCGGGTGTGGTCTGCTGCGGCTCTCAATGCTGCCTTTTCTTCCAGCGATTCAGGAAGGCGCCAATTCATCGGCAAAGCGTTTGAGGCCTTTCGATGAGCGCTTCCGAGGAAAGGAACTCGGACTTCAAGTGAATGAGCCATTGAATGACGGTCGACCAAACGCAACTGAAAGTTGCTCAGTTGGCCATGCTCCAATTCAAAATTAAGGAAGGATTCTAGAGATTCGGTATGGGCACCTCCGCTGTGGTTTTCGGTGTACCATGCATCGCCAACCGGCAGTTGGCCCTGTTCAATTTGCCGTGCTGCGGGGTGTTCGATTGCAGCGAGTCTTGCGTCAATCAATGCGGCATGCTCAGCCAAGTTCCGGTACCTTGGGTAGCCTGCATGCAGTTCATCCGCTCCCTGACCGCACAACCCTACAGTGACCTTATCAGCCATTTTTTGAAACAGAGGTTGGAAGAATAAAACGGTGACGTCAAAGTCTTCGCCATGCCATGTGAGGTCTGGTAATTTTTGATCGAACGCATCTGCTTCAAGCACGTGTTGGTGGTGCTCGAGGTCAAGCGCTGATGCCACCGTTTCAGCGGCGATCCAATCGGGGTTGTCTTCGCTTTCGGCAACCGTCCAGCACGCTGGTACCGGTTGACCGGCGCGCTCTGCCGCTTCATGGGCGACGGCCGCTACAAGGGAGGAATCAAGCCCGCCGGACAGCACAATGCCCATCGGGACTTCTCCCATCAGCCGTTGACTCACGCCATCGACAAAGGATTCGAGCAGGGCTTCCGCCTGTGTTGCGCTGTTCCAATGGAGTTCCGGAGAGAGGACCTGACGCTCGACATCTGATCGACTGACAAGTTTGGCGTTTCCATTGTGCAATTCCCACACCTCCACGGTGCCGGGGCGGACATGATGAACGCCCTTCAGAAGGGTGGTTCCGTCCAATGGGTATTCCCATGCAAGCCTAGCAATAAGGGCAAGTTCATCGAAGGCAGGGACATGGCTTTCGTGGGCGCGGAGCGCCTTTGCTTCACTGGCAAAAAGAAGGCTTCCATCGACGATGGTTCTGACCATTGGTTTGATGCCCAGCGGGTCTCGAGAGAGAATCAGTTGTCCAAGTTCAGCATCCCAGAGGCTGAATGCGTACATGCCATCAAGATGAGAAATCCAATGGGCATGGTCACTTGCTGTCATGGTTCCAGTGGTCCTGTTCGCCTTAGTTTGTGCGTGTAATGCCAGAATAGCTTCGGAATCCACATTGGTTGTGTAAGGGTAGGAAGTGTGCTTCGAACGCAACGCTACATGGTTGTAGATCTCTCCGTTTGCGATGAGAACCTCACCCTTTGGCCCAAACAATGGCTGATCGCCACCTGCTCGGTCAACAATGGCTAAGCGGGTATGGCCAAGGGCGATTCGATCATCATGCCATGCGTCGTTTCCATCAGGGCCACGGTGATGCTGAACCTGATTCATGCGGTGAATCACTGCGATGTCTGGATGGCCAAACATACCTGCGATTCCGCACATAATTTCGGCTCGGGTCGCACCCTTCTTCAACCCATTCCGGAGAAATGCTTCACCAGACGGGGTATCGGACCATGACGACAGCCATGAGAATGATGGCGATTGAAAAGCCAACGAAGTAGGTGATTTGGGGGGGTTCAGAACTGTTTGTCTCGTCGCTCATTGACGTCACCAATCCGTTCCACAGGGCGCCATCATTTGAACATATTGAGCCGGTTTGGTGCTCTCACGCCATTACCAAAAGGAATGGTTCGAGCAACAACACCGCTCCTAAGGGAATCAAAACCATCGTTGCATTGTCGTCAATGTAGCGCAAACGAGGCCACTCAGCGGCCACACACAACGGGCCGAGGAGGAACGCCAACCAAAATGGTGTGGCGAAGAAATGCCAGCAGGCCAACCAAATCGAAATCAAAAACATGCTGGAATACATGATGACATTGCGGGTGTTCACTCCTCTCCGGCGCAACTCGCCCATGAATGGGTCGCCTAACGACAAGGACAACACAATTGGCCAAGCATAGGCTTCATGGGGCGCGAGCAAGAACACCATTCCAACAGCAAAAGAACCCCATGCGAGTGCGGAAACTTGGTGAGCTTCATACTCTCGTTGACCAAAGATCGTAAAGCCTAATTTTAACCTCAATCCTTCGACGGCAAGCACGGTCAAAATGATGATCGAAACTGCCTGTTGTGTTGTTGAGTTGAACGCATCAGCAATGCTATCGCCAAATTCGAAAAAGACGATTGGAACGGCACTCATGCCGATGTGGATGGCACGGCGGAACACATGGCCACTCATGCCACCAACGGAAAGGTCAACAGGGTTTGTCAGTTCCACGTTTTCACTCATCTTTGTCGGCTCCTATGGCGTAAATGGCATCATCGAGTGTCATTGAACCTGCCGCCAACTTTTCGAGCAATCCATCGAGTTTTGGGGATTCAAGGATGATTCGTTCATGGTGGCCTAACAAGCGCTCACGCCAACGTGCCCGTTCTGAACGTCCTGAGGAATTCAGATTCAACAGCAGTTCTGCTGCTTCTTCGACTCCAGTGCCGTGAAGGGCTGAGGTCAAGTGAACCGGTGGTGAGATTCCAGTTCCCAATTCATAGGACTCTCGCAATTCATCAGCATGGCGTTGAGCGCCGGGCATGTCACACTTGTTGACAATCACAGCGTCGGCGAGTTCGAGCAGTCCAGCCTTTTCTGCCTGCACTCCATCACCTCTTGCCGGACCTTCGACGACCACGATTCGGTCGGCAATGGCGGCACAGCGAACTTCAGCTTGCCCAGCACCGACCGTCTCTATGACCACACGGTCCCATCCGATGGCGAGTAAGAATTGAGTCATGTCTGCAACGATTAAGGGGACGCTTCCGGAGGCTTTTCGCGTGGCGATTGAGCGAAGGTAAATTTGTTCTTTGAACACCGGATGATCCACGACCGTCATTCGAACACGGTCGCCGAGCAGGGCTCCGCCTGATCGGGGTGATGACGGGTCAACAGCCAGTAAGGCCACCCGAAGCCCCTTGTCCGCCCAAGAAGTCAACAGTCCATCGAGGAGGCAAGATTTTCCAACACCAGGGGCCCCTGTTATGGCAAGCGAGTGCCAATGTTGCCCATCGGGCAATTTGGGTTCAATCACATCAAACAGTTCAGCAAGCGTGAGGGTTCTGTTTTCAAGCGCACTCAAGGTTCTCGCCAGTGAACGACGATCGCCATTCTTTGCTGCACGGATGAGGTCTTGCATCGGTTGTTCACCTCATGCGGTTGGTGACCAATGCCATTCACTTGCTTGACCGATGCCAGCGTCATCCATTCCATTCGAGGTTTGAATGAATTCGAGGATTTCTGAAGTTGGGGTTCCCGGTCCGAATATTGCACGAATCTTGCATTCGTACAACGCCTCTCGATCGTCTTCTGGAATGATGCCTCCACCGAACACAATGACGTCGTTCAGGCCTTCGCTTCGGAGCAACTCACAGACCTTTGGAAACAAATGGCCGTGCGCGCCGGAAAGCGAGGATAAGCCAAGGAACCTTGCGTCTTCGTCCCGTACGGTGTCGACAATTTGTTGGGCGCTTCGCCTCAATCCAGTGTAAATGACTTCATGGCCAGCGTCCCTCAAGGCGCGTGCAACCACTTTAGCACCACGGTCATGGCCGTCAAGGCCGGGTTTTGCAACCACAACGCGCAGAGGTTCGCCCATGCGCTGAGGAATGGTTGCTTCCCTATCAACAAAACCCCTCACATCGAGCAGTGTGACCTTGAAAGTGATGGTTTGCATGAACTCCGTGGGCGGATTGAGAACCGAATGAATCACAGGCGTTGAGTGGCAACGCATAAGGGCGGGTTTTCCGTCCCATAGCATGGGAAGCCTATGTCATCGACAGAGCAACGACTCCAAGATTTGCGCAATCGGAAGGCCCGCAGTGAGGCAGGAGGTGGCCAAGCGAGGGTTGATGCTCAGCATAACCGTGGCAAGATGACCGCACGAGAGCGCATGGAAATGCTCCTTGACGAGGGTTCTTTCCAAGAGATCGATGCATTGGTTGAACACCGCTGTCGAGATTTCAACATGGACACCAACATTATTCCCGGTGATGGCGTTGTGACCGGTCATGGAACCATCAACGGCCGAGAAGTCTTTGCTTTCGCTCAGGATTTCACCGTGTATGGTGGCTCCCTTGGAGAAATGCACGGTCTGAAGATTTGCAAAGTTCTTGATATGGCGCTCAAAACGGGCCGACCTGTCATTGGAATGAACGATTCTGGTGGTGCAAGGATTCAGGAAGGGGTTGCATCGCTCGGTAGTTATGCAGAAATTTTCTTCCGAAATGTTCGAGCCTCTGGTGTCGTCCCCCAAATTTCAGTCATCATGGGTCCGTGCGCTGGCGGTGCAGTCTATTCGCCTGCCATCACCGACTTTGTCATCATGGTTGACCAAACCGCTCACATGTTCATCACTGGCCCGGAGGTCATCAAAACGGTCACCAATGAAGTTGTCAGCTTTGAGGACCTTGGTGGGGCAATGACCCACGGCAGTAAATCGGGCGTGTCTCACTTCACCGCATCAGACGATGAGGGCGCGATTATGTTGGCTCGAGAACTGGCAGACCTGTTGCCTCAAAACAACCTCGAGCGGCCTCCCGACAAGAAAACTTCAGACCCGATCGACCGAATGTGCGATGCTCTGGATACCATCATCCCAGATGTGGCCACCAAGCCGTACGATGTGCTTGATGTCATCAGCGAAATATTGGACGATGGAGCCTTCCTTGAAGTGCAAGCGGATTGGGCGCAGAACATCGTCATCGGATTCGGCCATCTTGGAAGCCATACCGTCGGCGTTGTTGCCAATCAACCAAAGGTCCTTGCTGGCTGCTTAGACATCGATGCAAGCGATAAGGCTGCTCGATTCGTTCGATTTTGCGATGCGTTCAACATTCCAATCATCACCCTTGAGGACGTCCCCGGATTCCTACCAGGGACCAATCAAGAATGGGGTGGCATCATCCGTCACGGAGCAAAACTGCTCTATGCTTTCGCTGAAGCCACGGTTCCTAAGTTGACTGTTATTCTGCGCAAGGCCTACGGCGGCGCTTACGATGTCATGTCCTCCAAACACATTCGGGGCGATTACAATGTGGCATGGCCGACAGGTGAACTGGCCGTCATGGGCGCTGATGGTGCGGTGGAAATCATCCACAAGCGCCGCATTGCCCACGCCCGTAACGCCGAACAAGAACGGGCTCGACTCACTGAAGATTTCAACGAAAAGTTCGCCAACCCCTACAAAGCAGCAGCATTGGGTTACCTCGATGATGTGATCGAACCCAACGAAACACGCCGTCGCCTTGCCCGTGCTCTTGAAATGCTGTTGGATAAAGAGGAACTTCGCCCTGCTCGAAAGCACGGTAACATTCCATTGTGAGGCTTTACAATGTCGAAAACAGATCAAGCAACCCTCCGCATGGCAGCCATTGCTGCTGTCATTGCCGAAGTGACCCAACAGGGCGATGACCCGGGACAAATCGCTCGTCAACCAGGCCTTGCTTGGTCGCAAGATCACCGCAGAATCAACACTGGGCAATCAAGCCTCATGCACAGCAGAGCGAGCCGCTCTCCATGGAAGTGAATCAATGTCTGAAACTCGAAAAGTAATGGTCGATGGTGTGGAATTTGAAGTCCAACTTGAAGGCGAAGGGACTGAATGGAAGGCAACGGTCGAAGGCCAGACCTTTTCCATCCAGATTCCGGATGCAGCCCCTGTGTCGAAAAAGAAGCGATCTGGTGGTGGAAAGAAGAAAAAATCAGGCACAGTTTCTGCTAACATCCCCGGAAAAGTTGTGACCGTTGAGGTCAGCGTGGGCGATGAAGTCGTTGAGGGTCAAGTGATTTTGATCCTTGAAGCAATGAAGATGCAGAACGAGATTCAAGCACCGGTGAGCGGGACAGTTGTTTCAGTGCAATGTGAAGAAGGACAAGCCATTGAAGCCAACATCCCACTTGTTGTAATCGAACCAGTGCCTGAACCCGAGGCTGAATGATTCAGTCAGTTGTTTGAAAACACGATTTTTTTGCTGGGTGATGTACGACCATTAAAGAGGTGTCAGCCTTTGTCTTTGAACATGGGCGGCGCTCCAGTGTGTGATTTTCCGGGCTGTGGAGAGGAGGGCACCATCGTGTCCCGACTCTCGCCAGAGGGTTACCTCGTTGCCACTGGCAAGAAAGCCTATTCCTTCAGGGAGGCTTACCGACGTTTCCATTACTGCACAGCACATCATGATGAGTTGATGGGTGGCGTTTGGTCAAGGGTTCGTAAGCCCGACGACAAGCAAGATGGCCATGTTGCACCAACTGCCATCTAAGGCCTGTGGGCGAGATGCTGATAAGCGGCCACACCCTCGGTGTAGTATGAACACCTCGAAAGGAACAGTTGAACGAAAGTTTTCCGCTGGATTTTTAGCCCTTCTTTTGGCTTTAGTATCAGTGACCTTGACTGCTCCTGCAGTCTCCGCTGTCGGCCCAAATCAAAACGATTTAGGCTCCAATATGGACCTGCCAGACAATTCGACATCGATCACCAGCAGTCAAGCTGTGATGAACATGAGTGGAAATGCACCAATGGCGTCAGGATCCCTCTACGGGGAATTGGATGTCGGTGATGACGAAGATTGGTTTGCAATGACCCTGAATGCCAACGAAGGGGTGACGCTCCAGATTGCGTACAACACGACGTTCACCTCACCAAATGGTTCATCCTACACCAATGATTTCGAATTGTGGATTTATGATTCATCGATGAACACAATCCAAGTTTCAATCAACAATAATCCGGAAGTCGTCTCTACGAACGCATCAACTGGCCCACATGGTGGCACTGTGTTCTTTCAAATTGTCCGCTATGCTGGATATGGAAGTTATACGCTTGACTTTTGGTTGTTCACCACTGGTTCAACTGGTGGTAACGGAACTGGTGGAGGGAACGGAACCTCGCCTCCATCGAATTGCGCTGGTAACGGGACATTGAATTCAGATATTCTAGAGCCAAATGATTCAACCTCCACAGCGACCATGGCCTCTGCTCTTCCTTTGTATTGCACGGGTCTTTCCATCGATTCAACAATCGATGTGGATTACTTTGAGGTATCCATGATTTCGGGAGTGACTTATTACGTGAACATTACATTCAACCATGCGAGCGGAGACATTGATGCTGGTTGGGACGATGCAAGCGGAGGCTACATCAGCAGTTCTGGAAGCACTAGTAACATCGAATCGATGTCGAGTTTCGCCTCCACCAACCAAACGACGTACATCGATGTGTACGGTTATTCTGGTTCAACAAACGTCTACGCCATTGAGATTACCACAGATCTTCCAGGTGGAGGTCAATCCTTCGAGAACATTGACGTGGTTGCCAATAACGCAACAAATTCATCAATTGAAGTGACCGGCATCACCTCTGGAACAAACTACAGCATCACGGTGACCCCCTCACAGTCCTTCCCGAACGGCTCCACAACCCTAGGGGCATCGAGCACAATCAACTTCACAGCGAATGGCACAACGTTCAACGCGACAACACAACTGCCAACCCCTATTATGATTGAATCCGAATACTGCGTTGATGTTGAACTCACAGACGCATCAGGATACCTTGATTTTGATGCTGAGTGCACCTACATCGAATTGCTCCAATCTGCAGCGACCTCATCAACAACGGGAACCCATCAAGCCACGAACCTCACAACCAACACGGATTACACGCTGTGGTGGTTCGTGATGGAAGAGAATACCTTCCTTAACAATTACATGACGACAAACGACGTTGATTCTGCAGTGGCTCTCTCCATCGTCGATGAAGCAACCGTGAACTTCACCTCAACCTCCACCTCTCAAAGTTGGATGGTAAACTGGACGGGCATTACGACAATGAACGACCATCTGTTGATTTCAGTCCTCTATTACCCAACATCAACCATTGATTTTGATAACAGCACTGGCTTTATCGGAATCCATGATGATCTCTTTGTTCCCCAGTTGCCATCCTTGGTGATTGACTCATACTCATCAAGCAGCACGGCAGCGACGAACAATGTCAACGTCAAAGGTCTAGATTTGGTCGTTGGGGATGATTATCATTACACCGTGAAGGTGACCGATGCAGCAGGTGCTAACCTTGCTTCTACTGGCTTGCTCAACTTTACTGCAACAGCACAAAACATGAGCCAACCGACCTTCAGTTACACAACTCCAAACATGTCCGGTCTTTACTGCGCCGAGGCGTTGCTCTATTCCGATGCGTATGTGCAACTCATTGGAGATAGTGCATGCTTCAACCTCGTTCTGGATGACGACAACGATGGGGTCGCAAATGAATACGATTTGTGCCCCAACACAAACGCTGGTGCTTTTGTGGACCTAGACGGCTGTGCACTAACACAGAAAGACACAGACAACGACGGCTACAACGATTCAGTTGACGCCTTCCCAACCGATGCCAGCCAATACTCTGACATGGATGGCGATGGATTTGGTGACAACCAGAATGGAAACTCACCTGACGCTTTCCCGAACGACAGTTCCCAATGGTCTGACATCGATGGCGATGGATACGGGGACAACACCCAAGGCAACAACTCAGATGCTTTCCCCTACGACCCCTCTCAATGGGCTGACGTCGATGGTGACGGCTATGGTGACAATGCATCGGGCAGTTATCCAGATGCATACCCAACCGATGCCTCCCAATGGGTCGATGCAGATGGTGATGGCTACGGGGACAACCCAACAGGAACCAACGGCGATCAATTCCCGAACGATGGAACCCAGTGGAGCGACCAAGACGGTGATGGCTACGGAGACAACGCCGGTGGAAATGATCCGGATGTTTTCCCTACAGATTCAACCCAATGGGCCGACAGCGATGGAGACGGCTACGGTGACAACATTGGCGGCAACAACGGCGATGCGTTCCCTGATGACTCCAGTCAATGGTCTGATCAAGACGGTGATGGATTTGGCGATAACCAAGCAGGAACTTCGCCAGACGCATTCCCAACCGATGGTACTCAATGGCTTGATCAAGACGGCGATGGCTACGGTGACAACCCAACTGGAAACGCCCCTGATGCCTTCCCTGCTGACGCCACCCAATGGATGGATGGTGACCTTGATGGCTTTGGCGATAACGCCATGGGTAACAACGGCGATCAATGCTTGAACACACCTGCTGGCGAAGCAGTCGACAGCACAGGCTGCAGCGCTTCACAACTGGATGACGACCTTGATGGGGTCACCAACAATCAGGACGCATGCCCCTCGACACCTGCCGGAGAGGATGTGGACGCCTCTGGCTGTTCAGGTTCTCAAGAAGACACTGACAACGACGGTGTGATGGATTTGTTCGATTTGTGCCCGCAAACTCCACTTGGTGCAAGCATTGATGCTGCAGGATGCGCTGATACCCAATTGGATTCAGATGAAGATGGCATCACCAACGATCTTGATGAGTGCCCAATGACCTCGAGGGATGTGCCTGTCAATGGACAGGGATGTGCTGCTGATGAACGAGATTCTGACATGGACGGCGTGATGGACGCCGATGACTTCTGCGACATGACGCCTACGGGTGAACAAGCCGATGACACAGGCTGTTCAAATTCACAACGTGATGACGATAATGATGGTTTTACCAACAACATCGACCAGTGTCCAAACACCGCTTTGGAGGCGACAGCAGATACAGTTGGTTGCTCGAGTGATCAATACGATGACGATGCTGATTTGGTTGACAACACCATCGATCTTTGTCCAGCAACTCCACTGGGTGAGCAAGTGAATCCTGATGGGTGTTCGTCAACTCAAACAGACCAAGACAGCGACGGCATCAAAGACGCTTACGACCTATGCCGAGACACCGCAGCGGGTCATGGCCCGGATCTTGAAGGATGTTCTGAACATCAAAAGGACGATGATAACGACGGTGTGTTCAACGTTGCAGATCGCTGCAAGAACACACAAGCAAATCAAACTGTCATTGACGATGAGGGATGTGGGTTGAATCAAATCGATACCGACGGTGATGGTGTGAACGATGAGGAAGATGACTTTGTGTTCGATGCCAACGAAAGCCTTGACAGTGATGGAGACGGCGTCCCCGATCGCTACGATGACGCTCCATTCGACGCCTCACGCTCAGAAGCTGAAGTTGTTGAGCAAGGCGGAGGCGGTCTTGTTTACGCCATCATTGCATTGCTTGTCTTGTGTGGACTTGCCGCACTCTTGGTGGTCAGGCGAAATGAGGCTGGAGTCGAAATGGGTTCGGCCTTTGCAGAAGCAAACTATGCAGATGCTATGACCGACAACAACATGCTTCAAGATTCGAAGTCAGTTCCGGAAATTGAAGAACCTCAACAGTGGGAAGAAAATGGAGTGAACTGGTCGAAAGCAGCCGATGGGACACTCTCCTACTACGATGAAGCCTCGGCTTCTTGGCTGGTCTATGAGCAATAAGCACAGCACGGTGTGATGAAGCGTGGAAGATACACAAACCGATCCATCGGTTCTTGTGGTTGGTTTAAACCCAGGGGAAGAACGGATTCTTGCAGGTAAAATCGCCATGTTTGCATCGGCTGTGGCCCCCTTGCTCTCGCCGATTCAAGGGACAGGTGCATGGTTTTTCTTTTGTATTGCATTTTTATTGTCCATCGTTCTGACGTGTGGCCAACAGTACGTTCTTGATTCATCGTGGAACATGTTGAAAAAGCGGAGACTTTACTTTTTGCGCTCTACAGAGTGGACAGTACTCGGCAAACTCTCTGACATCCACATTGTCAAACGACGAAAGTCAAGCAGCGATGATGGTGGGGAGGCAATGAACAGTTGGATCGACTTCATGTTCAAAGATGGAACAACCCACACCTGGTCGCTCAGTTACGGGCCATCCGATGTGTATCGGGATCAAATCAATGGTTTTCTCACGGGTATTGGGGGCGCCACGGTTCTTCCATCCTACGAGGTACCAGGTTCCACCCCGGCGACCAGCGAACGCGCAGCAAT
>VMHT01002239.1_pt1 | contig 49104 bp, 38 predicted proteins | sample 4693611 | NCBI WGS metagenome assembly VMHT01 (sample SAMN12280063, study PRJNA550983) | marine metagenome | isolation source: seawater sampled from same location over 5 years 0.02-0.2 micron viral filtrate | place: USA: collected off the coast of southern California halfway between the port... ... | reverse complement strand
ATACCTTCTTTAAAGAATGATTATGTAAAAGCTACTTCATCTTCTGAGGAGCGTAAATCATTCAGATCTCACATAATTAATGCTATCGAAAAGTCTCTTGTAAGTGTAAAGACAAATAAAGATGCTGGTGGTGACGAAGAGCTTGAAGAAGAAGTTAATGTGACACTCTCTGATGAAGAAGGTGAAGATAGTAAGTTCATTGATATTCGCACCGACAAAGAGAAAGAAGACGAAGAAGGCCCTACCGATCCAAAAGATGAGTTTGGAATTGATAGTATGAACTCTCCTGAAGAAATTCAAGGCCGCAATAGAGCATTTGATTCCTATAAGTCGGTTGAATCTCAAATCGTTGATGCGTATGATACCCTTGCAATTCCAGAAGATCAAGAGCTTTTTTATGATTATCTAATTGCTAATGCTAAGCTTTACTTTGATAAGTTTGAACAGGAAATGGGTGGAACTCCTGATGAGCCTACCAATCAAGCTTACCAAGATGCTAAGGCACAAGATGCAGAAACTCCTGAAGAGCCTGTACCAGAACCAACTGATGAACCTGCTGCGGAAGAACCAGCGGCAGATACTGGCGATGCTGAACTTCAAGAACCAGAGGGCGAAGAACCGCTACAACTAGAAGGTGCTGAAGAAGTAAAGAAGGCAAGAGAACAAGTCAGACAACTAAATAAAATCTTAAATGCTATGAAGGGTCTTGATGCTGAAGAAAAGAAAAAGTTAGCCCCTCAAGTAAAAACTTTAAGAAATAGAATTAGGATGAAATTTGGCGGCCACTGATGGCTAAAACTACTTTTCATTATAAAAATTTATATAATGTTCTTAAGAGCAAATACAAAGATGATGTATTTGCTCTTTTAAATTCTTTATCTTTAGAAGAAATCATTGCTTTAAAATTAGAATTATCATCTAAGAATATTAATAATAAATTATATGGTTTTACTTTCTGGAGTAATTCAACGAAGATCATGAAGGAGGCATTGATACTGTATGCTGTAGCTGCCACGAAGTCAAAGAAAGAAGCAGCAAGATTTTTAGGGATCTCCAAGAAAGTCTTTAACGATGCGTATTCTCAGTTTGAAATAGATAAATACTTCTCCGATCGCCTTGACGGGTGAGGCCAGGAGCCATATACTGTTTGTGGAGGTAAAAATGAAGTATTCAACTGAACAACTAAAAGATATGAATGCTACTGAATTAAATGAAGTATTGAAAAGACAACCTGTTTATATGATGTCTAAGCACGGTGGTGCTCTTTTGTTTGGTGCCATTGATGAAGAGAAGATGTGTGGTGGCTGGAAGTTCTATAAGATAGACTGGCACAACCAAGAAGAAGTAAAGTACGATGAAGATCAACCAGATGAATGGGTAAGATGTGACCATGTAAATAAGTTTTCTGTAAGAGAAATGAGTCGCTTACTCAGGTACAATTATACTTATTAATAGTTCTTTACCAGATTAAAAATGTTCTTTGTTTCTCCTGACTCCCAGCAGGAGGCTAATGGGGTTGGCTCCATATCTATCACGAGCCAAGCTGATCGTATGATCAATGTGATGATAAACTGTAGGTTAGCGTGTGGTGAGCAAGAGATCCACAAACTGGGCTTTTTATGGGCTTGAAACGGCTTCGACGGGGTATTTGAGTAAAAGAGTGCAAGCAGGTTAGATACGACCTTGACAGTTCAAAATTATAGTTGCAAACAACAACCTACACTTTGATTCTGTTCGCCTAGCGGCATGATCAAGGAGGCCGATTAGAGCCTTCTATCCAATCTAATCAAAACAACAGATAAGTTGTAAAAATCAAAACCATTTATTGCGACAGGGTGGTAAGCAATAAATTAAAACCACCTACCTTTGTTGGTTTGGACGGTATAAATCAACTAAGCTTGTGAATGACTTTTTTAGGATAGTATTGCGGACGCGGGTTCGACTCCCGCCGAGTCCACCATTTATGGAGTAAAGATGAAAAAAGGTTCCTTGGTAGAGCTTGATTTAGAAGAGCATATAAGAGATTATCGAGTTATTGGGGTTGTTGTCTCAGGCCCAGTAAAACATTTATACCCTGAATCTTATAGGGTCTTTATTCCAGAATTCAAAGACTTCCATACTGTACAAAAGAGGTTGCTTAAATGTATAGGATAGATGATTGGGTACTTTATACTCAGTTTCTCAATGCCACTTCGGATAGTTTACGACAACCAAAAAAAGCAGTCATTTTAGAAGTGCTTGGTAATAATCAATACTTTATTTGGGTAGATGATCCAAGTATACCCATCGAAACAAGGAGAAGAAAAGTAAATGAAGAGAATCTTAAAAATATTGACTAGTTACTTTAGTTCGTGCCCAATTTGTGAGTGCGACCCTTGTGACTGCTATGACCAGGATTATTAAACTTTTTATAATTTGTATGACGATGATGACTTGTGTAACAGACTATTCTGTTATTACAAATGAAGATTTAATAATTAATGATGTAGATACTCAACAAGAGCAAACTGAAGTAGTTGTTGACTATTATCAACAACCAGAAAAACCATCAGATTTAGATGTTCTAGTTGTTTTAGACACTTCTTGCTCAATGAGCGACAACTTTGATAACGTATCAATTGGCCTCGATATCCTACGTGGAGATATCGAGGTTTTAACATATGACTACCAGATGGGTTTGATCAACTCTTCATTACAAGAACAGTATTTTGTTGGGCCAATCGATTCTGATACCTCTTCTATGGAGATTTATATTGCACCATATGCATTAGCATCTGACAGAACCGAAGAGGTTTTTACTTCTTTGTATAGGTTTACCAGCACAGAAGAGGGTGAGCTATTCTTAAGAGAAGGGGTGGATAAATTATATATTTTTGTCTCTGATGAGCCTGAACAGAGTGTTATGTCTGTTGCATTATTTAAAGAATGGATGGATGAATATCATGAAGATGTGACACATGATGTCGTTGTAATTGGAATTAATGATGAGAGTGAGTGCGACACTTACTACAGGCTAGATCCAGAAGATGAAAACAGATTTTTAACGCTTGCCAATTATTATAACAAAACCATTATTGATATTTGTGGAGATTTCCAACTTGCGCTCGCAGAGAATAGCTTTATAGTGAACCCAATAACTCATATGAAGCTATCAGAGATACCTGTGGAAGATTCAATTGTTGTCTATAATAATGGAAACTTACAACAGATGTGGTATTATTTACCACAAACAAATACCGTTTACTTTGAATTTCCAATTGATGGAGGTGAGATAGTAAAAGTTGGATACCTTACACCAGCTAACTAATAATCCTCAATTTCTATTTGTCTTTTTTTTCTTGACTTATAGTTCTCTTGTTGTTATTATATTTCATATCTATAGGTTCATTAAGTTTTATAGATTAAATAAGCAAGTTGAAAGGATACTTGCTGTGCATACATATGAAAGCCATCAAAGAATGGCAGACTCATTAAAAGAAGAAAAAGAAGAGGCTATAAATGAGTTATCGGCGTACAGGCTGGAAAAGCGAGACGGAAAATATGTCAAAATCTACCACGTCAGAGAATCAGATATCGACATCATCTTTTGATTATTCAATAATACCGTCTACGGTATTTAATATTGGTTTAACTGTAATTGCATGTGTTTTCTTTACAAACTGTAGAGTAGATGATACTGTAATAAAACAGTGCCAAGAGTCCTGCAAGGTTAGAATGAGCAACGTGAGAATGAAAAGGGCTACAGCCTATTCTTGCGAATGTACTACCGAATCTAGTAACAGCTTTTTAAAATCTACCAGTGAACCTTGGATGCTACCAAGGAATTAATTTATGCTTACTGCTATGTGTGATGTAATGAAAGAGGCATATCGTCGTGGTTGGATTACAACTCGTGATGGTAATGTCTCTGTTAGAAGAGGAAAGGCCAACAGAATCTATATGACGCCAGGAGGTGTCAGAAAAAATGTAATTAATGTTGATATGCTCGTAAGAATGGACATAGGTGATGAAATAAAGTTTTCATCTAAGATGAATCTTTCCGCTACCGGCGAGTGGGACATGCATTATAGAATTTTAAAAGATGCGATAACTACCAAATCAGTCGTTCACATTCACCCAACAAACATCATTGCAGCCATGCACGCTGGCTGGGATTTACATGAAATGGTAAAACCCTTCCCAGAAGTATTCAGGTATACAAGGGTCGGACATAATGTCCCAATGATACCGCCGTTAAGTCAAGAACTAGCAGAGCAAACTAAGATTCAACTAGGTGTAAAAAACAATAAGCACAATTTTGACATTGTAGGTCAGGTTTCCCATGGGGTGGCCGCTGTTGGATCAAACCCTTGGGATGCATTTGAGCACATAGAAAGAGTAGAGCACATTGCACAAATTGTTCTTGCGTCTGGTGTTAAACCAGATTTGGATACCAAAAAGAAAGAATGGTGGCAAGTGCGAGGTATGTCATGAGTTTCCCTGTAGTTTTATTTGACATTGATGGGACCTTAACAGAACCAAGACGTGTCATAACTAAAGATGTTATTGATGTTCTTACCGAACTTTCTAAACTTGTTGAGATTGGATTTATAACTGGTTCCGATCTAGAATATGTTAAAGAGCAAATGTGGCCCGCATTTGAAAAGAAGCTCATAAGAGATAACTGCCATATTCTTCCTTGTAATGGTACACAATATTACATACCTGGAGAAACGCCTGGAACGTTTAAGGCTGTCTTTAGAACCGATATGTATTCAGCAATTGGTCATCTTAAGTTTCAAGAACTTATGAAAATCTTGATCAGGTTTCAGGCAAGACTATCAGAAATTGATGATATGCCATTAACAGGACACTTTATTCAAAATAGAGGTTCTACAATCAATTGGTGCCCAATTGGAAGAAATGCTATTACTGGAGATAGACAACAGTTCAAAGCACTTGATCATCTTTACAATATTAGGAAGAATCAACTACCTTTAATAAGAAATGAATTATTACAAGCTGGTGTTGATGATGTCACAATAAAATTAGGTGGTTCTACTTCTTTTGATATTTACCCGAGAGGTTGGGATAAAACATTTGCTATCCAACACTTCTCAAAAGAAACAGAGTTCTGGTTTATAGGTGATAGTTGTACCCCTGATGGTAACGATTACGAAATCTTCTCCTTACTCAGAGAAGACCGAAGATCTTTTCAGGTTGAAAGTTTTAGGGATACAATTGAGTTAGTTGAAGAATTAATCGAAACAGAATTTAGGAGGTATGAATGACAAATGATAAAAAAACAATAATGGTTTCTGGTGGTTTTGATCCTGTCCATATTGGCCATATAAGAATGATTACAGAAGCTTCAAAATACGGAGATGTCATTGTAGTAGCAAACTCAGATGATTGGCTATACCGAAAGAAAGGATTTGTGTTCATGGAATTTGAACAGAGGGCAGAAATTCTGGCTGCTATTAAAGGTGTAATTAAGGTTTCTGGTGTCGATGATTATGATGGCACAGTCTGTGAAGCCATTCGTAGACATAAGCCTGATTATTTTGCAAATGGTGGAGACAGAAAAAAGCATAACACTCCTGAGCAAGCTGTTTGTAATGAACTAGGTGTTGAGATGCTTTGGGGAGTTGGTGGTGATAATAAGGCTAATTCAAGCTCTGATCTCGTAGAAAGAGTGAAGTCTAGAATACATGTTTCGGAGCGATGACTCCTAATTAATAGGAGTCATGTCGAAAGAATATAATATGAAAACACTTAAGCTTGATTTTTCTTACAGACCTGTAGGAGTCATAGATTGTCTAGAGGCTCTTGTTATGTGTATAATAGGTAAGGCGATTGCTGTAGAAGAATATGAAGAAGAAATATCTTCACCATCTGTGACTTTTAAAATACCATCGGTAATAGTACTCAAGAGAGTTGTAAAATTCATAAACAACACCCTTCATGTTAATAGAAATAATATTTTCTGGAGGGATAAGAATCAATGCCAATATTGTGGTATAATTGAAACTCCGAAGGAACTAACTTTGGACCACGTTATCCCTAAATCTCGTGGAGGTAAAAACACTTGGACCAATCTTGTTACTTGCTGTAAAAAGTGTAATCAAGAAAAAAGAGATAGAACACCCGAAGAGGCAGGGATGAAACTTCTTAATAAACCAAAAGCACCAAAACACTCTGTTTTGAGAAATACTAAAGATATTTCTCCGTTATGGAAAATTTATCTATGGTGACCGCTGTATCGTCGGTAATAACGATAGGTGGCTGCCGATCCTTACGAAGGCAGGGGTTTACGGTTATCCCGGTTCTAGACAGAAAACCGCCTTACGGGAAGTGGCGCAGTCTGGTAGCGCATCTGGTTTGGGACCAGAGGGTCGCAGGTTCGAATCCTGTCTTCCCGACCATTTAAAAAAAAGGATTAAGATGAAGATTTTTATGATATCATTCTTAGTAATAGCGACTATACTGCTGATAACAATAAGAATGCCCAAGTTCCCTGAAAAGTAAAAAAGGGAACGTTCTATTTACATCACAGGCTCAACGAGGAATTAATGGCCAAAAAAAATTATGTGATAGACACTAGCGTCTATCTAACCGACGCAGAAGCGGTTTTTAAGCTAGAAAACAACGATATTTTTGTACCTTTAAAAGTATTAGAAGAAGTTGATAAGCACAAGAAAAGACAAGACTCTGTAGGAGTCAATGCCCGTAAGTTTATTAGAATTTTAGACGAACTTCGTACTAAAGGCTCGCTTCAAAAAGGTGTTAGGATAGATAAGGGTAAAGGAATCCTAAAAGTTCAGACATATCAAGATGTTGAAGAAGCCACGCTACCTCCCGACCTAGACAGAAAAACACCAGACCATATTATTATTGCAACTGCTCTTACAATAAGAAAGAACAGTAACAGAAAGACTATTATTATTAGTCGCGATATTAATATGCGAGTTATCGCTGATTCTCTCGGATTAGTATCACAAGATTATACAACTGAAAAAGTTGTTACATCTTCTGATGAGCTATATTCGGGTTTTTGCACTTATCTGGTTGATGAACAAGTTATAGATCGCTTTTACGACGATGAAAAGATTTTAATTGCAGAAGATGAAGTAGAAGAAGAGTGGTTCCCAAACCAATACTTATTGCTTGTTAGCAACTCCAATGAAAAGAAGACTGCTATAGCTAGGTTTAGAACACACCACGAACCAATACAAAAAGTTATTAATAGCTCAATCCCTGATTGGAAGATTTCATCCAGAAATAAAGAACAAGCTTTTGCTATCGATCTTCTTATGGATCCTGATATTAAGGTTGTTTCGCTGGTTGGTCGAGCAGGCTCAGGAAAAACACTGTGCGCAGTGGCGGCAGGCCTACAACAGACCGTAGGGATGCCCAGAAAGGGCTCTACAAATCTCTATGACCGCTTGATTGTCTCCAGACCTGTCCAACCCCTAGGGAAAGACATTGGCTTCTTACCGGGGACTATGGAGGAGAAAATGATGCCTTGGTTGATGCCTATCCAAGACAACTTGCAGTTCCTGCTTGGTGGTGACAAGAGAGCGCTTCAAATGTATATTGAGAAGGGCAAAATTGAGATTGAAGCTCTGACTTACATACGCGGTCGCTCTATCGCTAACGCTTTTATTATAATTGATGAAGCTCAAAACTTGACAGCACACGAAATTAAGACTATAATGACTAGAGTTGGCGAAAATACTAAAATCGTACTCACTGGAGATGTTGAACAGATTGATAATGTTTATGTGAATGAGACAAGCAACGGCCTAGCCCACGCTGTCGAAAAGTTTAAGCAGTTTCATCTGTCTGGACACGTTACCTTTAGAAAGGGCGAAAGATCAGAAGTAGCCACATTAGCTTCGAAGGTACTATGATTTATGTTATTTTGCAGACTTTGGCTGGTCTTATAGCAGCCTCTTTTATCGAGTGGACTGTACACAAACACATCTTGCACGAACTAGGAAAGAAGAAAGTTTCTATCTTTTCGTTTCACTGGGGACATCATCATGCAAATGCTAGAAGAAATGACTTTATCGACAAATCAATATCTGGAAGAGAAATTGTTGGTGTGTTATCTCTCTGTGTCCTCGCCATTCCAATTTGGTTCATACTTCCTTATATGTATTATGCTATGGCTGTCCATGCTGGAACTTATTATGTTCTTCACACAGTCGCACATGCATACCCAAACTTTGCAAGAAAAGCAATACCGTGGCACTATGACCACCATATGGGAAAGAATCAAAACATGAACTGGTGTGTTGTACACCCACTCGCAGATTTAATAATGGGAACAAGGAGAAAATATGAATACAAATGAAAACCCAATGCTGCATGTCGCAGTTAGAAAAGACAACCCGCTCAAGCAAATGATTGTTGATTATGTTGGCAAAAGATTTGCAACGAAGGAAGATGAAGGTGAATACTTTGTCACTGTACAAATGGTCGCTGAGACTTTGGCATCAGAGTTTCCAGAATTCCTAATGGTGATGGCGGAAGAGAACTGGATTAGAGGCTATAAGCAAGGTTTAGACGATGCGCAAATACGTGGCACAGAAACAGAAACAACTGATTGAACAACAAAGCAATTTTTATACACCGACAGGTATTCACGTCTATTTTAAAGATCAGTTGAATAACCACAGAGTTGATATAGAAAGAGTTGTCAGTAAGGTTGAAAATAGAATACCCGAACACCTCCTATCCAATGTTGAGATGATTATTATAGGTCATTTTGATGAGTTCACTGAAAGAGGTATAAACGCATTCTACAAAGACAGTGCCTTGTACATCTCACCAGATCAGGATAATGACGCTGATTTTTATGATGATGTTATTCATGAAATAGCTCACTCTGTAGAAGAAACTTATGGGGAATTTATTTACGGCGATGCAAAAATAAGAAACGAGTTCTTGAGAAAGCGAGAGCACATATATAACATTCTTTGGAAGATGGGTCACAAGGCCCATAAAAGTATGTTTATGAATGTTGAATTTGATCAAGAATTTGATGACTTTCTCCATAAGACAGTAGGGTATGACAAGCTATCAACTTTTATGGCGGGGGTGTTTATTAGCCCATATGCTGCCACAGACTTAAGAGAATATTTTGGTGTTGGATTTACCGAATTCTATTTGGATAGTAATCACAACTTCTTTAAGAAAGTGTCACCAGAATTATACAACAAGATAAAGTTGCTACAAGATCCAGAGAACCTTGACTGATCTTCTGAGCGTGCTATACTATGGGGTAAGGAGAAAATTATGCCCCATATTTCGTATTCGGAGCTAAAAGACTGGGCCTTTTGTGCTTGGTTTCACAAACTAACTAGAGTTGATAAGGTCGATAAAGGATTCGTCGGCAACGAGTATACAGCATTCGGTAACGCTGTTCATAATGTGTGTGAGAAGACCCTTCTCAAAGAGGAACACGATCCAAAGAAACTATTTCTAACTGACTTTGAGCGTATTGTGAGAAATATCCCTGGCTACGAGCCAGACGAGAAGATGGTTTCTGATATGAAAGGGCAGGGGATAGACCTCTTGCCTTTTATTGAGCCAGCCCTCAACGCGTACTTCAAAGACTTTGAGGTGCTAAATGCCGAAGAAGATTTGATGGTCCCTATCGAAGGGACTGTATACAATTTTAAGGGCTTTATTGACGGAATCGTTAAGACAGCAGACGGTAAGATTCACATCTTTGATTGGAAGACCTGTTCATGGGGCTGGAATGCACGTAAACGAGCAGATGCTATTGTGACTTACCAGCTTACTTTATACAAGCATTTTTATTGTATCAAACATGGAGTAGATCCAAAGAATGTTGAGACACATTTTGCTCTTCTCAAGAGGACTGCCAAGAAAAACAAGGCAGAGTTCTTCAGAGTTACAAGTGGGCCAAGAAAAACACAAAATGCTTTAAAATTATTGAATACGGCCCTTTACAATATAACAAATAAGCGTTATATTAAAAATCGACTCTCATGCGATAGGTGCATGTTTAAGGGCACCGAACACTGCCCATAAAGGATAAAATGAAAAAGACTAAGATTTTAACACTGAGTGATCACCCTCTCTCCCCATCAGGGGTAGGGTCTCAGACCAAGTATTTCATTGAGGCTTTGCTTAAGACTGGCCGATATGAAATTGTATCTTTTGGTGGGGCTATGAAACATAATGATTATACCCCGGTAAAGATAGATCCTTGGGGCGACTCATGGAGAATTTTCCCAGTTGATGGTTATGGAACCCCAGAGATGATCAGGTCTGTTCTTCAAAAAGAAAGGCCAGATGTCCTATGGTTTATGACAGATCCAAGATTCTACGGATGGCTATGGGAAATGGAGAACGAAATCAGATCAAAAATCCCAATGGTTTATTACCACGTTTGGGATAATTTTCCAGCACCCGAATTTAATGGAAAGTTTTATAGATCAACTGATGAAATTGTTTGTATTTCTAAGGTAACACATAAAATCTTACAAGAAGTATCGCCAGAAGTCCCTTCTCACTATCTACCTCACGCTGTTAATTCTGAAATCTTTAAATCAGCAAAAACCGAAGAAGAGAAGCAAAAAGTTATTGGACTGAGAAATCAAATACTTGCAGCCGGCAAACTTAAGAATGATAAAAGAAAGATCTATTTTTGGAACAATAGAAACGCCAGAAGAAAGCAGAGTGGTACACTAATTTGGTGGTTTAAAGAGTGGCTAGATAAGGTTGGTCACGATAAGGCTATGCTCCTTATGCATACCGATGCCAGAGACCCCCACGGACAAGATCTGCCTCATATAATAAACAAGCTTGGCCTAAACAAGGGACAGGTATTACTCTCAACCAATAAATTATCACAACAAGACTTGGCTAATCTTTACAAGGCTGCTGATTTTACAATGAACATTTCAGATGCAGAAGGGTTTGGTTTGGCGACTTTGGAATCTCTTTCTTCAGGCACGCCTATTATTGTAAACATGACAGGAGGCCTACAGGAGCAAGTTACAGATAGCAGAAACTGGTTTGGGTTCGGGATTGAGCCTGCTTCAAGAACAGTTATTGGATCTTTGCAGGTTCCTTACATCTATGAAGACAGAATTACCCAAAAAGATTTTGAAAAGGCCTTAACATCATCTTTAGAAATTAGACCAAAGACCTATAAAAAGATGGTGACACTAGGCAAGGCACATGTTAGAAATAATTATGGATTTAATAAGTTTGAAGAACGGTGGGTTGAGATTATGGATGATATAGTTGAAAAGCATGGTTCTTGGGAAAACAGAAAGGGATATAAGCGTTGGCATCTAAAGGAGATAGCATGAAGAACAAAGTTTTATTGAAAGGCCCATTACTAACCCGTAGTGGCTATGGAGAACAAGCAAGATTCGCTCTACGCTCTTTGAGAAGTAGAGAAGATCTGTTCGAGATCTATATCCAACCATTACAGTGGGGTAAGACCTCTTGGTCTGTCGAGGATAACGAGGAAAGACGGTGGATTGATCAGACAATTGAAAAGACGATAAATTACACCCAACAAGGCGGTACCTTTGATCTCTCAATACAGGTAACAATTCCTAATGAATTTCAAAAGATTGCTTCCGTTAATATTGGATATACAGCAGGCATTGAAACCACAAAAGTGGCCCATGAGTGGATTTTGAAGTGTAATGAGATGGATAAGATTATTGTTGTTTCTTCTCATTCAAAGAATGTCTTTCTGGATACTGTTTACGAGGCAGTTAATAAACAAACAGGACAAGAGGTATTACTAAAGACGAATACCCCTGTTGAATCTGTCAACTACCCCGTTAAGACATTTGAGTCCCTACCAGAAATTGAAATCAATGTTGATACAAGCTTCAACTTTCTATCGGTTGCTCAGTTCGGGCCAAGGAAGAATCTTCCCAACACTATAAGATGGTTTGTTGAAGAGTTTAGAAACGATGATGTTGGCTTAATTTTAAAGTCTAATGTTGCAAAAAACTGTCTTATGGATAGAGAGGTGCTGGAAGAACAACTCCGTACCTTGGTCAATTCTTTGGGTGAAAAAAAGTGTAAGATCTATCTCCTACACGGAGACATGACGGATGAAGAAATGCACTCGCTCTATAATCACCCTAGAATCAATGCGTTTCTAGCCCTACCCCACGGTGAGGGATTCGGTCTCCCAATCTTTGAGGCAGCTTACAGCGGCCTTCCTGTCGTCGCCACAGGCTGGTCAGGCCAGCTTGATTTCTTGGTCGATGAAGAAGGAAAGAATCGATTCTATAATGTGGCGTTTGATCTACAGGCTGTTCAAAAAGAAGTTGTCTGGGAAGGTGTTCTGATAGAGAACTCTATGTGGGCTTTCCCTAGAGAGTCTTCTGCTAGAGAACAAATGAGGCTTTGCTATAATAATGGGGTTAACAGTGCAATAGTGTGGGATAAATCCAACTTATCAGAGAGATTTTCTGCAGAAAAGATGTATGGACAGTTTGTTTCTGAAGTCCAGGGACAACAAAACATAGAGCCAAAGCTCGTAGAGGGTATAAGCTTTTGCATCTCAACCAACGCAGGTAAACCAGAGAAGACAAAAGCAGAAGTTGTATCAATCCGCAAGACCATGAAAGCGGTTGGGCTTCCTTACGAGATAATCATAGCAGGAGTCACCGAGCCATTTGCTGATATCGATGTCACTTTGGTTGATACGCCTGATGACGCAAACAATGGGCTGTTAGCTAAGCTAAGAAATAACGCAGCAGAAAAGGCCACACACGATGTATTAGTTTTTGTTGATGATGATTTCTTATTCCCCGAGAATTGGGCCTCAAGATTAGTAGAATTCTCTACTACCAATGGTTGGCAAGTCACAGCCAATAAGATTCTCCTACCAGATGGTGGTAGATTCTGGGACAGAGCCACTATGAATCCACATAAGCTTGTGAGTTATGACTATCCAAATTATTCTAAAAATCTTTATCAAACAGGAGGTTTTTGGATCATGAGAAGGGAGACATACGAGTCCTGTAAGTGGAACTCTGCGATACCAATAAACGCAGAAAAAAACGGAAAACTTAACGAAGATATAGAAATGTCTTTGCGTATGCACAATAATGGTGTTATATTGTCCTTCGATAAGGAAAATACTGTTTGGCACAACGATGACTCTTACGTTGAACTTAACCAGTTAACCCTAAAGAAAGAAATAGCAGAAAAAAATGGGTTTACTTTTTTCCCCCCTGCATCAAGAAACTTCAAAAAGGTGATAGAAAGTGTTGGTATTGGATAAAGAAAGAGAGCAATATAAAACATACCTAAAAGGTAAGACAGTTTGTCTTGTAGGCCCTGCCTCTTCAATAAAAGATCTGTCGCAAAAAGATTTGATAGATTCTTACGATGTGGTTGTAAGAATAAACAAAGCATTACCAGTACACAAAAACTTGCATGATAGTTCTGGGACTAAAACTAATGTTCTATATAATTGTTTAGATCCAGATCCTGAGTCAGGAGGACATCTACATATAGGCTACCTACAAGAAGAAATTGATTGGCTCATTTGTCCTTACCCAAGTATTCAGCCTTTCAGCAGCAATATTCAAAATTTCATTAATTGTAATATGGACAGGTTAAAGTTTTGTACTTTTGAAAAAGAGTATTATACTAAACTAGCCTCTGAGATGGGAACCAGACCAAATTCTGGTGTTCTTGCTATCCTTGATCTATTGTCATGTGATATAAAAGAATTGTATATAACTGGTATAACTTTCTTTAAAGGAGGATACGCCAAAGAATATAGATACCACAATGAAGAAAGTGTTATGGAAAGAATGAGAGCACATGGAAATCATGTACAAGCGCCTCAAATTTCATTCATGAAGACAGTATTAAAAAATGATGATAGGGTTAAAATGGACATGTTTTTAAAAGAAGCCCTCAGCGAATAATGAAGTTATTCATTCCAATTAAGCATATCTCACAGAGAGTCCCTAGAAAAAACTTTAGAAATTTTAATAACGAACCTTTATTCAAACACACTTTGTTAAAATTTTCTAAATACGATATTTTTGTTGATACCGATAGCCAAGAGGTTAAAAAAAGTATCAACACAGATGATAGACTAAAAAATGTTCATGTCATTGATCGAAAAGAATCTCTAAAAGGACATAATACTTCTGTTTGTCTATTAATAGAAGATTTCATTGTTACACACGGTATCACCGAACCAATTATTCAGTTACATGTCACTAGCCCTTTCCTGAGAGAAGAAACAGTAAAAGAAGCATATAGGATGATGGCTGGCCATGATTCAGTGGTTTCGTGTAACACCTACTATTCACGATTCTGGCGGAAAGAAAAGTATGGCTTCTGTCCTGTAAACCACAACCCTGTTGATATGCAACAAACGCAAGACTTGCCAAAATTTTATGAAGAAAACTCCGCATTTTACATATTCAACCCTTCTTCTTTCTTGTCTGTAGGCTCTAGGGTTGGTAAAAAACCATATTTCTATGAGATACAAGAACCAGAAAATCTTGATATTGATAATGAGAGTGATTGGCAAAAATGTCTAAATTACTTACAATTTTTAAAACAGAATAAAGAAGGATAATTAAGTGAAGAAATTAAAAGTCTATATTGTAACTTGGAAAAGGAATGATGTATTAAGCGAACTGCTACACAACATTTTTGAAAATAGTGATTTTGTTGAGCTTGATAATACAGAAGTCAATATTATTAACAATCATAGTGATTTTCAAATCGATCAAAAATTTGATGATAAAGTAAATGTGTTCCACAATATGACCAGAGTAGACTGGTCTACAGGGAATCTCTCCGCAGATTTTAATTTTGCCCTTGTACATGGGTTTAGAGACTTAAAAAATCCAGACTCTGAAGTAGTAGTAACGCTTCAGAACGATGCTGTCTTACATGGTAATTGGGCTAGCTGTGTTATGAACCAAATGGAAAAGTATGATTTTCTTGTTGGCTATTTAGGTGATAATATTGTTGCCTATAAGCCAAGGCATATTATAAAGACAGGCCTGTGGGATGAGAATTTTTGCACCGTTTATCATAAAGAAGCTGATTATTACATTAGGAGTTTGATTTATAATAAAGACAGGTCGTCCATCAATGATCTACTCCATAGAAGGTTGTATAATCATGATCCATCTCTTTCATTGGACTTAATAGGTAACAGAGGTTTTGTTATAAACAAAAACTGGACCTCTAGAAAAATTGAGAATGAACAACACAGAATATTAAGAAATGAACAGAATTTATGTAATCCTGCTACTGATTATTATTGGAGATGGAAATGGACAGGTACAAAAAGCGATCTGCCCATGATTAAGGGAACTTGGGATCAGCCTGGATGGCTGATTAATTGGCCAGAAGATTTTACAGATAACCTACCTTCACCCCCCAAGACGCCTCAATTTGTAAGATATCCTTTCTTTGAAAAAGATGTGGAAGATTTACCCGGCAAAGGTTATATAACTGATGGAGTTTTGACAATATGATTTTATCTTGGCAACAAATACCATCGCCTTTAGTCACTGAGATAATGTGCAATGGTTTTAACGGCGTGGTGCTTGATCTTGAACACTCATTGTTTAATAATGAGACTCTGGCATCCTGTATCCAAGTTGCCAGACTGAGCAATAAGATGTGCTTTGTTAGATTACCCACAGTTGATAAGAATCTTATTAAATGGGTTCTTGATTATGGCGTTAATGGAATCATTTTTTCTACTATTGAAAATGATTCTCAATGTAAAGATATATTTGAGTTCTCCCTGTATCCTCCTAATGGAAAAAGAGGATTAGGTCTGGTAAGACAGAATCTATGGGGTGATAAAAAACTCATACAAGATCCACCAATTCTGATTGCACAAATTGAAACCAAGCAAGCGGTTGATAATCTTGAAACAATTAAAGAACATAAATTTGATTATTTCTTAATAGGCCCTTATGACTTAAGTATGTCATTGGGTATTCCGGCAAAATTTAACGATGAAAAGTTTATATCTTATGTAAACAAGGTTAAATCACAAATACCAAGTGATAAATTAGCGGTTCATATACCAGAAAATATAGAAGAAGAGCTTGAAAAGTACCACGATTATGGGTTAAAATGTCTTGGCATGGACACAATTGCAATCAAAAATTTTAATAAAAGGAATATCTTAAATGCTTAATTTTGAAAACATTGGACAAAAGTTTATAGAGGTTGTTGGTAGTTCTCAATGGGCAGAATTACAAGAAAAGTTTAACATGTCTGATGATATTTATGTTCTAGGTCATGGTGGAAATATGGCAATCGCTGACCATGCTGCTGTTGATATCACAAGACTTTCCAATGGGACAAAAAACGCAATTTGTCCCGGTAGTTGCATTGTCACAACCTCATTGATTAATGATATTGGTTTTGATCAGTGGATGGTGTCTTGGCTTAAACAGAGAACTTCTACAAGAACCGACAGCCAAATGAAAAAGTCTCTTGTATTGGGGATTTCTTCCTCTGGAAGATCAATTGATATTATCAAAGCATTACAATGGGCCTCAGATAGAGGAATGAATGTTGCAATAATCTCCTCTAAGGACATTAACCAGGAGATTGAAGCACTTACGAAAGTACTTTTAGGTGTTGAGTTTTACCACACCTCCGAAGTGCTAACATTGCTTTTGACATATCAACTTACCCATGGCTCTGGTAGTGTTTGCCCGCCAATCAACAAGAATACACCAGAACAACTTGATAAGTTAAATTGGCAGGGCGGTAAGATTAGAGAGCACAGCTATCCAGATGAAAAGGTTAATATAGGAATCGACTTTGATGGCGTAATCCATAAGTGTTCTAAAGGCTATTATGATGGAACAATCTATGATGAGCCAGTTGAAGGGGCATTCGAAGCACTCCAAAGAATATCTTCAAAGTACACTGTCATCATTTACACAGCAAAAGCTAAGCCAGATCGAGGTCTTGTAAATGGAAAGACTGGTATCCAATTAGTTTGGGATTGGCTGAAGCAACACAACATGGATCAATTTGTTAATAAAGTTACAGCGGAAAAACCACGAGCAGTTTGCTATATTGATGATAAGGCAGTAGAATTTGTAGATTGGAATTCTTGCATTGGCAATCTGGAAAGTAAGAAAATAATCTAAAAAGGATATGGTAGTGAATAAAGTTATTTCTGTTTCTGGTCCCTCTGGAGTTGGTAAAACAACATTATCAAAAATTCTCTCTATTTGTTTGGGCCATACAAAATCATTAATAGTTTCTGGAGATGACTCTCACAAATGGGAAAGAGGGGATGAGAACTGGAAGTTCATAACTCACCTTAATCCTGAAGCCAATAATATAGAGCAAGAGGTGGCGCATTTAACAGCGTTGAAAGAGGGCGTAGAGATTAATAGAGCAATTTATAGCCACGCGTCCGGTCTTTTCTCTGAGCCTATAAAGATTTCTCCTAAAGAAAATATCATCTATGAGGGCCTGCACTCCATGTACGGGCCTTTACAACAAATTTCTGACCTGTCTTTTTACTTAGATGTTGATAGTGAATTAAAAAATGAATGGAAGATATCTAGAGATTCCAAGAAAAGAGGCTACACAATCGATCAGATTGTTAAAACAATTGAGAACAGAAAAATAGACGAGGAGCGGTTTATAAAACCACAGAAACAAGTATGTGATGTGGTCATTAGATTTAAAAAGCAAGCAGACGGACAGATAGGTTTATCATTTGATTATTCGGATCCTTCCCTAGCTTCTTTAATCAATGATATTAAGTCTTTATACTCCAAGCTAAACAGCTTTATAAAAGTTAGTAAAGAGTTAGGTAAAAACGATATTATAACTCAAAACAAAGGTGGCAATCTATCTTTCAAGTTCAAGGATGTGATAGTCATTACTGAATCTGGTTCTTCTTTTGATAAGATTAGCTACTTTGAAGGGTTTGGCTTTTATGCCTTAGATGGTAAAAGTGTTTTTGAAGGCCAGAAAAGACCATCAATGGAAATAGCCTGTCACGTCAAGATGGGTGATTGCTGCCTGCACACTCATCCACTTCATGCGTTAGCTGTCTTGTCATGCAAACAGACAAAACACATCCTTGATACAATAATTAAAGATCATGAATTAATAGGATACACAACCCCAGGGGACAAGCTGTCCCAATCCTTGAATGGACATAAAAATACATTCTTAAAAAATCATGGAATTTTTATTTCAAGAAAAACGTTAGAAGAATGCTTGCAGAGCACAATAAAGTTTGATAACTTATGTAAGAAGTATTTGCATGGCTCTGTAAAAACCAAGACATATCTCTATCCTGATGCTGTTGTCTTAGAAGAGGCTAATCTTTTGTATCATGCCTACATAAAACAACTTTTAAAAGACGCATCACTAGAGCCTGAACCACTGTCAGGCCGACTTACAGAAGAGCTTATCAGTATGGAAGCAGAAAAATATAGGAAACAAAATTAATGAAAGTATTAGTCCCAATGGCAGGAACAGGCAACAGGTTTGTACAGGCTGGCTATGAAGAGCCTAAGCCATTGATTAATGTTGGGGGAAAGAGGATAATAGAATATATTTTGGATATGTTTGATGAGAAGGATGAGATAGTATTTATTTGTAACACCACGCATCTCAACAAGACAAACATAGAAAAAGTTTTACTCTCTCTTAGACCTGATGCTAAAGTTCTTGAGATACAAAACCATAAAAAAGGCCCAATTTACACTATCATGCCATTTATTGGTTTAGTAGACGACTCAGAGCCTGTCATGGTTTGCTACTGTGATAATCCTTTTATGTGGAACAGGCAAGAGTTTGAAGCACATTTAGAAAACAATAATCTTGATGGCTGTATCTTAACTCATACAGGCTTACACCCTCACACCTTAAACTCAACAAAGATGGCTTTTCTTAAAACAGAAGGGAATCTGATGCTTGAGATTAAGGAGAAGGAATGCTACACGGATGACCCCATGAGTGAGCACGCTTCTACTGGTGCCTATTACTTCCGAACTGGCCAAATTATGAAAGATTGCTTCAAGAATTCAATCAGCAAAGATATAAACTACAACGGTGAGTATTATGTTACTTTGGCCTATAACTCTTTAGTAGAGCAGGGCTATAGAATTGGCTTCTTTGATACTGAGTTTGTGACTGTTTTTGGGACACCTGCCGAGGTTGAAAGCTTTGAGGCCTGGAAGACTATCTTAACATCTGGACAAGTAAAGAGTGAAGAAGATGCAGTCGAATGTTACAGGTACTGGAGGAAGTATCATGAAAACTAAAACCATATTTGTCGATATTGATGAGACAATTTGTTTTTATGAGAGAGAGATACCACTGGATGGCAAAAAAGACTACAACACCGCGATACCTAATCATACAAACATAGCAAAAGTAAATAAGCTCTATGAACAAGGACATATGGTGGTCTATTGGACAGCCAGAGGGAGTCGTAGTGGCATTGACTGGCATGACTTCACCAAAAAACAGCTGGATTCTTGGGGTGTTAAGTATCATAAACTACGATGCGATAAACCTTACTATGATATTTTTATAGAAGACAGAAGCAAAAGGATTGAGGAAATATAATGATTTTAATTTCACATCGAGGAAACACAGATAAGATCAATCGCGAACTTGAGAACACTAAAGATTATATTGATCATGCGATAGATAAGGGTTTTGAAGTAGAGATAGATGTATGGCTAGTAGATAACGAGCTATTTCTCGGACATGACGAACCAGAAAGGAAGGTCGAGCTTGGATGGCTGCACGCGAGGGCTGAAAAGCTTTGGATCCATACAAAAAATTCTGATGCACTAGAATTTTTCATTAGCCACTGCGACCTTAATTTTAAGTTTTTTTGGCACACTGTTGAGCCTTTTATTATTACCAGCAATGGTAAAATTTGGGCTCATGACTACGCCAACGTTAAAGATCCATCAACTTGTATTATTCCTCCACTGTCTTTAGAGCAGATTGAAAATACTGAAAATAGAAACTGGTATGCGGTCTGCACAGATTTTCCTGAAATCTACAAAAAAAGATTAACATGAAAATCTTAATAACAGGCCATAAGGGCTATATTGGTAGTAAGCTGTTTGAAAAGCTGAACGATGGGATTAACGTAGTTCACGGTATTGATCTCAAAGAAGGCAAAGATATTTTATATGATTTACCAGATACATCATATGATTATGTTTTTCATTTAGCTGCTTTCCCTAGTGTTCAAAGATCGGTTGAGCAGCCAGCAAATACATTTAGAAATAATGCATATGGCACCTCTGTGCTATTGCAATGGGCCAAAGACCATAACGTAAAAAAAGTTATATTCTCTTCATCTGCAGCCGTTTACGGTGATGGAAAAGGGGTAACTTCTCCATATGGTTTGCATAAACTCTTATCAGAAAAAGAGTGCAAGTTATATTCTTCACTTTATGGGCTTGACACTGTTTGTCTTAGATATTATAATGTTTATTCTGAAGACCAGCCTTATGGTGGTGCTTATTCGACTGCAATAAGCGCATGGATGGAGGCCATAAGACAAAGAAAGCCATTATTTATAGATGGCGATGGAACACAAACAAGAGATTTTATACATGTTAATGATATCGTTGATGCAAATATTTTTTGCATGAATTATAAATCCAGATTTAATGGCCTATATCTCGATGTTGGTACTGGCGTTTCTTGTTCTTTAAATAAAATAAAAGAAACAATAAACAGATATCATGATATTGTATGGATAGGGAGAAGAGAAAGAAAAGGCGATATTAAGCACTCTTCTTCTGATAATACAAAAATTATGTCTCTTGGCTGGAGGCCAAAAATACCCATCCAATATGGGCTAGAATTATGTTTTAAAACAAAGGAAAAAGAAAATGGAAGAAACTATTGAGAGGGCACATAAGCTATCAAACCAAGCACTTGGTTCAATTATGATGGCATTACAAGAATCACTACTAAATGAGTTGGATATTGTTCCAATTCTTCGGAGCTTTGAGCTTGTTGAAACAACTGACGGTTTAGTCGTCAGAAATCCCCCAACAGTTAGAGTATCTAACGAGAACAAGATTACTGAAAAAGATCTACTTAACATGGTGAAGTGATGCCTAGATACCCTTATGAATGTGAGTGCTGTGGCCATGCGGACGTTCATTTCCATGGCTTTTCTGATACTTTAGATTTGTGTCCTGTTTGCGGCGGGGCTACTTACAACAAGTTGGTGGGCCGTGCTTACATTCCTAAGACCTCTACTGTTGATGTGGAGGAGAAGGCCGGCACTAAAACCAAAGAGTACATAGAGGCCAACAGAGAGCTTCTAAAAGACATGAAAAAAGAAAGCAGCGAGGAAACATATGAGTCGTCTTGAAATTGTTTTAATATGTGTAAGTTTTATATCAACAATTATCAATGTAGGACTTTTTATCTACCTCAGATCCACTCTTTCTAGACTCGTTTCCTTCTCTGAAGAGATGGAAGACTTAAGAGATATGACCGGCGCTTTTTCGGCTCATGTCTCTTCTGTTTATGGCCTTGAGTCTTTTTATGGTGACGAAACCTTACAGGGCCTTATGGATCACGCACGTTCTTACAAAGAACAACTAGACACATTTGAATATATTTATGATTTAACAAATAAGGAAGAAATAGATGAATCAAGCTCTGAAGAGGAAGCGTCGGAAGAAGACCAAGAATAACTACTTTACACAGGTCCATGAAGATGCCATTTTGGAGTATGTTGCATCACAATGCCCTAGAAGAAAGTCAGAGTTATACCAAACCCTAATCGGCCCCGCCATAGGCGAGATGGTCGATAAAATCGTTTTTACGTTTAAGTTTACAACCTTACCCAATATAGACATGCTCAGGGATGAGTGTAAGATCTGGCTTGTTACAATACTTGACAAGTACAATAAAGATAAAGGCTCTAAAGCGTTTTCTTATTTTTCAGTTATTACTAAGAACTGGTTTATACACAAGGTCAAGAAACAGCAAAAGAAAAACAAACGTGAAGTAGATTATGACAATGTAGCAAAATCAATTGAGCAAGAGTATCTATCTACACAACAAACTCTTATAGAGGACCAAATACAAAATGAGTTTTGGACAGCCTTCTACAAAGAGATACGAGGCTGGGATGTTTCCGACATGAAAGACAACGACCAGAAAGTATATAAGGCAATTATCGTTCTTTTTGAGAGCAAGGAAGACATTGAAATTTTTAATAAAAAAGCTATTTACTTGTACCTTAGAGAGTTGACCGGACTAAACACCAAACAAGTGGTCAACTCTTTAAACAAGTTTAGAGAGAAATACTCTACTTTTAAACAGGACTGGCTTGATGAGTAAAGATGTAGATAAGTTAGTAGATGAAGCTTTAGATAACATTAGAGGTGACAGGAAGCTCGCTAGAGAGTTCCTAAATGAGATAGCTACACAGATAGCCACCGACCCTCAATCGAACAGGAGCCTGTCTCCTGTGGCTGCAAAGCACATCGAAACCCTACAGCGCTCCAACGAACAGCTTGTAAAAATTATTGGGCTAAAACAAAAAGAAAGCAAAGAGCAAGGCCTTAGCCTCGCTGATAAAGATGAACTATTTGATATGATTCAGGGTAAACAAGATGCCTGATCCCAATGAGGTATATGGAACCAATAATGGATATAACTCTTTAAAAAAGGTCTTTGATTCATTTTATAATGGTGATGCTCTGGCAGAAGAATACTACGCAGTAGTACTTGAAGTTCTGCCTGCAAAGGCAACTAGAGATAAGGCTGCTGATTGGCTGTTTGGTTTGGTTGCTGGTTATGAGTATGCAACAGAATTTTTTGCAAGAGCTTTGGCCCCAGTGAATGCTGAAAGCTCTGTTTACACTCCACATGATTTTTTACTTAATCCCTGCAGCCCTACAGACTATCAAAAAATTAAAGACTCTGGTGTAACTTTGCAAAGTGTTGTCCGTAATCATACAAAGTTTGTAATTACAGGAGCTAGCGCCGACTTGTTGAAAAAAAATACGATTGTAAGAGTAAAGTTTGCTTTTACAGTTATTGAAGGAAGAAGAATACCAAATCTCAAAACTGGTATTTTTGTTTCTATAGCTACTCCAACAGAGATCAAGTCTGCACAATTGGGAATCCCTGGAGCGGTTGGTTGTGATGATGGTAAACTATCAGAATTAGTGCAAAAAGCCATCTCTACAGGAACAGTTTTAACCCCCTCGACAGGCGGTGGCGTTGGCGGCAGGGGTTATTTAAATCTTTTTCCTTATCAATTACGCCAAGCAGATAGGGTCAATTTCAATCAAATAAAGCATGTTGTCCTTCACTCATCTGCCGGACAAAACTGGCCCAGAGGCACAAACGAGTCTTTAAATAGATATCTTTTTAGCGGTGCTGATGGGAGATCTGCCTCTTGGCATTATTCTGTTGATGGTGGCGGCAATGTGGCAAATCCCATACCTGATAAAGACGTTGCATGGCATTGCCCTGGGTATAACTGGACCGGTATAGGTATTGAAATGGTTGGACACCCACATAGGGTAAACTATAGTGATAGGAGCGGAAAGCCAATGACGGTTAGAGGTACTGCTGGAGATGGATATGGTTTTATGTATAGTGAAGAAATGATAGACGCATGTACAACTCTGGTTGCCGAATTGTGTATGAAATACAATATATCTCCTGATGCAAACGGAATTATTTTGCATGAAAATGTATCTTCTGATCGTAGTGATCCTGGCGTAAAATACGGCAATTTTGATTTTGATGATTTTACATCAAGAATTCGTGCCAAGATGACAAGTGGGGCATAATTTATGGGAAAGAAAACAGATAAGAAAACATTTGCTAATACTAAAGCGCTTTTTGATAAAGAGGTATCTGAATTAAAAAAGAAATACATAACCAATAGTATAAAGCAGTGGGAAAATTCTGATAAAAGAGCCGCGCTTTCTGCAATCCCAGTAGGCCACAGAACAAGTCCACAAGTTAAAGTACATTTTAATGACCTGCCCTCTGAAACTGTCATACAAAATGAAGGCTCTTATATTGTTCTTGGCAAAGACAGGCCAAGAGGGGCTGAACCCCCAGGATACGGCGCGATCAATCCAGGCGGCAGATCGTCTACAATTGACTTAGTAGTTGGTAGACAATCATCAGCCAGGGGCGGCAAAGGCCCAAAGGACGAAACCTACACAGACAATAACTTTTTTACAGACGCTGCGAGAGTTTACATAAGCCAAATGACAGATGTTGATCTAAACTTTGGCATATCCGAAGGTATGCTAAAAAACTCAGTGGCCCGGTCAGCAGTTGCGCTTAAAGCTGATGGCATTAGAATAATTGGCAGAGAGGGCGTTAAGATTGTTACCGGAAGAGCCAATGTTGGAGCAGGTCCTAAAGGTGAGACAAACTCTTTTGGAGGCAAGCTGGAGACTGCTGCGCCAATTGAATTAATTGCTGGTAATAATGGGACAGGCCATAGAAATGTTATTGCTGGCTTATTTGGTTTGCCCAAAAGAATCAATTATCTACAACCAGCTGTTTTAGGAGAAAATACAACTGAATGCTTAAAAGAGCTGGTTGACCACGTTGATAAGATAAATGGCGCAGTGATGAATTTAGCAGCAATTTTATCTGCATATATGTCTATTGATGGTGTAGATCCCTTAAGGCCTTGGGTTCCAGCCATAGCTGGTGTTTCTGGAGTTCTAAGTCTGACTGACGTATTGGCACCGCTTTATGGAAATAAGACTGGTTTGTGGTTTTTAGAGGCAAACTATTTAGATTACTTTGGTGCTGAGTATATTGGTAGTAGAAACGTTTACCTAACATGAGAGAATAATGGCAGAATCAAAATTTTTAAAATATCAAGATGAGAACGGCGATAAGATAATAGATGAATGCGAGGTAGCTCTGCCGGCACCCGCTGAAAAGCTATGTCTTTCCTGTCGCCCCAACCCTTTTGCTCTAGTTTCATTGTGGACAGAGAGAGAAGATCAGACAGTTGAGTTTAACCAAAAGAAGTGTACTTACGAATTCAACTTTCAAACAGATCTACAAAGCACGGTTGATAGCTCCACTGGAGATGCGTCTGGTATTTTTAATGATTTAAAAGACACCATTGTTGATGCTTTTTTTGAAGCAGCAGTTAAGAAGAAAACACCAGAAGCAGTAAACCTAGTATCTGATAAGCTTCAATTTGAAACCTTCGATTTGTACGCTAGACAGATCTCATATGTTAATCTTTTACTTGCCTTACCTTTCGAAGATTACCAGCTTCTAGAAGACGATGAAATAGATGAAGAGGATGATACAGAAGACGGCCCCATCAAGGTAACCTTTGAAGGCGATGCTTTTGACACCATCTTTACTAGAGTTAGAAAAGGTCTGCATCTTTACGGAAGGTACCAGAAGCTTTTTCAATTTCAAGAAAAGGGCTTAGTTTTTGCAAGCAATGGAAAGCCTTTAGATTTAGCTGCCTATGGCGATTTTATGAGAATCGGTAGGGGCGAGGATGCCAAGCTTAAATCTGTTTTTAGGGCAGTCATAGAACACCTTAATGACAGACAGTACAGCATATCTCCTGTAACAATTGTAAGAGATAAGGTTACAAAAATTAGATTTGTATTTTCTAGCAAATACAAATTAAAAAAGATAAAAGTAAAGACACTTAAATGTAAAGAAAAGTGGATTAAACTAGGCGGGATCAAAAAGTTAAACAGAAAGCCTGTTTTCAAAGATCCTACTGCAATGGCTTATCTTGCTAATGCTAAATTCATGGAAAAAGATTTGACCGCAAGAGTCCCACTACCTTGGGTTGAATTTGTAAAAAAATACACATATCCAGAAGTTATAGCTAGACCAGAATTAAACATTGAAGGAGATGATAAGACAATCTTGTCTTGCATAGGTGAAAATCTAGCCAATGAAGCAAAGGAATTTGGTCAAGATGTTTTAGATGAAACTTTTGGCTTGTTTGAAGCCATAGGGCATTTGTTCAGAGAACAGGTTTGCTTTATGGATGACGAGCAAAGATTACAAATGATGATAAGGAATGGTTTACTACCAGAGACTGCCACAGTTGATGATTTAAACAAACTAGCTGATACAGATTATAAGCTGTTTGGCGACAAGCCCGGTGAGGGAACTTTTGATGATGGCCTATATGCAGGATTGTTAAAAATTAATCAAGAAGACGGTTTTGATGAAAAGCATTATCTTTTTAGTAATATTTGTAATATTGTCTGCGGTGATGCCAAGCCTAGTGTTTTTCAATATAATTCATTAAAAAATCTAAAAAACAATATGGATAGAATTAAGATTTGTGGTCTATTAGATTTGCTTTTGGAAGCCATCAATTGTCTACTTGGAGGTCTTAGTCTTGAAGAGGCATTATCAAAGATATGTGCTTCTGCTCTGAGAGCTATGTCGCTTGAGAATCTTGATGTTCTTTTTATTGGATTACCTCCTGAAAAACAGCAAGAAATTGCTTTAGTTGTGCAAAAAAGATTAGAATCTGGCAAGTCTCCAAATCTTGTTTTCAATGGCAACAATGTAGAAAGTGCAGATACTGTAACAGAACAAAGACAAAAAACAGGTTTGCCAAATCCACCTTGGGCAGGCACGAGCGAAAATCAAAATGAAAACGTAGAGGAAACACCTGAAGTTGATTCTTACGGCAACTTTACGCAAGGCAACGTAGAATCTAATCCTGTAGAAGAGGCGTCTCTTGCTTCAAACTATGATGTTTCAACAGCGGCTGGGTTTGATCAGGGAGATCCAAATACTGCAATAGGACTTTGGATTGAGGCCATTCTAGAAGTTTATGCAAGTGATCTTCTTGGTCTTGTTGATATTTTGAATAGATTTCCAGGGGCGCAGCTTATAGCAAACATAATTTCTCTCATAGATTGTCCTAAGCCTCCAATTATGGATCCAAATCTTTTAGATTTCCTAAACTCGCTTGAATTGCCATTCTGCAAAAACCAAAACCCAATTGTTATTCCAAGATTAATAAATCCTTTTTATGAGCTTATGCAGCTAAAAGATTATTGGTTTCTTTTAAAAATAGCAGTACAGATTGCAATCAGAAACCTGATAGACAGTCTAATCAGAATGCTATTTTGTAAAATTTGTGACATTATAAACGCAGCAGTTTGTAAAGCTCTTGAGTTAGTGGGAGATTTGGTCGAGGCAGCATTCAGTAGAGACAGCTTAAGAGATATCATGAAGGAAACCCTTTGCGGTGAAGACGCCTCAGATCAGCTTGCAGAAGAAGCACTTGCTGAGATGTTTGCACGCTATGGAGCAAGCCCAGAAGCATTGGCTGACAAAGAAAGATTCAATGATTTCTTGTCTGATCTAAGCTCAACTATGACAACATACGAGATAACTTCTGGCATGTTGGGTGATCCATCAAGAGATGGTCTAAGAACTGCCGTTGCGCTTGTTAATAACAGTTACCCTGAATACGGAGATATCTTTGGTACAGAAAGTGATATCGCTGGCTTTTTAGAGTCAATTGGAAATGTTGCTCCATTAAGTGCGAGAAGAATGCTGGCAGAAAACCTTAACTCAATAAGAGATGACAGCAGGCCCTCAAACCCTTCCCTATGTGCTACTGATGAGCAAATAGAGCAATTCTGTTCTGTAAGGGCTAGTATACTTGAGGATAGGGTAACACCAGAAGAACTAGAAGCATTATGTATCCAAGGGAGACAGCCTGTCGATCTCTCCGAATTAACAGACATTTTACAGCAAGGCATTGGTCCGATGTTGGCTAGGAACCTTCCTCCGCTTGTTTCAGAGCCTGGGTGTGATGATGGCCTCATTCCTTATGAGAGCGAACAACAGCAGAACGCCGCAGTTCAAGCTGTGACCAATGGTATTGAACAGCTAAAGGTTGACTTTACTTATGACATGATTGGTAATGGCCCATTCCAAAGAAACTGGGGTATGATTAACATGATGTTGTCCGATACAGATGGCGATCCATTAACAACCCACATTAGACAGACGAATCGAGGCCTTGGATTACGAAAAAGAAATGTAGATTTTTATTTTGATATCGGGGATGATGAGCCAGAAGAATTAGGACTAAACTTTGCCAGGAACAAGGTGCAGAGAGGTGCTTACCCACAGTATGTTGGTGAGTGGTTGTTTGACAACAAGCTTAAAGGGATTATAGATAGTGATTTGAATTGTTCTTACGAAAATGAAGCAAGGGGAAGAATTTCCCTAGGAGAAGGAGAGTATGGACAAATTGGAAACTTTAATTATTTAGATGAGCCAAACTATGGTTTTAATGTTGGTTATAAAGTAAATTACTCTGAGAATGAATATGAGATGTTTTCTAGACCAAGAAAGAAGAAAGCAAATATCAAAACAAGATTCCAAGATAACCTTAAAGGCGATTCTGAAAGCAACGCTGATTTCGGCTTTGCCTTTACTTTAAGAGGCTTTTTTCATGACAAAGAAAATTCTGATGGTGTTTTTGTAAACACTAGATTTGATTCTACAAGAGTAAAAATTGAAGAGGAAATTACTATTATTGATCTTAACCCCCTTGAAAATGACGGCAAACAAACAAACCCAGACAAAAAAACCGGAAAGTTGAAAACTAAAGGTGATGACAAATTTGATTATCTAAAATATGAGTTCTTCACACTTGAAGATACTTTCAAAGGAATTGAAGAATATGAAGATCTAGAAAGAACAATTTTAAATTATACCACTAGCGATATTTCTAAGGCACCACAGATAGCGCTATTTGAGCAAATACTCGGCTCTTCTATCTCTAAATCTGAATTTGAAGAGCTAAACAAAAAAATATATCAAGACTTAAAAAATGAAGTGTTAAATAAAGATAATAAAGGCTTTAGATACGGAGCTAAGTTTCAAGGCTTAATGTATGAGCAAACTGAGTATGGTGTAGACAATAATGGTACTTTTGTAGAATATGTAAAATATGCAAAAACAAATGACATCACCAACGAAGACAGAATCTTGGGCATGAGCAGGATGCAGTTTGAAGAAGAAAACAACGATGGCCCTAAAAATAGAGTATTTTATCTAGATCCCACATTATATGGCGGTTCTTATTTAAATCCAAAAATTTACATAGCGCCCGAAGTAAATGAGGGTTGGCTTGGATTAGTTGATGTTATGTTTCCTGAAGTGTCTCCCTGTAAGCCATATAGGGTTGACATAGTTGATTTTGATAAAATTGAACAAGAGGTACAAAGAGACTACTCCAACACGCCGGAGGACAAGAGATTATTCTCCGACCCAGATTGTGTAATAGAGAAGCCATTCGATAGAATTCTTGAGAGAGTCAGCAAAGTTGGTATCGCTACGGCGATAAAATCTGCTTGTATGATTTATGCATCTGTTAATATTATTAAAACATTGCCGCTATTTTCAAAAATCAAGCCAGATTTTGATAACAACATTAGTGATATATATTCTCAATTTATCGTTGAACAAATGGAAGAATCAATGAAAGATGCTGGTGGTAACTTTTTATCTTCATTTAAAGAGTCTGAATTTTGGTATTCTTTCCTAGAACAGTCAGTTCAGTACTACAATACGCTTGAAGAAGAGGGAAAGATCATCAACCCCCCAGAATATATTATTAGTATTCTGAAAAAATTAAGAAACGCACAAAAAGAATATGAATATCCACAAAGAGAAGATTTAAAATCTGAAGAGGCAAAAGACACTGTTAATACACTTGGATTTTTAGGCTTAAAAGAATACAGGTTTAGAAAAAATCTTGAACTAGTCAAAGACTACGAAGATGACTGTAAGATAGTATTGAAAGAACTTGTAAAACAAGAAGTTAAAGAAATGGCTGATATATTTTTAGAAAACGCCAAAAAAGTAAAGCTAATCAATAGAAAAAATTATATTCACCATATGGGATACTATTTCTTACAAGAAGTATGTGAAGGTAACACTCTTGATCTCCAAAAAGACATAGAACTAGAGATTATCGACATTGAAACCTTAACCGGCAGTGGTATGTACACTGATGGTAATCAATTCAGTATTGCTTCCAATGGTGAAGAATATATTGGGTATTATCATTCTCATACCGACGAAGAGGGTGATATCATCTTTATGGTTGGTGAGGAACACTCTGATGAGCCTCACGAGGCCCTGCTCCCTCTTGCTGATATGACCAGACTAGATATTGGAGATGTGCCAGAGTATTCTCAAAGATCTGGTGGTGGATTTAAAGTTGTTAAATATCTAAGAGAAAATCAAAGCAAGATAGACACAACTGAAATTTATAGAATTATAAATGACAATACAGGCAACCCTGAAGCGAATATATCTGATATTTACCCCGGTACACTTAGAATTGTATCCTCTGACACCCCTATGGGAAGAACACTTGAACCTAACGCAGCTGGTACCGTTGTTACGGGCCTCCGAGGCGAATTAGGACTACGTTATGGCCTTGCTTTAATGTATAATGGGACAGAAGTAGCAAACGCCGAAGTAGATCTGCTTGATTTGCCTATTGCTCAAGCTCAACCAATGTCATCACAATCTGGAGGGCAACTAACTCCAATTGGCACAAAAATTCTTAAGTGTCTTTTAGATAAATTGATTAATGATACCAAGTTTAAAATTATAACTGAATACATCTTTCCAATGAAGAAACACGCGGCCCTTTTAGGAATTTATATAAATTACGCTATGCTACCTTCTATTGGAGAAGTCACAGTAGATCACAGAAACGATGATGTGACACAAAAACCAGGAATGTTTCTTGAGCCTGATGTTATCGATAACACTGATGCTGTTGAAGCATGGGAAAAAGAAAAAGAGGATCTAGAGAATAGAATTGAGGATGAAGTACTTATAAATGAAAATACTGGAGAAATAAGAGACTGGGGCGACGATACGAGCTTCAATGATTCAATATGGAGCACCCTCAATATTTTCCAACAAATTGCTTATGTTAATCAGCAAGGCTATTCTTTGTTTGACAGACCTCCTACTAGAATAGTGAGTTTAAAAGAAGGTAAGGGCGCAAAAGGCTGGACAACATATAGTCGCAGATCTGGTTTTGCACAACCCAGTCTTTTCTACTTAAAGTGGGACGAGTGGGATCAAGAAACTCTTCAAAGAACTAGAAGAAGATTAAAGAGAATTTTCAAGCAGTATTATCACAATAGAGATTTCAAAGCAGGAGAATACCCTGATGATGCGAAGCCAGGAAGAGCAGTCATTCAAGAATTAAGAGAAAAGATCAAGCCGGCCCCTGGAGTCAGAGGTATACCTTGGTGGAGAAAGAGGGCGTCTAACCCACTTAACGGCAAGAACAAAGTTTGTAAGAATAGGAATTAAAATACATGTCATCATTAACATTAAGAATACCGATAGAAAAAGACCCAGTTGATGGTTTTCAGACTATCAAAAGCTTTAATGACCTTGTGAAGCAAAACTTAAAAATGCTCATCCTTACAAACCCTGGAGAGCGAATAATGGAACCAACATATGGTGTTGGAGCAAGAGCTTATTTATTTAATAATTTTGATGATGGTACAATTATCGCGTTAAAGACAAAAATTACTGAACAAGCAGGGTTCTACCTGCCTGGGGTTTCAATATTAAATATTGTCACCACAGGCACCAATGTTGATGCCGGCACTATTAAGTTGTCAATTCAGTATTCAATACCACAATTAGGCGTAAGTGATTCTATCGATGTGACTATTTAAATCAGGTAATTTAATATGTCGCGTAAAAAAAGTAAAGTTTCTGTAAACTACACAAGCAAAGATTTTGATTCAATCAGAGATGATCTTGTCAGATTGGCCGAAAGGTTTTACCCTGACTCATTTTTAGATTTTAGTGAAAACTCTATTGGTGCTATGATGATTGACTCTGTTGCTTATGTTGGCGATCAGTTATCTTTCTACATTGATTATAATGTAAATGAATCATTTCTAGATACTGCAGTTCAGCCTACAAATATAGTTAGACAGGCAGCTATCCTTGGCTATAGGCAACCAGCCCAACAAAGCACCTATGGCGCAGTCGCCATATACATTTTGGTGCCCGCTACAACCACAGGTTTAGGACCAGATAGAAACTATCTACCAATCTTAAAAAGAGGCACAAGATTTTCTTCTGAGGGAGGCCAGCAGTTTGTTCTTTATGAAAATGTTGATTTCTCTGATCCTTCTAACTTGGTTGTCATAGGTAACATAAACGACTCTGGAACACCGACTCAATATGCCATTAGGGCGTATGGAAAGGTTGTTTCTGGTTTCTATAATCAGGGGGCACTATCAGTAGGGGCCTTTGAAAGGTTTAAGACTGTTACCATAAGACAATCTAATATTGCTGAAATAATTTCTGTTATTGATAGTGAAGGTAATGAATATTTTGAAGTTGAAAATCTATCTCAAGATGTCGTTTTTAAAGAAATAGCCAACTCTAACTACAAAAATGACAATGTTCCTTCTATCTTAAAGCCTATGATTGTTAATAGAAAATTTGTCGTAGAGTATAGAGGTGATTCAACAATTTTACAATTTGGCAGTGGAGATGTAGAAGTAGATTCAGAAATCGCAGAGCCCGAAAACGTAGCCTTTGATATCTACGGGAAGTCTTATGTAAGTTCTTTCTCGTTCGATCCAACAGTGCTATCGAAAAACTCCAGTACAGGAGTTGTGCCGCAAAATACAACGCTTTTTGTAACATATAGAATCAATAATCCTTCAAATAGTAATGTGTCGGCCAAATCGTTAAACTCGGTTACGTCCGCAATATTGTCTTTTGAAGATGAAACAGTGTTGTTACCAAACAAAGTCGAACAACTCAGAACCTCTATAGAGGTAGAAAACGAGGAGCCAATTGTTGGTGCTATCGTTAATACAGACAATGAAGATATCAAAAGAAGAGCGCTAGATGGTTATGCCTCTCAAAACCGTGCCGTCACTCAAAGAGATTATGAAAGCTTAGTTTACAGGATGCCAAATAAGTTTGGCTCTGTGAAAAGATGTTCGGCACAAAAGGACTCTGATTCACAAAAAAGAAATTTGAATCTTTACATTATTGCTGAAGATTCATTTGGAAATCTTACGGTCGCTAACAATACATTAAAAAATAACTTAAAAACTTGGATTAATCATTATAGAATGATTAATGATACAGTTGATATCCTTGATGCTTTGGTAGTAAATTTTGGAGTTGATTTCGTTGTTAAGGCCTCCCCAGGCGTTGAAAAAAATGAATTATTAAATGATTGTATTAACACTCTGTCTGAGCACTTTAGCAAAAAAATGTTCATTGGAGAGCATGTGAGCATTTCAACAATGTTTTCTTTGTTGAATTCTGTAAGAGGAGTTCAAGACACAGTTAAGATCAAGTTATTACAGAAAACCGGAGCTAACTATTCTAATGTCACTTATAATTTTGACGACAGTTTTTCACCCGATGGTGATTCTTTGATAGTTCCCAAAAACGTTATAATGGAACTAAAGTTTCCACAAAGCGATTTAAGAGGTAAAATTAGATAATGTCTTTAAAAAGATATTTAGCAAATGCCGACAATACAATAGCCAATGCTTTTAGGAATGATAATTTCAATCTTAGAGCTACTGGCTCTAATATGGGATTGGCAGATGTTTTAGAGGTCTTTTCTATCTATGGAAGATCAACGACCTCTTCTGCAGAACTTTCTAGGGTTCTAGTACAATTTGACACTTCTGAAATCTCTTCTGATCGAACAGCAGGGGATATTCCTGCTTCTGGTTCTGTTAGTTTTTATTTGCGTCTCTATAATGCTGAAACAACAAAAACAGTTCCCCAGGACTTTTCTTTGACTATTCAAGCAATTTCTCGTTCTTGGGATGAAGGCTATGGCCTCGATCTCGAAGGCTACAAAGATAAAGGTAAGTCAAACTGGATTGATTCTAAAGAGCGCACCTCTGCTACTGCCACAATTGTGGCCTCAACACCGGGCTCTCTGCTAGGTGGAGCAACATTTACCTTAACTAACGCAGCAGGGACCACCACAGTTTACAGGATCAACGGTGGAGGATCTTATGATACTCAAGCTGGCGGGTCTGCTGGTAGTACTATAGATATTTTCTTTGGAGGAGCCAGCACAGTAGCTCATGTTGCCGAAGCAATAACAAAAGCAGTAACCGCTACAACAAATGCAGACATGACTGCATCAGACAATGGCACAAATGTAACCATCGTGCAAACAACTAAAGGAACTGCCGGCAATAAAACAAACTCTGACAATAGTTCCGGTTTAACATCCGTTGGTAATTTTACTGGCGCCACGGGTCAGTGGACCTCTGCTGGTGGTGACTACCATGCATCCCCAAGCTATACACAAACATTTACAAAAGGCACAGAAGATTTAGAAGTTGACATTACAACACTTGTTGAGCAATGGTTGACTGGCTCTTCTGGTGGTGGTAAGACCAACTATGGTGTCGGCATAAGACTTGGCCCAACCTTTGAAGCTAGCAGTTCTGGCAATCCATCTGGTGCGGTTGATTCTTTCTACGCTAAGAGATTTTTTGCTAGAGGCACAGAGTTTTTCTTTAAAAGGCCCGTTATAGAGGCTCGATGGGACTCTTCCAAGCGTGATGATAGAGGTGATTTTTATCTGTCTTCAGCACTAGCCCCAGCTTCTGATAATCTAAACACACTCTATCTCTACAACTATGTTAGAGGCAGATTGAAAAATATTCCTGATGTGGGTACTGGAAACATCTTTGTTAACTTATACCAAACTTTGGGTAGTAGTGCTCTTAATCAAGCTGTGGCGACACCTGCAACTGGCGGCTTTGTTTCAACTGGCATTTATTCATGCTCCGTATGCATTACAGGAACCTACTCGAATTTAAGAGATGTTTGGTTTAAGGGGAGCAACCAGTACTTCACAGGTACAATCTCCCCCAAGTCTTTTTCAGCGGCAAGCATCTCTGAAGGTAGAACAAAGAAACACTTGAGTATAACAAACCTAAAGGATTCTTATACAAGAGAAGAGAACGCTAGATTTAATCTCTATGTCAGGGAAAGAAACTGGTCACCAACAATCTACACAGCGGCATCTACAGAAATTAGTACAACGGTTATACAGAGCGCTTCTTTCCGACTTTACAGAGAGATAGATGGATTAGAGATAGTGCCTCACGCGACCTCTTCAGAACTTTATACAATGTTGTCTCACGATGTTTCAGGAAACTACTTCAATTTTGATATGTCTCTTCTTGATGGAGGCTATCAGTACTCTTTTAAGTTTGCTTTTTATGACGAAGAAAGAAACGCATGGGATGAGCAGACAGAAAAATTTACATTCAGAGTTTTAGATTATGAGCATTAAAGATTTATTCTCAAGCCCAACAAACTACGTCCAACAGGATTCACAAAAAAATAGATTTAGCAATGCTGAGTCGTTTGAAAATGTAAAATCAACTCAAGAAAAAAATACACAGTATGTTCCACAAGTTGACTTTACAAGGCCAGAAAACTTCTGTTTTTATGGCTCTGCCGAGTTGTATTATAACTCTGCAATATCAAGAATATTTAATTATTACCCCTATGATGGCTCAAAGAACGAAAAGAATAAGTTTTTAATCAATTCATATGATATTGATAGATACTTTTTTGACAATCTTTATCCAAAAACAAATGGCTATGTGAGATTATCCAATTCGTTCATAACAATTAAGGGTGGCCCTAACAAAATAGAATCTTCAGATACTAAGGGTCTTTTTGGAAAGCATGGCTCACAAAACAAAACAACTTCAAATGTCTATAACAACGACATTTATACTTTTGAAGGTCTTGAAAGCGATTATGGAAACGGCTCAAGAGAGTCAAATCTACAGTCTGATTTTGCCTCAAAGGGCGTAACTCTTGAGTTTTGGTTAAAGTCAGACGCACTTGCGGAAAATGAAAAACAAGACATTTTTTACCTACAAGATGTTTCTGGAAGTTCTTTTAGTTTATTTCTTTCTGGTACTTCTGGATCTCCATTTTTTGTAAATTACATATCTCAATCGTCTCCCTCTAGCGCAGTATCGTCTGGAGGACCTAAGCGACTTACAACAACAGCCACAACTTCATCTATAAACACTTTCCACCATTATGCTATCAGCATCATGAACAATGACTCGGGAAAGTTAGAGTTTAAGAGTTATATAGATGGCAAGCATGTCGGTACAGTAGCGCCTGCAAATGCGATTGGCGAGTTCAACCAAAAAGGGCTTGTTGGATATATTGGAAGTGGATCGGCAGGAAATTTCCTATCAGCATCTATTGATGAATTCAGATTTTGGAAAACTAAAAGAACACATGAAGAGATAGGGTTGAACTGGTTTGGGCCTGTTCATGGTGGAACCAACTCAGAAATCTATAACACCACTTTAGGAGTTTATTTCAAATTCAATGAGGGAATAACCAATGTTGCCAGCCAAGATCAAATAGTCCTTGATTATTCTGGCCGTATAAGCAATGGAACATTCACAAACTATAATGCATCATATACAAGAGTAACTTCTTCTGCTCTTGTTGAATCAGGTTTGGTGGCCTCTGAAGAAAAAGATCCAATTATTTACTCAAACCATCCTGATGTTGCAAGTGTTTTAACTGAATACACAAACAAAGGAAAGAACTTTGATTACGGAAATAATACCAGTTTTATAAATTATATGCCATCTTGGGTGATCGAAGAACATGAAGATATTGAAAATGACAACTTAAAGCATATATCTCACATTGTTGGTAGCTATTTTGATCTTCTTTTCTTAAGAATAAGCGATATAGAAAACTTAAAAACCAATATTTATCCGTCACCAAGCGACAAGCCCATCACATATGCAAGAGCACTACCGGCCTCGCTTGGTTTAGATACGCCTGATCTATTTGTTGATTCTGAATTGATTGAATCAATTAGCGCAAAAAATAAAAACAAGAACTTTTCCTCAAATCTGGAAGATACAAAAAACCTAATTTACTTGAACCTTTACAGAAACTTAACTAATATTTTTAAAGCGAAGGGCACAAAATCCAGTATTAGAAACATAATGAGATCTTTCGGTGTTTCTGAAAAGGTTGTTTATCTAAGCACAATGATCAATAACAACATTGAAGATTTAGAAAACAAAAGAACACAACAATTGGTAAACACTAAATTTGTTGATTTTAACACTGGAAACGGTAAAGATGCCGTCATTTATATTTCTGGCTCTGGCATTAGTGGCTCCAGCGCAACAGGGTATGAAGATGTTTATGGAGCGTCATACGAGTTTAATTACCGATTCCCTCTCTATGATTCTAGAGTTTCTAAAATTACCAGAAACTTTGTCACATCATCCTTGTTTGGTGTTCATAGAAGCGCATATTCTTCTGACACCACAGTTTTGGCTCCTTCTTTTAATGCTTATTTTGCAAGAGACAAGGAGGGCTCCAAGAGCGGTAGGTTTATCCTTAGCAGCAGCTTATTAACCAATCAATTAACATCTTCTATATTCCAAGATGTTTACAGTAATGAAAACTGGCTACTTTCTTTGAGAATAAAGCCAAAAAACTATCCACATGGCCTTGTTGTTTCTGGCAGCACAAATCCAACTTATGATGTCATATTCAATGGTTATAACTTTTTTCTTGATTCTGTTGTCGATAGTTTTGAGCTTAGCTCATCTGTAACATCTGCTGTTATATCTCCTTTCCTTTCTGGATCAAAGAATCTTTTTGTCGGGGCCGAAAGGACCAACCTCACAGGGACACTAGTACATAACGCTGATTACCTAGTTTCTAAGGTAACTGCATGGTCTAAGTTTATCAGCGATAAAGACATAAAGAATCATGCGAAAGATTTTGAAAACTCAGGTATTGAAGACTATTATCAAAATATAAGCCCAATCGATACTAATAACAGCAAAGTTAAAAATAAAGATACTTTAATACTTGATTGGCAATTTACCGATGTGACATCAACGGACTCATCTGGAAACTTTACATCTGTTGATTACAGTTCTGGCTCATCTTCTGATGTTGGCAAATATGGCAAGTTATTTGATATCGGAGCTAGAACACACACCTGTCAAGCAAGATTTTTTAAAACTAGCTCAACTGAGGCTATCTTAAATACCAAAATAAACGTTATGAATCAACTGGCCATAGAGGGCAGCATTTCTGACGAACAAGTGAAGATACTCTCAGAAGATGATAAACTATTCGATATCAAAGATCTTATACCGTCTTATCATTATTTTCTAGAAAAAAGCATGTACAGGGCAATATCATCAGAAATGATGAACTTTTTTGCCGGTGTTGTTGATTTCAACAACTTGATAGGAAGTCCTGTTAATCAATATCGTGAAGATTATAAAGAGCTAGAAAAGCTTAGGCAGATTTTCTTTAGCAGAGTTAATACGCTAACTGAGGCTGAAAAATTCATAGGCTACTACAAGTGGTTTGACGGAGCTATTTCTACAATAGTTCAGCAACTTTTGCCAGCGTCGGCAGAGTTATCACCATCCGTTATCAATACAATTGAACCACACGCCCTTGAAAGAGCAAAATATAAATATCGAGCACCGTATTTGGCGTTTACATCTTCCACAGAAGGCGTTATGTATGGGGCAGGAGAGTTGTCATATAACTGGAGGATTGGCCACGCTCCTTATTACAAGAGCCCATCACGAGCAGCAACAGCAACGATAGTAATAGCTGATGCTGGAGGCATCTTTAATGGCGACACATTCGTATTAGTAGATTCTACAGGACTAAGCACAACTTACACTATAAATGGCGGTATAGCGCCTGCATCCGGTGGCGGTTCTGGCGGCTCTGCCACTGTTGGCTTTTCAGGTGTTGGTGGAGGCTCTGCAGGAAAGGTTGCTGGCGCAGCCGCTATTGTAATTGCTATCAATGCGACAACAGATGCAAAATACACAGCAGTGTCAAACGGTGTTGATACCGTAACGATTACACAATCAATTCACGGCTCAATAGGCAACAAGAGCAACACTGACTCAATTAGCTCTACCACGGTATCTAATTTTACTAATGGGTTTGCCGGAAACGAGGCAGTTAATTCATTGTGGTGGAAATCGCGAGCAGACAGAGGTAAAGCACTAACGTCTGGTGATTCAAACACTGATACCTCCAAACAAAGACTCAATGACGCTATATTAGATAAAACAGGAAAAGGGGCAAATAGAGTTTTTACAAACGCCGGAAAACAACATTTTATAAACTCTTTTAGACACAGAACATTGTCTAAGAACGTTGTCTCAAGTGTAACAAAACAAAGAGAAATTAAAGGTGGTGTGAACTTTGAACACAATAAAGATATACACTTCACGTACACAGCACTACACCCTGCAGGGCCAGTTAATGAGAGTGGTGGTGTTTATGTGCCTAAAAACGTTCTGCTAGGAATGACCAAAGATTTGGTTGCTCTACAAGATATTGATGACAGGCCTGAAGATCCAAACAAAAAAATAAAAAGAACAATTCTTGTCCAACACGGTAGAGACTGGGAAGATGGTATTGGTTATAAAAACACAAAATCATCTTTCTCATTCCCATTTAACATTATTTCCTCATCGGTCACAACAGGACATAACTCAGAGGTGGTGGCCAGGGTTACAGCCAGTGTTGAAATAACTAACCTTCATAATGATGTTTACGGGCCGGATATGGAAAAGCCCATGCAGGGGCCTTTCACAGAGTTTGCGGTTGGTGGCCATCAGTCTAGACACGTCCCTCTCAACAAGGGAGGAGACACTTACCTTACTAGACCTGAAGCTTGGAAGCTGGCTTTAGGGCTCTGTGAGGGTGTTACAGGCGCAGTCGGTATGCTTGGTGCTGATTATCCACACCCAGAGGCAAATGCAGTAGGGGCGACTCCATACCCGCTTACAGGTGCCCAAAAAGCTGTGCTTTACAGAAACGTATTGGCAAAAAGACCAGTTAACATCAGAAACATAAATCACAAAACTGGCTCTACCCTGCTTGGAAACTTTAACAAAAATTATGAAGTCGTTCACTCTGTTGGTGGCTATTCCAACCCAAGAGCATTTATAGAAGAACAGCCAACCATACCTTCAAAAGCAGCGGGAGCAGACGTTGTTAGAACCATACTTGACACACAAAGAGGCCAAAACAGCCATTTCACATTTATTGATGATTATGGTGTTGGCTACTTAACAGGTTCTAGCCCACACAAAAACAAGACGGTAATAATAAATAGATTCTCTTCCCCTGGCTCTGTAGAGTCTATGACCCCTGGTTTTAAAGATTTCCGTTCTGGAGACTTTTCAGTATACAACACGCTCCCGTTTAGAAACATGTCTGTTATTAGACCCTTCCAGGGAGTAACCTCATCAATAGGGGCCGAGACAACTGGCATAAGAAGTTTCGACCACACGGGTAGAGATTTTGGCCTTACAAACTTATCAGCAAGACACGCCACAAGATTCTTCCGAGATTCAACAATAGTCAGTGATGTTGAACACCCAAATGTTCCAAGAAATACTTTTACTCCAAGTGCGACAGCACCGGGCGGTCCTGATGATGCCTTTACTCAATCACCATCATTTCATAAAATTCACAGAAACAATGCTTTAAGGGCAGAAAAGGTTGTAACGGTATCTACTACAGTTACAGGAAATCTAAACAATGTAAGTGGTTCTAAATTACCTAGAGCTAATGGCGAGCACTTCTTTATTGGTCAAGTAAATCCTGGTATGTCTCTTGGTACATTTGTTGATACATACCAGACTGAAAGATCTGGGGCCTTTGACACGATGAGGACGAATGGTTTTTCATTCTCTTGCTGGTTTAAGATCGACAGTGTTTCAGGTGGCGACAATAGATATTTCTATTCTCACGGAAAGACCAATTCAAATAGGCCTCTAATAGCTATTTTTGAGATTAGCCAAAGCAGCCCAGCCAACTCAAAAAGAATAAGAGTAACAGTAGATACAACAAGCGGCTCAGGTTCACCATATGGCACCAGCAACCTCATTGATTTTCAGACAAATGAGATCCTACACACACTAACCGGCTCTTACCATCACCTGTTAGTGGCGATTAGCGGAAGCAACGGATCGCTAGACTCAACACTACAGACAAAAATCTACATTGATGGTGTATCGCAGACTGTTACGAAGTTAGGAACTGTTCAAAAACACTATGCGCCACACAATGAAGTAGAGTCTTCTGTTAGTGGTTTCTCAGGACTAAATTCAGGCTCACCAGCATTTATTGGCTCTAAGGTTGGCACTGGAACAGAAAACTTTTCCGGCTCTTTAGATGAAATTACTCTATGGTCAAAATATATTGAGCCTGGGCAGGTTGCCGATGTATACAATACTGGTAAGCCTTGCGATATAACAGGTAGCAATCTCTATTCTGCAAACACAGGAAGCTTGGTCGGCTGGTGGAGGATGGGAGATCTTGCAGCAGACAAGATAAGAAGCGCAAACTCAGGCTACCACAACTCCACAAACAAAATAACAAATGTAGTTAATTCAAACTTAAACTTGACTCCTTTGGCCGATCAGTCAAAAACAAACACTACGACGTTTGTTTCTGGGGTTCTTTCTGGCTGCTCTGGAACTATTATTGGCACCGAAACAGAGAGCATAGCCTGCAGGCAGATTTATGATAACTCAAACATATCACACCAGATACCAAGAGCAGATAGACAATATTCTTGGTTTGCACACTCTATTATTCATACTGCGGCGTGCGAACCTCGATACTCAGGGTTTATGCTAACAAATTCACCTGTTGCTCCTTATTACGAAATAACAGGTAACTATTTTCCATTCTTTGATTATGTGTCAGGGTCCAAGACCACTGTTAGTGGCACATTCCAAAACACAACAAGATTGAACCTTTTGTGTAATGATGAGACTGGCTCCGAACAGAACACTCTCGGGACAACATTAGTTGGTGATGGCCTTCAAGATGCTGGCTCTAATCCTCTTGAATTTAATGCATTGTTGATGCGCCGTGGTGACACCTATGGTTGGAACTGGCGCGCTCATCGTATGCAGGATCACCCAATTCTTAAAATAGAAAAAAACGAAAGAATATTAACGGCAGTAAAAAATTCAGATATAAAGCAGTTTAGTCTACCACCTGTGTCGTTTAAGGGAAGAAGGGTTATTTCAAATATTACAATCAACAACTCTCCTTTAACTTTTGAATCTTCTCACAATAATGAAAAGATTTATTTCAACGAAAGAGAGCTAAATGATTTAGTTTACGAAACAAAAGACGAAACTATTACTCCTTTTGATGAGGTTTTGTCTTTAGCGAATAGCGAACAGGCCACACCAAACTGGTTCCTCTACACAGAAAACGTCTTTCCTTCAATTAAGAATGAGGGTGTGACAAAAACAAGAGAAAGGGTCGGATACGATAACCTCTACTGGAGGGACAGCAGAGAGGCCAGAGGCTTGCTAGGTAAGGACCAGAAAACCTCTATGGGGGCAAGTGTTGCTGCTTTATCTATTACGCAGAGCAGTTGGCCTCTTGATGCGCCTAAAGATTTCCTAACAAGAGCCAATGCCCCAGAGCTAACAACTAACAAAAATACATTTGGAGCAGCGTGCTCCGCAGGCGAGCTACAAAATGAGTATCTGTTTGCTAAGCATAGGCATACTTCTACCACAGCCAACCAGCTAGCCGTTACAATTCCATCTGCACTTTATGCTAGAAAACATTATCTAACTTCACCAAACTCTGTTGTTTCCAGAACAGGTTTTGCTAAAACGGGCTCGTTGGATCACTCTTTTAACGATCAGATTAAGCAGTTTGGTGGCGAAGCATTATGGGAAGCTGGTACTAATGCCTCTATTCAAATTAAGTCAGGTAGTGGATTTGTGAAATCTGCATCGCCTTCTTTGCCATGGTTTGATACATATTCTGATTATAAAGAAGAATTGATGCTAATGGCAAGAGGCCACAGCATTGTTCCTGAATTTAGAATCTCTGAGCATGTAAGAGATTATGCTATTGGTGGCTTCTTTAATAAATCTAAACAAGATCAGCTTGAGATTGTTGGAACAACTGCTAATAGCTCCGATACAAACTTCTATAAGGATTATTCTAACTCAGATTTCTTGAGAGAGTTTTCTGAAGTAAAAGAAAAGACAGATTCTACGGCGACTGAAATTATGTTGTCCTGTAAAGCAGCGATCAGGTTTAACCCCTATAAGGGTTTTTATCCGGCCCAAAGAACACTTGATTTGGTTAGCCAGTTTTCAAGTTCTTATAGTAAAGGCATCTCTCAGCAGCACACTGATAGCGGGGCTATACTTAGCCCATTCTTGGCTAATAGTGGCTCTTCTAGGCCCTTGTTAAAGCCTTTATTTGCTCCTGGGATTCTTTACAATTCAATCAAATCTGGTATTGCTGTTGATTACCCTGTTTCAAATCTGGCAACCAAAAGTGACCAGTTTAATTTTCAAAGCACTTCATCTAGCGGGCGAGAAAACTTTTGTTTAATTCCTGATTTTTCGCAGTCCCTCCTTCTGTTCGGCGGTAACCGTAACAAATATAATCCAGCCGATGGTCCGTTTTGGGATCTTAGGGTTCCGTTTGAAACTATTATTGATCCAGGTAAACATATTGATAAGTTCAAGTTTATTGATTTTGAGCCAAACCCAACCGCTTCTATAAACTCTTATGCATCATCTTTAGACGCATCACTCTCAGATAATATTTATTCCTTGATGGCTAAAAACTTCTTTGGACAAACTGCTGAGTTTTTCCTAAAAGATGACCAAATGACTAAACTTAAGTCGGACCTAATACAGGATGGCTTAAAGTTTCCCGCAAACGAAGTTTATGGAGCAAGACTTAAGATAAGAAAGTCTCACAATGGAAACAGGTTTTATAATCAAGAAAGCGGCTCCGATGGTGCGAACACTTTTTTTGCTAATCTAGGCGCATCGGCAACAAAGGGTGGTCTTGCATCAACTGACGGAGCACCAGTTCCGTCTGCGTCTGTTAGTGCACAAAGCGGCTACTTTCCACTACCGCAAGACCCAGCACACAACCCTGATTTTCAAGAAACCTTTACAATGTACAGTAGGCCTAGTGCTTTTGGTCCTGCTGTTTCTGGAAGGGCTGAGAGTGGCACAGGCGAAGATGCTTATGGTGAAGCGTTCCTTAGTGGTACTTTAGATTCAATAGAAGGATTTAACTGGGCATTTACTCCACCTTATTATCATGGTGAATCTTGGGTTGATTTTATTTTCAGACCAGAGGCAAATAAAGAATATACTCTTGAACAAATTTTGAGCGAAGTAAAGACCGTATACTGGAGAGTTGACCCTGGGGAACAGTTTGGTAGTTTTGATGCTACTGGTTCAACATCTTGGAAAAACAACAGAACTTTGATTGATAATGCGAAAGAAAATGGTAGTGGGCTTGCACCACCAGTTAGAGTACCCATCTATGGTGGTTCTGTTATAAATGTTAACTCAATGCAAATTTCTGCTTCACTCAATCTGTTTGGAATTGAAAGAGTTCCTAAGAAAAGAAAAGACAAGTTTGGCAATACCATACTTGAGCAGAATGAGCTAGCTGGAAAGAGATGGGTAATCCAGCCGAAGTGGGAGACCCCAATGCTTAACTTTGCCAACGTTAAGGAGGGCAACGGAGTAACATACCCAGCAGCAATGTCTGAATCTGTCTCTAGAGGAATGTGGCACCAGTTTGGTGAAATTCCTAATGATCCTAACACTGGCGTCTTTCTTGAGATTGAAGATATTTCTGTTGATTGGCTTAAAAACCATTATGATGTCATCAAGTATAGATCTTCTTACAACAACAACGAACCAGCCGTTTCAGGCTCAAAAGCATACAAAGACTTTAAATCCTTAACAAGTCTTTTTGGATTCGATAAGGGTGCTGGGGACAGTTCTTCTAAGGTTCGCTTAGGAGAATTGGCTGATAAAAGAGAAATTTATGAAGCAATTGTTGCCATCCCTTACGTGATTGAATCTACAGATGACTATACTTCAATTAAAAATATTTCAAATACTGACAATAAGAAATTTGTTTCTATCGATAGAAAAAGGTTTGATGCTTCATTGAAAGAACAGCAAGGGTCAGAAGAGGGTGATTCTCTAGAAATTGCTGGCCACTCTATTCGAGCCATGGTTCAGAAGATGGGCAGATATGTGCTGCCCCCTGAGTTTGATTTTATCAACTTCCCTGAGATTGATCCTTTTGTAATGTATTTCTTTGAGTTTAGGTATGCACTAGACAGAGATGACTTGTCTTACATATGGCAAAATCTAGCACCAAGAGACTATAAGAAGATTAGTTTCCAAGAGGCGAGGTTGACTCACAGATTAGAGGCAAACGAACTGCTTGATGAACCAGATATTATGAACAATCCAAACCTTAGATGGATGGTTTTCAAAGTCAAGCAGAAGGCTCGTTCTGGATATTATGACCTTGTACCAACACAAAACAATGAGGCCAGAAAAATAACCAATCTTGATAAAACTGAGACAGATAAGGACGAAGACTACCTAAAGTTTAACTGGCCGTATGATTACCTTTCCTTTGTAGAACTAATTAATCTAGATGTATCTGCCTTATACAAGAAATAAAGATGAAACTATTAAATAAAAAAGAACAAGTCTTTGATTTTAAGCTGACAGCGCATGGAAGAACACAACTTTCTAAAGGTAAGTTTAGCCCTGAGTTTTATGCTTTTTTTGATGATAATGTAATTTACGACAAAAAGTATGTCTCTGAAAGCTCCACAGAACGACAAAATGATATACACAGCAGAATTAAGTCACAGACCCCGTATTTAGAAACCCAGACACGCTTTAATGAATGTATGTCAGGCTCTATTGTTGTGGGTGGAAACCTTGATAGTGTCTACCCACAAGATGAAAACATCTTTGTTTCACAAGGCTTTATTGGTGATGCGCTGCTTTTAGCAGAAGAGGCAAATTATGCCCCTGCTTGGAAGGCTGTTTCTTTAGCTAACTCTTTAACTGGGGCGGTTGGGGCCGAAGATACACTTAATAAGATTAAAATACCGCAAATCAATTTAACTGCTTCTTATATTTTAAGTGTTGTTGACCCTTCCACTCAAACAAACGAATCACTAGGCTTTTGGGATGATTATCTAGAAATAGGCGCAATTGCTACAACACCAGCATTTGCAGATGGAAAATCAATTAAACTAGAATTTAGCAATCCTTTATTTTTTATTGAAGAGCTTAATACAGAGTTTTTAACAAAAAACTTTGATATTGAAGTTTATGAAGTAGTTAAAAGCACTGGTGCAGAAGACCAGTTTAGACAATTGTTTTTTAAAAAGCCAGATATAGAAATAATTGATGGTCTGCTTGTTAAGAAACAAATGAACCTAAATTATTCTGAGACAACTTCCTCCGTTGATTATTACTTCAATGTTTTAAAAGATAAAGAAATAGACGTAGATCTGGCCTGCAAACACATCAGACAACTTAATTTAGAATCTTTGTTAATAGATTTAGACTTTGACTGCTCCTTCGATCAAGAAAAGGTTGAGTTTTTTGATATTTATGGTCAAGAAGTGGGAGATTCTGAAATATGTTAGAGCAAATTGTAGATGCTGAAGATTATAAAAAATTAATCGGATTAAGATATCCGACCATTTTTATTGACAAGATTGCTTTAAGAAATGTAGAGGCCCTTCCTGTGGCTGATATATCTTGTTTTTGTGTTTTTGAGGTTCCGATAAGAATGTCAGATGATGATATAGAGGCTTTTAAAACAAGCGTATCGGCACTTCCACTTGACCTGTATATTGGTGGAACGCGGTATGATTTTTATACAGTATTTAACGATACTAGAGACATGAAAGGGTTCCAAAATCCATTTGCATTTATGATGGGTGGATACTCAGAATTTATCATGAGCCTTGATTCGTTCCTTGCTGGTGCCGAAAGTCAAGAAATTTACAATAAAACTGGAAAACGTTTTTTACTTTTGAGCAAGGTTGTCACAATACGACTGGAAGAAGATTTTATTAAGGGTGACGATTATTTTGATATTATTGCTTTTTCTTATAAGAGAGATCTGTTTAATACGGCCTCAAGCGCAAAGACAAGGTCAATTTCAGAAATAATTTTGGACCAAACAATAGATTTAGATTTATTGAAGTTTAACAGAGGCAGAGTCAGCTATGAAAGAGTAGCCAAGTTTGGTGTCTTAAACACCGACGACCAAACTATTTTTGTTGATTCTGACGAAATGATTTATCGTGGTGATGCACTATATTCTTTATCTAGTACATATCACAAAGCAGATCAGGGTATGAGAGACACCTTCTATGATTCTCTAAAAGAAATAATAGATCAATTTATGGTTAAATTCCAGACGAGTAGTACGTCTGCAGCTACAGAATTAGCAAATTCTTTATTAACTATTTTAGAAGAAGACAGACAAAAAGAAAAATTTATTTACAACATCGATCAACAAAATAGAGCCACCCCTGTAAAAAATACATCATTACCTGTTGGCCAGCTTTTCAAACAAGTAGACAGGTTCTTAACTGCTGCCAACACATCACTCCTCAGAGCGCCCGAGCTACAAAAAAAAGTTGTCGGCGCCAGCAAAGTAATTGACAATCTTACTGAAACTTTAAATTATATAGAATTAAGTGGTGATAGGGTTGCATACGCACCCGATAAAGATGTTATTTACAAACCAATAACTACAAGAAGAGCGCTGTTAGTAGCCCCAGATTACCTAAGAGAAGGGGGATATGATGAAGGCGATCCAAGATTAGCAAATAGCGTTGTTATAGAAAATAACTCTGTTTTCTTTATAGACCATGAAAAACTTGTTGATTTTAGAAGTAGAATATCTGAATTTGTTGATGTTTATTCCCTGTCTTTGCTCCTTGGCGGTAAAAGAACCATAAGAAGCTTCTTTAAAAGATCAAGACTGGAGGTCTCAAGAGCCACTATTTTGGATTATACTGCAGGTAGGCACGGCAAGATGACTCTTGATTTTACTGGTAAAGATTTTGTGGGAGAAGAAGGGTTCGGAGTAGATTTTACCGAGATTGCCAATATTGAATCCTTTAAGCCAACGCTTAGAGTAGATGTTGCACAACCCACGGCTCAAATACATTTCCCTTACTATGGCCGCGTGGTTAGTAGTTCTCTTGGTGATTCTGAAGATATTGATACTGTAAGTGGGGCGGAGACAGATGCTTCTGAAATTGTAGGAGCTTTAGAAAGAGGGCTGCGCAAATATACTTACTTAGTAGAAAGAAGTTGGGACTTGCCAGAAACCTCAGACAACCCTTCATTCTTTTTTGATACAAACTACACTCTATCGACATATGAAATTTCTGAATTACAAGATAGCGAGGATGCTCTGAACGGCACAGAGGCCAATCAACGACACTACATAGATTATTTTTGTTCTGATAATACTGCAAACCTCTATGAGGAGTATATCAGAAAGCCTTTCCATAAAGCGCTGCTGCTATTTGAAGCATATGCTGATAACGCTGACGATTTTTGTAGTTCAAACAATGGAGTGTTTAATGATTTTTTCATATTTTCAATGAATGAAAAATATGCAAATGGCGATAAGCCTTGGGAAGTTGGTCCTTATTTTTACACTTACTTAAGTGCGCTAATTGATGTTTCTTGGAGTGAAGGCCGTTATTATAGAGAGAGGAACAGGATTATTGATATTGAGGCTTGCAATAAACAAATTAAGTTAGAAATAGCAAAAGTAATCCCTGAAACAGGGACTGTTAGTGAAGTTCTTAACTTAAAAGTAAAATTACGAAAATTATACGATGATTTTTTTGATGATAATCCTGTTAGTCTTGTAGGAAGCAAAACAGATATTTATACTTTTCATGAAGGTAACACTTATGTTAATGTGGCAAAAGACGTAGAGGTCTCAGTTTATTACGATTTTCCCAGGGAGACATCTATTAGGCCCACTGCAGAAATGTTGGTCGATCAAGATGAAACTCAAGACGATACAGGGCAGGTTGATGGCGGTACCGACGGCGGTGGCGGCGGT
>VMHT01122771.1_pt1 | contig 49303 bp, 52 predicted proteins | sample 4693611 | NCBI WGS metagenome assembly VMHT01 (sample SAMN12280063, study PRJNA550983) | marine metagenome | isolation source: seawater sampled from same location over 5 years 0.02-0.2 micron viral filtrate | place: USA: collected off the coast of southern California halfway between the port... ... | reverse complement strand
TACTTAGTTTATCAGCAAACGCTTTTAATTCAGGATCTGCTTTCATAATTCTATTAATAGATAACAAATCTCTTTTAGCTATACCAGGTATATTGAAACCAGCTTTTTGCCATAAGTAAACTCTAACCGCTTGTTGATATGTAAAAGCACTGTTAGGTACTTCTTTGTTTAAATTCTTTTTAACGTTTTTAAAATCTTTTAACAAAGCGTCATAGTCAATACCTACTTGTTCTCTAGCAATATCTAAAGCAGCAACACCTCTGTTATAAGGTTTTATTAATGTGTCAAGGAAAAACTTCCAAGCTGCGTTACCTTGTTTACCTTTTGGTAAGAAGTTATATAAAGCTAAAGCAAAGTCTTGAGCAGATGGTGGTAAGTAAAACTTAAATCCACCAACTTTAGAACCTTTTAGTTTAGCAACAGCATCAGAATATCTAGCTTTAGCAGATATACCTTTTTTATCCTGTATCATTTTATTAAGTATATCACTCTTAGTTTGCGTACTTGTTTCGCTAAACTTTAAATTAGGTTGACCTTTTTGATTTACTCTACCAGCTTGATATACTTTTGATTTAACATCAACAGCATCTAATATCTGTTTAACAGCTTTAACATTTTTTATAGCATCATCAGCAAATAAAAAGTCATTATAACCATTAGCTGCTTTATCTAGCATCCACATTGCTTTTGCGTCTGCAGTACCATTTTCTAAACCTGTTATGTTTTCTATAGGTATTTCTAAACCTATACCTTTCATGAATGCGTGTATAGCACTTGCTGCGGCTTGTGGTCTAGCAGTTAAAACAAATATATCTGTGTTACCAAATTTATCTCTTAGAGATTTTGCTTTATTATAGAAAGGACCTTTCTTACCGTCTATTACTTGGTTAAACTGACTAAAGTCAAACTCAGCACCCATAGCTTCAAGAGTTGCTGACTGCAATGCAAACTCTGTAGCGTTTATTTCTTTTGTAGTACCGTCAGGCATATTAACTATAACTTGACTATTTGTATTTGCCAATGTGTCATCAAAGTCTAGAACACTAATACCTTTTTGAGGTTGATTAGGATTTGCTTGTAAAGCTCTAACAGCATTTATTAAATCTAGTTTACTTTTAACATTAACGTAGTTATTAGTATTACCTGTTGAAGAAAACTTAAGCCCTAGTTCATATTCAGCTTTAAGCTTAGCAGATCTTTCAACACGAGACTCACCAAATATACCTTCAGCAATTGTGTTTTCTAATCTAGCTAAAGCTTTACCACTTGTTGAACCAGCTATAACAACCTTACCTTTAATGATTTGTAGTTTGTCTATAGCTTTAGTATCATAAACATCTGTTAAATATTGTGTATGGTCTTTATAAGCTTCTCTTAGTTCTTTGTCTAATCTATTTTCTAACTCAGCTTCACTTAATCCTTTTTTGTTATATCTAAAGTTAAATATTGCATCAGCAATTTTTTGTGCTGTTTTTAACCAAGCACCAACGTGCTCACCCTTAGGTCTTAATACTGATTTAACAGCGCTTTCTACTTCAGCAGGTGTTTTGTCAGGAAACTTATCTTTTATAAACTTTTTTACTTCTTTATACTTAGGGTGTTTAGTATAGTTTTTACCTACAGCTTGAGATCCGTCTAATATTTGTATAAAGTCTAATCTTGATGTACCTTTTAAACCACCGACAATATTGCTTTGAGCTTGTAGCATGTCGTATATACCTACATCAGTCATTTTGCCTTTAGCCATTGATTTAGCTATATGTATACCTAATTCAATATTAGCAACGTTAGCGTTGTCAATTTCATCTTTTAATTCTTTTATTTGATCTAACTTCTTTTTTCTAGTAGTATCTTGATTAAGTATTTTTTGTATTTTCTTAAACAAATCAAACTTAATGTTCATCAACCTAACGTCATCAACTTCAAAAGGTAAGTTTAATTTACTTTTTAAATCTTTCTTTAATGATTCTTTATCTTTAAAGTATCGACCTTTTGTTCCATCTTTTTTATTTTCTGCTGGATCTAATAATCTATACACAAAACCTAGTAGTTCCATGTCTTTACCAAAAAGATTCATTATATCACTACCTAAATCTTTAGCAAGTATCTTTACGTCTTTTAAATAATTATCTCTTAACGTTTTACTACTTTTGTTCGTTAAAGCTCCTCTTTCATTTATTACATCATATATACCGTTAACTTCTTTTATCGGACTATTTTTAGCCCACGCTTTCCATTTAACATTACCATCAGAATCTATCTTACCTTCTTTAATTAATTTATCTACAAATTTCCAAACATCTTTATTGAAACCTTGTTCAAGTAAAGAATTACTATAAACCTCTTCATATCCTTTATCTCTTACTAATTGAGCAAGAGTTTCTGATTGAGGTATAAATGTGTTTTCAATATATGATTTTGGATCAATACCTTTTGGAACAGATATATCAGAGAATTTTACTGAAGGATCTCTATCTATTTGTTTAGCTATAACAGCAATGTCATTATCCATAATAGCATTACCATCAAGCTCTGCTATCATAGCTCTTCTTTGTCTTACCTCAGGGCTTTGTACTATTTCCATAGTAGCATCAAAAGCTAGTTCTTGAGCTAATGCTTCTGCTAACGCATCTTTTCTAGTGCCCTTAGTTGAATTACCAACATTGTCACCTAAGAAATAATTTATAAACTCTTCTTTGGTTATGTTTTTCTTTTTAAATATAGCGTTACCTTGTGGTGTCTTTTCTCTTTTACCAGTGTTTTCTGCAAACGGTTTGAATCTTTTGTTTATAACAGATTGTGGTAAAGCTTTGTATATAGCTTCAAAGTTTTTGTCTAAATAATTTTTAAACTTAGTTCTAGTACCTATAAGGGTTTTTATAGTTTTAAACAACTCTGTTCTATAACTATCTTGTAAAGATTTTTTAAAGTCTTTAGAATTAATATCAGGTAACCTAGTACCAAATGTTTTTTCTACCGCAGCTTTTATTTTAGTTATAACAGCGTTAGGTATATTTAATTGTCTTCGTAGCTTAGAGTTTCTTTGTACCTGATTGTCTATAGATACTTCAGACTCAGCAGCAGCAACACCTCTTGCTTCGCTAACATCTAACTCAAAGTTAGTTTTTAATATCTTATTAGCAGCTTCTATAGTTCTTGATTTAATATACTTATTTATATAAGCAGCTAAAGGCACACCTGATTTAGGGTTGTATTTAGTTATCATACCGTATACACCTCTTTCACCAGTTAGTATCTCTTGTATTAAATCGTCTTTATAAGTTTCGTAACCAGGTACTTCTCTGTATTTGTTAGCTAACTTATTAGCCATACCTCTATATTTTTCTATAATTTCAAAAGCGCCGTTAACACCTTTTTCATTATATATATCAGTTACAATTTGTGAATCAGATGATTTTATTTCAACATCTTTATCAGTTATTTTTTTCTTAACTCTATCACCTTTTCTTTGTCTTCTAGCAGCTGCTATATCATTTTTCAAAGCGGTTTTGTTTATATCACCGTCTTTTAGTTTTTTAGCAAGAGACGTTAACCACTCTACAGTATCTTGTTTACTTTGAAAAGGTATTGGTATATCAGATTTTTTATTTACTACATAACCTAGTATTCCAGATAAATAACCTTCTTTTTCTAAGTTTATTCTACCCTCCGCAATATCTTCTAAAAATTCCATTACTAGTTCTTCAGAACCTTTAGCTTTTGATCTAACTAATAATCTATTATACAGACCTGGGTTAGCTTTACTCGTATAATCTAATATAGCATCAGACATGTCATCAAAAAAGAAATCATCTTTTCTAGCTATATCTTCAAACACATCATGTCCTAACTCATGAACACCAGTGTAAACCTTCTGGTTTTTCTTCATGTTATCTGGTATAAGATATTTAGTTTTATTATCTCCGTCTTTTTTATAAAAACCGTTTTTAGTACCTTGTCTTATGCTATTTATCTCTTGTTCTAACTGATTAATTTGATCTTGTTTTTCTTTAGTTAGTTTACCATTTTCATCTAAGTTGTCTTTGTTGTTTTTAATACTATTAATAATGTCTCTAACAACATCAACAGCACCTTGAACATCTACTATATTAAGACTTTTACCTAGCCTTTTATTTAAATCTATATCTTTTTCTATTTGCTTATCTACTCTATCATCGTAGTAAAGCTTTTCCATTGTTTCTTTTATTTGATCTTCTGTAGGTATTTTACCATCAAATGATCTAATAGCTTTTTGTCTTAGCTCGTCAAATAAATCTTTATCATTTGTTTCTAATACAGCAAAAGCGTTACCAAAAGAATCTTTGTTTCTATATGTATCTCTTTGAAATTGTAATGAATTAAACTTATCAAGTTTATCTTTTAATTCTTTTTGTTTTTGTTTATTACTTTTGTCACTAGCTTCAATTTCTCTAGCTTCAGCAAGTATCTCAGCTTGCAGTCTTGTAGCTGCATCATAACCTCTTTTACCTTCTTCATCTATATTATCAAGCTTTGCTTTTTCAGCTCTATATAAATTGTCCATATCACGAATGACTTGTTTAGCTTCAGGAGAAGTTTTATCTTCTAAGTTTCTATATCTTTCTTGAAGATCTAGTATTTGTTCTAGGTTTGCACTACTAGTTATTGAAGCTGTTGCAGCACCTACCGCAAACTGACTACCACCTAAGGTTAAACCCATTAAACCACCCACAAAACCAGCATGATCCATACCTTGAGTTAATTGACTATAGTGTAAATCACCAGCGGCATAACTTATCATGTTTTGAGATAACGATGTTAAAGCTTCAGATCCAGCTTCTATCATTGGTGAAGCTAAAAGAGTTTCTCCAGCCATTTTTCTTCGGTATTGTTTACCAGCACCTTTTATCCACTCTTGACCAAACTTTTGTGTCATTATTTTAGAACCTCTACCTAATATCCATACAGTAGGTAAAGTACCTAATACAGATTCAGCTGTACCATAACCAACAGATCTCATAAACATTTCACCTTCACCATAGTCTGTACCATAGTATTTATTAGAATGTTCTAGTCTCATCCACTCTTGACCACCAGAGTAAGTACCAACAACATAAGGCGCGTATGTACCACCACTAGCTATTATCGATGCTAGTATAGGTATTTGCTTTGACATCTCTGCCATAAAAAATTCACCAAAGTTACCATCACTAAAAGCATCTTCAAACTTTATATCTCTTTGATAATCTTCTCTAGCTTCTTGTGACCAACCATAATAATCAGCTGCTGCATCGTCCACAATATCATCTAGTAATATAGACGGTAGCCCAACACCAGGAATAAACCTAGCAAGTTTGTGAGCCATATATGCACCACCAACTAATATATCAGTAGTACCTAAAGCAATATTAGCTCCAGACTTACTCCATACATCATAGTCTCTTCTTAATAAATCCCATTGAGCTTCTCTATCAGCAACCTGATCAGCTGAAGCATGAGCTTCTCTTTGTAAGCTATTTGCTTCTTCTATAAGATCAGCATGTTGTTGTGAAAAGTTTATAAAGTTTAAGTATTGATCTTTAGGTGTTATCTTGCCGTTAGCTAATTGAATTACTTCACCTTGATAATCATCTGGAAAATCCCATGTTTGATTTGGGTTTTGATACCAATCAATATAACCTTCCATAAACTTTTGTTTTTCAACAGCTTCGTTTAGTTTATTTTCTGCTAAAACACTTTTCTTTATAGATTCTTTTTGAGCTTTATCAGATTCTTGAAGATTATAAGCTTGCATTATACCCTGCGTGCTTTCAGGTTGACTATCTATAAATTGTTCTAATACATATGCTTTTTTCTCAGTTATATCTTGCGATCTCATATTCATTGCTGTAAATTTCTTTACATCTTCTTCTGTAAACTCATAGTCTGAGCTTTCAGATCTCGCTGTTAACTGTTTTCTTGTTGCTTCTAGTTCAGCTTCATATGGTTGATAATCGTACTCTACAACGCTACTACCGGTTACAATACCTGTGGTAGGCGAAGCATAACCACCTGATGTTCTTTTTCTTTTTTCTGTATCAAATATACTTAAATCATAAGTACCTGTAGTAGGATCGTATTTATATTTTTCATTTATAGCTGTTATATCGCTATCATCAATCTTAGCACCACCTTCTAAATGACTAGTGTTATATATTTCAGATACAGTCTTGTATTCTTTTATATATGTTTCTTCTGATGTAACTGTTACACCTGATCTAGGTAGTTGTGTTGTTGTCTGTCTAGTATCTTGTATACCTATTTCTGTATCACCTATATTAGCTTGAGCAGCTAAAGTACCTTCAACATCAACACTGTGTTCTTTTATAAACTTTTTTAATTTTTCATAATTTCCATCTATATGTGAGTAAGGAGTACCATCTTCATTTTTCATGTATGGATCTATATCAAACATACCTATATCTAGTTCTAGCTTGATACTATTTTCACCATCAGGTGAAGTTACTCTAACAGCATCTGTAGATGGAAAACCTGTTGAGCTAGCCCATACAGTTGCTTCTTCAAATTTAAAGTCTGGAAAATATGATTTTAGGAGTGATACAGCTTCTTCCTCTTCAATGTTATCAAAGAGTTCTCTACGTTTAGCTGTTCTTTTGTTTATCAGGTTTTCATCTTGTAATTCTTGTTCACCTGGTTCTAGTTCGAAGGCATCGAACATTTGATCTGAAGGATCTGGAGTGTTTGGATCTAATGCAATAGGCTCTGGCTCTACATACTCAGGCACTGTGTTATCCACGACATTATTGTCTGTGTCAGCCTCGTTTGGAAGAGCTAATTCATAGTTATAAGAGTCTAAATACTCATCTAACGTAACACCTAATTCTTTAGCTTTACTTTGAGCTTGCTCCTTCGCAATAGGCTCGCCAGTAACGCTTGACACGTAAAAATCTGACATACTAATTTATTTTATTTTTTTATTCAAAAGCTTTTCAAGTCTATCCATACTGTAATTTTTGTATACAGTACCAGATATTCTGTCTTTAAAATTAAATTTAGGATTACCTTTAGCATCAACGCCTCTAAACCTAAACTCAGTATATTGGTTAATTTCGTTATCTAACATTAAATTGTTTATTTCATCTTTTAAATAACCAAAAGCTTTACTTTTATCCTCTTCACTCATTGTTGCAAAATCAGTACCTTCTTCAAGACCTTGTGATACTAAATACTTATTCATATCAAACTGACCAGCTGAATAAAAACTACCAAACGAAGAGAAGAAACCGTCACCACCACCATCACCACCATCAGGGTTTTTAGCGTTAAAACCATTAGTTGCTTGAGTGTCTAAAACATTTATATAGCTGCTTGTTAAATCTGCTTTTAGCTCTTCCATTGCCTCAGCAGCCATCATAGGATCATCACCTTGTATTATCTCAACTAATTTTTTATATTTAGGATCTTTAAAATCTAATAAACTTTCATTAGGAGTTATTAATGGATCAAAAGCTAATGACAACACGCTTTCTGTACCACCTTTTCTTAATACTTCTTGAAAGTTATTACTATATTTTAATTTATCAGGACCTGTTAGCTTTACACCTTTGTCAAATATACCTTGTGATTGACTTATTATATTGCTAGCATTAGTATAGTCAGCATTAAAATAATCAGGAAACTTATCATAAGCAGTAAAGCCCATGTCTTGATTACCAAAGTTTAAAGTACCATTTGATATATCTAACTGTAAAGAATTAGAATATAAATCAGCATTAGCATGTTCATTAGCACTATCACTCATTATAGATATACTACCTTCTAAACTATCTTCAGCAAAGTCTTGAGCACCTTGGTTAAAGTTTGTCCATGCTTTTGTTAAGCTACCGCTTGGACCTAGCTCTTGTTCTATTTGAGAAGCTTGCATTCTTAACTCTTGATACATTGGATCACTCATGTTACCACCCTCCCTCATTCTTTCTATCTGTAATTCTATTTGACCTTTTTCTCTAGCTTTATTAAGTATATAGTCTTTCATCTGAGCTTTGTAAGCATCAGGAACTAACCCCATGTTAAAATCAACATTACCACTATCAATAGCGGTTTTCATTTTTTGTTCTGCTTGAAATTTTTGTAACTTATTAAAATTTGTTCCACTAGGACTTGCGCGTCTACTTGCAGCTGATAAATCTTTAACAGTAGCTACATAGTCACCTGCATAAGCGCCATAATTTTTATGACCTGAAAAACCTGATCTTTTTTGTGTATTTTGTGTTGCCATTTTATTTATTTTATTATCCTAATTGACCAGTTAACACAGCTTCACCAGCAGCTCCAGCAGCTTCACCCATTTGGCCAATGCCTCCGTATATAGCTTCTGTTGCTTTTGCTCTTGCTGCTTTTGCAGCACCTAATCTTTGAGATGATTGATCAAATAAGAAACTTTGTTTATCTAAGCCCATTTGTCTAGCTTGTGTAGCTCCTGCTAATTCAGATGATTGAAGTGCCATATCACCTTTAGCAGCTGCCATTTGGTTAGCGCTTTCTTGTTGAGCAATACTAGCAGATGCAGCAGCATTTTGTTGCGCACTTTGATTAGCCATAGTTTGAGCCAATGCAGCAATACCACCACCACCAGCAGCACCTGCCATACTAGACATAATGTTTGCTTGTGAAGCTTGATTTTGTTGTGCTTGAAACTGTGAGGCTTGTTGATTTACAGTTAAATCTTCATAGGCGTTTTCTTGATTAGCATATAAGTTAGACGTGTCAAAACCAGCCATACGCTGTTTTGCAGCATCAAATTCTCTTTTAGCAGCTCTTTCTTCTCTTTTTCTTTTACCACTACCTATAATACCACTAGCAATACTAGTTAAACCGCCTACTGTTCCACCTATTGCATCTTTTATTAAACCCATTATATTTTTTTAATTAAGTTATACATATATAATCACATATTATTTACTACTTTCAACTATCTCACTGTTTACTGCAAAAATCTCAGCCTCTGAATCAGAAGTGTTAACAAACTCAACTTCAGCGTAGTAACCAAGTAAACTTGACATATTAGCTCTAGCATCCTTACTAAACATGATAAAACTAGCACTAGTTGGTCTAGTTGTTGTAGCATCTATAAACACCTGCATTTGATTAGCTGTTGTTAAAGTACCACCCATTGATGTTGGTAAATCAGTTACCATACCCATTTCTACAAAAGCATTTGAAAACGCTTGCGTAGGGTTACCACTTTGATTTTCACTAAAAGCAGGATTTGTACTAGCATTACCAAGTTGAAAATCATTGTCTGTTATAACATGATCTTGAGTTGTCATATAGTAAGCTACATCACCTATTTGCAGTGAATCGTTTAGTTGATTATTAAAAGTTAAAGTTAATGTTGCCATATTTTATTTTTTAACAAGTTACCGCATTACTACCAGATACCGAATCAGCCATGCTGTTATAGTATGTGTCACCACTTACATAAGCTGTAGGTACACCAGTTGAAGCAGCTCCTTTTATTTGACCTCTAAAGTATTCAGTACTATTACAACCACCAGCAACTGTTCTCCATCTAACCCATTTGTTAGTTAAACTACCAAAGTTCATACAAGTTACAGCTAAATTACCAGCGGTACACGTTTGCGTTGCGTGTATGTAATGAGTACCACTGTATACACCGTTGTTGTTATAAGTATCTAATTCAAATCTAGCAACACTACCACCACCACCACCTGGTGCAGAAGCAACTTGACATGTAATTGTAGCGTTACCACTATCTTCAAAACCATCGTTTGTTTTGAAAGTAAATGTTGTATTACCAGAAGTACCATTGGCTGGTGTAAAAGTTAATGAACCTGTTGCACTATTTAAATTACTTATAGTACCATTAAGAGGATTTTGAACTATTGCGTAAGTTATTGTATCACCTTCAGGATCTGATCCTGTTAAATTTATAGTTGTAGCTGTGTTATAATCAATTTGTCTAGTAGCAGGATTAGCTACAGGCGCTTGATTTACAAAGTTATCTATATTTAAAACACTTTGAACAGGTGATGTTGTTCCTCCTTTTAATGAAGAGAAACCACCTGAACTACTTGCTATTGTTAACGTAGCAGTACCATTTCCAGTAGCATTTAAACCTAATATTTCAAACTCAGTACCACCGTTTGCGCTAGACTGAGTGTTTGTAAAATCATTTGTTGTTCCAGTTATTGTTGCTGAGTTACTAGCTAAATAGTTTATATCATCTCTAAAAACAGGTTGTCTTCTTAAAAACATATTTTTACCGCTAGAATGTACTACGGTCATTGATAAATCTTTTTTACCAAAAGCATTACCAAATTTATCAACATTTTCACCATGACCAACAGATATAACATTGTTTGTTTCTGTTATAGTTAAAGCACCTACTGATGAAGTACCTGTTACTGTTAAAGCAACGTTTGGCCTTTGAGTCATTGGTATAACAAAAGGATCATTATTGTTAACATTGTTTAATGCAGTGTTAGTTGCTGGTGATGTACCACCTTTAACTTTTATATCATATGTTTGGTTTGCATTAGTACCGTTATCTAAAAATGATACTATTGTTTCAAAAAACCCATCACTCGGCATTGTTATGTTAGCACTATAAACCTCACTACCAAAGCTAGTCCATGTGTCATTTATTACATTGTAATTTTTACCAGTACTAGATCTGATACATATTTGAATTGAACAACCACTATTACCATACACTCTTAATGTTCTTTCTGCAGGACCTTTTAATGGTAAATTACTTTGATCTATTGTAACACCTGATACTAAGTTTGCCGCAGCATCAAAAGCAGCGACAGCACCAGAGTTTATATCTATTACGTGTCCAGTAACAAATGCTTCTGGAGTTTTAAAAGTAACTACTACTTTATATTTTGTAACTCTACCAGCACTCCAAGCAATCTCTGTTATAGATGATTCGTAGTTATCATTGTATGGAGATGCTGTTGGTGTTACCGTAGGTATACTTGTAAAGTAAAAACCACTATTAGCTTCGTAAAACTGAGTAAATATTTCTGTTCTATTGTTAAATGTATTTGAGCCAGAATACACTTGGTTAGTAGTTGCTGTTACAGGGCTAGCTGTTATGTTTGAATTAATCTTTTGAACCCAATGCCCAGCAAAAGTCCAAGGTCTTGCTTTTTTATCTACAGCAGCTCCATCAACATTTATTGTAAAAGTTAAATTAGCATCAGCAACAAAACTATCATCGTAATCACATGTTACTGTAACCTTGTTATCATCATGATATGGGTTGGCGTGGCTATTACCAAGAGTTATACTAGATATTCCAGTTGGAGGTGATGCTTTTGTAAAATCAGCAGCAGCAACAACAAAACCAGGATCTGGTAATATAGTTAATACTTGGTTAGCAACACCTGTTAGGTTATTACCTTTAGTAACATTAATCGATGATGAATTTATTGTACAGTTAGTTAATGCCATTAGTCGTTATTTTCAATTATGTTTATTTCAACAGTGATTGGTCCTTGAGTATCAGCTATAGTTGCAAAGTTACCTATACCTTGAACATTAAACTCTTTACTATCTAAGTTTAATAATGTAGTAGCGTCACCTTTTATATAGTTGAACCATTTACCTTCTTTTTCTATAAACTCAGGTATAAAACCACTTTGTTTATCTGACACAACGTTGTCTACATACCAACCTGGTGTTTTACCTGGTCCTATGTTATATAATAAACCATCTGTGTCTTTAGAATCTGATATAATTCTACTTTGCGTACCTTCGTAACTTATAGTTTTAAAAGATTTTATAGTGTTAGGTGAATCATTAAGTATTAATTTTAACCTTGATCCTTCAAAGTTAGAAGTACTAGCGCTATTATATCTATATTGTGCACTGTAAAAAGTATTTCTTATAGGGTTATTGTGTTTATACATTTGACCATCTTTAAAACTATAATATATATTGTTTAATGATAATGCAAATTCAGGTATAAATGATTTTCTACTAGGCCAACCTGTTACTTGTTCTTTAAAACTTACGGTATCTTCACCACCTCTACTACTGCTACTAACCATTGTTAAGTTATAAAGACCCTTGCTGTCATCATAACTGCCTATTAAGTTATCATATGTTGCTAGGTTGTCTCTAAAGTAATCTACCATACCATGAGTTGATATAGGTGTTAAACCGTCTCTAGATAACCTTAAAACAACTCCTCGAGCACGATCAGTAAAGTATGATCTAAAACCATAGTTAGCAAAGCTTTCAGGGTTTTTACTTATACCAAACTTACCAACATATGGCATTGATTGTCCTAAAACTCTATTAGTAGCTGTTAATTGTGGATTACCACCAGCTTCAAATAAAGCATCTTTGTTAGCTAAGACCTTTAGTATTTTATCTTCACAGCAAACTGTTAGATCTGTATCTCTTTGATGTAATTTTTGTATTGATCCATATTCTGGATTTATATCTTTTGTAATAGCTTCAGCTATTATAAACTGGTTTGTTCTGTTAATACCACTTGTAGAATTGTATATACCAGAAAATATTAAACCATTTTTCTTGACCTCTTCTTTGTATTGCTCAGCTAGTGGAGCTGAAGCTTTAACACCTTTAGCTATAGTCATAGTGTTAAAATCATCTCTTATTCTATTTGATTCTACACCATTACCAAAACTAAAGCAATTAGAGTAATCTAAATTTTTAGCTAAACCATGATCTGCTATAGGAAAAGCTTGACTTGCTTCATAATATAAATCTAAATCTATTGCTTCTTTAGGCTCTGTTTCCCATATAGCTGGATTTTCTGTACTAAAAGTATTATCATCGCTGTACTCTTGTAGTATTTCCATGTTACCAAAAGTACTATTAGAAACATCTTGTTGGAAATCAAAAGCTGCAATTGGTTTATCTAATTCCATAACCATAAACAAACCTTTGTTTCTAGCCCAGTCATCATCAGACTCAAAAGCTTTATCAAAAAATCTTACACCAACTCTAGCGTGATGCTTTATTTTATATACTGTTCCATCAGGATCTTCTGTAAATCTAAACTTAGTACCTTGAGTACACAATGCTTTTGCAAAGTTAATATGTAAACCTTCGTCTGTGTTACCAACTTTTTCTAAGCTTCTTTGTGTGTGAAACATTATAGCTATGTAATCTCTACCAGTAACTATACCACCAGCAAATGGATCAGGTAAGTTATCTGATTTATTAGAACCACTAACATTACCTTGATTATCAACCGTTACTTGTGAGTGTTTAGCCATTAACTGTAGTTTACTACCTTTAACTTTACCTTTTATTGAATGAAAATCTGTACAGTTGTTAATCCAAAATCTAAACTCAGAACCTCTTTCCCATATATCACCTAATCTAGAGCTACTACAAGCTCCAGTTCTTTTATATATACCTTTTGATTCTTTTACTGAGTAATTACCTTCGTTACCTGTTTCTAGTATTTTTTCTTGTAACAATGCATCTCTATATACTTTAACAAAAAATCTACCTGTAAACTCAGCTTTTCTTTTTATTTCTGTTCTAGCTATTTCAAGCTCCATACCACTAACACCACTATTAAAGTTACCAGTTGGAAAATATTGTTTTACATCTTGTCTAAACTTTTCTTTTAAAAGAAATCTATATTCATCATCACCACTACCACTAGAATTTATATTTAAACTTATTGAAGCTACATCATAGTATTGTGATATACCACTAGAAGCTTTTATTCTTATACATAAATCAGATGCTGATAGTATTTCAGAGTTTTCACCAAACCTTGATTCAAAGTCATCTTTATCAATATCTACTGTAGTACCATCTGGTATTGGATAACCATCTGAAGAAAACTCGGTTGGTATCGTACCATAAGACACTTTTGTTTCTTTTAACTCTGTAGGTGCATTATTTTCTATAGCTATTACTTTATACTTAGCAGCCTCAGTAACAAACTCTTCACTATCGTGTCTTTTCTTTAATATTAAAAAAGTTTCTTCGTCAATTTTATTTCTTTCTGATGAAGCAAAACTTAACCACACATTACCATCTTCAGCATCGTACCAACGATCCATAGCTAAGTTATAATATTCGTTAGATGTTTCTTTTATAAAAAACTTATATGTTGTAGCAAAGGCTGGCGCTGGGCTTGTCATAGCTACGGTAATTTGATTAGCGTTAGGCGCATCATCTTTAGGTAATAATATACTTCCAGTATCATCAGCTTGCACAGGTGTTTCTCTACCATAAGCATCTCTATATACTATACCTACTTGATATGTTCTTTGTGACTTTAATGATTTGTTTGGAAAACCTACGTTAGAAGTAGTTCTTATATTGTTAACGACATCAAATTCAGGTGATATATCTACTCCTCTATCACTAATTAAATCAAAGTTCTGTGTATAATTACCATACACTATTCTGTTAGCAACAAGTTCTTGAGCTTGAGCTTTTAACGGAACACTATCAAAAGGTCTTAACAATTGGTTTGATTCAATTGTTTTATATATCATTTCACTTTCTAGCTCATAAGAACCAGTACCTGTCCACTGTTTGTCGTTATACTTAATACTTTTTACAACGTAAACATTACTACCATTTTCTTTTTTAAAACATATATCAACCTCTTCAACTTGTTTAGGTATGTCAGAAGGTATAAAGTTTGTTATTTTTAAAGAACGTAGATCATTAACCATACCTAAGTTATAACCTTGAGCAGGATCGTAACTAAATTCTTTAGGTAAAAAAGCTACTTCACTAAATGGCGAGAACGTTGAGTATTCACCATCTTTATATTTATATCTATAAGAAAATCTAACAAACTCTTTTTCAAACAAAGGATCATCTTGTTTTAACACAACTTCCCATGTTGTTGCTACTGTTGGTGTAGTTGAGCCTATTGATAATATTCTACATTTGTATGTGCTACCTTGTGGTTGACCAGCTTGTACTACAAGTCTTAGCTCATATTCATCATCAAAACCATTTGCATCATCACCAGCTCTTAATATAAGTACATCACCAGGTATATATGTAGGAAAGTTGTTTAACACTAAATCAACAAGATCACCAACACTTTTTAAGTTACCAGATCCATCGCTAAAATCAAAAGTAACAGTTGATGTTGTTATACCAGTAGCTCCATTAGATGTAACACGTTTTGTGTTAGCCATTGTTAACGTAGGTTCTACATTAGGTCCTTTCTTAATAACAGTTACATCTTCTTCTGTAAAAGCGTATGAATCAGAAGCTAAATTGCTTTGAGGAAGTAAAACTGTATGCGTGTTAAAATCCGTACTACCAGCTTTAAATTTTTCTATATTAATTACTTTTGGTTCAGACTTGTTATCTGTAAAAAATAATAAGCCGTCAATTATATTAACAGCTGTTATTTTAAATTCGTTAAGTCTTGAGAAACCAAAAACATTATTCTTATCAACAACAACAGGTGTTACTTGACCAGATATTTGGTCATACTCTGCTATTGCATCTACACTGTTACCATACAAAAACCAATATATCTTTTCATTTTCTGTATCTGCTATACCACCTACACATTTCGAACCAGCTATACTCACCTCTACACTGTAAGCTAAATTATTACCTAATATGTTTGTAACCGCGCCAACGTCATCACCGTCAGCACCAGACACCTGTATATTTAAAGCATCTCTATACTGACCATTAGGCAATAACCTCTCATCGAGGTCTTTATTCATTTTCCCCGCGGTAAAAGTGTGTTGTATTTCCGGCATTGTTTAGTGTTTTATAAATTTCGATTTACCTCTCATTACTTGAGCTAACTCTTCAGATTTAAAATTAGATAATCTTAATTTAGCCTGTCTTATAGCTGCAAATCTTTCTTTCTTAAATCTTTGAATAACATATTCAGGTACAGCTTGTTTTACAGATAATATAGCGTGTGCTACCCATTTATATAATGCTTCTTCAGCAAACTTGTGTATTATTTTTTCTTCTTCAGTACCAACACCATCGCTTATATATTTTAGTACTACTGTTTTTTGATTCATTGTATTACTAAAGTGTATATAACCTCTAACACCATCTATATAGTATACACCATTTACCTGAGCGTTTTCAGGTTCTAAACCATATCTTTTACCTTCAGCTGTATCAAAGTCATTAATATCATATCTCATGTCAAGATCACTATTAGCTTGACCACTGTTGGCTTGATACCTAGCCCACTCAACAGAATCACCTGCTTCCATTATAGAACCATCTTCATTAAATAAATAATTAAAACTACCGTCTTGTAGTATGGATCTAGGGTTGCTAGTTTTTCTTGCAGGTTGTAAAACTCTTTCAATACCATTATTATCTATATAACATACTTTAACATAGTTAACATAGTCGTGAGGCAGAGCCATTTTTAAACTTGGTGGTACTTCTATCTCTTGTGATTTTTCTGACTTTAATGTATCATAGCTAAGTTCCTGTAAACATCTTTGAGCATGAAATAATACATCAGCTCTCTTTACCTTACCTATTATTTTATCTTCACCAACGTAAGAAAACAAAAAGTTATTTACAGCATCTTGTAATGTTATATATTGATAGTTACCTAAGTCTTCGCTAAACGTTGTTTGTCTAACTATTATTATAACACCATTAGCTGGTGCTGTATCAAACACTATACGACCTGAGTTACTACCAGTAGCAGTATAAACATAAGTGTTAGTGTTTTGTTCTACACCATCTATAAATATTTGAAAGTCAGCCTCAGTAGCTGGTAAAGGATCAAAGGTTAATCTAAACTCATTACTAGATCCAGTTATACTACCATTAGCGTTTTCAAATGTCTGCTGGTTAGCATAATATTGTTCATTAGTTCCTGTTAATAGTGGCATATCTTATTGTTTTTCTTGTTGTGTGTTTTGTGCTTCTTCTTGAGCAGCTATTTGATATAGATCAGTTTGCTTGATTTGTATACCAGCTAGTTCTAATATCTTTATAACTAACTCAGTTTCTTCTGACGCATGTAGTTCAAAATTTGCAGAAGTGTTAGCGTTGTACAATGCAGATCCATTAGCTGTGTTTATAACATAACCCCAGTTGACAGCTCTTGGTCTAGCTATATAATTAAAAAATATATCTGTTTCTACAGTTATAGTTGGAAAGGTTTGAAAAGTTTGTTCTGTTAATTGTACATAACACGGTCGTGTTACGGTTGGTGCTATTAATGGAGCGTTTTGTATATGGTGAATTTGATTTTGATTTATTTTTTCTATTTCAATATAATCACCTTTGTATTTATAATATACCTCACCCATTCTGTAGTATGCTGGCCAAGTACCAATACCTGCAGCTGAAAGATCTGTTAATGCTGCTCTGAATCTTTCAAATATATCTACTTTTTCATTTATTAAATCTATCATATCAGCATAAGTAGTATCATTACCTGATATTCTACCAAACTGATTTAGATCATAAAAATATTGCTCAAATATATCCATCTGAGCTTGGTTGGCAAATAGATTAAACTCCTGAGGCGTAATATATCCTCTTTGCTCTTTGTTAGCAATTGCTAATACTCTTTGATAAACTGTGTTTATATTTACTGCCATAATTTCTTTTTTATAGTAAGTGGTCACCTATAGAGATGACCACCTCTATAAATGATTATTATTTTAATCTTTTTTCTAATGTTTTAAGAACCTCTAGTCCTTCATCAGTTTTTAGCCAAGCGGCTAACGCTGAATATGGATGTTCTTCAAATGGTACTGTAAATAGTTTTCTACCGTTACTTGCCCATGTGAATTTTCTGTTGTCATTAGATAATTTGATAATATCAGCTTCAACTGCTTTAATACCAACGTTTCTAAGTTGAACGTTATCATCTCCAGCTAGTTCAATAAATGCAGAAGGTTTTCTTTTTGCAAACATCAAAGCATCTCTTTTAATTTCCTTGCTTGACATTTTTCTAACCTTACTACCTAATTCAACTCTCATTATTGCTTCTAAGTCGTCTATTTCTAATTTCTTAGCTAAACTTAAAGCGTTAAACTCTAACTCAATTGCATCGACTTGATTTGTTGCTATTTCAACAGGTTTATACTCAAAGAATAACGTTCCGTTTAATGGATGTAATTCTAAGAATTTAATCAGGTTAGGTTTAGTTTCAGGAACAATTAATTTTCCTGATCTAAATGAAATATGACCTAATGTTGCAACACCTTTTTGTTCTTCAACGAAAGGTGATTTTTGGTTAGTTGCATACCTTAATTCTTGTTGATGTCCCTTTTCTTTATCAAAATGAAGTAAAGGTTTTCTTCTTGTATGCTTTGATTGTAGTGTAACTACAGGTGGCTGTTGAGCCCCTTTTAATAAATATACTTTGTCCATGATATAATATAATTTAATAGTTTATAAAAATAAAAGCGTAGGGAGCCGAAGCTCCCTTTGCTTTTAATAATGTGATATTATTGCTTCAATAATACGAAGTTATTCGCAGCTTGAACACATAAACATCTTTCTGAAAGGAAGTTTACAACCATTTCATCAGCGTCACTTGTATAGCTACCACCAACTGATCCAGTAATCCAAGATTTGAATTTTCTGTCATCAGCTTCAGAAGCTCTATATCTTACGTGTAAGAACGGTCTAGATATATTTTTTCCAAGATTTTCATCATAAACAGTTGAAGTACCAGCAGGTACAATAACTCCTTCTACGTCACTTACTAGTCCTCTTGTTACAGAGTCATTTAAGTATTTCCAGTCAGTTTTGTAGAAGTCATAAGAACCTCTTCTGAAACCAGAGAAACCTAAATTAAGCGCCATATCCTCATCGTTGTTGAATACACCGTAAGATGATCCACCAGCAGAAGCAGAGTTAATTGAAGCTAGCATGTTGTCAATTTCTAGAGACGTAGCTCTATTTAAGAACATCATGTTTTCTTCAATAGCACCTTGCTTGTCCAATTCTTGTAGAATTGTATCAAACTCAGTTAAACCACCTTGAGCGAAAGGAGCAGAACCAGCTACCTGATCAAAATCAGTTCCAGTCCATACTAATCCTCTTGCATTTAAAGCAGAGAATAATCCTTGAGTACCACCAACCGCGAAGTTGCCAGTTCCTTGGTATGTATGTCCAGTAGGCATATTTACTTGCTCACCTTCGATCATTACCATTTCCATTTGATCCTCAAATCTTAATCTAGCTTCATGCTCAGATTTTAAGTACCATAAATAACCAGAAGCACCGTTTTCAGTTGTAACTTCAACCCAACCAATTTGAGCAGTGTCAGAACCAGAGATTCTGTATCTGTCTCTCATGATAGTAGGTCTGTTGCTAAACTGAGTAAACTTAGCATCCATAGAACCAGCTAAACCGCTAGATCCTTTCATGTATTCAGTACCGTAAACAAAGATTTTCACGTCTTCAGAATTACTAAAGTTAACGCCACCAGTGTTTGCACCAGCATCGTTATTTCCTGATAATCTTCTTTGTGTGTAAGGAGCAACTGTAATATTAGCAGTACCACCGTTATTAACTACTAAACATTTTAAAACTTTAGTACCAGCTAAGTTAGAAACTACGATAGTATCGTGGTTTTTGATTAAGCTAGTTCCATCAGCTTCTAATGGAATAGTAATTGAATTACCGTCAGCATTGTTAATGTTTGCAGACTCTCCTGTTACTTCGTCGCTATATGCAACGTGTAGTCTTCCTTGCTCCGACCAAATTACTTGATCTGAAGCCATTGGCATTTCAGCTCCTACCATTTTTAAGAAACCAGAGATTGTTCTCTTTCCGTATCTTTCTACTTCTTTTTCGTAGATTTCTGGTAAAAATTGTTGTGCGAATGTTCCGCCACCTGATGCACTATCAAATGATAAATAGTTATCATTATATACATCTTGTGTAGGACGCGGAGTTAAATGTGCTAAGTAAGCACCTGAACTCGAAAAAGGCATAATTTTTAATTTTTAATTGTTAAACTTATTTTTTAATTTTAACTCTAAGCTTGTTAGCATTATCACCAGTGATCGCTCTTACCTTCATACCTCCAGCTTCAACTTGTCCAGTAAACTGTTGTCTTGGGTCCATATTTACATTTTTCGCCTTGGCAACACTTTCTTTCATAGCATCTGCTTTACCTTGTTGGTAAAAATGATTTGCTACCGCATCTGCGTTCATAGCAGTAAATAATGATTTATGATAAGCCTTAGCATTATCCATTTCGTTGTTTTTATTCAAAAACGGTTTTACAAAATTATTGATATTGCTTTGGTTATTTTTAACCTTATCTACGTCTTTAACATTGAACCTAAATCTTTTTTCACCAATACTATATTCAAAACCTTTGAACTGATCAGTAAAAACTTCGTTAGTTTTCTTATTAAAAACATCCGATCTTTGTTGAACACCTTCTTGCTCTTTGTTATACCTATTGAAGAAATCTACAGCTTTTTGTTGATCTGAAGTTAACTTAACTCCGCTTTTAATTTCCGCATAGTACTTGGATTTTAAACCTTCCAAATGGTTCTTAGCATCAGCAACTTGCTCTTTCAATGCTAATTTCTTTCTACGAACATCTTTTTCTTCATCAACGTCTTCGTTGTAAGAAAAACGATCTTCCATAACAAAACTAATTTCATCATCAGTAAGATGTGGTTTAGTTTGTTTGTAGTATTCTCTTAATAATTGATTTTCATCGTAATTATTATAGTCTTGATTTAATCTAACGTATTCTTCAAGACTTCCACCAGTTTCACTCATAAAGTCTACAACTTTTTGAATATTTTCCGGTAAAGGATCTCCTGTTTGTTTAGCTTCTTCAATAGCTTCAACAACTTCTTCTTTTGTTTCTTCTACTTTCTGCTCAACAACTTCTTCATCAGTTATCTCCTCAACAACGGGTGTATCTTCTACCTCTGTTGTTTCTTCAGGAGTAACCTCTTCTTTAACTTGTTCTACAGGTTCTTCTTTTTTACTTAAATCAACTTTAGCAACATCATCTTTTGGTTGCTCTTCTTTTTTTTCACTTAAATCTACTTTTGATATTGTAGGTTCTTGTGAGGTAAGTTTTTTAGGTTTAGTAGCTTTCTTTTTAGCAGGTGCTTTCATATTGCCACCCTCTGATTCTACTTGTTCCTTAACTTCCTTTGCTTTTGTTTTGGTTGGTTGAACTTCTTCAACTACCTTTTCTTCTTTTTTATTAGCCATAATATAATATTATAAAATTAAACAAATTATCTAGGGATAAACTGTCCTAGATCAAAGCCTGTGCCTAAGTTATCATTACCTGTAGACTCAAACTTTTTAGGTGGTTTACCACTATTTCTTTGGTCGATTAGCTCAGATTGTTGACTAGCTTGTATTCTAGTTCTTTCATCTTTACGATCTTCCTTGTATTTTTCTTTTTTATCGACCTTTTCTTCTTCGATACCTTTTAACTGCATGTTAAGTTGAAACTCATAAGCCATTAGTGATTTTTTAAGTTTTGCCTCTTGCATCATTTTTTGTGATTCAAGTTGAAACTTACCTTCTTCTAACTGTAATTGAGACTGAACAATAGCTTGATTCTTTTGAACTTCAGCCTGTGCAGCTACTTGTTGAGCTTCTGCATTTGCTTTAGCTTGTGCTTCAATGTTTTGTTGCTGTATCTCTTGATCTTTCTTTTGTTTCTTCTTTCTTCTAATCTTTAACAATTGATTAGCTAGCTTAACATTTTTAATCATTCTAAGATCAACAGCATCTTCTAACTCTATACTTTGTTGAGTTAAAGCCATTTGAATATTGTTTTCTAGTAACTGTTTTTCTTCTTCATCTGGTTCTAATTCAATAAATATACCAAAGTCATATAAATGTAAGTTAGCCATTTCTTCTAACGTTGCTACATTATGAGAACCTATTTGTTGTATAAATGCTTCTTTTGTAGGTGAGTATTCAATAATATCAGATATTCTTAACGATACACCTTCAGCTGTTTCAGCTGTTAAAAATAATCCTGCTTGTAATATATGTCTCGTAGCAGTGTTACTATTTGCAGCAGCTATTTTTTGTACACCAACTAGTGATTTCGCGTCTGGCGTGCTAGCATCCCTTGCTTCATTTAAACCGGTGACATCTCTTATCATTTGAAGATAATAATTATAAGTCTGAATTAATGACTGTAGTTTTGCACCACCTGCCCCAGATTGAATTTCTTGAATAGGAATTTTTCCTGGGTTCATATCACCTTCCGATGTCATAGATCTACCTATAATCGAACCTGTTTGGAAAAACATGTTCAAAGCTTCCTGTGGATTATAGTTAGTACCATTACCTAAATCTATTTCCGCTAGGCCATCAGCATCCATATATATGCCGTCAGGTACCATTCGCGATAACACTTGTTGTAGTTTTAAATGGGTTATTTGTATCATATCAGCAAAACCTGTAATTCTACCAACTAATGATTCAATTTTACCCTTGTACATTCTTGGAGCAACTATATTATAGTTCATTTTAACTTTTGTATAATCACTCTTAGGTCTTAGCATATTCTTAGCTAGTTCCCATTTTATTAGCTTATCTGTGCCTAAAATCATAGCGCCTTCGTAAAGCACTTCAATTTGTTTTTCTAGTTTACCAAATCTTTGTTCTAACTCTATATCCATTACAGGATCAAAGCTTTCATCTTTAACAATAATTTTAGCAGCACCTGAAGCTGTTTCTTTTACTTTATAAATTTCTTTAGCATATGTTTTCCAGTTAAAGTATAAAACCTGAACCATATTCTTATCTAACTCATCAAATTGCATTGATGAAGTATAATGTCCTGTTTTCCTTAAACTTTGACCAGCTATTTCTTCTAGTTCACCTTGTGTTAAATCAGGAAATTGTTTTACTAATTCATTTACAGGTATTGTTTTTACTTCACCAATATAGTATACATCGTCAAAGTATGGATTTTCTGTATATGAATAAACTAAGTTAGCTGGATTAACATAATCAATTTTAACACCCTCAGATGTAGTAAATGAATTTTTAACAGCACCAATACCTAAAACAGTTAGATCACGGTAAAATCTTTTTCTAGTAAGCTCGTATTTATTACCATTCATTATAGTAGATATAGCTTGTTCTTCTGCTATCTCAACAGCTTGTTTATAAGAAAGCTGCATATGTAATTCTAACTCTTCTTTACTATCAGGTAATTGTTCTTCTGGTGTTTGTATTATATTTACACCAAAAGCAGCTTGAGTATACTCGTTAAGATCTTTATTCTTCATATCGATCATTAAATCCTCCATATAAGCTGTTCTTTTACTAACACCAAAAGGATCTTGTGAGTATGCTTTTATATCATAAACTCTTTCTGCTATACCATTGACTACTATATCTACAAATTTAGGTATGATAGGTACTGGTTTCCAGTCTAAGTTTAAATAGCTTAAGTCACCATTAATTGATAACTCATCTTTATATTTTTGTACAGATTGCTCTCCACGAGCATATAACCTTAACTTATTAAAAGTATCTTGATTGCTAGCAAACCTATAAGTAACGCCGTCTCTTTTAAACCACTCGTCTTCAATAGCCTTAGCGACTTTAAGTCCATATTCTGGACTCATTTTCTCCATATCGCTAGCTACTTGACTAGGAAAATGATCTTTTATTATTGATTCAGCCATATTATTCTGTTATTAATTTTGATAGCGTTCCTTTATTCTTATATTTAGCTATCTTTATATTTAGTTTTGTTGTTTGTTTACCAGCACTCGGACTATATAAATGTCTGTTACAAGCCATAATAGCTAAACCCGTACTTATAGAAGCATCGTGTTTTGTTCTATTATTTATATCAAACTTAGCCCAGTCATTTAATGTTTCATTAAAATATAAGCTACCGTGAGATCCATCGCTCTGTATACCAACATTTTTCTGTATATACATTTCAATAGCAGCTGCATGTGCTTGCTTTATGTCTTCACTTGAATTAGGTATTCCACCTACTTCTTTCTCTGCTACTGATAATTTATTCCAAACTTTATCAGGTCTATTCATTGAGTATGCTCTATAACCTCTACGTTTAAAATAATATAATAATCTTGGTTTGTTGTTCTCAGCAAGTATAGGCATACCATAAAATACACAAGCCATTAATACATCTTCAAAAAATATCTCAGCAGTTTGTGGTCTTGCTATATATTCTAAAAAGAAATGATTTGCAGGTGCATCTTCCATGCTAAACTTAGTTAAACCATGTAAAGCACCTTTTGATCCCATACCGTCAACAGTACCTGATATATCGTAACTATCACAACCAAAAGCACCCATGTGTTCATTACCAGGATATTTTCTACCTCTATCTTCTTTTACATTGTTTTGTAAATGAACTGGTGGTGTCCAGGTTATTTTAAACCTACCTTTTGGATCTGGATAAAACATAACTTTGCTATCTTTTATACCGTTAACCCATTGGAAGTTACCTCTAGTTATATTGTTTTGAGCACCAGCTTCTTCATTAAAATCTATCTGCTCGTATATTCTTGCTAAATTAAATATACTGTTTTGTGTCTCGTCTCTGAAAGCATGTTCTTCAGTTCTTGGAAATTGTCTATAAAACTCGTTTAAAGCATCTCCATCGTGTTTTAAACCTTCAACTTCGTTTTGCCAATGTTCTAATATACCTATATCAATAAAATCACCAAAAGGATCTAATACTTCTTTGTCTGGCGTTTCGAATACAGGTAACCCATAAGAATCAATGAAGCCTTCGTAGTTCCATTCCATAGGTATGAACAAACTATATAATCCCGAGCTAGTCTGTCCATTGCGGTTTCTTTTTGTGACATCTGAATCTCTATAAAGTTTTTTGAAGTTGTCACCGCCTTTATCTAAAGCATTTGATGTTGAACCCATCATACACTTACCAATAACTCTACTACCTAATCGTAGTGTTGTTTTTGTGACCCTCCAGTTATTTAATATATTGTTTGGTCTTTCCCATTTACCACTTTCATCGTGTGCTAGTAGTTTAAGCTTTTCACCATCATAACTATTATCACCAGTGTTTTTCCAGTCAATAGTTGTATCTAGTCCTTGTAAGTCATTATCATTACTACCAGCTTCAATTTTTCTTCTAGTTAACTTACTAGCTGGCACTCTATATGCTAATTCTGTTTTAGGTCGATCCATACCATCTTGAATCGGTTTAAAAAAGAAAGGATAGTTAACTGATATTGGTACAACCTTGTCAGTAAACATCTTCTTTGCGTCAGGACCAGTTTTTGATAATATACCAAACCTAGCATCACTTGATATTGTAGCTTGGTTTACTAATTCACCTGAAGCCATAAACGAAAAACCAGATCGTCTATTTTTAAGATAGCACATACCGTAGCATCGTTTATCTGCTTTGCAACCTTCCCAAAATATATAAAACAACCTATTAGCTTCTCTAAAATCAGGATTACCTACATCAATTTTACTCCATTGTAAATACATATAATGAGTACCGGTAATATAAATTGGTACACCTTTGCTGTAATACCAAAACCCTTCTTCTCTTCGCTTAAACTCTTCGTCTATATAATCTACATACTGATTTTTAAAATCACCTGGATATTCTCTCCAGTCAAATATAGTTTTAATTCTTTGTAATGCTTTTGGTTGATTAGTTATCTCCCATTTGTCACTATCAAACCTATGTACTTTTTTAGGTTCTGGTGGTAAAGCTATTTGAAAGTTTTGTATTTCATATATCTCACCTATTTGACCTGTTTTACTAATTACAACAATATCATGTTCTTTATTATAACCGTATTGCCAAGCTTTTTTCTTATTAAGCCTTTTTATAGTATTTATCTTAATAGGTTCAACAACCTTTATTAAATCTTGTTGGTAAGCCATTATCTAGATCTTCTTTCAGCAAAACCTTTAAAAGTGCTTTCTTTCTTTTCTACAGGTTTATCATTTAATATAGCTTCTTCTTCTTGTATTCTAGTCAATATTTCAAAAGCATCGAATATAGCTAGCTTTTTTGTGGCTGCAGCATTTTTTAATCTATCCGCAGATATATCATCATCACTATCAACAATAGGTTCCTTAGCAACCTTAATTAATTCCTCAACTGCCTTTTGCCCAGCTTGGATTATATTCTTCTTCGTCTCCTTTATGTTCATATTTAATTGTAATTGAGTTACTGAATATTCTATAATATAGTTCGCCATCTATAACAAACTCATATTCAGTATTTGGTTTAAAACCTACTAGATCACCTGCTTTTATACCAGCGTCTTGTAGTTTTTTATCAGGATAAGACATAAAACCTATTAAAGGTTCTGTTTTTTCTACGCTTAATGGATCTTTTGCTTTTATTGGCTTTACAAAACAAAAAGTATCGTTTGCAACCCAGCAACAATATCTTTTATATAAAAATATCTGATCGTTCTCAACAAACCACATATCATCTTTATAATATGACTTACTGTTTTTTTCTATACCTTTCATATCTTTCCACCTTCTAAAAACATTGTGATGTACTACAACAATGTCTCCTTTTTTTATTGGTGTTTCAATATTAGCTGGTATTCCAACAACTTTAGCAAACCTATTCACATACCTGTGGTCAAAGTTATCAGTATTAACTATTAACTCTTTGTCACCGACAGGTAGTGTGTTTTGGTATCTTTTTTCGTTTAATGGTTTTACAATATAATTAAATACTGTCTTCATTAATATTCAAGGTTATATTCTACAGATATTGCCATGTTCTTGTTAAAGTCTTTCCAAGGAAGTACTTCATCCGCTTTCTTTATCAATATACTAAACTTAGTTTCTTCTTCGATTATATGTTCAATAGTATGACCTCCATACACTTCTTGACCAACAGCATAATGCATGGCATCGTTCTTATAGTCTTTACCTATGCTTATTTTTCTAATTAAGTGATCCATTTTCTTCAGGTATTTCTTTCAAACTACCATCTTGAATATTAACAGATACTTTACCGTATTTGCTTTCTAATGAAGTTTGTATTACATTTAATTCTGTTTGCAAGCTTCCTAACATTTCAACAGCTTTGCTTTGTTGAACAGTTAACCCACCTATTTGCATTTGTAAGTTATTTATTTGACCTACTTTATCTTGAATACTTTTTAATTCGTCTTTTGTTATTTTTGTTGCTTTTTTTGCCATTTTATTTAATTTTAGTTTACTTTTATATTATTACGCAATTGTCACGCTTTTTACTTCTTTTTTACTTCTGATGCTAAGTACCAGTTTTTATACGTTTCTCTTTTAAACATTATCCACTCTAAATAATCATCTATTTTTTTCTTCCAGTTTTTATCAACTTCAGGATTTATAATACCTGACTTGTAACTTGAGAAACAAAAATTAATAAACTTTTTTGCTTGTACTTGATTTCTAAAAACATGATTATTTATACAATAAAAAAATCCTCTTTGTATATTATTCCAAACATCAATTGGTTGTATCGCTTTACCTAAAACAGCCGCGTAAACAGCACTTTCACTTATGTGTGTTGTATATACGTTTTTAGCTTTTTGTAAAAAGTAATACATATCTGCGTTTCTTGGTAGTATACACTCTTCACCAAAAAAATCTTTTAACTCACCAATAATTTGATGTGTTGTTATTGGATGTGGCTTAAAGTACACATTATCTCCATGTTCTTTTTTAATCCACTTTAGTTTATTTAAACATACATTTTCTCTAACTTTATTAGAACCAGGTAAAACAACTAAATTATCTTTAGCTTCGTATTTTGATGTAACATCATCCCTGTCTGTATATTTATTACTATCATTTTTAACAACCTTGTCAATAAGATAAGAAGCATAATCAACAGTTGGGTAACCAAGTTCTTCCTTATCATACCATGACTCTATCATTTGCTCGTTTCTTAACTTGTAATTTAAAGGTTGTATGTAAAAATTACCAGCATACTCAGTATAACCGAGTGTTTTAAAATATGGCATTTCTTCTGCCATAACATCGTAAGCACATTCAATACCGATCTCAGCACAACGTCTTCTGAAGTAACCTTCTACTTGCTCTAAGTCGTATAAACTTTTGCTTTTTTTGAGTGGACCTATTCTTGAGTCTAACTCTTTTTTATTAAACATTTCCATATAATTAAATTTAATTTATTAGTATTATAATAGTTACACGTTTTTACGCTTTTCTACCTACCACCAGTGAAAGGTGCGTCACCAAGTTGACCAAAGTTATCACCACTACCATCGTACCAGTTTGTGTTAGTTGATCTAGTAGTGTTAAACGTAGTGTTAAACGTAGTCGTTGTTGTGAATGTAGTAACAGTAGCTGTAGTCGTATTAAAAGCTGTAACAGTGCTAGTATTAAACGTTGTTATTGTATTAGTACTTGTATTAAAAATAGTTGCTGTATCTGTACTAGTTTCAAAAGTGGTTACAGTTGCAGTTACAGTATTGTAAACAGTTGTTGTAGACGTCGAGGTTACAAATGTAGTCAATGTAGTAGTATTAAATACGGTTGACGTGTTCGTGCTCGTGTTAAATGTAGTAACTGTAGCAGTAGTTGTATTGTAAGCAGTTATAGTATTTGTACTAGTATTAAATGTAGTTACAGTACTTGTACTAGTATTATACAAAGTTGTTCTACTTGTTGCTGTTGTGGTGTTATAAACAGTTAACGTTGTTGTGCTAGTAGCAAACGTGGTAATAGTTTCAGTACTTGTGTTAAAAGCTGTTATTGTAGCTGTAGCTGTATTAAAAGTTGTAGTAGTACTAGTATTAAACGTAGTTGTATACGTTGTAGATGTATTGAACGCTGTTATTGTTGTTGTTTGCGTTTGTGTACTAGTATTAAACGTAGTCGTATATATAGTCGTAGTATCTTTAGCAGTTCCTCTAGTTGTTGTTGTACTAGTGTTGTAAGCTGTTGTGGTACTAAATACAGTTGTTGTACTAGTGTTAAACGTAGTGGTTGTATTAGTACTTGTGTTGTAAGTTGTCGTGAAAGACGTTGTTGTATTTTTACTTGTAGAAAAACTTGTTGTAAAAGACGTTGTATAAGCAGTTATAGTTATAGTATTTGTTGATCTACTTGTGTTTCTATATATTTGATCAGTCTGTAACGTGTTTCTAAATGTTCCATACGTAGTATTAGTACTTCTAGTTGTATTAAACGTAGTAGTTGTATTTTTTGAAGTAAGAGTACTTGTATTAAACGTAGTAGTAGTTGTATATACAGTGGTAGTGCTTCTTTGTTCTGTTGTATTTCTACTTGTGCTAAATGTAGTTGTTGTACTGAAAACAGTTGTTGTACTAGTGTTAAAAGCAGTTACAGTTAATGTTGATGTATTAAACGTAGTACTAGTAGTGTAAGTAGTCGTTGTATTTCTTGACTCAGTAGTGTTTCTATTAGTAGCGTAAGTAGTGTTAGTTTGTCTTTCTGTAGATATTGTAGTATTTCTTGACGTTCCAGTACTTCTAGTTGTGTTAAAAGTTGTTAGTGTATTAAATACTGTTGTAGTAGTAGTATTAAATACAGTAGTTGTATTAGTAGAAGTATTAAAATACGTTTGCGTAGAAAATATAGTTATAGTACTTCTTGACTCAGTTGTGTTCCTGCTAGTAGCATAAGTTGTATTTCTATTAGTAGATGTAGATCTAGTGGTATTAAACGTAGTAACAGTAGTTGTACTGGTGTTAAACGCTGTTGTAGTTGACTTTTCTGTTAAAAATACTGTACTAGTAGTATATATAGTAGTAGTTGTAAAAGTTGTGGTTGTATTTTTAGACGTAGAAATAGTTGTAGTTCTAGACGTAGATCTTTGAGTAGCATATGAAGTTACTCTACTAGTAGAAGTAAGCGTACTAGTATTAAAAGTAGTTGTAGTAGAATATATTGTAGTGGTACTTCTTTGTTCTAATGTATTTTTAGAAGTATTAAAAGTTGTATTTCTACCTGTTAAAGTAGAGGTGTTATAAGTAGTGTTAAATACAGTAGTAGTATTAAACGTTGTTGTGGTACCGTAAATAGTTATGGTAGACTTATCTGTTCCTCTAGTTGTATTATAAACAGTAGAAGTAGTATATGATGTAAGTGTAGATTTTGTTGTATTATAAACAGTAGAAGTAGTATATGCAGTTGTAGTTGATTTACTAGTATTTTCATCAGTTGCTCTACCAGATTCTCTACTAGTGTTAAAGTATGTAGTATAAGAAGTTGTTGTTGTTGTGTTAGTACTTCTAGTTGTATTTCTATCAGTGTTGAAAGTAGTGGTTCTACTAGTAGCTGATGTTTCAGTTGTACCTCTATTTGTAGTCACACTAGTATTCCTACTCGTACTGAACGTTGTGGCAGTAGAATATTGAGTAATTGTAGAAAAAGCGGTACTAGTATTAAAACTAGTAACCGTGGCGGTACTAGTATTAGGCATTTCTATATGTTAAATTAATGAATGGACAAATAATTATACTATCATCATCTTTTAATTGAGGCGTATAGTTTACTCTCATTGTGCCAGATGAATTAAATTCACTTACGTCACCGTAGCACTCTATTATAATTAAATCGTATTTTTTAGAATTTTGATATGTTTCAAAATCATCTACTTTTATTACATTTATATCATTATGTAACCAATCTACGTGATCAATCAACTGTTGATCTTCTTCAATAACATCAATACTTGTGTAGTTTTTATTTCTTTGTATATATTCAGGTATTGAACCTAAACCTAAACTAATAACTAAAACATCACCATAAGTTATATTATCAAAACAAGTATTAGCATTACACCCTTCACAATCGTTGAAATATGCAGACAAGCATGGCTCCCAGTTTTCAGCACCACCGGCAGTTACTCTATTTTTATATTGTATAACAGAAACTTCTTGAGTACTACCGTCAGTATTGACAACCCAGTCCTCCTTACTTATCGTAAAGTTATTTCCATCATACTCTGTTATTAAACTTTCATCTATCATAGTTCTTTAATTGGTATTTTATAAATTGAATTATTATAATATGCGTTTTTAGGTGGTTTAATGTTAACATCATAAAACTTAACATCGTCCCAACCCATATTTTCTTTACCAGAGTGATTCCACCAGCTGACTAAACCCTTGTTCATTTTAGCTTCACAAAACTGTTTAAATTTTGGCAAATCATCATCTGCGTATGTATCTATTAATATTACACTATACTCACTATCTTTTACATTTATCCACTTATCTTCGTGTAATATAACATTAGATTTATTTTTAGCCCAAGACCTTAATCTTGGTATTATATCTTTATGGTTCTCACATATCGTGTGTGATGATGGTTTTCTTGCTTGTATAGCATCTGACAGTATTCCCATGCCAAAACCACATTCTAAAACATGATCACCTTCATTAACACATAGCTCGGCTATTTTGTTCATTATAGGTGTTTCCCAACGCATCATCACTTGCCAAACACGACCACGACTAGATTCAAAAAATACTATCTTGTCGTGATCAAACTCTAAGCTTGTGTCCTGGTATTCTTCTTGAAAACCCATTATGGATCTATACCACCACCACCACCTGGATCACTACCGCCGCCGCCGCCGCCTCTACCGCCACCGCCACTGTTACAATTATGAACTGCAGTTACTAGACCACCGTATGCTGATACTGTTGCTACTTTCACAGCGTTACCACCATTGTTCTGAGATATACCGTAGTTACCTCCACTTAGAGATGATGAACCACTTGAGTTTGTATATAAGTTATCATTAACTTCAACGGTTGCACTAGAGCTTGAGTTGTTTTTCAATATGTATATTGTTACGAACGTACTGTTATTACAGTTTGATGATGGGAACGCAGTAGAGTTCGTTCTTCCTCTACTTGGTAATACTTGAGTGGTATTGTAATGAGTAGTTGTATTTCTTGAAGTACCGTAAGTATGAGTTGTTGTTGTAGATCTAGCTGTTAACGTATTTCTACTAGTGTTAAATGATGTATTAAATGAACTACTGTACGTTGTTGTTGTTGTTGTACTAGTGTTAAATGTAGTAGTTCTAGATGTATTATATTTAGTACTAAACGTAGTAGTTGTAGCTGTAGCTGTTCCATGACTAGTACCTCTAGATGTACCAAATGTTGTATTAAATGTAGTAGTTGTAGCTGTTCCGTATATAGTCGTAGTACTTCTACTTTCGCCAGTGTTTTTAGACGTATTGTATGTAGTAGTTGTGTTTCTACTTTCACCAGTGTTTCTACTAGTATTAAATACAGTTGTGTAAGCAGTTGTTGTTGACCTAGATGTAGCAGTACTTCTAGATGTTGCAGTTCCTCTACTTGTTGATTTAACAGTATTGTAACTAGTATTAAACTCAGTATATCTAGTTGTAAGGTACGTAGTACTTGTTGTATATATTGTGTTTGTAGATCTAGCTGTTAATGTTGATCTAGTTGTACTAACCACAGTGCTTGTCGTAAATACAGTTGTTGTACTAGTGTTATAATGTGTATTAAAAGTAGTAGTTGTACTAGTATTATATACCGTGAGAGTAGATCTAGATGTTGTTGTTGATCTACTTTCAGTTGTATTTCTACTAGTTGAGTATATAGTTACCGTGCTTCTACTAGTAGCGTAAGTAGTGGCAGTGCCTCTAGTCGTAGCAAAAGTAGTTGTAGTATTAAAAGTAGTCAACGTAGTTGTATTATAAACTGTATTAGTTATATAAATAGTTGTAGTTGCCCTACTTGTGGTAGTAATTCTTGACGTACCGTAAGTTGTTTGAGTTGATCTACTAGTTGAAACAGTAGTTGCTCTAGATGTAGCTGTATTCTTACTTGTTGAAAAAGTAGTTATAGTATTAAACGACGTTAACGTTGTTGTGTTAAACGTAGTTGTTGTAGAAGTTGTTGTGTTATAAACTGTATTAGTTGTATATACTGTAACAGTATTTCTACTTTCAGTTGTATTTCTAGATGTAGCAAATGTTGTTGTTGTAGATCTTGACGTACCGTAAGTTGTTACTCTACTTGTTTGAGTAACTGTACTGGTATTAAAAACTGTAGAAGTTGTATACGTTGTTGTTGTGTTTCTACTTTCTGTTGTGTTTCTGCTAGTAGCATAAGTAGTATTAAACGACGTAAGTGTCGATCTTGTCGTATTAAATGTAGTTGTAGTGGCTGTTGTTGTGTTGTAAGCCGTTATTAACGTATTAATAGTGTTTCTAACAAAAGTACTAAACGTTGTATTGTAAACTGTAGTAGTGTCTCTTGCAGTACTTTTAGATGTTGTTGTACTAGTATTGTAAACAGTAGATGTTGCCTTAGAAGTTGTCCTAGACGTGCTCACGACAGTACTAGTTAGTCTACTAGTGCTAACTGTAGTAGTTCTACTCGTTAATGTTGACGTAGAAGTATTATAAGCTGTAACGAACGATGTATTAAACGCAGTTATAGTTATTGTGTTAGTTATTCTACTTGTTGATACAACAGTGTTATATACAGTTTGAGTAGTTCTACTCGTACCTATAGTTCTAGTAGTTATTCTACTTGTTGAATATGTAGTGTTTCTACTCGTTGCATATGTTGTTTGGGTGGATCTACTTGTTGAAAATGTAGTTAATGTTGATCTAGTTGTGTTATAAACAGTCGATGTGTTTATACTTGTAGGTACTGTTGTACCAAAACTAGTTACAGTTGATGTGTTATAAGCTGTTACTGTTGATTTTGTAGTGTTGTAAGCTGTAGTTGTAGATTTACTAGTACCATATGTGGTATTAGTTGATCTACTCGTGCTAACTACAGTACTAGTCAGCCTATCAGTTGATACTGTTGTATTTCTAGTAGTATTGTATTGTGTCGTAGTTGACTTTGAGGTTGATATTGTGGTGTTAGTTGTTCTAGTAGTATTATATACAGTTGTAGTATTTCTAGCTGTTTGTACTACAGTGCTAGTTGGTTTAGATGTAGAAAATGTAGTCGTTCTACTAGTACTAAATGTAGTATTGGTCGATCTAGACGTGCTAGTCAACCTATTAGTACTCCTACTCGTGTTAAACGTAGTAGTAGTATTCCAGAAATCTATTCTATTCCACAACCACCTCATGCTATTATATTAAGGTTGAGGTAATAATTGAAACTTACCTACATAGTTTAAAAGTATCTTATTCGATGCGTAAACATAATATGATATTATAGCTGTAGCGGATGCTGTTAAGTTAAAGTTTATAGTACTTCCACCTGGAGTATAGGCGTCGCCTGGATCCATAGCTATAGTTGTATTACTTACGTTTGCTGGGTTTTGAAGAATAATATTACCAGATTTACCAACCCTTGAAGCATCTAGATTACTAAAAGCAATAACATTGGCAGCGCCACTATTAATTGACACTAAATAATTATTACCTGGTTTGTCTAAATCTACTGTGTGAGTATTACTTGAATGAGTAACCGTAACAGAAGGTTGTATTATATGATGAAATATAGCCATATTATTATGATTAAATTAATAAAGACGGTGCTTACGCACCGCCTATATTTTAATTATTTATTAAGAGTAAACTACTGTTCCAGCACCTGCACCCGCTGTAGAAGTTATAATAACTTCAATATCGTTGCTTGGCGCTGCAGCAAAAGTAACCTTAATTTTACTTGTTGATGCAGAGTTAGATTTATCTGTTCTAGCAATATCAGCATAAACAGTTTCTTTTGTACTTGAATCAAACAGTTGGACAATTACATCTTCAGTTGCAAGATCATGCTGAATTTCAGCATATAGGTTTGAAGCAAATGTTGCATTAGAAACATCTATTGTTGCAACTTTTGATCTAGCACCTACTTGTGTTGCATCTACAACTTTACCAGCACCTGAACCAGCTTTAACTTCAGAAGCCGTAGCAAGTTCAACAACACCAGTTGCTGAAGTTGTAGCAGCTTGTTTTAAAGCGCCAAACGCTGCGGAAGCAGTAGATTGACCAGTACCACCTTCAGATATTGGTAAGTCACCAGTTACATCAGCTGTAAGATCAATAGCGGCTAAAGTTATTGCTTGACCAGATATTGATAAGTAATCGTGTGATGTAGTTACTAATGTTACGTTAGTTGAGTTATCAGTACCAGCGGCATCAACACCTAATGTTGATCTACCAGCAGCAGCATCAGCGTCATCCAGTAAACTACCACCAAAAGCGGTAGCAGCACCTAAATAACCCCATTGTGCGTTACTAATTGTTACTGAGTTAATATTTTCTAACTGAGCACCTTCAGTAGCGGTTAAGTTAGATATTTCAGTAATTTGAGTTGTAGTTAGTGTTTTATTGCTAAGTGTTTGAGTACCGTCAATAGTTGCGATATCACCTGAACCAGTACCACCAACACTTACACCATCTAACTGATTTATTTCAGTAGGTGATGCAGATATTGTTCCACCTACAGCTGAAGCCATAAGAGGCACATGACCAGATAAGTTTGGTAATGTTATTGTTTTATCAGATGATGCATCAGCAGCGGTAAGTTTTATTTCATGATTATTACCATCACCAGCTCTAAATGCTAAAGTGTTATCTTCAACAATTTGAATTGTTTCATCTTTGTAAGTAGTAGTACCAGCAACTGTAAAATTACCAGGTACTGTTACTGAATCAGCGTTTGTACCAATATTAACAGCGTTACCTGCAAAAGCAGCTTCTAGTTTTGTTTTAAACTTCGCGGCTGACATATTATCAACCTCTGTGTTACCTGCAAGAGCAGTAGAACCTGTTGTACCAAGTTGTAACGTATTTACCGAACCACCTAATGAAACAGCTGAACCATTAATAGTTATCGAGCTATTAGCAAGTTTACCATTAGCAATTGATCCTGCTAATTGTGAGTTTGAAATAGTACCAGTTAATGATGACGTTGGGTAATTAGTTGCGTCTGCAAGATCAAAAGCAGGAGTTGCATCACTACCGCCTAATGATAAACTAACACCACCATATGAAACTGATGAATTAGCTAATTTAGCGTTTGCTATTGAACCAGCAAGTTGTGAATTACTAATTGTTCCTGTTAATGATGAAGTAGGATAGTTTGTAGCATCTGCAAGATCAAACGCTGGTGTAGCGTCAGAACCTCCTAGTGACAAACTAATACCACCGTAAGATACAGTAGAGTTTGCTAGTTTGCTATTAGCTATTGCGTTTAACCCTAATGTTATAGTACCATTTGATGTAATTGGTGAACCAGAATCAACCTGTATACCATCGGTACCAGATATTGCTACTGAGGTTACAGTACCAGAACCAGTTCCGGTTCCAAGTGCAACCCAAGCACTAGTTTCTCCACTATAGAACTTTAACGTTCCACTGTCGTATATTATCTGTCCGACTCCAGGTGATGTGACTCCACTCGCCGCTTGGTTGTGTAGCCTCACGTTTCTGATTTCCGCTGACTTTTGGAAATCCATGTGATTTAAAATAGGTATTGCCATAATTTTGTTGTTTAATGTTTAAGTGCGAGACTACTCGCGGTTTTTGTTATTTTTTAATGTACGCATATCCACTAGCAGCATTTGCTAATGAAATTGTTAATTGATTTTTATTTACATAAGTCACAACACCCATTGCTTGGATGTTTGCAAAAGATCCACCACCTGATAACTTAATAGACACACATGGTAAATAATCTTCTAAATCTAAATTATGCGTTATCGTCCAAGTGGTCGCCGCATTATTTTGATGGTGCTTATATTGTGTAGTCATGTTGTTAGCTACAAAAGTAGTAACATCACTTATCAAGTAGTTTTTTGTTGTTCCATCGACATCAGTTCCTAGCAACTTGTCGTTAGCTGATATACTCGCATCGTTTGGTAAATTCTGTATTCTAGGCATTATTTATTCTTTTTATATTTTTCAACACTTCGACCTCCGAAATAGGCCCCAATTGTGGTCATAAGGACAAGCTGAAGTAAATCTGTCCACTTTTCCTCAACGTTAAAGTTTATAGAACCACTATCTATAAATACCATGAGCACGGTCGCCACTATAAGGAATATAAGAACGAGAGGACGAACTGAACGCGTTAACCAGTTTCCGTGCTCTAAATCAGCTTTCCACCTGTCGGTTACATTTTTTTGCATTGCAGCTTCAGCATCTATCATTATTTGAGTCATCTCTTTCTCAAACGCTGCTTTTTCATCTTTAGTTCTTATAAATCTATCAGCAACTCCAGCAAGTTTATCTACAACACTTCCTCCAGCTTTACCAAACAACTTTGCTAGTACACCACTCATTTTAATACCCTGGTCTATTTAGTTTACCTCTACCTAATTTAAATCCTTTTTTCAACACTCCATCTTTTGGCATAAACATTTTTGAGTTGTTAGCTCCTTTCTTTTGCTCGTCAAGATATTTTTTAATAGCTTCTTTACCTTGATTTCTAATTGCTTCAGGTATATCAGCATCTAAACTACCAGTACCAGTTTCAGGAGTTTCTATAATCTTTTTATCACTATATTGATTTTCCCCTGATCTACCTTGATTATCAGATAAATCTCTAAGTTTTTCTTTTACTTCATAAGGTAAGTTCTGTATATCATCACTATCATAAGATAATCTACCAGTTCTAATATCTCTAGCTATTTCACTAATATTCATTTTACCACCACCAACATCAAAACCTTGACCACCAAAGTCTCTTTTAATATTTCTATTATCCTCACCCTCTTTAACAACATTTCCTTGACCATCTTTATCTAGTGTATTTAATCTATTCATTTCATTATAAATAGCTTCTGTTCTAGCAGAACCATCTCCTCTGCCAGGTAAGTTACCAGCTTTTCTTAATGATTTTCTTGCTTCGTTAAATAACTTTTGTTCGTTTTTAGTAAAACTTCTTTTATCGTTTTTAATATCTTTTTTATCACGTCTCTCTTGTCTACCTTCTAATAAGTTTTGACCCCAGTTGTTTAGTAGTTGACTACCAAAAGCCATGTTATTTGACGTTTCACCTGGTTTTTCTTCTTTTTTCTTTCTAGGATCTAAATCTAAATTACTATCGTCACCATCATCACCTGGTATTGAATCAGCTATATTTTCATCTGCCCAAGAACAACCTGGAACACCACGTTTTCTTGAACCATCTTCGTTATAACACTTACTTTTAAAAGCATTATCTTTTTCTTCGTCAGCTTCTGGTGAATCTTGAACACATTGCAAGTCAGCATTCATTGTATAACCAGGAGGACAAGTATCACCTGTACCATCTGTTGATTCATCGTAATCTAAATCATACAGCTCGTTATTTATAGATACAGTGCCACTTGGTGGATCTGTTTGTTTAAAAGGAGCAGCATCCATTAATTCATAGCTTTTTTTACCAACTATACCTCTTAAAAAGTTACCAACTTTGCTACCACCTTTTACTTTACCAAACAACCCGCCACCTTCTTCATCTCCAAGATCTTGATTAATATCATCTCTTGACTCTGTAACATCTTTTATTGGATCAGTACAATCTTCACCAGTATTAGGGTTTTTACCGTCTATACACTTTTTTTCTGGCTCAGATGATTCTTTTATTTTTTGACCACCTTCTACTGCAGCAGCGGGATCAGCTAAAGCTTCACCACCACCATAAGCCGATTGTGAATTTACATTTTTAAACTTAGCAACAGAGTTTAAATACTCTTGCTCTAAGTTTTTCTTTTTACTTTTTCTTATTTTGTCGTATAGTCCTGGCATAATTATTTGTTTGTGAACATTCGATCATACATATCACCTTCTTTTTCATAGGCTTCTTTTTCCCATGGTAGGTCTTTTGATCCTTCGTTCATAGTTTTTCTTGGGTATATAGTACCTTTCCAATAAACAAACTCATCGTCATAAGACATATCACCACCTTGCATCTGGTCGTGATGTATTTGCTCATGAGCGATGGCTTCTTTACCTTCACGCGAATTTAAATCTACATCTTTACTTACGTATGTTGATCCATCTAGATTCGCTTCGGCCATAACACCTTCGTCTAAATCTTTTTGTATAATATCTAATGAGCTAATAACTTCATTAGTATCTTCTTGATCCGAATTATAAAAATTCGCACCTTTCATTTTAAAGCCCACTATTTTCCTTTATAACCGCTAGCGTAAGCCGCTTTTCTTTGAGCATCGCTTTTAAACTTGTACGCCATTGATTTTTTCTTCTTAGCATGGCTCTTGTACTTTTTACCTACTGCTTTTTTTGCTACTTTGCTTATAACTGCTTTACCTAACGCTCCAGCCACTGCACCTAAAATTTTATTAGGAGATGGTGTTTTAAGTTTCTTAGCAGAAGCACTTATTTTAGCTTCACCTTCTTTTTTTACTTTAGCTATTATAGCTTTTCTTTTTTCAGCACCTGCTGGAGTACCAACTGGCTTGTCAAAAGAACCACCTGCTTTTTCTTTTGCAGTTACTAGCTTTTGTTGCTTAGCGTGTGACTTGTACTTCTTACCTGGTGCAGCTTTAATAGCAGCTTGTAATTCCATTGGTAATTCGTCTTGATTGCCTTTTAAAGCTTTTTTAACGGGTGATGTACTGTACTTAGGCATTGACTTCACAGAGTTGTTACCTAGTTTTAGTTTTTGAAAAATATTAATTGCTTTTGGTCCTGGTTTTCCCATGATTATCTGTCTTTGTCCTTAATCATATCATCAATAGCTTTATTATAAACTTTATCAGTATATGACCGGTTGTTAAAAAAAATGTTTCGTTCTGATGTTGGAAGATCCTCCTCCCCTAGTAAGATTCTGTATATACGGGATATAAGTTGACTGCATTTAAATGAGGTTTTGTATATACTATATTTGATTGTAGTTCTGTTTCGATGTCTCCACACTTCGATCCAACCTTCACGGCGTAATCGCTCCCATCGGTTTTTATCCCATGACATTGTGTAAGAGCCATCTATAAAATTATTACGTGTAAATCGCGATTTGCAATCTAAATAGACTAAAAGTTCTAAATCAGCATCAGTTAAGTCATAAGTTTTACAAGCCCATTTTCTAACGAGCCTGTAATACTTAAATAATTGAATTTCTCTTAAATCTGACGCTGTTAACCGCATTAGTCAATCAGTACCACGTCTTTTACTGTTATTATTTGGTAACTTTTATCATCTTTTTGCATAGAATTACCAGCATGTCTGTCGTAATAGATAATGTCATCACTTTTAACACCCTGTACTAAATTACCTACAGATATAGCTTTACCTTTATTGTATCTATTATCTGTTATTTCATCTGTGAGTTCTAAGCCACCAATTTTTGTTGGTGCTTCTTTTATTTTCTCAACTACTATATAATAATTAACTGCTTGCATTTTCAACTCTTATATTAGAAATTACACAATCTGCAGAAATTACTGTAGAAACAACACTAACTGCATTTTTTAGCGCCGTTTTTGTAACCAAAACCGGATCTACGATACCAGACTTGATCATGTTTACTTTTTCACCTGTTATAACATCAATACCAATACCTTCATCATGACAGCCACAGTCTTCTATGCCTGCATTTTCTAGTATTGTAAAATAAGGTGACGTAATAGCATCTATAAGTACTCTTTCGCCATTGTTTTCAGGTTTTATATTATCAGCTGCGTTTTTTAATGCAACTCCACCGCCAGGCACGATACCTTCTTGTAAAGCAGCTTTAACAGCGTATATAGCGTCTTCAACTCTATCTTTTCTTTCTTTTAACTCTATCTTCGAGTTACCACCAACTCTTATAATACCTACAGATCCTGATAAAATAGCTAATCTATCCTTCAGTCTCTTCTTTATATAAGATTGTTTTTCTTTATCTATCTTGTCGTTGATGTCTTTTATTCTTTCTTTGACATCTTCGTTTAATAAGCCAGTCGTTAGGACTGTAGTTCTGCTATCTGTCACAGATTTTACTACTTCACCTAAACAATCTGGCCGGATTAACTCTAAGTCATCTCCTAATTCTTCGTCAATTACCTTAGATCCGGTTAAAAGTGCTAAATCTTCAATAGAATCACGTTTTGTAGGGCCAAAACCAGGTGGATCAATGATGTTAACCTTGATATTACCCTTGACTTTATTCATTAATAACGCAGATTTTACCTGCTGTGACACTTCTGCCACTATTAATAGTGATCTATTCTGCTTAATTACATGTTCTAGTACCGACTGTATCTTTCTAATGTTAGGTATTTCAGAAGCTACACATAAAATGTATGGACTTTCAAGCACTGCTGTCTGTCTATCCTTATCTGTTACCCAATGTGGTGATGTAAGCTTGCATTTTAACTGTACACCTTCGACTATTTCAGCGTAAGTATCAGCTGTTTCGCTCTCTTCCATCAAAACTACACCATCTTTACCTACTTTTGTGTAGGCATCAGCAATAATAGCACCTAATTCTTTGTCATTATTACAGCTTATCGCTGAAACATGGCTAAGAGTAGCGCCAGATACTGCTTTGGAGTGTTTAGAAAGGTACTTATTAACCTTTTCACTACAAGATTTGATTCCATTTTTAATATCTCTTATTGATTCACCCTCATATTGCGGGTCATTCACTGTTTTTATTAGCGATTCAGCAAGGACGATAGCTGTAGTAGTACCGTCACCTGCTTCTTTCACTGTATTTTTCGATGCTTCTTTGATTAATGTAGCTCCTATATTTTCTACAGGATCTCTTAATATAACTGAATCAGCTACGGTAACACCATCTTTTGTAATTACTGGTCTTCCCATTTCATCTTCATATATAACACACTTACCTGAAGCGCCGAGGGTAGATTTTACTGCTTTTGCAAGCTTTTCTACACCATCAATAACTTTACTCTTAGCATCATTGCCAAAGTTTAAGTCCTTGACAATCTGACTAGGTTGATTAAATTCCATTTGATTATATTTTTGTTATTATTTAAATGTTTTAACAACTTTAGGTCCTTTCACAAACTCTAGTTTTTTACTGTAGTGATCTACACTACCGTCAACTGCTTGTTCAGCACCTTCTATTGTTTCACGTCTAGTGACGTCATGCCATTTTTCGCAGCATGAATCTTTTTCTGGGTCACAAGGACAATCGATGTCTTTATATTCTGTCTGATAATATCCATTAGGTAACTGGACTATACGCCAGTTTTTCTTCTCTGCAAGGTGCTTCCACGCTGCAATGGTTTCATCATTAACTTTGGATTGACTAGGCATACTGCTAGTCTTGTAATAAAAATACGTCATAATTTTGGTATTTAGGTTAAAAAATTAGTTATGCAACCTCACCTCTATCGTGAGTTGCTCGGTTATAAGCAATAGATGTTCTACGAACAGTTCCACTTGGTGTATGGTGTAAATCAGAATCACTTCTCTGACCTATCCTTTGGTTCTCAGCTTTCTTCCTACGTCTAGCAGGCGTCATAGCCGCTGCCTTGTCCCTTGCTCTCTTTCTTCTTAATGCTGCGGGACTGAGCCCTTGTGAATTTGCTATTGCCATACAGGAATAATCACATAGTTAAGTGGAAATTTAAAAAGGTGACACTTGCCTATTACTAGTATACTCTATATAGCTACTGTCACAAAAAAAAATATAAGATATTTTGAGGTATAGGGTAGCCCCTACCCCTCTTCACCTTTACAATAAAAGGAAAGTCAATTATATTTACCCAGCCCCACCTTGCCGGATATCACCGCGTTCATACCCTATATATACCGATGCGCATCTGTGTATAGCATTTATTACTAACTATGTTTCGCCTACATATTTCACATGTTATACTAGGCCGCTCGGTGTATAGCATTTCACCCATGCAGTACAGTTATATTATCCGCTTCACCACGTATATCCTTTGTATAACTATATATTAATATATACATAGTTAATACGAGTGTAGTTGGATAATATATATGTAATATGAAACAAACTAAATTAGAAATAGAGAGAGAGTGTGGTATAATAGAAACACTAAAACATTTACTAAATAAAACATATACTTTTATACAATGTAAATACGACTCAATATGGATAATATAAATGTAACTAAATAATAATAATAATAACAATTAAATTTTAAACTATGAGTAACTTAACTACTAAAAGATTTGTCGTAAGACAATCACTAATCGGAAAAAATGTAACATTCGAATTCACTAACAAAAAAGGTGACAAGATAACTTACAATCACGACAAAGTATTTTCAATAATGAAAGATACACTAACCAACTTAGCTTGCTGGTCTAAATACAAAAGCTACACTGCTACTAATAATATTCCATTAGTACTTAGAGATAAAGAGTTAGTATAATAACTAATTCTTTACATCTCACTCGGCGTCGAGCTGTGTTCTCTCGAGTATAAATAAAGTTGAGCAAGTAACTGACATTACGGTATAGTGTGTAAAACGGTGTGACCAAATTGGTACGTATCACTAAGTAGTTCGAATCTACTCATGTCAACTATGAATAAAATAACTAACGAGTACAGAGTAAATGGTATTCTGTACGGTCACTTCACAGAAGAAGGTAAACTAACTAATAAATATAATAATAATGTACAATCAAACTCAACTAATAATGATTTCACGAAAACTATTTCCTAACAAGAATGTTTTTCAACTAACTAAAGCAGAACAAAGAGAAGTTCTAGCAATATATAACGAATATAACTAAATAAATATAATAACTATGAGTAAAATTAAATTCACGTACAATAAAGTGTACAACTATGTAAAAGGTAAGTCAGTTATTGACTTAATATTTGAAGGCATCGCTTTCGGTTTCTTAATGCCACTAGCGATAACAGGAATAGTATTCATGTGGTATCAAATACTGTTTAACGGCGTAACTATATAATTATGCAGTGGATATTGACGTGTGAAAACGGTAAAGAAATAGATATGTCAAGCGATATACTATTACAAATGGAAAAGAAAATAACTAGACAAGATGTTCTTGACAGAATAGAGTTCTATAAATCAACTAATAAACTATGAGAAAATTTAAACACGAAAAAGTGTGGTCATTTAATGACGAGCATGTAATAGATGGTATGATATACTCTAACGAGTTAGAAAAATATGTAACTGTTGAAGAATATACTGATTACTACTATGCCTAGAAAATACAAGAGTAAGAAGATAATTAAGCTAACTAGACAAGAAATAATGCTAGTAGAAGATGAATGGTATGATAAATTTAATAGAAATTACAATTTAAATACGAAGATATTTGGATAATAATACAAATAAATGATATGAATAAACTAAAATTAACAAACTACAATCAACTCGGCCAACCACAAAACGCTATACTAAAATATGCTAATGGTGACATCGAAGTGCTAGAATTTGCTCCAAACACTAGATATTATGACAGTGCGGACAAAAAATACAGAAGTTACCCTGCTTTTACAATAATAAATAATAGAACTTATGCATAAAAAAATATACTACGACGACTTACCTGCTTTCGAAATGATCAAGCAACATGACTTTACTTACTGTATGAGTGATGACAATAGATCTTACGAGTCAGGTAGACGACAACTAGAGCTAATTAATGAAGCAGTTGACAAAGAATATGGTGGTTGGACTAACAAAGTAGTAGATCACTGGAATAAATATGCACCACATGGCGATGATATGTCATGGCGCAGAGAATATACGGCGGAATAGAGCAGTCTGGTCAGCTCGCAAGGCTCATAACCTTGAGGTCGGTGGTTCGAATCCACCTTCCGCAACTAAATTAAATTAAATAACTATGAGAAATAAACAAACTTGGCAACAAGAACAAGAAGCGTTAGAAAATGCTTTTGCAAGACAATTGCTCCTTAAGTATAATATTAAAGAAGTAACTACGCAAAGACAAGCGTTAAATGGTACAAGAGAATTTGAATTTCCTGTTCCATCACACCCAAGATACTACAACGGTAATCTTAGATTAGCTTGCTTTAAAAGTGGTACAGTAAGAAAACAGAACGGTACTTACTCACCATATCAACTAAACAAACAATACAAGCAGAACAGAAGAACTACTTTCTTAACTGAAAATGGTTTAAAAACTAACGAATATGTAGGCACAGCGAGAGCTTTAATATGGTCTCAGCTTGCAAGAATGAACTATATGTTAGAATACTATCTTAGAAATTACAATACAAATACGAAGTAATTCGGATAATATATACGATGACAAAATGTAAATGTAAAAATATAATACCTCCGCAGCGCCTCGCACTAGGTTATACCTCTTGCGTCGACTGTTCGACCACTGAACCATATGGCTGTGTGGCAATCACATACCATAAAACCGGCAATACTATTCAAATCATGCCAAAAAGTCAGGCGAAACGTGTAAGAAAGCTTGGCGCTAGACGAGGTTACGGAACATGCTTAAGATAATAATATGGCAAAGATAAAACAAATGGATGTAGTAGCACAAGAAATAGCTACAGATATAATAGATGAAATTTACAAGCAATGTGATTGGCAGATCGGCCAGTTCTTACCAGAAACCAGTGAGGGCAATACAATAAACGAAGCTCATAGTTATCTCATGAGACTGGTCGGCCGTCACATAGCTAATAAACTAGATGTAACAACTAATAAATACTACGATGAGTGATTCAATAAAAAAATGGCACGAGATGCAAGAAGAAAATAAAGCAATAGTAAGTAATGTTAAAAAAGCTTATAAAATATTAATAGATTATGATATTCAAGATATTGAAAAAGCATTAGAGATCTATAATAAAACAAAATAATATATGCGCAGCGATGCACCCATGTGGTACAAAGCAGGTAGTAAGTCGCAGTAAATCCGATTAACTTCGGTTGAAATAAGACAGAGTGGCGGCATACTGGTCACGTTAGGCGATTACCGGGGCATTAGCTCGATCGTGGTGCGTCAAAACAGAAAGTTGGGTATAAACGACAATTCTAGAAACTACCAGTCCCAAACTTCTATCTCTGTCTCCCTCACGGGAATACTCAGTAACGTTTGAGTTGAAAACAAGTGAGGGATTATGGGCGTGCTACGGTACTAAGGTGCAGGTTCGACTCCTGCCACGTCCACAATACAATGTAAATACGACACGTGTCGGATAATATAATTAAATAATAAATAATAACAATGAATAAACTAAAATCAATTTACGACTTGCTAAAACCCAATGTTAAAACTGAGTTGCAAGCTAGTGCTAGAAAATACGACAGCGCTAAATTACTTAAGTATACTCTTATGTCTAAGATGACTTGGTCAGAGCTTACAATGAGAGACTTATCAGAACTAATAACGTATTCTAATCTAAGCAGTTACAAAATGTCACCTTATGACTTTATGTATGGCGATAATATAATTAATAAATAATGGCAGAATTACTAACAGACGATATTGTCAACGATAAGCTACAAGCAGATGGTATCATGGAAGAACCAGATGCACCTTGGCTATTAGAATATATAACTACAGAATATGGTGGTAAACTAGATACTGAAACTACATGGTCAGATAAATCACACAACCTAAAAGTATACAGTGAATCAACAGCTGATGGCTATGATATATACTGGTGTACTTATGATGAGAAACCTTATATTTCACAAGATGGTTATCAGTATGAAGATTATACTACATGGTCAGAACAAGCTATTGAAGCATTGACTGATGGTCAAGATGTGTGGGTAGAGTCTCATATATGGGACGATATGGAATACGAATTTAACCATGAGCTTGAACAATGGTGGCAAGACATATACGAAGAAAAGTTTAACGAATTAAAAGATGAGTTATTAGACTCAGGCGATTACTATGAAGACAAAAAATAAACAAGAAAAACCTAAATGGTTCCACGGTATGTGGTATAACGAAGGTGATACAGTAGCTAACCCTTTTACAGGTGACAAATGCAAGTTAACAGGTGCTGAGCTAAGTATGTATGACTTTATTAAAGGTGCAGAGTTTACAATAGCTACACAATTTAGCGATGATATAATGCACCCTGATACAATTAATTTACAGAACGATATGAGAAGAGGCTTAGACTGGTTTAGAACCAACAATGCTTCAGCTTATATGACATTACTAGACTAATATGACGACAGAACAATTTAACGCGTTAGTACATGAGTTAGATCATTACGCGCAAGAAACAATGAACAAGAAAGGTCCTGAATATACTATGCAGGATAATGATGTACTTAACAACTTTAAATCTACGGCTAAAAAGCTAAATGTAGATCCTCTAGTTGTGTGGTATGCTTACTTCGATAAGCAAATTAGCTCAGTTGCAGCTCACGTTAGCAACCATGATCTAAACAAGGCAGAACCTATGATTAGTAGGTTTGGCGATATAATAAATTACGCAAAGCTAGGCTTCGCATTATTCAGAGAAAGAGATGATGTGTAAAGATGTAATGGTGACTTTGTTATCTCTTATAGAAAAAGAAATAAAACGAAGAATCGAACATTCATACTTTGAAGAAGAGTCTGACAAGTGGAGTAAGTTCCATGATTATATCAGAGAAATACGTTTAACAATAAATAAAGGCGGAATAAAATGAGTACAAGAAATTTAACTATGGTAGTAGATAGAGACTACGCAAGCCAAAACGATTTAGGTTTTGCTGCTAACCCTTCAGTTTACGCTGACAATAGCTATGTAAATATGTATTTACATCATGATGGTTACCCTGAATGGCAAGGTGTACAGTTAGCAAACTGGTGTCACACTAATGCTAGACAAGACGGTAGCGCATTAGCTGCAAAGCTAGTTCATGATCATTACTATGACAGTTGCTACTTATACGCAGACCATCAAAATATCGATCACCAATATACTTATATTATATGGACAGGTGATTCTGATGACATATGGATTAGTTGCTACGATCAATACAGTAGTAGATGTGTGTTTGTATTAAAACCAGAAAAGATTATATCTAAGTACATGAAAGATATGGACTACACTGATTTTGCTAATGGTAAAACAAGATTTGAAAAAGTATATGCAAATTTTAATACAGACTAAATACGAAAGTAAATGGATAATAACGATATGGGTTTCATAAACAACGAAAAAATAATAGATGAGCTAGCTGAAAAAGTATTAGATAAACTAATACAAAAAGCTCAAAGCCCAAACTGGCATCAATACAATACTCCTATGACTATAGGTGAATTGATAAAAGGACAATTGCCCTTTAAAGAAACAGAAGAAGAGTTCTTAGTATCTGAAATGGCTAGACTACATACATTAATGAGTTTGTACGAAGGTAATGAAGAATACATGAAGGCAGCAATTATAAAAAGAAAACTAGATCAAATACAAAATAAATTAAATAACCTATGATAAAACCAATGTTAGCACACAAGTATGACGACAAACGAGTAGACTGGTCTCAACCTGTGTATATACAACCTAAATTAGACGGCGTTCGCTGCCTAATAAAACGCGTGTCAGATTTTCCTGGCCAAGAAAACTTAGCCTCGTTCAGCGTAAAAGCATATTCAAGAACAGGTAAAGAATTTAAAAACATAAAACATATACTCGATAGTTTAAAACCATTTTTCTTTAATCAACCTGATGTTATACTCGATGGCGAGTTATACAATCATGATCTGAAAGATGACTTCGAGAAAATTATATCACTAGTTCGTAAGCAAAAGCCTACCGATGAACAAAGATTAGATGCTAAAAATCTAACTCAGTTTCATTGCTACGATTATTTCGATGGTGTGCAGTATGACAGCTACAAAACTCGTATGAATAATCTAGTAAACTCAGACATATACTCTTACTGTATCAAATATGTTCCTGCAAAGCTCGTAGATTCCTACAATTATGCTAGAACATTACATAAAGAATATCTTGCAGCTGGTTACGAAGGCTCTATCATAAGGCTAGATGGCTTATACAAGCACGGTAGGTCTTACGACTTAATGAAATTCAAAGACTTCAGCGATACTGAAGCAACCATCATAGGTTATGAATTAGGTAAGGGTAAGCGACAAGGCACGCTCGGAAAGTTCCTGATGCAAGATGACGAAGGTATACAGTTCGGTTGTCCGCCGGGCAAAGGTTATACCTACAAGGATCTCGCAAATATGTTACTGAAAGTTAATGACTATATAGGTCAGCGTGCTACCTTTACTTATTTTCAACGAACTAAAGCAGGTTCATACAGACACCCGCTATTCAAATGTATACGTAACTATGAGTAGAAAATTTAAAAACGAAGTACTGTTTAAGGTCTCAGTAGATATTAACGGTAAACAAGAATATAACTTTATGGAAAAGAATTACGATCAGCTATGTGATAAGCTAACTGATATTATGATACGAGAAACACTATGAATATATTTTATTTAGAT
>VMHT01049829.1_pt1 | contig 49350 bp, 39 predicted proteins | sample 4693611 | NCBI WGS metagenome assembly VMHT01 (sample SAMN12280063, study PRJNA550983) | marine metagenome | isolation source: seawater sampled from same location over 5 years 0.02-0.2 micron viral filtrate | place: USA: collected off the coast of southern California halfway between the port... ... | reverse complement strand
TTTACAGAAACAGGAATGGGATCCTTTGGCGGACCGAATTGTGCCGCCTGAGTTCCGACTAAGTTTCTATCGCCGGTAAGAGTGCGCGATAAACCTACCATTCCTGCTTCACTGGGTGATGTCAAGAAATCTTTTATACCCTTAACGGTCTTATCAATAGCAGCTTTAGTTGTGACCGCTAAGAGCAACGGGATGGTCTCCGGCGATTCTGCGGCCAAACCAAGAGGGGTACCAGGTTCAGACTTTTCTCTAAGGAAGTCTTCAACAGAGAAATCAAGTACTTTTTGCAGGTCCTCTTCGGTCTCAATGCCAGGTATGGGCATCACATTTTGCATCACTGCTACTTCTTTTATGAAATCCGCTTGCCCTCCAATTAAAGATATACCAAATTCTTTATTGAACGCTGATTTCATCCTCTGCCTTTTAAACGCTGGATCAAGGGTGATAGGGAAGCCAGACTGTTCACTCAGTCGCGCATTTTCCTCGAGCAAACGTTCTTCTTCTTCGCGTGCTGCCTTAGCTCCATCAAAAGCCGCGAATCCACCCAGAACCCCAAATCCAAACCTCCCAAGAACCCGCGATAACCGTGTGCTCTTAGCGGTCGTGGAGATCTTGGTTCGCTTGTTCCCGGTTTGCTTGGCATCATCAATCAGCGCTGGTCCTAGTCCTAGTCTGGCCACAATGGCACCGGCACCGGCACCGGTTAATAATTCTGCGACGTCAATAAATTTCTCACCCGCCGTTTTCAAGAAACCTTTACCGCCGCTCGAATCACCCAAGACGGAGTTTGCGAAACCTTTCCCCTTACTTTGGTCGAGAGCATTCAGCAACTTTCCGTTTTGATTCTTCTGCTCTTGCGCCGCCTCTTCCGCATCTATTTTTGCTGCACGCCTATTCTTATTGTCTATAGACTCTTTTCTTTGATCACGGGTTTTGTTTACTTGGCGATCTCTGCTTTCTCGATCCAGAAGATCCTTTCTTTCCTTCTTCGCTAATTCCTTTCTCCATAAAAAGCGGTCGGTAAAACCACTATCCATTATGGTTACCGTGGTAACCAAATTATCAAGTGCGTTCAATTCCGCTTTTGCCATTTCAGGAGTAACTGCTCCTACAATGTGTTCCCGTATAGCAATAACATTAGAGAGTAACAATTTCTCTTTCGTCGCCTGCAATTGCATCATTCGCGTTCGAGAATTGAAACGCGCAAGATTGGCCAAGATTTCAAGTTTTCTAATATTAAACTGATTAGCAGCAATGCCTACGGATGTTTTTAGTAGCGCAATGCTTTTCTTGTTGAGCCGTTCCGCATCTTTTGCAAGCGCAGATTGAAGTCTTCTATCTTCGTTAATCTTAGATCTTTCACTTAAGCCCTGCTGATAGCGCAGTTGATCGTTTGCCTTTTTTCTTCGCTGTTGATCTAAAATATTTCTTTGTTCGCTAGTTAAACCGGCCAAAGCAATATTATTGAGCTGATTGATTTTATTAACCTGCTCTGAAGCTAAAATTGAATTAATGCGGGTAAATTTACCACTTTCTTTAGCAGTTTTGTCAAGGCTTTCTAAGTGACTCGATTGATGTATAATAGCATCCGTAGTATCGTGTTGCGCACGAACACCTTCTTCGTTTATCTTATTTAGTTTTTCAAGCAATTCTTTCATTGTGGTGGTATTAACTACGGTTTACGAATTCTTTTTTTCTTCTTTAATCCAATTTAAAAGTAGTGCTACGTAAATTTCTCTCTCCCATGGTATCATATTTTCCAACTCGCTTAAGCTGTATTTATGATGCTGCATCAAAGCAAAGTTTGTTTGATAATAATTCAGCAGTGTTTCATGAGAGAGATTTATACGAAAAAACTTTCAATTCCTGTTAGTAGTTGTTCGTTATCAGCTCCGCAACTTTTACACTTGAAGGAAATTTTTTCTTGAAGTTTCGGTACTGAAGTAAATACTTCTTCAATCTGTTTCATTTGATTGTTGTTCAAGCTATCAACAAATTCCCTTTTATCTTCTGGTGAAGCTTCAGCCATGGGATATACATTACTTTTATCGTAAATGCTTGCGATCGTTGACGTGATAGATTCAGTAAGAACGTCTCCAGATTGTTTTATTTCCGAAATTGTAATTAAATCATTTACTTTAATGTATTGCGGAATGATTCCAATTTCGTCGGTCAATTGAACCTTATTTGGAAGAGGTTTTTCTTTAGTTACTTCAATAGCTTCAAGGTTGATTTTAACTGAATTTACTTCTCCGCACTTTTCACATTTCAATCCTAATTCAGCATCTTCTCCAACACTTTTAGATCTAAGCTGGAGAAAGATATATTCTAAATCAAATGAAGTTAAACTCCCTGCATCAATTTCGCCAAAGGTACAAGAATTAACAATGTCCTTCATTGCCCTAATAAAATTAGGTTCTTCTCCTGATTCTTGAGCAATCAATAAAATCTTTTCTTCCTTTACTAGAAAAGGTCTGAAATCAATTTCCTTTTGTGTTGAAGGAACCGTTAGCTGGTATTTTGGAGTTTCTAATTTTGGTAGATTCATAATTTATATATATGTCACGTATTACACGATCTCTTCACCTGGCCTCAATAACGGCTCAGCGCGAGGCAATAAGGCGCGTTGATCTGGGTCGGTTGGAAAGTTTAAATCGTTATACGCGAATTCAACACCAAGAGCGGAAATGGTGTCTGTTTCGGAGTTATAACCAATACCTCTGATTGCCTTTGGAAAACAGTCGTCAAGCCTGGCTTCATAAATTATTCGGTCTTTACTGTCGAGCTGTCTAATACCAATTTCACACTTATATGTGTCAGCATACGCCATAAGATATTCTTTTTTTGGAACAACCTTATTAATCCATCGGTCAAATATATTTTTAGCAAAATAGTCTGCAGTTAAACGAAATTCCATTGCAAGAGCTTCATTGACATAACCAGTTGGCATATCGGTTGTATGTCTAAAAAGATCGTAACCAAATGTTGTTAGCTGACGGCCGGGTAGGGTGGTACTAATAACCAAAGATTCCAAATCTCTTATTTCGCTTTCCGTTGCAATTGCCGGGCCCTTTAAATTAAGCAAGCCGGTAAGATCAATTTCGAACCTATTGCTTTTAGCAACTCCGCGTTTCTGAATAATACTTTTTATATTATTAATCGACGATTTTGTGTGTGGTGTTGACATAATTTTTATTTATTAAGTATTTTGCGAGACTCTCGCCAAACTGTTCTTTTGCTTTCTTTTTGAAATCTATCAGTGGGTAAAAATAAAGCAGTTTTCCAATATCGAGTTGGAACTTTAATAATACGAGTCTTGATATTATTTTTTAAGTAATGCTTCCAGCACGGTTCAAAGAAACGTAGGTTTCCTCCTCTTTGAAGCTTTGCAAATGAAAGCATAAATCTATCAAACTCTTCAGTACTTCCCTTTTTTAATAACTTTTCAGTAAGTGCGTCAAAAAGTAATGCACGACGTTTAAGATCTATATAATGCAGATTAAGTCCATAGAATCCGCCTTTTGCTGAGCCAACCATAATGACAAGAGGAAACGTATCGTAATAAGGAAGTGTCTTCTTAAGTTTTGGATCGTATCCATACATATACATTCTTCCTTTTAGCGCACGAGTTACTGGTTCCAAATCTTCGGATTTAACCATACGATTTGGAGTAATACCAGTCATTCTAGAGACTTCTTTACGAAACCACAATAAAGAATCTGCGACGTTTTTCTCGTAAACTCCTGATGTGATTGCGTCTTCAGTAATCTTTTCGAATGATTGAAATCTTGGCATACATATATATTTATATGGAAATCTATGTAAGTAGCTTAATTCCTAGGCCTTTTATTATATCTTCATGCCAAACTTCAAAGGTCCATCCACGGTCTGCGCAGTATTCAGTGGCAGCTTCCCACTTGCTTTGATTCTTGACATATGTCATTACCTCGGTGATGTACTTTTTGGTTTTACGGCTGCGGGGTTTAGGTTCAACCGTTTGACTTTTTGGCTTGATTTCAATAAGGTATCTTTTCCCGCCTTTAAACTCTATAAATAAATCTACAAAATATCGGTGGGATTTGCCATCGGTTCTGCAACGATAAGGTATGACTATTTCTTCCGAGCTCCATTTGACAACAGAGCTGTTATCATCACACCAACGAAACACTTGCCGTTCCCACATACTGCGGTACTTTATTGCAGTAACATCCCCTGCGTATTTCTCGCGATTTTTTGGTTTAAAAGAACCACTATAATACTTCATTTTTACAACTTTATTTATAAATAGTAATATGGCAAACGGAGATACAACAACAACTGGCGGTGGCGGCAGAGTAACTGTCAACGACACTTTCGAACAGAATAACCCGATCCCCGCAAACGATCTGACTCTCCCGCAGCGCGGCAGCAACTTTCTTCAGGAGGTGAAAACGGAGGCCAATGCTGGTATTGAGGTGATTTCCGCGGTTGCTAAAAATCAAAACTTTAAAAATGATGAAAGTATCCCGTCAGCGATGGTGTTTCCAGAGGTCTTAAATACCATTGAAAATATTAGACCTGTACTTCAAATTAAATGCATCGGCGGCCCAAATAATGAAAAAGAGGTTACATTTCCGTGCCCGATTGGATTTGGGGTTACCGACGGCGCAAGTTATAATGATACTGAACTAGGTCAATTTGGTCAGGCCGCTAATAATGTTACTCAAAAATTTATAGGAAGCGAGACGGCCGGGGAAGGTGTTTTAGATGTACTTCGCGACCAGTATGGGGCAGATAGTAATTTGTCTATTGGTGGAAAAATAGGACAGGGTATTGCTGGAGCGGTCCTGACTGGCTTAGGACTTGCTAGGGAAGATATACCGACCGATACGTTAAAAGGTGCTGCAGCTGGAGTGGCCACCGCTTTAGGGATTGCAGTAAATAAAAATGTAACCACGGAATTTACTGGAGTTGCAACCCGTAGCTTTTCTTTTCAGTATAAACTCGTTCCCTCGAGTAGAAAAGAGGGTAAAGTAATTGATGAAATCACCCGCTTTTTTCGCCAAGGTGTTTACCCTATGAAGGAAAGATCCACAGGAGGAATAATTCTAAGATATCCTCCAAAATGGGAACTTCGCCTTCTTAAAAAAATCGGAGGAGAGCGTATACCTAGTGTTCCGGCCATCGCGCAATGTTATTTAGAATCATTTGCAACAACCTATAACGGAAGTAATTCTTTTCACGAAAACGGTCTTCCAGTTGATACAGATATTACCATATCCTTTAAGGAAACTCGCTCTCTTACTAGGGAAGATATAAAAAGACTTGAAGAAAATGGTGATCTAAAAGACACTTAAATAAATTTTACTCGATAAGATATGCCTATAGATTTCTTTAATACGTTTGGTAAAACCTTTTATGATTTTACCGGAAATAATAGCACAGCGTTGGTGACCAACTTCTTAAAGCAAGTTGTTGCGGTAAACACCGACGATGTTGTCAACTATACAAAGTATCAAATCAAAGATCGAGACCGACCCGAGCTTGTATCAGATTTGCTATATGGTGATCCAAAATATCACTGGACTTTCTTTTTGTTAAATGATAGTTTAAAGGAAGGAAAGAGTGGTTGGCCTATGAGCCTCGCAGAATTTGAAGAATACATTGAAACAGAATATGATCCTTATATGTTTTTAGGTGGTACACTTATTGAAGATGCCACTACGGATTTTCATTATTCAACTCTTCCGCTTTCAGAAACGGATGCGGACTCTGTAGAAATTCTTGTATCAGATGACGAGGTTACTTTTAGTACAACCGATGCTAAGTTTGTTCGCAAAGACTTTACAAGAATGGGAGTAATTTTAACCCGGCCTACAAACAATAGTGATTTGATTACACTTGATCTTGGAGCTACCGCTAGTCCTGCGGAAAAAAAGATTTATATAAAGCCCAAGAATGGAGATGCAGGAGATGCATGGCTTGCAAGTGTTGAAGCTGCAGGTTATCCGACCCAAACATTTACAATAGACAGTGCGAGTACAAAGGTTGTTCCTTTAAGCTATCTGCCCGCTTATTCTTATTCACATTTAAAGAATTCAACTTATCAGTTTTTCTCTGAGTCAGATCCTGACCAACCTCTTTCTCATTACGGAGTTATTGAGCAAAATGACGAGCCACCGACTCAACGTATTACTTGGTACGAATATGAAGAGATCATAAATAATAAAAAGCGGGACCTTATTGTGGTAAAACCTTCGGCAATAGGCCAGTTTGAAAGCGAGTATAGCTCTCTTCTTCTCAACTAAAGTATGGATTCAACAATACCAAATTCAAATACATCTAAAAATTTAGATGCAGATGGTAATATTCTTTATCCTTCTGTTTATGAATTTAGGGAATTCATAATGATAAACAAATACGGTGAAAAAGAAAATATAACACAACTTGTTACTTCCTTTATTGTTTCTGAAGAAATTTTTTCTCCGATACTTACAGCAAAAATTGTTATTCGTGATAATGAAAATTTCTTTGAAGACTTTAAAATAGATGGGCAGGAAATTATAAAAGTTAAAGTTGATTATCTTCTTAATCCTGAAGATAGGACGTCTTTAAAAACTTTATCATACCAATTTGTTGTAACAGATTATCCTCTTTTCGAAAAAACAACTGAAAGTATTAATGTTCAGGAATATGAACTCAATTTAATAAGTTCATTTGCATATCTTTCAAGGCTGCAACAAATTTCTCAAAGTATTGTAGGAGATCCTGTTATCGCCATACAAAAAATATTTGAAAATTATCTTGCTTATCCTAAATTTGACTATCAAAGTAAAGAGCGGCATCCGTGCTTAACACATAACCTTAAAGCTGTAATCACTCAAAGAACACCTCTGCAGGCCGTTGAATATCTTAAAGGTTTATGTTACGATTCAGAGGATTCTCCATTCTTCATCTATACTACGTTACAAAACGATTCAATTATTGCCAGAAGCTGGATTGATATTATCAGCCAGGATGATATATACAAACCATCTTCTACTGCTGATTCTTATCAATACAAACCTTTTATTGAAGAAGAAGTTGGTACGACCGAAAACTTACGAGAACTTCGATCTAAAATTATTTCTTTAAGCTCTGATATATCATTGGATAAATTATCACAAGCGGTAGCCGGAGGAACTGGAAGCGTTATAGAAGAAATTGATCTTGCACGTAGATCTTATAACGAGTTTAAGGAATTTTCTCCTAAAACACGAATTATCGACCAAGCGAAAAATGTTAATGGAGAAGATAAAGGTTCGTCGGAATTTGATTTTAATTATCTGCAAAATCTGGATTTCGTAAACGGACAAAGCAAGTCGTTAATTAAAAATATCCTTAGCGATCCAACTACAAGCCGAAAAGTTTATTATCTTTCAAATGATCCGTATCCTTCATATTCCATTGATCCAATCAGTGGGGATTTAATAAAAGGTAAAAGTTTTATTTCGCCGGCTCGTGTAAAACGCAACGCGCTTCCTAAGGCTAGAAAATATATTGCAAATATGGAATCCACGGCTCACGAGATTGGTGTATATGGTGATCCAAATCTTTCTGCAGCCAAGAAAATAAAAATTGAAATTCCTAAAGCAATAGATCCATCCAAATATAATGCCGCTGGACCGCTTGACGAAAGCCTGTCCGGTGTTTATGTTATTGCCGTTTCCATTCATATTTTTGAAAATGGAATTTATACAAATAAGCTAAGAATTATTAAAGACAGTCACTTACCAAGTGGTGAAATTGTTGCGATGAATACTCGAGACATTAAATTCGACCAACTTTACGGTTAAAAGCAAATTATGAATTTACAAAACTGGTTTATGGGAGTTGTAGAGGATGATTTTGATCCTGAGGGCGTCGGCCGTGTAAAGGTTCGCTGTTATGGTTATCACAATCCCGATCGCGAACTTTTACCTACACGAGATTTGCCTTATGTGCAAACAATTCATCCTGTTACTGCGGGCCCTGCGGTTGGAGGAGTTGGTACTAGTTCAACACCTTTGCTAAATTCTATTGTTTTCGGAGCTTTTTACGATGGAAACGATACACAAGACGCGGTGATTCTTGGGGTTTTACCAGGGGGAAATTTATCTGATTCACAATATGATCCCAACACTAATTTTGGTTTTGGTACCGCGAATGTTGCCAGCGGTCAGGGAATACCATTTGCAAATCAGCCCTCTTCATCTAATACTAGCGGAATTACCGTACAGGTTGGAAATAATGAGCGCATAACATCGAGAGCGGCATCGGCCCAAGTTCTGCAAGGAGAATCCGGTGGAAGTATAGGATCGGCTACTGTTTTCGAATCCAGAGGTATAGGTATAGGTAGCGACTTTGCAAAAAACATAGAAGATTCATTAAGAGAAAATCCAAATATTGCTCCGATTTTAGTCAGAAACAACCAAGCAGGCGCAGCTCGCAATCGGCCGATAGATCCAAAGCTGGCAGCAATAATTAATACTGCAGCCGCAAGAACAGGTCTTACCGTAAGTATTTTCAGCGGTGGTCAAATGCCCGAGGCGGAATATAATTCAAAGGAAGATGCTCGAAAAGGATCGGTGACGGAGGGCGGAATAATCTATCAAACACTTGACGGTAAAAGAGTTCGAACAGGAACAACCCGCCATGATGTCGACGCCTTTGGTAACGGCCAAGCCGCAGACATATGGCTCTATAAAGATGGTAGGCGCATAAGTCTTTCAGGCGGTGCGAATAATTCAGACACTATTCTTGCAGGAAAATTTTTAGAAGAAGCTCGCGCGCTTGGGGCACAAGGGATAGGAGCAGGAAGTACAGGATATATGGGTGGGGTAGGTGCTCATATTGATCTTTCGTCCAAAACAACCTGGGGCATGAATCCCGCTTTCAATTCTTACATTGCTAAAGGAGACCGACGAAACGCAGCTGGTGAAACCCTTCCAGGCACGCTTCCAAGAGAAATTTTCTTTGGTACTCGGGAAGTTACAATTGGCCAAATTTCTCAGCAGATCATAGGTCAGGGTATATATAAAAACGAACTTGAACAACCGATTGACCCAAAGAGCGGGGGGATTATTCAAACCGCGGAAAATTTTCATCGCTGGGCTACAACCCTCGGTGTTTCTGGTATTACGGTAAATTCCGGAAGTAATCATAATGTTCAGGAAGGAACCATTTTTATAAATAAGTCAATGTTTGGGGCATCACCGGAAAACCAAAGAGGGTTGATCGTAACAAATCCTACAGACTTTATCAAGTGGAATTCAGTTAATTGGGGTGGGTGGATTTCTTTTAATTTAGGAGCCACTGGTATAACGCCGGTCGGAGGATTAACTGAAGAGGAAATTCCTCGCGATGAAGCAGCGGAACTTACATATTACGGACCATTTGAATCGACCACTGGGCCTTCCTTCGGCGACCTGCCCGGTGAAGAGATCGGTCTGCCCAATAGCGGCGACCCGAGTGGTTCGATTCCGCCGGATTATAAATTAGGTGGCGACGCCGGGGGCATTTGGCCGGATGGGTTATTACCGCAGGATTAATAAGATATAGATAGTTAGTATGAGTTCATCTATAACCCCGCCCGAACCAAATACCGGAGGTGTCAGCTCTTTTAATAAGGTTGAAAAAACTGTCTCTGGTCATCAATTTGAAACTGATGACACTGTTGGAAATGAAAGAATAAAGCGCTCGCACGCAAAAGGAACATTTGAAGAATGGGATGCTACTGGCGGAAGAACACTAGTTGTTAACGGCGAAAACTTTACTGCGATTGTAGGAAACGAAAGTATTGTAGTTAGCGGGAATTGTAATATAACTGTTACCGGTGACTGTAATCTTAATGTTGGAGCACACCTGTTTGCCGAGGCTCAAACAATGTATTTTCAAGCAAGGCAGAGTATTAACTTTAAAGCAGGTAGCAACATTATTATGGAAGCTTCCAATGACTTTTCTGTAAATAGCGGTGCAAATTATAATTTAACTGTTGGGGGTGAAGGGCATGAGCGATTTCAATCCAAACTTGACACCAACATTGTCGGCGATAATGATTTAACTATTGGCCAAAATTTTAATACACAAGTTGGAAGTATTTCAACTCAACACGCAGAAGCTGGAACGAATATTACCAGTGGAACCAATACGATGTTGGCTGGAGACAACAAATTAATTCTTGGTGGTGGAGAAAGTGAAGGAGTTGATATTCACAGTGGTGGACTTCTTGCTGTTAAAAGCGACGCTGACACCGTTTTTGATTCCGCGAATTTTAAGATTGAATCCGGCCCGGTTTCGATTAAACCTGAGATTAATACCGAAAGTACCATAACAGCTGACGGCGAAATTACTGGTAACGAAATTCCACTTAGTACTCACAATCACCCAATCTCCGGCGGCTCAAGCGGAACCGGCACTGGCCAACCGCCTCAGGCTTAATTTTAACTTATTTTAATAATGTCAGATTTTAATACATTAGTAAAAATCCAAAGAGCGATTGATACTCTCACGAGTGGAGAAAACAATCTAGGCAAACTAGGTTTAGGTCAGCTTGAAGACCAGCTTGGCGGCAGTGTAACAAATTCTCTTGATATTAGTAAGGTTGCAAATATCCAAAACGTTGTTCGTAATGTAACAGGCGCAAACTTAAATCTTGGAGGCATTGCAAACATAGCCGACTGTGTTAAAAATCTCGATGACCTTTTAATTGAAAAGGTTAAACAAGAGGTGATGAGCAAAATTTTAGAAACTGACACGGCGCAAGAAATTGTTGAAAAGCTTGGTAATATTTCTGCTATTGCTAAAGAAGGAGGAAATCTATTACGCAAGGCGGGCGAGCTAAAGGAAAAATCTCTTGCCGAACTTCTAGTGGATGCAAGAAATGCGGGTCTGCTTGATAAGGTTAAAATTATTAAAGACATTAATGATAAGTTTGGCAATGTTGTAGATAACTTAAATGATATTATTTCTAACCTGAACAGTTTTGATATCTGTGGTATGACAAACTATAAGAGTGGTGTTGCTCTTTCCCCTGCGACTAACGTTTCCACTGAAACTCCTCTTCCTTTGAAACCGTTTGAACCTTTGTTACGCTTTAATCAGCAAGAGCGCGAATTTAATTCTGAGTTTAACCTTCATACGTATAATGCAGGAAAAATTATCAGTGAAAAGGCTAACCTTAATCCAACGCCTGCAAATGAATCAATGCTTACAGCGCTGCAAAGTTTTTATTACAGATTGAAAGACTCTGCGATAAAAAATTCTTCTGCAAATCCTGCCGGCGAAATTGAAAGAATTATTTCTAGCAAGCGGGATGAATGGCCGGGTGAAACACTTGATGAATTTAGAAGAAGAGCCGGTTTAGTTACTAACCAAATTGCTAACGATGTAGGAGTTTTAAGAGCGCACAATAATATAAACGATTCTTCTCCACAGCAAAGCGAACCTGCTGCAGGAATTAATATATACGGAACTCCTGACTGGGATTTTGATACGTTTCTTAGTATTATTCCTGAAGAACGCCCACAAGATCTTACCAATTATTGGACAGAACGTGGATTTGAAATAGAAGAAGGAGAAAACCAATTAAAGAAATCCGGAAGAAAGCCGGGAGTTCTTAAATCAGATTCTGTTGGAATAGGAACGTATGGTAATAAATTGGTTTCTGGCTTTACCGCGGCAAGTACCAAGTATCGTGGCGGAGCAATTTTGGAATTACAAAATTCTGATGGAAGTCTGTTTGATCCAGCAGGAATTAACCCTAATGCGACGGTGGTGGTTGCAGATACTGGAGATTCTAATTTTACATTTGATAGACCTGCGATTTTTCTTAATAAAGAATCGTATAAGGCTTATAAAGATTCTAATTTGGGTGGTGTCCGCGCAATTGTTTTACAAAAAGGATATGTAGAAAACTCTGCGTATTCTTTAGCTCAAAATCAAAAAAGCTAAGTAGAAACTTTATAAATAGAAACAAGTAATGAATAGTATTCTTTCAGACTTTAATAAACCCAATTATCAACCAACCGTGGTGGCTGGTGATGTTTTTAAAGATGTAAGTTTTAGTTTTATTCATCCTGCGACAGGCGATGTGATTCTTGCAACTGATATTGAAGCTGTTAAGAATAGCATTAAGAATATTGTATTAACACCACAAGGTACACGACCATTCTTTCCAGAATTTGGAACTCGTGTAAATAATCTTTTATTTGAACTTGCTAGTCCAATAACAGCATCTCAGATAAAGGATGAGATTATAAGCGGAGTTACAAAATTTGAAAAAAGAATTTCGCGGTTTGAGGTTCAAGTCGCTGATGATCACGAAAGAAACGCTTACCGTATTACAACAACTTTTCAAATGTCGTATGGCACCGACGTAGAATTTATTTTTCTTTTAACAAGAACACGATAAACTTATGGCAATTAATGGAGAACAACTCGATGTTTCTGAATTAGACTTTGCACAAATCAAAGCAAATCTAATTGACTATTTTAAAAACAGCGAAACAGAATTTACAGATTGGGATTTTGAAGGTTCTAACCTTAATAATATTGTTGATCTGCTGGCATACAATACTCACTATAACGCAATGCTTGCTCACGTAGCGGTGAATGAAAGTTTCATTGACTCGGCTCAGTTGCGAAGCAGTGTAGTTTCTGCAGCGAAACTTCTTGGTTACATTCCTCGCAGTTTTTCTGCATCTCGCGTAGATATTGTTGGAACCATTGGCGCCGCGGCCGATTCCGCAAGTACTTATGTAGTTCCACGAGGAACGCGATTAACAGCAACTTATAATTCGGAAAACTATTCTTTTGTTGTTCTTGATGATGTTACTACACTTAGTAAAACCACAGTTGGTGAATCGCATTTTTATACCGTTACTGAAGACCAGCCATTAATTGGATACGAAGGAAGTCTTGTTACAACAACCTTTGAAGCTAATGCGGTTGATACCGGTCAACGTTACGAATTAGCTGATGAAGATGTTGACATAAGTACTCTTCGCGTTTTGGTTTATCCAACCGGAGCTAAAAGCGAAGGAACAGCTACACGATTTAATCAATTTAGTGATATTGATGTGACTGCAGATTCAAAGGTTTATTTTATTAATGAAAACAGCGCAGGTCGATACGAACTTACGTTTGGTAATGGCATTTACGGTGCTAAGCTTGATGCAGGCAATGTAATTGAAATGCAATATCTCATAACAAGTGGTGCAGGAGGTAATGGAGTAAATACTGCCTTTTCAATTAGCGGGGATACAAGCGGGAACTTCACCGCAGCAGGAACTTCACTTTCTATTAAAGGCGGTGCGAGATCAAGTGGGGGAAGTAATAAAGAAACCGTTGAGCGTTTAAAGAATAACGCGATTAATAGTTTTACTACTCAAAACCGTGCTGTTACTTCAGACGATTACAAAAATTTAATTACAAATAACTTTTCTTTTGTTCAAAGTGTAAGTGCTTGGGGCGGGGAAGATAATGATCCACCGACGTTTGGTTCCGCATTTATTTCATTAAAACCAAACTCAGAAAATACAACTGATACCGTTTCCGAAGCTGATAAAGTTTCCATTCTTGACTTTCTCGAATCAAAAAAGATTCTTGCCATTACACCACAAATTGTTGATCCGCAGTTTGTAAACATCGTACTTGACGTTCTTGTTAAATATGATCCTAGTATTTCATCGCTAAGTGCTTCTGAATTACAGCTTGCAATTAAAGATAATGTGGCTGTTCCATTTGCTGAATCAGACATTAACGGGTTTGATACCATATTTCGACATTCGCTGTTTCAGAAGAAAGTGGATAATTTTAATCGCGCTGTTATGAACTCGCTTGTTCGGGTTTTTGTAAGTCAAGAAATTACAGTTCCTGCCGATGGTTCAATTTCAGATTTTACGGTTGATTTTGGTACACCACTTCGTCCTGATGATGGTAAAACTTTAGTAGATGTTTTTGCAACTCCATCTTTTACTCTTGGAGGTGAATCTCTTTTTATTAAAGACGAACCGGGTATTGATAAATTTACTAGAACAGTTTTTACTTGCAGAAGAAACGAAGATGGAACAGAACAAAAAGTTTCACAAATAGGACAAATTAATCTTGCTACAGGTGTCATGCAATTATCTAATTTATTTGTAGACACTACAACTGAAATGTGTTTTATTGCAAATACCCAAAGTAATGATATTGTTGGAAAAAGAAATCTTTTATTAAGTATTGATTTTGATAAATCCACGTTCTCTGCATTTCCAGATGAGATTGCTCGTGGTGGAGGTTCTCGTTCGGTTAACTATTCAACGTTTAATAAAGATCGCGGACCTACGTTTATAGATTCAAATACTTCAAGTTCAAATAACACGGGTAGCAGCACTGGTAGCACCGGAAGTAGTAGTGGAAGTTCAAGTTCAATTGGCGGCACAACTTATTAATAAGAAATAGTATGGAGTTAAGTATAGCAACAGGCACCGCAACCGCGGTTGAAACACAGACGGTTGCATCTGTTCTTCCCGAGCACTTTGAGCTTGGTGCACCGGAATTGATTAAGCTGCTTAAGGCTTATTATCGCCATCTTAATAAAGAACTTTCTCCTTCTTTCGAGTTAAATAACTTGATTCGCCAGCATGACGTTGATACCGCAAGTGATAAGTACTTGGATGCAATTGAAAGAATGATTGGCGCGGCAATTCCGCAAAGTCGATCACTTGATCGAGTAAGGCTTTACAAAGTTATTGCAGATTATTACAATAGCCGAGGATCAGAAGAAAGTGTTTACGCTTTCTTTCGTATTTTTTATGATGAGTTTGTAACTTTAATTTATCCAAAAGAAGTTTTATTTACAGTGGGCGATCCCGACAAGGGAATCGTTTCAACCGAAAACCGGGTTCGTGATAGTTTTCGTTATCAAGAATTTTCTTATGTAATCAAATCCGAATCTGATCAAGCAAATTGGAAAAATGAATATCTTAAATTTGTTCACCCAGCTGGACTTAAATTTTTTATCTCGCTAACACTTGAAATTTTTGCAGATAATGACTGGGTTAAAGAAGCGTTGGAATTTTATCTTGATGTTGAAAAGGTTGTCAAACTTACTTCTGAATTACCAACCGGTTCTTCTGCCCCCGCCAATGATACGCTTTATCTTGTAACTGATGGGGATGATAGTGGCAGTACAACTATTTCGTATGGAAATATTTCGAAAGTATTTCAATACGACGCGACTGCTTCACCCCCGGTTTGGAACGAAGTAGAAAATGTCACTGCTTTGGCAGACCGAATTGACTGGAGTACGTTTTTCGGTCAACACGCGCCAAATCATCAATACTTAAACATTGCATTTACGTTCTTAATTAAAGTGTTAATGGGAGATGGTGGGTTTCATTACTTAACTCACGTCAGATCTATTTTTGATAAAAGAGGAAATATTATTTCAGATAGAAATTTGATTAAAGCTTTTTTCTTTAACTTTATTCTTTCACGATCTACAATAAACGAAAATACAATTCAAACCGCGTATCGTCAAACATGGAATAAAGACGGCAAGTTTGTTGATAACGCAGGTTGGGGTGAATACGGAAATCTTTTAATCTCTCAAGGAGATGCAGAGTATACCAAAGATTCCGACGGAGCATTTAGATTTCCTATTGCATTTGAACAAATTGACCAGTCTTCAGAACCGTTTTTGGATTTTATTCTTGACGATTTAATTACCGAAGACTTTAGAGAACCTTCCGACTCACCTATTGTATATGCACCATCATACTTAAATAGTTCTACTTACACAGAAGGTTGGCTTAGTTTTGTTTTCTTTGCTGGGGGAAATTCAGATTATTCCCCGGCACAACTTGATCAAACATTAATTCAATACTCGACTTCAGACAGCCCAAGTAGTAATAGTTTTATTGATCTTTATGGTGACCGTATCGAGTTTGGTGATGATTTGATTCAAGTTGGTGATGTATATGTAAACGGTGACCGTGTTCTTGATCGTAATGAATCGGCATATTCCAATACCGATGCAACACTTGATTACCTATTACCACTTGCTGAAGGAGGATGGAAACACGTTTTAATCAAAGTTAAATGGAAGCTTCCAACCGGTACAATTACTGGAGAAGGCGGGGTTGATCCGCAATTTAGAGCATTTTATAAGCCCGAAGCGTTTTCTAGAGATGATTTAAACATTATTAAATTTAGATCTAACCTTCCAGATTTACTTAGTAGAATACAAGGGACACCAAAATTTTCTGATGTTCCGGCGGCGTTTGATGTTAGTTTCAATACACATTTTAATAACTTCAGTAGCGGCACTTTAATTGATTTTTATACAAGGTCTTTTACTGATTCGTTTTCGCTTACTTCATTTGATCTTCTTCTTGATCCCGATGCGTCTCCGACTGTTACTGAAAACTTTTTACTTGCAGCATCTTCCAATATATTAGACGACAGTAGTCCTGCTAATGTTATTGATACCGTTCATAGATTTAATTCTCAATCTTCTGGACTTTGTTTTAAGTTTTTTGAATCGGAAGGTTACTGGGCGTTATACGATTCTGACGCTAGTCCAGAAGATGAACTTTTACAAAGCAGTAATGACAATTGGACAATCTTTCCGTATATTCCTGAAGTTAATGAACTTAATACGGCATGGCAAGTATATGATGATTCTACTGTTGCTCAACTTCATATTAACTCTGGTTTTCGATTTACTAACTTAACCTTTGACCTTGGCTGGACCGATGATTCTTCACCTTATGATTCACCTTTAAATTTAAGAAGCTTTTTGGGTGGATTAGATTTTGAAGCGGGATACACTTATGATACAAAAACCCCATTTTTTAATTCTTTTACATATACACAAACTTAATAAATAATTTTTTAACGTATAAATAACATTATGGCAGCCATTATTACAGAACAATTCCGAAGAAATTCCACGGATCTTTTGGATTCTGATATTACGAATAATTCATATTATATCGCTATCGGCCAACAAGATACATGGGACGATGTAGCAGGTACTTCTGCAACTTCTCCATTTCCGGTTGGAACATTTAAAGATAATCAACGTGTTTTAGATCACATTACTGGACTATTTAGAATTAATTCCACAAATACTTCTCGTGTGATTCCAAGAAACGACGTTCAAGCATCAACAAAATATAAACAATACGATCCTCTTGATCCAACTTGTTTTTATGCTGATAATGTTAACAACGTTAATCCTTGTTACGTTATGGCAGGTGACCAAATCTTTTTGGTTTTACAAGCCCCCGCTGATGGATCTGCGGTTGACGCGGATGTGATAAGCAGACTCGGAAATTCATTTTTTGATTACGGAGTACTTTCAACTTCTTCGGGTTACGTATTTACCTATCTTGGAAGATACGAAATTAACAGTGATATTAATAGTTCGCAATTTGTTGATATTGGTGATGGTTCAAGTACTACTTCTGCAAGAGATAACAGTTCTTCAGCATTTGCATTTGTTGAATTTACTGACGGTGTTTTAAAACTGGAAGCCGTAACAGCTGGAATATCTGGAAATAATATTACGGTTGAATTTAATCTTGATGATACAAGCCCCTTTATAAGTGGGATTAGCGTTACCGAAGTTGGAAACGCTGTTACAATTACAGTTCCGACAAATTCCGATAGTCCTGCCGGCACAGTTGATCTTACAATAGATCAATTGGCTCAAGCAATTAGGGATTCACTTAGTTCTTCCCCGGCTTCTACGTTGGTTACTGCTTCTACAATTTCTGGAGGAAGTACACTTGCTGATATTGAAAATCTAGTTGATTCCCCTTCACTATTTACATTAAGTGGAAGTAACGATCTTCCTACTTATATTAAGCAAAAGACCGGTGGACTTCTTTACGGTTTTAACCTGATTAACGGAGGTAACGTTTACGAGCCGTCTGGTACATTTGGCGCGGGCGATACAACCACTACTTTACAAGCTGATGTAACTGTTCATGGCGTTGATGAAACTGGAAACTCTCGCAGTCTGACTCTTACAAACGCTGATTATATTGTAAACATCTCAGAGAAATCCATTTCTGAAATTCGTTTAACGGATACTCATTACACAACTTTAGTTGATCCCACGGACGGATCGATTGGATTGCGCAGATGGAAAAACTGTAGAGTTGATATTAGCGATATTGAAAATCTTCGCCCAGCTAACGGTGGAACAGGCCTTTTGGATTTTACTGATGGTTCTGCAACATACGTCGCAGCAAGCTTACGAAGAGACGCAATTGCAATTCCAAAGATTGGGTCGGTTGATGGATTTGGGTCTAAGAAGTTTGAAACCCTTCCGGCATTTTATCTTGGTCTTTTTGCAGATACCGGTAATGCTACTTTTATTCCTAATGCTACTGAATATCACCAGGTTTCAGTTATTAGAAATCCTTTAACAACTTCTGATACCAATCTTACCGATCCTTATATTCAACCTTTGAAGTATTTTACATTCCCAGGAACTCAAGTAATTCCTGCAGACGGCTCAAATCCAATTGGAGCTGGGTGGCAAATCGTTCAAAATGGTAAAAAGGTTGGTGTTATTTCTCACGTACAAACGGTTGAAAATGGACTTGCTTTAGATCCATTTAGATATTATTATTACACTGATCATTTTTATGGATACGAGTCAATTCTTGTATCGTCTGAAACCGATATAGCTACTGCTTTAACGTTTAATCCACCTAAAGATGACGAGCTAGGAGCTTCATCGGTTGTTACCAGTCTTATTCCATCTACCAGAGTCCAGTCAACTTATAAACAAGGATCTGGGGATGTTGTTTTTATTGACAACCGTGCAACAATTACTCGTGCAGAAGGTCAAAACGAAGAGCTTAAACTTATCATTCAACTATAATGGCAATCACCGCTTACACATCAAAATATTTCGACGACATTAATACACCGGATACTTCCGGTTTAACGCCGGACGATAAAAATTATTTAAGGGTTTTATTTCAGCCAGGAAGAACTGTTCAGGCCAGAGAATTAAATCAGGCCCAGTCAATTCTTCAAGCCCAGCTTGATCGTTTAGGTCAAAGTTTATTTAAGCCGAATACCGGTATTGTTGGCGGTGATTGTACTTTTGATAATACATTAAGATTTATTGACGTTCAATTCAATGGTTCAGAAGATGCTACTGCTTTTGAAAACTTGACTGTGGATTTAACAGGTATTTCAATAACTTCTACGGAATCTGCTGTTTCAGCAAGTCTAGTCAAGATTGAAGAATTAAATTCTCTTTCATACCGTCTTTTTATTCAATATCGTCGAGCTGGTAATTCCAGTACGGGTGTTGGAAGTGCAAATGAAATTGTTGGTGGTAATGTTTCTATTCAAGGCCTTACACAGCAAAATATTGTTGAGGGATTGGTTATCAATAATGGAAAAGCAATTAGCGCGAATCTTACAACGGGTGTTTTCTTTGTTAAAGGATGCTTGGCATCAACTGCAGAACAATATACGTGTAGAGCTTTAAGTGAAGACGAGCTTTTTGACGGTTTCGCGGTATTGCAAATTGATGAAAAGCAAATTACTTCGGGCGAAGATTCAACTTTATTTGATAACGCAAATGGATTTCCGAACTTTGCGGCTCCAGGCGCAGACCGCTATCAAATAAATCTTAAACTTGATCTTGTTGAAAATTTTAGTGAAAAAGAAAATCTTGTAGCTCTTTTAGAGATTAAAGATAACGAAGTTATTGTTATTGAAAATCCCATTGACAACAGCGATACAACTTTAGAAAAAGTTCTTGCAGAAAGAACCTTTGAAGAAAGTGGAAGTTATGTTGTTGATAAATTTAATGTTGAAATTCAAGAAGTTTTAAGCGAAGATTCTTACACCGGCCGTTATAAAAATAGCACAGCAGCCAATGATCTTTCCCAGACAGAAGCAAATAAAAAATACGCAGCAACGCTTTCTCCTTCTGTTGCATACGTACGTGGAAAAAGAATTGAGCTTGCCGGCCCACTTACTCTTTTAGGAGATAAAGCACGGGTATCTGCTGCTGATTTACAAAACGGTGTTTTGGAAGATGGTTCAACGGTTGCAAGTATGGGTAACTATGTTGAAGGTAATTTTAGAAATCTTGGCTCACCGCATACCGGTGGTGGTCTTCCTTTTCTTGACAGTAATACTTTAACATATAATCTAGTTGATTCCACATCCGCGACGATTGGTACTTGTAAGATTCTTTCTGTTGAATTTATAAGCGGTAATAGATTTCGTTTGTTTCTTCGTGAAATTTCTCTCAATGCAGGAAAGATTTTTGACAATGTAGCTACAATTAAAGGTGCTGCGATTACCAATTTAGGTGATGTTAATTTTGAAGTTCAAGAAAGAAATGGAATAAAGCTGCACGATACAAATATCAATTCTACTCTTTTTGAATTACCAAACACCGCGGTTAAAACATTTAACTCAATTCAAGTATCTGAAAAGGTTAACTTCCCGCAAGATCCTGATACAGAAACCATCACCGTCGCTTCCGATAAGACTGTAACTTTTAGCGTTACTGGCTCAACATTTGATAAAAGTCCTTCTTCAGTTATTGTTTACAACGCAACCAAAGACGAAGTACTGGAATCAACCGATTTTACTATTGTTTCTAATACTTCTGCGGGAACTTTAACTTTAGATTTTTCAGGAGATTCACCTTCTGCTGCGGATTCAGGTGATACTATTAGTATTATTGCTACTGTTGCCAAAAATCTTGACTCTCTTGGCATTAAAACAGAAACTACCGAAACAATAACTTTGGCTGGGACTCCAGCTCTTGGCGATATTGTTGAATTGCCTGGTGTCTTTCATTTGATTAGTGTTCCCGACGAAAACTTTGAACTTGTTACCGACGGCCAAACATCGACGCAATACGAAACTGCTAAGGTGCGGTGCCTTAAAGCTGGTGAAACAAATGTAAATGTTGTGCATTGGAAATTTAGTGGAGGTAATTTTTATACGGTAAATAGTTATAGAAATTCTGGTGGTGGTCAATCTGATCTTGATGATATTCCTCTTTACAATGGAAATCGTTTGGGAGACTTCTTTGACATTCGTCCTTATCCATCTACAACAGATGTTCTTTCACTGGATCCTTATAGTCCAATTATCGGCGATATTGATTACTTTTTACCGCGGGTTGATTCAATAGTAATTTTGTCTAATGGCGAATTCTCTATTGAAAAGGGAATACCAAGTCTTTTACCTGTTGCGGCAAATGCTTCATCAAACGGTTTAGTACTTCATAATTTAAATATTCCTGCTTATACATTTAAAGCTACCAATATTGATGTTGAATCATTCCGTCATCAGCGTTATACAATGAGCGATATTGGAAGAATTGATACGCGAGTGTCAAACCTTGAATATTATACAGCTCTTTCACTTCTTGAAAAAAGCGCGGATGATAAAAGTATCTTTGATGATGATGGAACAGCAAGGTTTAAAAATGGTCTTGTTGCAGAAGGATTTAGAAACTTTACAATTGGTGATGTGCTAAATAGCGAATTTATTTGTCACTATGAAAGAGAACGAGGGCATCTTTATCCTGCATTTTCTGCTTATAGCATTCCCTTTGAATTAACTCAAACAAATGGGATTGATATCAATGCTGATTCTCAATTTACTAATAGCGGCCTTAGCAATGAAGCATTAACACTTCCGTATAACGAGGTTGTGTATACCAATCAACCTTTTGCTACACAATTTGTAAGTGTTCAACCCTATGAATATGTTGCAACACTTGGTTCTATGATTCTTGCTCCGGAGGTTGATACATGGAATGATACAATTACCGCTCCAGAAATTGATTTCGATATTTTTGGTGGAACAGGTTTATTTGATTCAATCCGCGACCTTAACGAGCGTGTTGGTCTTACTCAGCAAAGAACAAATACTCAGTTTGGTGGAGGATGGAGAACCATTGGGGCCCGGAGGAGGAATACGATGCGGGTGGAAGAAAGAACAGTCACGGAGACAGAGATTGTTCAGGAGCGAATTGAACAATCCCTTGGTGAATTTGTAACAGATGTTAAGATTCGTCCATACGCACGCTCAAAGGCAGTTTACTTCCGAGCAGAAGGTCTTAAACCAAATTCCAAGTTCTTTTTCTTCATCGATGGTATTGATGTTACAGAATATGCACACCTTTTAACACGTGATGATATTGTAAACAGTCATGATCACACAGAAACAGCAATTCTTACAAATGACATCGAAACACAAGTGACTAAGTTTCTTACAAACAATCTTTCGGTTCCTACTTGGTTTGGAACGCGTTGGTATAACTTAAAGGCTTCTGATCGTGCATTTGTAACCGACCCTGCAAATCGTATTGCTGGGGCAGGGAAACAGTTTTGGAGTTATGTTACTAAAATTATTGAAACAGTTGAGGCGGGGCCCGCAAGCGCTGCTGAAAAAGAAAGACTAATTAATGATTTACTTCCAGGCTTTGATCAATCCAGCTTGACACAATATGATGGGGCTGATGAAGCAACACTTCTTGAGACGTTTGTTACTTCTGATGTTATTTCTGATACAGATGGCATTGTAGAAGGTGTGCTTATTATTCCTAATAACGATAGCCTTAAATTCTCTTCTGGAGAAAAGACTATTACTATTACAAATTCACCACGTAATTTGGAAGATGAATCTACAAGCAACGCTTTGGCAAGATACATCTCTAATGGTCTTCAAACAAACAAGCAGACTATAAGCATTAGCGCCACACTTCCTCGAATTACTACAACTACAAGAACTGAAAGACGTACACGACGGTGGGATCCAATTGCTCAGACTTTTAGGGTTACGGATGAAACAGGTATTTTTGCCACGTCAATTGATCTTTTCTTTGCAGGGAAACCAAGCGAGAGCACAAAGGTTCCTATTAAATCTTACATCGTAACAACGGTTAATGGTTATCCAACTGGAGATATTGTTTCAGGTAGTGAGTCAACCGTTAACTGGGAAGATGTCGGAACAAGTGCGGATGGATCTCTTGCAACCACATTTAAATACCCTTATCCAGTTTATCTGTCTGCTGACACCGAATACGCAATTGTTTGTTTCTCAGCAAGCTCAGAGTACACTGCTTTTATCGCAGAACTTGGAGGTGATAAAACGGATCTTATCACAGGTCAAATTATTACTTCACAGCCTGCACTTGGATCGTTTTTTGCAAGTTCTAATAAAACAACTTGGACCGCAATACAAAACAGGGATTTAAAATTTAGCTTAAAACGCGGATCGTTTGCAACCGGCGAAACTGCTTCGCTTGTCGCTTGTCCACAAGTTGGAACACATCTTGGCGAAATTGATGCATCTATAATTTCTAATAATACAGGTTGGGATGCACTTACTTGTACTGTTACTGTTGAAGCGCCATTCACAACCGTAATTGATTCAGATGGTAACTCAACTAAAGTTGCGTTCCCTGGTGGAGTTACTGCAACAGCTGTTCCGGTATTTAACCCCGCAGATGATTCAATTTCCCGCATTGATATCACAAAGAAAGGGTTTGGCTATCTTGAAGCGCCGACAATAACTATTAGCGACAGCAGTAGTAAAACAGACGAAACAATAAAAGGAACTCTTAACAAATATAAAGTCGGAGCTTTTGCTTTAAATCAAAAAGCAATTAATCTTGGCGGTAAAACATCTATTCGAAACGAAATTTACTTTTCTGGTGTTAAATACGATGTTACAGCAGGACTTCCAATTGAATATATTAGTAATGAAAATTACGAAATTCAAGCAGATAATTTTAAAGATACGCGCATTGAAACATTCTTTAGCTCTAATGATGAAAGGTTAACTCCAGTTATTAACAGGGATCTTTCCCTTGAAACACGAAACTATTTTATATCCGAAACAGGAGATACTTCTCAATATGTTACTCGTGAAATTACCCTTGATAATTTAAGCGATCAAATCGATATTTACCTTGATGTAAATCGACCTTCTTCTACATCTGATGTAGAAGTATATGTTCAGCTTAAAGATACAAACGGTCAAATTATCTCAAGTACCGAGACAGATACAGATTGGCATACGGTTTCTCCGCTAGATCCTACGTCAATTCCAATTAATGTTGATAGAACAATTTTTAATGAAGTAAGATTTAACCTTAATACCGGCACAACTGAATTTAGTTCGTTTATAATTAAAATTGAATTGCGTGGAAAAAATTACGGAGATGCTCCATTCGCAAAAGATTTGAGAGCGGTTGCAACCGTTTAATATGAATGAATCAAAAAGACAAATTGCCGATAACCCCCATTTGGTAAAAAATTTAAATACCGGAATTATTACCAATACAGATAAAGAAGGTTATAAATCAGCACTTGCTAGAAAGAAACGTAATAGAGAAATTAAAGAACTTAAACAAGAAGTTTGCGATTTAAAAGAAAGAATTATTAAATTAGAAGCTGTGATGTACAGTGATAAATAGATCTACAAGAAAAATTTAATCTATGGCCTACGACTTTACTTTAACACGAATTGACAATACCGACACGTTTAAAGAGTGGGCGGATAAATGTAATGCTATAATCGACGGCCTTAATGCCACCGACTTCGTTACAAATACAGAGGGTATAATGACCCTTGCCTCTAATCAAACAGTTACTGGTATAAAAACTTTTAGCCAGTCTACAAATTTTAGTGGCAGTGTTTTAATTACGGGTGATTATTCGTTCGGTGGTACCACAGGAACAATCAGCACGTCAACTTTAAATATCAGCTCTGGTAGTTCTACAACCGGCGATGGTATTCAATTAATTGGTGCCAAAGGTATTGGTTTTAAATCTTCTGCTTCATCTAATGCTGCTTCTCTTAAATTTGAAAATGCGGGCACCCCAGAAAAACTTCAGTTTAATTACGCGGGAAGCGAGACAGGAATTTTTGAAATTGCTACTGGAAATAAACTAGCACTTGCAGGTACATCTCCAGTCCTTACCGTTAATAACTATGATTGGAATTTGCCTGGAACTTCTCCTGGAACCACCGCTTCTCTTTTAAGATGGAGTGGAGGAGGTTCACCAGATGTCGAATGGTTTGCTCAAAGCACGCTTGAAGGTAATATTGCTACTTCGGTTCGATCACTTTTACAAGCAGAAAACTTTACTTTACCTGTTAATCTTATTCCAGTTGGAACGATGATTGCGGTGGACGCAAGGATTCTTGATTCCTGGGCAACAGAAGGTAGTCCAGCCGAATTTACCAAATGGGATGGTGCTCCAGGATGGTTGCCATGCGACGGGCAAACTATTTCATATGATGAAAATGCAAGCCCTGCTGATATTACTTATAAAGAAATTGTTGAACTTCTTGAAGGTCTTAACAGTCCTTCTGTAAGTGGCAGCACTACTCTTCCGGATACAATTGGTTCTCCTAGTGATGAAGATCCTATTGGCGGTAATGCAATTGTTTACCTTATTAAATATAAAAGTGATGATGCCACAGCATTTGCTGTTAGTTCTGTTACTGGTGCAAGTGGTGCTGACGGTGTACAACTTTACAACAGTGCCGGTGCTGCAGTTTCTTCTTTCGACATTACAGGAGGTAAAATTGGCTTAAACATCGACACCGCAGATTTTACTTTTGGTTCAGGAGGTGAACTTAGTCTTACCGCAGATATTGATACAACTGCAACCGCAAACACGATTGCTAAAAGAGATTCCACCGGAGCTCTTGCAGTTGGTGAACCAACCGCTGACGACCATGCCGCTACAAAGGCTTTTGTTGATAAAGTAGTTGGTGAAAGAGGCAGTACAATTTCTTTTCCCGAACTTATGGACGGTCATCAATCTTTTGCGGATAAAGAACTTTCATTGAGCTTAGTTGGCAGAGGAGGCCGAGGATTAGCAACAGGAATTAATCGTTTTGAGCGACACGGGGAGCGAATAAGTGAAGGTACCATGGTTGCAAATCGTGGATTTAATACTTTTTCTCCAGTCACTGATCAAGATGCAATTTTTAAACGTACAATTTGTACTGCTAACAATTTCTTTTTTATAGATAATGATGATATTATTTACGGGACCGGTAGAAACGCCGAAGGCCAAATTGGTCAAAAAGATCGGGGAACCACCGGAGATTTTGAAACCTTTTATACTCAATATCATCAAAGTGGACAACAGCCCTATAATGATGACTTTGTTGAACTTCCGGTTCCTGCGCTTCTTCCACAAAAGAGCGAGTGGTCTGCAAACGCAGTTACTGTAGATACTGTTGCATATTCAAATTCTGCTGATAATCCAACAATCGTGGTTAAAACCAAAGATGGTATTGGTAATGAATACGAAAGCGGAAGCCGCACTCAAGGTTTAGAAAAATACGAAACAGACTCAAGTGTTCCTTATACTCGAGGATGGTTAATTGGTTCCAGTGATAATACTTATGGATCAATAGGGTTGGGAACCAATTTTAGCGGGGAAATAGTAACTACCACTTCCAATGGACATAATCGAGGAACTGCTATAACACTAGGAGCCGCCACTTCGGTTCTAAGTGAAGGGATTTTAATCCCAGGAGGTCGAAGAAAAATACTTGTAGGAGGCCAAGAAGTGCGTCAAGTTTTTACCGCGGCGCAAATGAATCAGGGCCCGAATAACTTTAACATTCAGAATAACACTAATACTGTTCAATATTACGCTTTTCTTGATGAGGACGATTCCGGCGGGCCAGAGCCAGGTAATGCTTATAAGTTTTACATATTTGCTGTTGCTCCGATTAGTATTACTAATGTACGGACTGGTGGCTCAATTCGACCTCAAATTGGATTTAGGAGAGATAATGACGGGGTCTTTGACTATTTTGCGATGACCTTGACGTCAAGGGCTTCTTCTTTTACTCCGATAGTAAGGGTCCCTACCGCGAAGAGCAGCGTCGAACGCGACCTTCCTGCAATTGCAAAGCTTGTCTATTTTGCGCAGGAAGAGACTGATGATGATGGTGAAGAAGGTGAAAAGTTTCCCTTTGACTATAATGACAAGATTATTCTACAGGGCCTTCAAGAGTCTACTTTTGAAATGGGAAGTTCTGAAAATATTGTTCCTGCCACTAACGCAAGAACATCATATACGACATCAGGTCCCCGTGTGTTTGGCATTCAAGGTGCCGGTGCAAGTCTTTGGGCTACATTCGGAGCAACTGATACAGAACGCGAAAGCGGAATAAGCGCAGCGCTTGCGGCTGATACTACTTTTAAAGATAAGATCAACAAGCGGTTTCATTACTACAAGCGCAATGCTACTCTTGCGGGCGGCTTAGGTGTAGATGATTCAGCAGCTCTTGCACAATGGAAAACCAACCTTGGTTTTAGCGGATCTGAAACGTTTAATCAATTTTCTTATTACGTTAAAAAGTCCGCTGTGAGTGAGCGAGGTTCTTGGCTTATTGTTGGTAAACCTGGAAATGAAAGCGATAATGAATTATGGTTTGCCGGTTCTAGTGCAACAGGACAATCGGGTAATGGAGATACGTCAGGAGCTATTACACGACATGTTCCGGTTGTATTTGGAAGTACATCAGTTGCCGGAGGATCTATTACTCAGCAATCGTCAGGCGTATTTAAAAAATCAACCGATCACGGATATGAAGATTTTGAAAGATTGGAAGTTCGTAATAAATTTTATTACATTGTTCGCGGAGATACCCAAAACAGAAATTTAAGCAACCGATTCAGACTATTCGAAAGTGCAAGTGACGCTTTTGACGCTATTATAGAGAAAGACCCGAATTCATCTGGTATTGCTGCAGCTAATTCTAATAAGTATGCAGACGACGCTATTACCGAAGCGGTTATAAGGCATTATCCAAAGCTTAAAGGAGTATTTGATATATCTATTGGAACATCAAGTATCGAATCAGCGCATGACTATGTATTAGTTCGCAGAACAACTGATACAACTTCTGATACCAACCAATTGGATGCTCTGGCCGAAAGTTCTTTAGCTAGTGATAAGATTAATGTATTGGGATTTGGATCAAATCGACAAAGACAATTAACTGCATCAGGTGATCAGAAAGTATTTCCAATATCAATACAATTAAATACGACCGATAAACCGGTTGATATTATTGCAATTAGTAATAGCAACGTTTCATTTGTTGTTACCGAAAATACTTCTACAGCAGCCCGCACATTAAAAGTAGCGGGTGATAGCTCAACCGGATTAACCGACACTGGAGTTATTACTGGTAATACCGGAGGATTTATTTCATCAGAAACTCTTAGCTCCAGCTGGTCTGTAAGTAAAGTATTTGCGCAAGCTGGAGTTAATTCTACCAACTTATCCACGGTTTTTATTGTAGCAGAATCAAAAACAACCGCAGGAAATTATGCTTTGTTTGCGGCTGGGAAAAACCTTAAAGAACGATTTGGAACTCCTCACGGAGTGGATAACACTGGAGTTGCCGTAGCTATAGACAATTATATAAGAGTACCATTTCCTGAAGATCCTTCAAATATCGTATCAATTCAAGGTATTCAAGGTACATCTGGACCGGCTACCTTTGCTCTTTGTAAAACACCAGAGTCTGGTGAAACTGCAGAAGAATTTTCTGCAAAGCCAGGAAGGGTTTATGGTGCTGGATTATCCAAACATTATTTCGGAAATGAAAGCAGTGCCATTACTCATACTTGGCACCAGATTGACGGACAAATTGTGTCTACATAAAAGATATATATTAACAACATGGCTACTATACCAACACGAATTATTTTAAAGCATTCATTTAGTCCTGGCGAGATACCTGATACAGATTCTCTCCGGCCAGGAGAAATTGCAATCAATGCTCCTGACAGAAAACTTTTTTATCTTGACGAAAACTCAGGATTGGTTACGTTAAATCTAAACATTGATACAGCTGTTGCTACAGAAGTTACACAATTCTTTAATGACACTGGTGTTATTGATGACATTAGTGTTGACACAGATGGAACATTAACCATTACTCGTTCTGATTCTACCACAGAAGTTATTGGTAATATTAAAGGTGATCAGGGAGAAGGTCTTGAAATTTCTGGTGTGGTTGATTATGCCGATGATCTTCCTACCTCTGTTTCTGATCCGGCGCTTGATCCGGTTCTTCAAAGGGAAGGTACTTGCTTTATCGTTAAACTTGGACCAGGAAGCGCAACTGATTCACCTTCAGAATTTGCAAGTGGGACCGCGCATCTTTATGTTTATAATGGACCTGACTCATCTCCCGAAGGTTGGTCTGACCTTGGCGCATTGGCAGGGGTTGCAGGTCCTACCGGCCCTACCGGTCCTACCGGCCCCGCTGGATCAAACGGAGCTGCAGGATCCGCCGGAGCCGCGGGGACCACTGGTCCCACCGGTCCTTCTGGAATTAGAGGACCTGTTGGTGCTACAGGTATAGCAGGACCATCAGGAGCCACAGGCCCAGCGGGCGGCCTTAGTGTTCGCCCTTATGTTTACACTCATGACATTACTATTGAGGATTTTACTAACAGCGGTGGTGATGCAGCCACATTAGAGATTGATGATCACGCGTTTGTAATGACTTCCAACATGGCCATGACATTTCGCAGAGCTGAGATCGACATTCCTGAGTGGGATACGCTTCAAGGTACACCCGAATTTAAAGTTCTTGCAGGATATAATGCTGGAAGCCCAACAGAACTTGGTACTGTAACAGGATTTAGTTCCCCGGTTCCCCAAGCTTTTGATGACCCCAGTGGAAGTGCTGATCCCAATCCTCAGTACTATACCGGTTCTTCTTCCAATGTAAGCGTTTCTGTTAGTTCTGGAGATGGTATTGTTTTAAAATGTACCGATAATGGGCACACTAATGGTGAAGAAAGCGGATACGGAGGCCGTAGTTCCGTAACTGACTTTATTCGCGTTCGACTTTACTTCGATGCTCCAGATTTCTAAGAGGAATATATAATACATGCCCAGGAGATCACGAAAGAATAAACGTTTGCAAAACTCCTGTAGCGCTATTCTAAAGTCAGCGGAAGATACCGTTGAGAAAAAGCCTGTATTTTGTCTTATCATCCCTTGGATGTCGCTCGGAGGAGCGGATAGATGCGGCTTGGATTTAATGGCGCATTACAAAAGTAGGGGATTCAGAATTGTTGTTATATCAACGCGGACCATGCCGCATAAAGATAGCCGGAGAGAGTCTGCATTTATAGACTTAGCGGATGATGTTTTTTGTAATAATGATACTGTAGAGATAGTCAAGAATTTACAGCCTATTTATACGGTTGTAAACAATTCACACGAAGCTTACGATCAAGCTTGGTCAATCAAAGAAGCTGCGCCGAATACAAAGTTGATTTCTTTGTTTCATATGATTCTCAAGGAACCTTGGGACTTTGAAAAAAGCCTTCAAAAAGGAACCCCTTTTGATTTGGTACTAACTGTTTCGGATAAGCTTAAGGGAGAGCTTGGTGAAAAAGGCGTAGATAAAAAAATAATTAAAACCCTGTATTGGTTTGGTTTTTCTGAAATAGAAAAGACTTGGCCTTTAAGGAAAACAGATAAAGATCCCAGGTACGTATTATGTCCTTTTCGCTTTCACTTTCAAAAACGCCCCGAGTTTGTTTGTGATATTGCCGCAGAATTAGCAAAACTTTTACCAGCTGCTTATATGCCTGTTTTTAAGTTTGTTGGCGACGGAGAACTTTATACAGCCATTAAAAAACGCGCGGCAGAACTAAAAGCTAGTCATTGGATAGAATTTGAAAAAGGTATTGATTATAATCAAATGCAAGAGTATTATAAACAAGCTAGTGCGCTTGTTTGTCCTTCGGTTGACGAGGGCATACCTCTTACATATTTTGAAGCAATGCAATGGTCAGTTCCAATGGCCGTTAGCAATGTTGGGGCGGTGAATGAGCTTGTTCCTTCAAACTATTTAATTGACTTCGAAATAAAAGATGAAGCCAAAGAATACGCCAAGCTTCTGTTTCTACACTTTACGGGACAAAGTAGAGCAGAAATCCACGCTGCTAGAAAAATAGTAAATGAAAAGTTTTCTAAGAGTGTCTGGGAGAAAAAGGTAGAAAGGTTAATTGGATGAAGTTTACAGCACATATTGGTTTAGGTAAAACAGGAACATCAGCAATTCAAAAAAGTCTTCACCAGTACAAGGGCGCTTTAAATACGCCAGATAACTGGGCTTGGCCAGATCTTGTAAACGGCGATAAAATTGATCACAAGTGGCTTAGTATTCACCACACAGTTGATAAGACCAAAGCGCTGTATGATACTATTATTGCTCACTCAAAAAAGACTGGATGTGATCACGTTATTTGGTCTAATGAAGCCATATCAAGTAATGATCATATGTTGGAATTGTTTAAAGAACTTGTTGAATGGGATGATGATCTTGAAGTTAATATTATAATTTACATAAGAGAACCAGGCAAATGGTTAAAATCTGCATGGGACCAATGGGGCCTTGTTCATAAAGTTCTTCCTGGTAAACCTCTCCGCGGACCAAGGGTTGGTAAATGGAATGGACATATTTTACCTGCCTTTGATCGTTGGTTTCAATGTTGGGGGCGGGGTGTTTATAGAAGTTATTTAAATTGGAAAGATATTGCTAAAATTAGAATTTATCAAGAAGGTGAAGACGTTATTGACGATTTTAGCGAAGCTGTTGGTATTGACCTTCCTCGCGTTAGGGCTTATGAAACTTTAACGTCTGCTGAAGTTTTATCTAGAGCGATCTATAATAACACTTATACAGAACCTGTTTCGCCGAAGAAGTTTGACCTTTATAGAAACTATTTTAGGAATGGTGGTATTAATGAATATGCTAAAAAGTTTTTTAAGCTACCCAATATAAAACAAAAAATGAAGGTATTATTGAGCAATCCAGACGGTCGATTGTTTAAAGATCCTGCTACTCCGCAAGAAAGAACACTAACAAGTGATGATTACAATCGTTTGTTAGATCAGGCAATCATCTTCTCTATTGAAGCTATGGGGCGTATTGACCAGCTTGAAGATAAAGTTAAAGAACTTTCAAAGAAACCCAATGACAAAGACGGAAACGAAAGTCCCTAATATTTCTTGGAAAGAAAATAAGGTTTTTATAATCTATTCGGGCACTCAGCTTTCATTCGAATATTCATCTCTTCCAGACAGCGATTTAATTATTCCGGGATTGGATCTTGATGAATTTAACCAAATGTTAGACGACCTTCGTTATAACCCTAAAAAGTTTGTAAGAAACTTTAAAGGTAGAAACGACGATTCGGCCGGGTACCAAAGATGTAGAGCTCTTCTTTTAGCTCGAATCTATCCCGATAAATTTGAAGTTGTAAGTCAGTCTTTTTGCACTCTTGCTTATCGTTACATTTACGATGACATGGGATCTATCGATGAGTTGGAAAGTCTTTATAAAGACCTGCAAAGTTTCAAAGAATTTAATGATCCTTATTGGGGTAAATTTACTTATCGTTGGATCACTTCTATTTGGACTGCACTAGCTCATTGTTATATAAAAGAAGGAGACGCTGAAGCTGCTTTTAAAATTTTTAATAAGATACATTCTTTTGCCGATATTAAATTGTGGCCTGCAGCAATAGTAAATATATTGGGGGCATGTTATGTGACAGGGCAATCTGCAGAATATTCAAAAAAGATTTATGAATCTGCAATTCATGAATATGAAATAGTACTTGTTGACAGACTTTCTGTAATTATTGCCGCATCTGCAATTTTAGAAACAATCATGGGTAAAGATAATGTAAAGTGTCCAAGGGTTTATACAAAGGCAAATAATTTGCTAAAAAACTATATTTAATATAATGATAAGATAGGAGCTTGTATAAATAATTGTTATCCGCGTGTAATATGCAAGAGCCCCAAAAATCTTTAGTTCAAGCCTTTTTAGATGGAGGCTGGTTAGTTCCACTCATTGGCGCAGCAGGTATGATCGCAAGGATTCTTTCTTCAAAGGAAAGTATTACCGCTCAGCTTCTTTGTAAACGGATTCCAGCCGCTGCTATATCAAGTGGAATTGCGTGGTACATACTAGAGCAAACATCAATTGATAGTTTGTATAAAGCTGTGATTTATGGAATTGTTGGTGTTATATCACCAGAAGTAATTGAAGGCATTGTTACTTTGGCTAAAAGGATCGCAAAGAATCCTTCGCGATTTATTCGGAAATGATTAATGAAAACCTTTACTAGAATATTTTTGCTTTCAATCGTTGGTATCTTTTCATATAAAGCTTTACTTGGAACTTGTGTTTGGTATAGAGAAAAGTTTAACGATCTTGAACTGCCATCTCAAATGCTAAAGGATTCCACTGATGATATTCTCATGGGTCTTGTGGTCTTTATTACCGTTCTGCTGTCTTCTCAAATTGGTAGAAGAAGATGTAAGTAATAAGAATTAAACTATATAAATAGTTGTATGGCTAAACCAACAACTAGAACCGAATTAGCTGACTACTGTTTAAGAGCACTAGGTGCGCCGGTAGTTGAGATTAATATTGACGACGATCAAATCGAAGATCGCATTGATGAAGCTATTCAATACTGGCAAGAGTATCATTCTGATGCTGCTGTAAGGACACTGATTAAACACCAAGTAACTGCATCTGATCTTTCGACGAACGAAATTGAAGTTCCTGATGCAGTTCTTTCTGTTGTAAGAGTTCTCGCATTTCAAGACTTTTCCAGCACATCTTTGTTTAATGCAAAATACCAAATGTATCTTAATGATTTCTTTGGAATGCGAAACCCAGGTGGCTTGTTGAATTACGAGCTTACTTCTCAATACATGAGTTTGGTCGAAGATATTCTTAACGGTCATGGACAATCGCTGTCTTTTAATCGTCATAAGAATACTATTAAGTTTCATGCTGATATTACCGAACACGTATCAGAAGGAGAGTTTCTAATTTTTGAAACTTTTCAAACCATAAACCCCTCCAGTTATCCAGACATTTTTGATGACATGGGTTTAAAGGAACTTCTTACGCTTCTTATCAAAAAGCAATGGGGTCAAAATATTAGTAAGTTTGAAGGTATGCAGCTGCCAGGTGGTGTAACTATAAGTGGAGCGAAAATATATGACGATGCGGTTGCTGATCTTAAAGAGCTTAAAGAAACGTGGCAGCTTAGATATGAAGAACCCCTTGACATCTTTATTGGATAATGCCAACCAACCCATACTTTCAAAACGGAACTCGACAAGAGCAAGATCTTTACGAGTCACTAATCATTGAAGCCATTCAAATTTATGGTGTCGATGCTTATTACATTCCTCGTAAAATCGTTAAACAAGATTTGATACTCAATGAAGATCTTATAAGCGCGTTTGAAAAAGCTTATAAGATTGAAATGTATGTCGAAAGTGTTGATGGATTTGAAGGTGATGGTCAGCTGCTTTCCAAGTTTGGTCTTGAGATTCGCGATAACGTAAACTTAGTAATTGCTAATCTTCGCTGGAATCAACTTATAGGTCAGTATGGATATTCAGAGAATAGTGCTCGACCGCTAGAAGGTGACCTTATTTATTTTCCTTTGACCAAAGGATTATTCGAAATTAAGTTTGTTGAAACCAATAAACCATTTAGACAACTTCAAGACATCCCGATTTTTCGTCTTTCTTGCGAGTTGTTTGAATACGAAAGTCAAGAAATTGACACAGGGATCGCAGAGATTGATATTATTCAAGCTGATAATGGTAATCACATGGTTGCAGAATATACCAACAATGATTCACCGATTCAAGAGTTGGAAGCTAATGAAACCTTAAACTTTACCCTTCCAAGTGGAGTAACAGGTTCGTGCGAGTTCTTTAAATACGAAACAATTACTGATTCTCCACAACTTGAAAGAATACACATTGGTTTACCGACGTTTAATGATGGAAAATACCATGCTATAACAGCTGGAACAATAATGATTGGAGAGAATAGCGGAGCTTCAATCACGGTGAGTAGATTTAATACAATAGATGATGGTACTGCGGATGACGACGAGCTTTTTCCAAGTGATCCTGCCGCACAAAACTCTATCTTTAGTCAGACAGTTAATGCGAATGATTTCCTTGACTTTAGCGAAGAGAATCCATTTGGTGAACCATTTAACTTCTAAGCATGCTAAGTAATCCATATTTTTATAATGAAACGCTTAAAAAGACTGTGGCGGTTTTTGGTACTCTCTTTAATGACATTGAGATAGCCAATATCTCCGCAGGGAAAATGGTTGGGGTTCAACGCGTTTCTCTTGCTTATGCACCAAAAGAAAAGTACCTTGCTCGCATTGAAGCTGATGTGGAAAACGATATTGGTTTAAAGCTGCCTCGCATGAGCTTTGAAATGACAGGACTTTCATACGACGCTGAGGTTAAGCTAAATCGTTTAAATAGAACAGTTCAAACGAACGATGAAGGAAATAAAGTTAAAGTTTGGCAAAATGCTCCTTATACATTATCTTTTGATTTAAATATAATGTCAAGAGGACAAGATGAAGCGCTGCAAATACTTGAACAAATAATTCCTCACTTTAATCCAAATTACACCGTTACTGTTAAAGGTCTTGAAGGACCTGAAAGTAAAACTGATATACCTATCACTCTTGAAGGTGTTAACTTTGAAGATGGATACGAAGGAGACTTTGAGTCTTCTAGAAGACTGCTTATATACACTTTATCATTTAATCTTAAGACAAAATTTTCGTTTTTTCCTTCAACTGTTGGCCTTATAGAAACTGTCGATACTTTCTTTCACGACTTCGACACCAATGGCGCGTATGTAGACGCTGGCGTAAGAGTTACCGAAACAACTACCGTAATTGGAACTAAACCTGATTCATAACATGCTTGGTCACTCGTATTTTTATAATGGCACAGTTAAGAAAATGGTGTCAATATTTGGTCAACTATTCAACGATATTGAAATAGCACAAGTTGTTGGAGGAAAGATAACAGGTGTTAAACGCGTTCCTCTTTCTTATGCACCAAAAGAAAAGTTTCTTGCCCGTATTAAAGTTGGTATAGAAAATAGTGTTGCATTACAGCTTCCTCGTATGAGCTTTGAGATGACTGGACTTTCATACGATACCGCCACCAAATTAAATCGTATGAATAGAAATGTTCAGACCGATAGTGAAGGTAACCGCGTTAAAGTAAATCAGAATGCTCCTTATAATATTATCTTTTCTCTGAATATTATGTCAAGAGGACAGGATGAAGCATTACAAATTTTGGAACAAATAATTCCTCACTTTAATCCAAATTATACTTTAAGCGTTAAGGAACTAGAAGGTCCAGAAAGTATAACCGATGTTCCTGTAACTTTAACAGATGTAAGCAGCGAAGATGGATATGAAGGAGATTTTGAATCTTCTCGTCGTTTGATTATTTACACACTAACCTTTAATGCTAAGACTAAGTTTATAAGTAATCCAGGGCCCAAGAGTCTTATCAAATCGGTAGATACTTTCTTTAATGACTTTGATACTTCGGGAAGGTATACAGACGCGGGTGTAAGAGTTAGAACAAAATTTCAAACCGGTACAGAAGACTCACACACAGTTGTAGTCGAAATTGGCGAGCCGCCTGATCCAGAAAATGTGTGGGATTCTCCAAGTACATAATAAGACAAATAAATAAACTTATGAGTAAAAAGGACGACATGGTCGCCGCGCTGCAAAAGAATTTAGATGAAGTAAAAAAGACTTCTGACGAGCTTGCAGTGGTCGATTCAATGATAGGGCCGTCCGATGCTCAACTTGTAGACGAGACCGAAGAAGATTATCGTTATGCTAGAGAACGTATTAAGAAACTTATAGAAACTTCGGAGACTGCAATTGATTCCATGTCTTGTCTTGCGGCAGACGCTGAACATCCTCGCGCCTTTGAGGTATTGGGAACCTTGATTAAACAGGCTGCAGAAATGAATCAACAACTTTTAGATCTTCAAAAGCAGCGCAAGACTCTTGTTAAATCAGATGACCCAAAAGGTAATGAAGGTGGATCTACTACTAATAACGCCATCTTTGTTGGAACCACATCTGAACTCCAGAAGTTCCTTAAAGGATCAGATAGCGAGACTATCAATGTTTAATCCTTTTATCCCTTCGGGAACTAATTATATCAAAACGTAAAAGGCTTGTAAAGGAAAAAAGAAAAAATTAATGTCCAGTCCGCTGTCATATAATGGAAATCCCAATGTAAAAGCTGATGGAGTGCAAGTGGAATTTACCAAGCATGAAGTAAATGAATACATTCGTTGCAGCAAAGACGTAGCTTACTTCTGTGAGAACTACGTAAAAGTCATTAGCCTTGATAGTGGTTTAACCCCATTTGTTCTTAGGGGCTATCAAAGGAAAATGGTCGAGCATCTTAATGATAATCGCTTTTCTATTATTCTTGCTTGTCGACAAAGCGGTAAGAGTATTACCTCGGTTGCATGGCTACTTCACTATGTTATATTTAACGCTGATAAAAAGGTTGGCATTCTAGCAAACAAAGGCGCGACTGCAAGAGAAATGCTGGGCCGACTTACGCTAATGCTAGAGAACCTTCCCTTCTTTCTACAACCGGGATGTAAGGTTCTGAACAAAGGTAGTATCAAGTTTAGTAATAACTCTGAAATTATTGCTTCTGCAACAAGCGGTGATTCAATTCGAGGTCTTTCACTGAACTGTATCTTTCTTGACGAGTTTGGATTCGTCAACAGGGCGAATGAGTTTTACACTTCAACTTATCCTGTTATTTCAAGCGGTAAAGACACAAAGGTTATTATTACCAGCACGCCAAATGGTGTGGGAAATATGTTTTACAAAATATGGGAAGGTGCAATTCAAGGCGCAAATGAATTTAAACCTTTTACTATTAAGTGGAGGGACGTACCCGGCCGTGATGAAAAATGGAAACAAGAAACTATTTCTAATACAAGCGAGTTGCAATTCAAGCAGGAATTTGAGTGCTCTTTTATTGGTAGCTCTGAAACACTGATTGATTCAGATGTATTGCTGGGAATGCAAGCTCAATCACCTGTTAAAGTCCAACATGAAATTAACTATTATGAAGAGCCTATTGAAGGACACGAATACATTCTTTGTGCTGATGTATCAAAGGGTCGGGGTCAGGACTATAGTACATTCTCTGTGATTGATATCTCTCAAAATCCATTCAAGCAAGTTTGTACATATCGAAACAACACCATTTCCCCGCTGCTTTTTCCTAATATGATTATTCGTGCAGCCAAAGTTTATGATGAAGCACTTGTGATTATTGAAAACAATGACGCTGGGATGGTTGTGTGTAACTCGGTTTATTACGATCACGAATACGAAAATACCTTTACTACAAGTACTGTTAAAAGTAATGGAATTGGAGTAACCATGTCCCGCAAAGTTAAAAGAATTGGTTGCTCTAACTTAAAGGACCTTATCGAAGATTCAAAGCTTCATATAATAGATCCCGAAACCATTTCAGAGTTAAGCTCATTCGAGCCCAAAGGTGATAGCTATGCTGGTAAGGATGGTACACATGACGACTCTGTAATGAACTTTGTTCTTTTTGCTTGGTTTGTCAGTACCGATATATTTGAAAGCATGAGTAACATGCAACTTAAAGACCTTCTTTATCAGGAAAAGCTACTGGAAATGGAAGAAGATTTACCGCCTTTTGGTTTTGTAGATTCAGGCAACGAAACTCCAAAATCATTTGAAAAATATGAAGAGATGGTACAAGATATACGTCGTTGGAAGTCACTTTAAAAACCCAAAAATAATAAATAGATTGTATTGAATATAACCTTATTATGTTTTAACTTATTAATTAAATTACACTGAAAGGATAACACACATGGGATTTTTAGTATCACCAGGTGTCGAGGTCAAAGAAACAGACCTTACAGACATCATTCCGGCACAGTCTACCTCTGTTGGTGGATATGCTGGTCACTTCAGATGGGGACCAATTGGAGAATTGGTTACCGTCAGTTCGGAGAAGGACCTCGCGAGAATATTCGGAGCACCCTCAACAGAAGACGCAACACTCGAAAGAAGCTTTTTGGAAGCTGCTTCATTTTTGAAGTATAGCAATAACCTGAAAATTTCTCGCGCGAAAACAACCGGAGCATTTAACGCTATAGGAGATTTTGCTGATGACTCACCAACTGGTGATTTTGACGATTCTCCACTCAATCGTTTTCTTGCCAATTCTCCTGCAGGAGCATTTTTTGATTCTCCCGCATCTGAAATTGGTAAATTCACCATTAGCACAGTAACGGAACTTGAAAGTAATCAAGCAGAACTTAATGCACTTGACGCGCACATTGTTGCTCGCTGTGCAGGATCTCTTGGTAACTCACTCAGGGTTCACGTTATTAATAACAATAATTACGACTCTGCTCCGGCAAGCATTAAAGGTTCTCTTCAGTTTAAGCCCGGTACAAGTGATTGGGCAGCGAATCTTACAGGTTCTTCTGCAATCAATGACGAAGTTTCAGTCGTTGTCGTTGACCAAGGTGGAGAATTTACTGGCGTAAAAGGAGAAATTCTTGAAGTTCACGAAGGTCTTTCCATTGCACGTAACGCTAAAAACCAATTTGGCGAGTCAAATTATTGGGCAGATTTTGTTAACAATAATTCCGCACTTATCTTTGGTGTTACGGATACAGATACAATTACTGGCGATCCATTGCTTGCAGCGGATGTTGCTGATAATTCACCAGATGATTTAGGAGCAATCCCTTGGCTTGACAGCGTTATTGAAAGCCCAACTGACCTAAATGATACATACGTAGATCTTGGCGGTGGTCTAGATGGAACCTTTACCGGTCAATCTGACGCGGTTATCACAGCGCTTCAATTGTTTGAAGATGCCGAAACTGTAGACGTTAACTTGCTTTTTGCCTTTGAAGAAAATACTGGTGCATTAGCAACAGTTAATAAAGAGCTTGAAACAATTGCAAATTCGCGTAAAGATATTGTTGGATTTATCTCTGCTCCTCTTACGGTTAAAGATAAAACAACTGATGCTGATCGAAAGACTGAAGTCAAAAATCACTTTACTGAATTTGGCTCAAGCAGCTATATTGTGTTTGATAGTGGTCCAGCTTATGTTTACAACAAGTATCGTGATAGGTTTGTTTTCGTTCAGCTTCATGGCCACATTGCTGGTCTTTGTGCAGCTACTGATGATGCAGCCGATTCATGGTTCTCTCCTGCTGGTCTTAATCGTGGCCAATTGCGAGGCATTACGCGACTTGCGTATAACCCCAAGCAAGCTGATCGTGACGATCTTTACCAAAATCGAATCAACCCTGTTGTTACCCTACCGGGTCAAGGAACGGTTCTTTTTGGTGATAAGACCGCATTGACCAAGCCAAGTGCGTTTGACCGCATTAATGTTCGCCGTCTCTTTATTACTATTGAGAAAGCGATTGCTACTGCAAGTAAGTTCCAATTGTTTGAACTTAATGATACTTTCACCCGCTCTGCTTTCCGCAATGCTATTGAGCCATTCCTCAGGGATGTTCAAGGGCGAAGAGGTATTACAGACTTCCGCGTTATTTGTGATCAAACAAATAATACTGCAGAAGTAATTGACGGAAATCGTTTCGTGGCTGATATCTTTATCAAGCCTACACGTTCGATTAACTTTGTAACGTTGAATTTCGTTGCTACTAGAACTGGTATATCTTTTGAAGAATTAATCGGAAGATAAGCAATAAGAATATAAATATAACAAATAGTTAGGATAAAAAATTATGGCTACTACCAATACAGGTATTTCAAAATTCAAGTCAAACTTTAGCGGTGGAGCGAGACCAAACCTCTTTGAATGCAGAATTCAATTTCCGGATGACAACGCTCAGCTACAGAATGAAGCTAGGTTCCTTATTAAAGGCGGCTCAATTCCAGCAAGTGTTATTGCTCCGATTGAAGTTCCTTTTCGAGGCCAAAAACTAAAAATTGCGGGAGACCGTACATTTGAGCCTTGGACCATTACTGTTATTAACGATGTTAATTTCAATCTTCGTGATGCGTTTGAAAAATGGATGAACCGTGTTAACAATCATGAAGCGAATGTTTCTGATGATGCAGTTGTCGGTCAACACTTAAATTATTTTCGCGAAATGGAAGTAATTCAACTTGACCGCGATGGTGATGAAGGAGGTATCAAAGCATATACCTTCATTGATGCGTTTCCAACAAACGTTAGCGCAATTGAATTAAATTACGAGACAAACGACGCTGTTGAAGAATTTACAGTTGAGCTTCAATATCAATACTGGAGAGCATTTTCCGGTGGCGAAGGCGGAGAAGAAATTACTTCTTAAGCATCGTTCAGTGTAACTCAATTAAAGAATTATTTCGGAGGTCCAATCCCTCCGGAATAATTTCTGTTATATATAGAATTGTATGAAGATATTTGGACTTGACATTTCACGAAGGATTAAAGACGAAAATAACGAAAAGGAGGAAAAGATTTTACCATCGTTTGCTCCTCCCGTGGAAACCGACGGAAGTCAGGTCATTTCTGGAAACAGTACAAGCGGATACTATGGTCAAGTGCTTGATCTAGATGACGCTAGCGTTGGTAACGAAAGAGACGCTATTATTAAGTATCGCCAAGCTGCTGTTCAACCTGAATGCGATAACGCTATTTCAGATATTATTAATGGAGCTATTGTAGCAGATAGCTCCAGCGTTCCGGTTAATCTTTCAACAGATAATCTCGATATTCCTGATAATGTTAAGGATTTGATTCGAGCAGAATTTGCTAACATCTGCAAACTTCTTTCGTTTAACTTTAATGGGCAAGATATTTTTCGCCGATGGTATATTGATGGTAAGCTTTATTATCATCTGCTTATTGATCCTGATAACATTAAAAGGGGTATTCAAGAAGTGCGAATGATTGACCCTCTGAAGATTAAAAAGATTAAAGAGGTTAAAAGTAAAACCGATACAGAAACTGGTGTTAAAAGCCATTACGTTGCAAAAGAATACTTTCTTTACAGCGATAGTTTAGGATCAAGTACAAACGCAATTAAAATTGATCCAACAAGTATTGTTTATGTTCCAAGCGGCAACCTTGACGATGGCGGTAAATATGCCGTTTCATATCTTCACAAAAGCGTTAAACTTGTAAACCAACTTCGTATCATGGAGGATGCGTTAGTTATTTACCGTATTTCGCGAGCTCCCGAACGCCGAATCTTTTACATTGACATTGGTAACCTTCCAAAAGGAAAAGCTGAACAATATGTTCAAGGTATTATGAGCAGGTACCGAAACAAACTTGTTTATGACGCCACAAGTGGTGAAGTCAAAGATGACCGTAAAGCAATGAGTATGCTGGAAGACTTTTGGCTTCCACGACGAGAAGGTGGACGTGGAACTGAAATTACAACTCTTCCAGGTGGTGAAAACTTAAGTCAAATTGATGATGTTGTTTTCTTTCAAAAGAAACTTTATCGCTCGCTAAACGTTCCTGTTGGTCGCCTTGACGTTGAAGGCGCGCAGTATCAAGTTGGACGAGCAAGTGAGATTAGCAGAGAAGAAGTTAAATTTCAGAAGTTCATTAACCGTTTAAGAAAAAAGTTCTCTATTCTCTTTATTGAAATGCTCAAGGTGCAATGCTTGTTAAAAAACATTTGTACCGAATCCGAATGGCCTGAAATTCGTGAATCAATTTCGGTAGACTATATTGAAGATAACTTCTTTTCAGAGCTCAAAGACTTTGAAATTCTTCGTGAACGTGTTTCAATGCTTGGAGAAGTGGAACCTTACATTGGCAAGTACTATTCAAATAAATGGGTAAGAAGTAACGTTCTTAATCTCTCTGATGAAGACTACGAAAGAATTCAGGCGGAGATAGAAGAAGAACCTCCACCTGAAGACGACGGATTTTAGAAATAATAATGGTTTAAACAATATCTAAAACTTTAAAACATATAAATAAACACATGAATAATATTCAACAACTCGTTAATGCCCTTTCTTTAGGTGATAAAGAAGAGACTAATAAAGCGTTCGCTGAAGTTATGCAAGATAAAGTAAGGCACGCAATTGATGTTAAAAATATTGAAGTTGCTGAAAAGATCTATAATTCGGAAGAAACGATTGAAGAATCTGCTGAAGTTACCATTTCTGTAGATTTTGCAGCTCTGCTGACCGAGCTTCGCGCAGGTAAGGGTAAAACAACCGTCGATGCGGATTATATCGGTGACCGCTTTTTTACAAACGTTTCTCAGCGCCAGTTCAATCTTAAAATCAAACCAACTAGTAGTTCAACAGCTGATATAGCTGGTGAAAAGAAAGACATCATTGCATTCTTGCAATCAGATGATTACGGAATGGAAGATAGAGATATTAAAGATCTTTTTCCAGAGCTGTTGCGTTAATCGTTGAAAAAAGAAGTACCCCATTACGAAGTTAATGCGTATTAATTAAAAGAGATGCAAGAAAACCACGAAAAATCATACGACAGCTTGGCGTTTCTAGCAAAACAAATGCTTGAAGGTAATTATACCAATTCGGTTGATAGTACCGAAGAAGAAATTTACGAAGAAGCAATTGATTCTATTCTTGAAGACGAAGGTGCTGATATCTCTGAGATGTCCGATGAAGAAATCGAAAAGATTCTTGAAGATAAATTTAATTCATTAAGTGAGATAAAGAAGATCGGTTCTCTTGTCACTGTTTCTGGGCGAGCCGATCGTGCCGCAAAAAAGGTGGAAAAAGGCGAGAAGAAAATAGCTGATAGACAAAAATTGGCTAAAGCAAAAGAAACTCTCAAAAAACAAAAAGCATTGCGTAGAGCACAAAAGCAGGCTAAAAGGCAAGGGAAACCCGTTCCTCTTTCTTATGCAGATGCCGGTATTAAGTAATTTAATATGAAAGACTTTAATAACTCATACGATAGCCTGGCTGCCGACGCTAAGAAAATTCTTGAAGGGAATACTTTAGAGAGTTCAGAAAGTGAAGAACTTGACGAAGCGATTCATCCTTTAGTTCTTTCTATTTTAAAAGCCGCGGCTATTGCTAGTGGTAAGATGTTGCTTAAAAAACTTTTGGATAAAGCAGAAAACGAAAAAATTACACCAAGAGAATACGATAAGATTGCTCCGCAGCTTGATAAAAGTGGTGCACTGGATAAATTAAAGTCGGCCAACCCTAAATACCGTGCGGCAGAACGTGGAGGAAGAAATCCTTTTGATAGAGGAACACTTGCTTACGAATTGTTTAACGATCTCGAAGAAGAAACGGCTAAAGCAATATCAAATGGTGAAGAGATTGTTGAAGCAATAAGACCGAATGATGTTTTGGTTAAAAAGCAACAAGACAAATTTGATTCAAGTAGACAACGCCCGACCTTGATGTTTAAACCACAAGAAATACTTCGAGGACTTAGAAAAATAGTTTCTCCTGAAGCTAAAAAGGTTTTAGCTGCAGTGTATATGGACGGCAATGAAATTGTTGATAAAAGAACAAATAAAACAATCGCCGGCATGAAGCTCAATATAAAATTGTCTGACTTGGCCAAAGATGTTGAAAAATGGACTAAAGCCAATGTAAAACCAAAAGCTGCTGCTGGCGACATTAAAAGAGACGGCGATACTCGAGCCATCATTACTATAGATAATGAAATGGCAGCACAGTTAAAAAAATCAATTCATGACGCAAAGGCAAAAATTAAAGTTAGAGTTATGAAAAGAAAAGATGGCGCTAAAGTTTACATTGATACCAATGATAAAGCTTCTTTAGATTCTGCTCTTGAGAAAGCAGGCGCTATGATTCAAGTTGACTAATCCCAATTACCCACTATGAAACTTATTACCGAACATTTAGAAGATCTCCAATATATTACCGAGGAAAAGAATGGTAAAAAAGAAACCTTTATTGAAGGTATCTTTATGCAAGCCGATAAGTTAAATCGTAATAAAAGGGTTTATCCAAAAGACACACTAAAAGCTGCAGTTGAGAAATATAATAAAGATTATGTGAAAACTGGTCGTGCGGTTGGTGAACTTAACCATCCCGAAGGACCTACAATTAATCTTGATAAAGTATCTCACCGCATTACCGAACTTAGCTGGAATGATTCTGATGTTATGGGTAAAGCGCTTATTCTTGATACTCCAATGGGTAATATAACAAAAGGACTTCTTGAGGGTGGATGCCAACTTGGTGTTAGCTCGCGAGGCATGGGTTCGGTATCAAATAAAGATGGTGTAACAACTGTTAATAAAGACTTTATTCTTGCAACGGTGGATATCGTTCAAGATCCTAGTGCACCTTCCGCCTTTGTTGACGGAATTATGGAAGGTGTTGAATACTTTTTTGAAGGAAACGAAATTGTTTCCCGTGCGGCTGAGCAAGCTAAAGCTGAAATGGAAAAGCTTACTGCCGCCAAACTAACTTCTTTACAAGAAAGCTTGTTTACAGATTTCTTGAAGAAGATATCGTAAAGAATTTTTTACATTATGGATGTTTTGATTATAGCATGGGAAATTACTGACTAATATGAGACTGGGTAACATACCCCTCTCCAAACATAATAGAAAACAAACATGGAAAATACAGATAACCAAGAAGATATTATCGAGGATATCGTTGAGTCCGACTTGCTTTCTCTTGAACAAGGAGAGGTGGAGGAATCCGTCTCTGAAGACGTAGAAGAGATTGCAGAGGGTGGCAAAACTACTTCTGAAGAATCTGAGCTGAAAAAGGCAAAAGCTGAAGATGCTCACGAAGACGAAGAAGATGAAGAAGCTGCTCCCAAGCCTAAAAAAGCTAAAAAAGCTGAAGGCGCGCATGAAGACGAAGACGAAGAAGACGAAGAAGAGGAAGAAGAAGAAGAAGAAACTGTGGCTGAAAATGCTCACGCACAACCTGATCCAGTAGTTGCTAATAAGCCTGCTGAGGGTGGTGATGCTGATTCTTACCTTAAAGATCGCCGGAAAAAGAAGAAGGGTGAAACATCTCAAGATGCTGAATCCGGTGAAGGCGAAGGCCTTGATGCAAAAGAACTAGAAAAAATTGCTAAAGCAAGTGATTCTGAAGAAGCTGAAGGTTCTGGAGTACAAGAAGATGTTGTTACATCTGAAGATCTTACTCGTCTTGTTGAAGATGAAGAAGGTTTAACACCTGAGTTCAAAGCAAAAGCTGCTCTGATTTTTGAAGCCGAAGTTCGTACTAAGGTTGATGAAATTACAGAACAACTTAAAGCTGAACATGAAGCTAAGCTCAGTGAAGAAGTTGAAGCGATTAACGAGACACTCGCTAATCAAGTTGACGCTTATCTGACTTATGCTGTTGAAGAATGGATTGGTGAAAACAAGGTTGCTGTTGAAAGCTCCCTTCGTACTTCTATTGCTGAAAACTTCATGAAGTCTCTTAAGACTCTATTCGAAGAAAACTACGTTGAGGTTCCTGAAAGTAAAGTTGATCTTTACGGAGAACTTGAAGAAGAAACCACTCAACTTAAAGATGATTTGGCCAAGTTTAAAGATATCGCTGATACCCTTGCAGATCGTGTTGACGATCTTAATAAGGAAAAGATTCTTGCTGAAGCTACAGCCGATCTAGCCGAAACTCAAGCTGCTAAGCTTATTAAGCTTGCTGAAGGAGTTGAATTTGATGAGGAATTCACAAAGAATGTGGAAACCCTTAAAAAGTTCTACTTCACGGGTGAAGGCGAAACACTAACAGAAGAAGCTCAGGAAACTGAAGAAGAAACTGTTGAAACCATTGTTGAAGGTGCAGATGTTGAGGAAGAAACTTCCGATGCTCCTGTTGATAAAACAATGGCCTCTTACATGGAAACACTTGGACGCCTCAAAAAGAGTGCGAACTAATTACATTTCCCAACTATAACTTATAACATCATATAAAAAAATGTTTAAATCAGAAGAATTAGAAAAGAAGTGGCAGCCCATTCTGGAGTCTGCCGACGCTCCTGCTTTCGTGGACAACTACCGTAAGTCCGTGACTGCAGTCCTCCTTGAAAACCAAGAAATCGCTGCTCGTGAAACTGCCGCTCAGGCTAACTTCCTTACAGAAACCGCAACTGAAACCTCTTCAATCCAGACATGGGATCCTGTTTTGGTTTCCCTGGTTCGCCGTGCAATGCCAAGCCTCGTTGCTTATGACATCGCTGGTGTTCAGCCAATGACTGGACCTACTGGTCTCATCTTCGCGATGAAGGCTCGTTACAGTACTGATACCGATAGCCCTACTGATCGTATTAATAAAGACGACCAAGAAGCTCTCTTTAGTACAGTTAAAGACGCATTTTCTGGTGCTGGATCCGATAACGCTCACAACCAAACAGACTCTAACACTGCAACTGGTGCTACTACTGCAACTGCAGAAGGTGCTCCTCCTGCTAGCATGGGTTTCACTATCGAGAAGCAAACTGTTACTGCGAATACTCGCCAACTTCAGGCTGAGTACACAATGGAACTTGCTCAGGATCTGAAAGCCGTTCACGGCCTTGATGCTGAAGCTGAGCTTGCTAACATCCTCTCTACTGAGATCCTTGCTGAAATTAACCGTGAGGTTATTGCTAAGATCAACAGTGAGGCTATCCACGGTGCCGCTCAAGGCGCTTCTGCTGGTACGTTCGATCTTGACACTGACGCCGATGGCCGATGGGCTGTTGAGAAGTTCAAGTCTCTTCTCTTCCAGATCGAAATCGAATCTAACGAGATTGCTAAAGGAACTCGCCGTGGTAAAGGTAACTACGTTGTTGTAACAAGTAACGTTGCTTCTGCTCTTGCAGCTGCTGGTGTTCTTGATTACACACCTGCTCTTAGCACGGATCTTAACGTGGACGACACTGGTAATACCTTCGCAGGTCTTATCAACGGCCGACTTAAGGTTTATGTTGATCCTTTCACGACTGTCGATTATGCTACTGTTGGTTACAAAGGTTCAAGCGCTTATGACGCTGGTATTTTCTACTGCCCTTACGTTCCTCTCACGATGGTGCGTGCAGTTGCTGAAAATACATTCCAGCCGAAGATTGGTTTCAAGACTCGTTACGGTCTTGTAAGTAATCCTCTTGTTAACAACGACGCTGTTACTACTGGAGCAGCTGGTGCTAACAGCAACCCTTACTTCCGTAAGTTCCTTGTTACAGGACTGAATGTTGAGCACAGCTAATATTAAATAGCTAAACGTTGTCCAAACACCTTAGGACGACACCACTGGGGGTTACTCGAAAGGGTAACCCCCTTTTTTCTTTATAAATAAAAACATGAGTGTTGACAATAACTTATTACCAACAAATGGATTTAAGGTTCTTATTGGAGGAACCCAAGAATATCCAAAGTTAAATACATTTGCAGTTAAGCTTACCCTTCCATCTGTAAATAATGCTGAAGTTTCTACGCAATACAGAAATGAGCCTGGGTTTGTTCCGTCTGAAAGTTTAACTTACGACCCTCTTTCAATAACTTTTCTTTGCGATGAAAAGATGAAAGTATATGACGAGCTTTACGATTGGATGAAAAACAATACCACATCGTCTACTTTACAAACAGATGACATTATCATTAATTTGTTGACAAGCCATAATAACGTTAGTCGCAATGTAAGATGTACCAACGCATTTCCCATTGGTATTGGTTCTATTGAATTTGACGCGCAGGGTTCAGAAGTTGGATTTGCAACCTTTGATATCAGCTTTAGATTTGACGACTTTGAATTTATTGATTAAAAGAAAGCTATATATACAGTATAGTTTATGAATATTGAAGACCTTCTGGAGATGTGGGGTGAAGACTCCAAAATTGACGAGCACAATCTTGACGATACAACCATTCGTGGTGCAGTATTACACAGCAAATATCTTGAGCTTCATTCGGTAGCCAAGTTAAGATTGAAGAAGAAAGAACAGGACCTTTCCATTCTTAAAAAAGACAAATGGTTGTGGTTTAATGGCAAAATGGATAAAGAAGAAATTGATAAGCACGGCTGGGCTTATGATCCATTTAACGGTATGAATAAACCACTTAAAACTGATCTTCAACAATTTTACGATTCTGATAAAGATATAATGGATGCAAGTATGCAAATTGAATATCAGAAAACTTATGTTGAAGTGTGTAAAGAAATACTTGATAACATTAAGTGGAGACACACCCAGATTAAAAACATAATTGACTGGCGACGATTCCAAAGTGGTACGTAATATGTTTACTGTAGAAAAGATAGATGAATCGGTTATTCGATTAGACAGCGACGACAGTGGCGCACTAATGGATTTGGCCGAGGCGTTTACTTTCTACGTGGACGGGTATAAATTCATGCCCGCATATCGCAACAAAATTTGGGACGGTAAGATTCGTCTT
>VMHT01138982.1_pt1 | contig 49394 bp, 73 predicted proteins | sample 4693611 | NCBI WGS metagenome assembly VMHT01 (sample SAMN12280063, study PRJNA550983) | marine metagenome | isolation source: seawater sampled from same location over 5 years 0.02-0.2 micron viral filtrate | place: USA: collected off the coast of southern California halfway between the port... ... | reverse complement strand
ATACCTGCATTGAAGTTAGCTGCACCTGCATTAGACATATCAAGAGTAAGGGCTGTTATGTTTCCTATACCAGCATCATTACCTTGAAACTTTATATCTGCATCAGCAATTTGTGATTTAAGAATTAGTTCAGGATTTGCAGCATCAAAGATCAACCTACCCCTATCACCACCACCATCATGAAAGACTAAATTTCCACCATCACCAGAATCTATAATGACATTACCAGTAGAGTTTTTTATGTAACTATTAGAACCATCATGATAGATTTGTAGGTCTTCATCAGTACCAAATTTTGCTTTTACACTATCATTCCATTTAGCATCTTTTAAAAACCTAGACTGGGCTTGGCTACCATCAAGCATAAAGTATTCAGTAGTGCCACCACTACCATCATCTGATTCAAGTTTAATGTCTTGGTCATCACTATAATTAATAATCCTTAGTGTGCCTGTATAGTTTTCTATAAAACTGTTGGTACTGTGTCGTATGTTTATATCAGCACTATCACCAGCTATAAACTTTGCACCATCTGGTAAATGTATATCGTGACTGAAATCAAATCTGTCTGTTGTGGCATCCCACAACATAGTTGCATCTGTAGTTGAATTAACAGCATCTTGTATCGTAATACCAGCACCATTAGCTAAAGCAGAGCTATCACCTGTAGAGTAGTTAAGTGTTATGTTTTTGTCTTTAACGTTAAGATTGTTGGTATCGACGGTTGTAGTTGTACCATTAACCGTTAAGTTACCACCTATTACGACGTTGCCTGACGCATTTATGCTAGCGGGATTGAAAGCACCATTAAATGCTACATCATCTTGGAAAGTAGCTGCACCTTGGACTGTTATAGTATCGCCAACAGAAACATCACCAGAGAACGTGCTTGTTCCTAGTCCTTTTACAAATAGATTGTTCTTTACTCTAAAGTCTTTATTGTTAGCCATCTTCCCTATCCAATCGCTATACCTTTATACCTGTCCTGGTAATTTTAAATGTCATGCTATCAGTCGAGGCAGGTGTCGCTAATAGCCTTAAATTACTACCTGATATGTCCGCACTAAACGTTGCTTCCTCGGCAGTACCTGTAAATATAGTAGCATATTCAGTCATACTCGGCGTAGTGCCATCATGTGTTACTAGTATCTCTGTAGCATGATATTCATTATCTGTTGAATTAGTTATCTGCACTAAATACTTAACGGTTCTAAATGCTGTTTTAGAAACAGTATCAACCGCTACTTGCGTGGTTGCAGATGTGGTTGCAGAGCTAGATCCATTTACTGCTATATTGTTGATTACGTATGTGCCAGCTGTTACCTCTTGCCCAGAAGCGTCAACAGATCCATTAAAAGTCGCATCATTAGTAACGCTTAGTTCATCTGCTGTCACTAAGCCTGAGGATGTAATTGCTCCAGATGTAATGGTACCTGTTACTGTTATGCCTGCCGAGCTAGTTTCAAACTTTTTACTACCGCCAAAATAAAGCTCAACACTATTTGATTGGTTCATGTTGGCTAAAGTATTTCCAACAGCATCTTGAAAAAGGATGTCATTACCACCCTTTATAATTAAGTCACCAGTTCCAACCTCATTTATGTAGCTGTTATTACTGTCATGATATATTTCAAGATCGTTACTTGCTCCTAGATTTATCTTCTTGTTATCAGCCATACTGATAGATTCAAGATTTGACGCATTTCTAGAGCTATCAATTATTGTGGTACCACCCACCTGATACCCTCCTAGAGAGGTATTAAAGTTTCCTGTTATGGTTACATTACCCGCTACTGAAAGACCTGTTGATGAAAATCTACCTTTTTCAGATCCAGATAATTGAAAGATTGTATCGCCATTTACACCATTTAAAACGTTATTAGTAGCGTTGTGGAATATCTGAAAATCCCCACCATTACCAAACAAGGCCTTACTGCTATCAGTAAAAGTAATGTCATCATTAGCAGATACGGCTATATCAGTACCACCTGTTGTATTGCCGTTAGCTAGGATCTCAGCTAGGGTATCAACTGTACCTACCTGACTGTCTACATAAGCTTTAATTGATTGCTGACTAGCAACTGCTGTCGCTGAGTTGCTAGACATGTTATCTTCATCTTTGAAAGCTGTACCTGATAGTGTTCCATTTAGTACAGGACTAGATAATGTTTTATTAGTGAGTGTTTGTGTTCCTGTTAAGGTTGCAACAGTATTATCTACAGCAAAAGTTACACCATTACCTGAGGCTGTTGATGTAAGACCAGTACCACCAAGTAATGATAGAGTTTCTGAATCTAAATCAATCGCAATAGTTGCACTACCGTCGCTTATATCTAAGTCTTGTGCTGTTACTTGGCTATCTACATATGCTTTGATTGACTGTTGTGAGGCTACTGCTGTAGCAGAATTACTAGCCATATTGTCTTCATCTAAGAAGGCAGAACCTGACAAAGTACCGTTCAGGACAGGGCTAGTAAGGGTAGGGCTTGTAAGAGTCTTGTTTGTTAGGGTTTGCGTCCCTGTCAGCGTAACAACCGTATTATCAATAGCAAAGGTAACTGAAGTCCCTGATGCATTAGAAGTAATACCTGTCCCACCTATAAGAGATAGAGTTTGTGTATTAAGGTTGATTCCAATAGTTGCACTACCGTCAGATACATTTAAGTTGACGGCACCTAGTGCTGATATGTTTTGAAAGTTAGTACCATCCCAATACTGTAGTGTAGTGGTGGTAGTGTTATAGATAATCTGCCCAATATTGAAGTTGAGCTCGTCTCTTTCGGCTGTAGTAAGTTGTAAAGTGTTATCAGGATCAATAGACCCTAAGTTGATTTCTAGTGTTCTAACTAGCTGATTAAACGTTTCAGCTGTTACATTTGGCCCTGTAGCAAAGGGTAAGTTGGTTTGTAAGAGTTTAGCCACCCTTATCTTCTCCCGTCGGTTCTAAGATCTAGTCTTGTCGCCCCTAACCTCCATCCAACATCATTATTGCCAGAATCACCATCATTCGATTCTAGACGTAACACAAATTGTCTGCCTCTTGACCTAATAAATGCTTGTTGTGTAGTTGGAGAGATAACTGAACTTGACGTTTGTGTTAAAGAATCGCCTGGATAATTTCTTTGCTTAGTAATCATTTTGAGATTACCACTTTCTATAAACTTAATATCAGGAATTATTTTACTTAGAAAAGCAAAACTTTCTCCATCACCTAAGTCTAAGTCTGACGACTCTATAAACACACCAGTCATTTCTGATCCGTCGTCGTTGAAGCCAGTCTCATGTTCGTATAAGTATGGAGCGCCAACGGCTTGTGGGAATGATTCGACACCAGAGTCTAACCAAGCAGTCCTCACCAACTGTCCGTAATACCAAATATTTGTAGCGTAGTTATAAATTACATAACGATTAATTTCTTCGTTATCGTTCACACCTTCTTTTTTAGAAGGATAGAACCACCCTACCTCATTATGTTCTTTGTTTGTAAAACCAAAAACTTTGTAGGCTTGATTTACATTCAAACCATTTTCATCATCTCTAAATACATAGTTCTTAACACTACAAGGCAGTTTCTGTACTCCACCACTATAAACATAAAAACTATCGTAAGACATGAAATAAACACCTCCAGGAGCTGTTACAGCTGCTTTAGGACCTATCAAGCCAGTTGAGTTATCAATAAGGTTTACTGCGAATGTAAATGGTGGACCAACAAACTGCATACTATATACAGAAGTATCAGTAAATATAACTATTTCTTGTCTTGATTTAACACCACCAACTATCTGAGATCCTGAGGATAATCTGACAGAACCAGCTGTATTTGTAGTCAAAGGTTCGAATTGTAGCTCATTTTCTTGATCACTAAATGCAACTAACATAGGGTCAACTACCCCTGTTCTATTACCACCTGATAGAGGATCAGCACCCAAAACAATCAAATGTCTGTCTGTTTCTGAAGTTATAACTTGTAAACCTTTGGTAGGCACTTTGTTAGCACCACCTATAGCTGACAATAAAGTAGCTCTTGTGCCTACACCTGATGTTGGTTGCCATCTATATAATTGACCACCTCTAGGATTAATTATGAGGTTTTGTCCAAAATTATCATGTGTCCACAAACGTAATTGATTAACTGAAGATAGTGTAGATGAGCCACCCCAGCCACCACCACCCCAAGTGCTTGCACCATAACCAACACCTGCAACAAAAACATCTAGCCCAACATTTATTTGATATGCACCAACAGTATTTGAACCACCATTACCTGTATCTGAAGAATTAGCTAGAACAGCAACCCCACTTGTGTTTTTTGCTTCTATACGGTAACTATTTGCATTTACTATTTCTGATACTTGATACTCTTGATTGAGAACAGCAGCTGTAATATTGCCACCTAAAGATACTGCGCCAGAAAAAGTAACGAAATCGTTTAAAACACAACCGTGGTCAGTATCTGTAACAGTAATCGTTGCATCTCCATCACCTACTTTGGCAAACGTTACATCTCCTGCTGCTGTGGTGTTTCTTATTGGTGTTATGTCATTAAATGCACTAGTGTCGTATATGTAATATTTTAGATGTGATCCTAAACCTAGAAATTTTGTACCGTCATTTGCTATCCAGTTGTGCAGGGCTCTTACAGTACCAAGATATTCTATCTTAGTAGCAGTAGAAGGTTGTGCTTCCCAACCACCAAACTTCTCTGGTCTACCTGCTCTAAACCGTACTAAATTACAATCAAACCAACCGCCTTCTGAATCGTAAGCGGTTCCTTCTCTGTCTATACCTGGAGCAAAGGATAATTTCTGAATAGCCATAACTTAAAGATATTCTATCTCGAAGTTAATATTATAGCTAGATTTGGTGTTAACCGTGGTATACGTCTGTTTTCATCATGCCAGCTAATTCATTAGCTCTGCCCTTAACTTGTGTAGCCCATTTGCTATCTAGCATTTGTGCTGCAACTTCGTCGTAGTCTTTAGCATGTAAGGCAAACAACATGTTCTTAAATTTAAACAATCTGTTGCCTAGATTAAAATACATATTAATTAGAACTATTTTTCTAGTTTCTGATAGGCTGTCGAAGCACTCAATTCTTGATGTTAAGATCTTTATACAGTTTTTTATATCATTAGTTAAAAGATAGTCAGCTTCATCTTGAGATATACCGCCCCCTAATCTTTCATCTATAAGTCTACCGTAGCCGATAGTAAGGTATTTTTCAGGAGTAGAATCTTCGTAGGCATGTGATACAAAGCCTTCATGTATTCTTAGCATGTGACTTACTTTGCTTTCTAATGTTTCTGCGCTCATATAAGTAAACTCTCTATTAATAAGGCGGCTACACTACAGATTAAACCCACCAGCAAAACTATAAGTGTAGTTAATCCACCTGAAACTTTTTGTTGTAATTCTTTTATTTCAAGCTCTATATCTACGAACTTGTTAAAAGCAGTCTTCCATCTCTCTGCACTCTCTTTTTGATGTACAGATAACTCAAGATGAACATCTGCTGCTGTTTTTCTGGCCACTATTTTTTAAGTTTTTTTAGCCACTCAGGTTTGTTTTTAGATACCCACATGTAACCAATAACACCCACAATAATTGCAACAATAATATATTCCATTATTTCTCCTGTTTATCTTCTGATTTTTCTTCTACTAGTTCACCAACAGATTCAGCAACTGGTTCTTGCATTTCTTTAAGCTTTGCAGTTACATGATTTCTCATCTGATTGATGACTTCTAATTCTTCACCCTTGATAGCACCTCTTTGCAAAGATACCTCAATAAGTTGATACGCTATAATTAAAAATTGCTTTTCATCCATAAGAAAGATTATACATTAAACAGATGTAGTTGATAAGTTTCCTGAATTATCAACGTTTATTCTATATCTAGTTCCATTAGGTGATCTTAGTATGATGCTTTTAGATGCACTTGATTGGGTAATTTCTATATCGAAATTAGTAGTCATTCCTGTACCAGCAAAAGTCATGTAATCAAAAGCACCAGAATTATTTTGTCCACCTATTATTACAGATCCTGTAGCGCCAACAGAAGCTCTTGACCTAACAGAAAAAACTCCAGCATCATGTGTCAAAACAACTTCATCTGAATTAGCACCCACATCTGATAATTTAAGTTGGCCATTTGAAGGTGAATTAGATATTATCTGTACACCACCATCTTTGTCTATTTCTACTCTAGGTTCTGCACCCAAAGTGGTACCCGCTCCTAAAACTAAATTGTCTGATGAGTCATCTAAGCCAACATGAAAATCTGTAGCATTACCATCAAACACAATCTTTGCATCATCTGCATTTCCTTCACCTATTTCTAAAGTAGGTTGTGCACCTCTTATTCTTACCTTATTGGTTGCTACTATATCGGTAAAAAGATTTACAACAACCGCTGAACTGCCTGCTCCATCAAGATAAACGCCCATTACTGCATTGTTAGGTATGGTGACATTCGAACTAGAGCCTTGTTTGACAATAATACTTTGTCCTCCTGTAGTAGCATTCTCAATAAACATAACTCTTTTGATAGTATTCGGACCAATAGTAAGAGTTCTTGTTGCAGACAAAGTAGTTGAAGATGTTACACGAACATACATACTTCTATAAGGACTTACAGAAGCATCACCTACAGTAACTGATTTATTGGCGTCAGTATTGAACGTAGCCTCTGTTGCAAAACCTAAAGCATCACCTATAAGACTAAGGTTTGTGTTAGTTGATGAACCCCAGGATCCTGCTTCGGCCCCTGTTGCTATTTCTTTTATTCTGAGATTGTTATCGTATGTAGCCATTTTTCTATTATGACACCCTAATTATTGAATTTGAAGCACCAGATGATGGGAATGTAATTGTAAGATCGCCAGCTGTAGCTGTTATATCTTCACCAAAATCTATTACTGCAACGGCTTTATTTGAGTCTGAACTGTTATAAATAAGTGCTCCTCTTGCTGTAACGGTTACATTTGTAAATGTAAGATTATTAAAATCTACTACGGCTGTTGTACCGTCTAAAGTAGGAGTGCCAGTTTTAAGTGTAAGTGCAGAACCTCCAGCGGTATAGTTTGTGCCTGATACCTCATTAGAGGTGCTGTAAGCTGTTGTTGAGGCATTTAGAGTAGCTGCATTAGTAAATAAAGCTAACTTGAAAGTGTCGGGTGATCCCCCTTGATCAAAGTTATGTATCCCTTTAAATAACTCTTGTTTAAATGAATTAGTTAAAGTTGATGTTATTGCCATAACGAAATTCTACCATACATTTGGCTCAGGTGGACTAGGATCGTGCCTACCAACCATTATTGGCTCATATACAGGTTGTTTGATTTGTTTCAGATATTCACTTCTTTTGATGGTCTTATATTCGCCATTATCATCTGTCATAACTAATAATGGGTCTGAAAGCCTGTGGTAGCCGTAAAGTTTTTCTTCTGACGGCACGTTAGCATCTAGAGTAGGTGATGTACTAGCTACACCAACTTTCATGCCTTGTTCTATACATTTAGCTAGCCAATACTCAACACATGCTCTGCCTGCTTCAGCGTAATGTAGATTATTTTTATAGCTAAAATCTGCACCATACAAGTTAAGTTCACCCACTTCCGCTAAGTATGCAAAGGCTACAGCATAAGCTACTGTATTGTTTAAATAATTAGTCTTACCTTTTTTAACAACTTCTTCTATTGGATACTCTACAAGACCAGGACATCTATCATCTAACTCACAAGTATAGATAGGCCCTTTATGTTTTTTAAGAACATCAGTCATAATATCTGTTTGATTAGACGCATCTTCAGTATCTAAAAATCTAGCAGGTGGATCCATCATAAATACACGATCATGAAAAATAACTCCTGCTACAGAGTTTATTACCCACACTTCATCAAAATGTGCGCTATGTGTCTTGCTTAGGCAAAAGTCATGCCAGCTTGCACCCATAGCTACTATGGCAACTTTCTTGCCTTTTAAAGCTTCTATTTCTTTCATATATATTTAACGAACAGGAGTACGTAAAGAATCGTATCTATATTCGTCTCTTCTCCCTCTGCCTTCGGCTCTATTCTTGAGCCTAGCTATTTCTTGACTATACTTTTGATCGTATAACTGGAGAAGATCAGGATCGCCTTTCATGAATGTATAGGCTTCTATTAAGCAACCGTATAACAAAGCATTTCTAGCATTTTGTGAAAGCCAAGTTCCTGTTGTGTCAGTCACAAGAGAATTAGGCTTAAACAGATAATTCAACTCCACGCTGTAATTTTGATCTGGTACTGGTGCTACTACAAGACTAGAGCCACCAAGTTGTTTTGAAAAATCACCATAGTATTTAGGCAAACCACGTAAACTTACATCTGACGGATCAACTGTAAATTCTTGCATAAATGATGGGTGTTTTTTGTCTAAGTAATGATAATCAGAGTTACTGTCAATAACAGCTACACTAAAAGCTAAAACAAAATCTGCTGGTGTTGTAAGTATTTTATTGCCAGCAGTAAATGTCAAAGCGCTAGTTTTTCTAAAGTTATCAAATTGAACATCTTCAAAGATTCTTTCTTCAACGGTTTTAATTATTTCGTTTAAATCATTTACAAAAGTAGTCTCGGTATTTTGTAAGTAATCTTGAATGAGTCCTTTTAATTCTGTTAATGTCATGTTGTTATTGTAACTCTTCCTAATGCAGATGTTAGCAAGAACCCTCTAAAACTTCTACCTATTGGATTATCATTTGAAAACACATTACCGCCGTTTGCTTCTACATCATTATTAACTCTAGGGTCATATAAAGCTTCAGGATCTGCTGTATGATTGAATGGACCTAACTGTGGATGTTTAGGTTCAAAACAATTATCGCATACCTTTAAACCTGTCCATTCTTTTCTTAGCTCATGTAATTTGTATTCAAAACCGCATCTATCACACAAAGCTCTAGCAAATTTGCCAGTTGCATATGTCATCTTCTGACTCCAGGATAAGGTCTGACTCTAAATGATGCTCTGTCCTCATCTTGGTCGGCTGCACGCCTAAATTCTTCCTCATATATAGCTTTAAGCTCCATACTTCGCTCAGGAGCTCTTTTTTGCGATAAGTAATAGGCAAGGCCTGCTACAAAGCAAGGAAATAGCCTGAAGGGCATCTGCATAGTGTTTGTTGCTGAATCAACATCATCTATTCTCTCTAATTTGGTAAATCTGATAATATCGGTAGAATTTTCAGGTGTTGGGTACAAATATAAAACTGGATTTATTTGCTTGTCTAAGAAAAATTGTGAAGGTTTTGATTTGGAGTCTTTGTTAGGTATAGAGAAATATTCTGATCTAGACAACCTATCCATACGTATATCTGTTGTGTCAGTCCCTACGGTTCTTCTAACTGTTACATCTAAAATGTCTATCGTGCTAGTACCTAGTTGATAGTTATTGGTGCCTTCAGTAACTGTTTGTGTGCCAGTTGATATGGTCCATTGATTAAGACCTCTGTTAGCCCATTCAGCTAACATTAGGTTTGCTGATCTAATAGCGGTTTTTAGATCATAACCAGTTCTAAGTTCTAAGCCACACCTTTCGTATGCTTCTTCTATAAACTCTGTAATATTGAGTTCAAAATCTTTGCTACCTGAAACTGCCATTAGTCTTCATATAAATTGTTAAATGTGATTGCTGGATCTAGATAGCTTTCGTGCCCTTCTGCTGAGTGCGTCCATTGTGACGGTTTAAAGTCAGGTGCACCTTCGCCTGTTCTCCAGAGTGCAGGACTAGTAGCCCTAACTCTGTTGTTCGGTAAAGCAACTAAGTTACCTTTCCATTTACAATCATCTGTTATATATAATACATGAGATTGCTTGTGTTGTGCAGGGTCATCTGCAATATCGTTATTTGTATAGTCAACCGTAAATAAATACTTGGCTTGATAGAATTGTCCATCAAGTTTAGCTAGCCAAGGAGATGAGCTTACACGATCAATACAAACAACCGCATGATCTCTCGATTCGCAATCCCAAGGTTGGGCTATATGATCTTCCATAGGTTCAGGCCATTCTTCTAAAGGTATATCAGCTACAAGAGCTTGTATAGGCATTCTGGCCCACATAGCACCACCATGTATATTGCCTTCCTCCCAATCTTCTGTGTCTATTTCACATCCAGTAAAAACAACCTGAAAACTAAGAGATCTATCAGGTATTGTGTTAACTGCTATAACATAAGCATGAATAAAATCGCCGTGATAGCGTTGATGATTAGCTGTAAATTCTCGTCTGACCCAGACTTTGAAATGCGGTATGTTACTTATCAGATGGGGCATTAACGATTTACTTCAGCGCCTTGTTTGGCTCTTCTTCTGTTTGAGCCACCAGCAACCTGTAAATCGGAACTAAGATTAACTTTGCCACCTTTTGCGTAGCCTTTTGTCTTCTTCATAGCTCCGCCTTTAGCATAACCTTTAGTTTTTTTCGCAGCTCCACCCATCGAATAACCTTTTGTTTTTTTATACATAATTAACTTATTGTTGTAACCTTCCTTCGGTTACTCATTACTTTACCACACCCTTTAGCTATAAAGCCACCATTCTTTTTCTTTTGCCAGCTAATTCTTGCTGGTCCTGTTTTCTTTTTAGCTGCTGATGTGCATTGTGCTTTGGTTGGCCTGCATGCTGGATAACCTTTTCTTTTCTCACCTTTTTGTCTACCACAAGGTTTGCCTGTTTTGCAATCAATCCAACCCTTACCATCGTTTCGAGAAAACCATTTTCGTAACCCTTCTTTAGCCATTATGCTACTCTTGCTTTACGTTTTTTGCCTGGCATAATTTTTCCACAGCCTTTTACTGCGACTAAGCCACCAGTTGCCATTTTATTTTTAGATTTGTTACCCCAGTTCTTAGCACCTACTTTACGACACTTTGATAAAGCACCACTAGCATAAGCGCTAGGCCATACTTTATATCTAGATTTTACTTTATGGTAACATGCGTCTTTTTTACCAGCCATATTTTGATTATACTGGCTCGTAGGCACCTTCTGCAATCAAAATATCTCTATTGACCATATGTTCTGCTTCAACGTCATCCTTGCTTTGACCAAAGTATTTGACCGCTAGATTATTGGCTACCATAGCTTTATTGATATCTAAGTCGTCAACCACGATAGAACCAAGCACTCTGCCATATTTACCTTTAGAGTCTTTTAGTTCGCTTCTGAGAACTATATCTTTACCGTTATCTATAGAGTCTTGTAGAAATTTAGATGCTAGTTTTCCACGTGCTTTTTCATCTAAGTCACGAGTTCTAGATTCTGGAGTATCAATACCGTATAGACGTACACGGCATTTATGAAGAATGCTAAAGCCTAGATCGAGGACACAATCTACCGTATCCCCGTCTACTACTCTAGTTACTTCGCATTTATATTCGTACACTTATGCCCAAATAGCTGCGCAAACTGTTTTTACTAAAGCTTCTTCACCAGAATAATCAGTAGCAGCACCACCGTCTTCTACGAATTTACTTAGATGTTTGTTTTCATTTGCAACTGTACCGTTTAGATGAGCATCTGCACCAGTTCCAGTTAAAACATTTTCATAACACACCATAACTGTTGGGTGTTTTGCGTTAGCTGTATCAGCTGCTGAGTCATCTGTTAGAGGATAAACCTCTATTCTTTGTACTTTTTGTTTACTTGTTATTGCCATTATTTAACCTTCTTTTTTTTATATTTACGTTTTGGTTTTTTAACCAAATCCTTATGTACCATTGTATAGGCTTCATTCTTCTCTGTCGACTTGTCATCTGCAACATATCGACCATCTTTATCACGAGCTCTGACCTTTACCCAGCCAAACCAATTTCCTACTTTTTCCCAAAAATTCATACTAGCACCTCCAGCGCCTGCGAGCCTGCCTTATTCTTGAGTTCGGATCATTCCTTGTCTTGGCAGAACTTCTTTTTAATTGCCCCAAAGATCTTGCACAATAAGATTTTCGTCTTTTTGCTGCTTTGCTATTACGTTTAACCTTACCAGTAACAGCGGTTTTAAGCTTAGAACCTGGGTTCTTACGTCTATATGCGGCAACACCTTTTTTGGTCATGCCAGCACCAGACTTAGTAGATCGGTAGTTTCCTCCCTTACCTACTGTTCTTCTTACATTTCCAGCCATACTAAGCGTGGAATATTGTCACCCTATCTAAATTGGCTAAAACAGCATGTATGCCGTTTTCGAACAATACACCTTCTGACGGGATACTTAATGTTTCTGTATCATTAGCATTACAAGGAGCAACTAATAAAATTGTTCCTGTTACACTACCGTCTCTAAAAGTTACTGTACCATCTGATGAACCACCAGCTATTACATACCCTTTTAGTCTGGATCTATGTTGAGTTAGATCTACACCACCTGTAGCGGTTGAAGTTGAAGATGCTGTTTTGACATCACTTCCTACTAATCTCATTATTTTTTCTCCTGTATTTCAGCAGTACAAGGGCCTAAAGCCTCAAGTTTTTCTACTGCTTTCTTTTCGCTTGCGACTGAAACTTCTCCAGACTCGCCATTTGTTTTTGTATATTTAATTAAATATGCCATTAGTATAAACCCTCCTGTCTTTCGTAGCCCATTAAAACGTAATCAATCTGAACTTTTTGATTATTACCAGCTGGATTCCAACCAACAAATGGATAAACGATAGCACCACCTGATGAAGTTGGATCTAATTGTGCTGTAAGACCCTCAGTAGATAAACTATATTTCAAAGCTTCAGGTGAATTTGGTTTACCTGCTGAAATACCGTTTACATCTTTATAAATAAACTTACTTTTAGGATCATACCAAGTAGTCCAAGTAATCCACTTACCTTTAGTACTTGCTTCTTGATAGTAGCCTTCAGTCCCAAATGAACCAAATGCGCCAGTAGCTGCAATAGTTGCAGTATTACCAATTTTGAACCAACTAGCACTAGATTGTGTTATCTGTTCATTAAATCCTGGTCTAAAAGCTAATCCAGGAGAAGTAGCACCTGTAGCAAACTGAGAATCTTGTGAGCATATTGCAAAGTTAAAATCACCTGTATTAGCACTATCTAGCTTATATCTGACTTGATGAAACCAATAACCATCAGGATGTATGTTCATAGTGGACCTGTTAGCTCCTGCGCCACCACCCCACTTTACAACTACGTCATTAGCAGCAGAACCGCTATTAAGTTCTAAAATACCACCTTCTGCATCGTTGACTATAGTAGCTGAAGAGTTGCCAGTTGTACCAACTAAGAAACCATTCGTATTAGTATTCATAGTATGGAAATCATCAAAAATTATATGAAACTTTGATGGCCACATACCACCTTCGAAATCGCCAGCAGCATGTTTAAGTGCTGATGGTAAGTTATTAAATCCTTTATTAAAGTTTGTACTCATTATCGCTCCTGCATCATTGTCATATAGTCAACAGTTAAAGTATTAGCTGCTGCCTCTTTGGTTGTTACCATAATAGTTGGCATCATGTTTTGTCCAAGTGGCCAATCATTAGTATTTACTGCACCTGTAGCACCTGCTGGATCATCTTGCTTTTGTCTTAAATCACTACAACTTACCCATTGTTCACCCACAGGTCTTGAAGGATCTCTAAAGTATGTTGAACGCATTTGATAAGCAGAGTTTGTTCCTGCTGTATTACCAGCGGTTCCACTTGGAGGAACATTACTACCTCTAGAGGAGGACAACCTGTTCCCAACATTTCTGTTTGGTCTGTATACTAAACCAACTTCTATAAATTCATCGTCTGTAATCGTTGGTGCATAGCCTTGCCCAGTACCGAATGCATCAATAGCTATACTTGTGCCTTGACTATTTAATGAGAATATTATGTTGTTACCACTTGCAAGCAATGATTCTGTTGCAAAACCGTGGAGATAATCAGTACCTAATAAATCATTTAATCCTGTATCTCTTACATGTAAACCAACAAATATATTAGATGCTGACCAATCAGAACATTTAAATCTAGCAAAAAAATATGTTTTTTTATTTGGATCTAAAACATAAGTTCCTTTAGCTTGTGTTTCACCACCACTCCATTGAAGGTTCACTCTATCGCCATCAGCGTTATCAGTTACGACTGCTAGGCAACCGCCTGCAACACCGTCTACTACACCTACTGAATGAGATCCTGAACCAGCTTCGACAACGGTTTTTTCCCATTGTCCAGCTACATAATTATCGAAATCATTATGCCAAACATTGAACCTGCAAGGATCAATTGCACCCAATCTTTCGAAGACAGAATTTTTCTTAAAGTTACCAATTTTATCAAAAGTGGTTCCTGTATTACTTTTTGTTGAGCTATTAGCCATATTACACCTCTACCTTTTCTACTGAAACAGCTTCATTAGCTGCCATTCTAACTAATATTTCTGCAGCTGCTTTAGCTTTACCTGCATTTGTATCAGCAAATTGTTTAACATCATTTTCTGTTTTTACTTCTATTTTAGTCGCCACAATCGAACCTCACGTTTTTTCCTTTAACTTCTATATTATTATCTTCTATATGCTTTTTTAAAGCAGCTTCATTTTTGAACTCACCAATAAGTTCACCGTCTAAATGCAATCTAATCATAGTACTAAATCCTCCGCACCTTCTCTTTCTACACCACACCAAATGTAATCTATATCTAGTGTTTTTGTAGCACCTGCTTGTTGATTTCTAATACTTATAAATGGTGACATATATTTTGTTGAATCGTTTGTTCTTTCTGGTACACACCATCTTTGTGCCTGTAATGCATAAGCAGGCTTGAATAAATTACCAGAACCTCCTGCGTTAACAGGTTGATTGTCATCTGTATTACTAGATGTTTCGTAACCAAGTCTCATACCAGCAGTTATTACACCATTTACTGATGTTCTTAATTTTTGTTTTTTTGCATCATAATACATCTCGACGACATTCCATTCATCTGCACCTAAATTTACAGGTGATGTTCCTGAAAAGCCTCCTAATATGCTGTCTTGATCTGGCGCTAAGTTTAAATTTACTGAAGAATTACCTGATGAACCTGCGTTGTTAGTTTGCACTTGTATATATTGATCGTACTGTAAGAAGCCATATGGTGCATTCAAATAAGTACAAATATTAGGTATAAAATCTATCAGATCTGCACCAGTAGGTAAATCCCAACCTATACCAGCTTTAAAGATGAAATCATTACCGCCTGAAAACCCACTTACTTTAGCTCTTATTTTAAAGAACCAATCTTTATCAAAGTTAAATCTCATTGAGCTTTTGAAAGCATTACCATCACCTAATAATAAACAAACACAATCATCGTCAGCATTATCGGTAACTAACCTTAAAATACCACCGTCTCCATCAATAATGTTTGTAGTGGCTGCTCCTGAGCCACCTTCTACTTTTACTACTTCAAAATCATCAGCATTGTACTCATGAAAGTCATTGAAGTATTGATTGAATTTTGCGGGATGTAATATACCAAAATTACTAGAGCTTTTGCCCTTTGGTACATTAGAAACGTTTGTTTTAAAATTTACACTCATAAATTACAGCCCTCCTTGTAGGACCAGCATTTGTTTGCCAAATGCCATAATTTATTTGAGTGTAACTCTGTTTAGATAATTAAGCAATAAAAAAGGGAGCCCGAAAGCTCCCTTGAGGGGTACAAGGTTTAATTATGCACCTTGTGAAGCATCGACACATCTCCAGTTTGAGAATCCAAATGAATATCTCTCTCTAGCTTTGTATCTTAGATTTCCTGTATCAAAATCACCTTCAAGTGATGTTGCCATAGGTGATCTAACAAAATGCTTAAAGCCGTCTGGACAGTCTGACTTAACGAAGAAAGCATCTGGGTCTGTCAGATAGTGGTTAACCACATACCCTTCAGGGAACATTCCCATATTCTTCATAGCGTTAATATCATTGTTTGCTGTACCAGATTGACCTGGGGAATTAAGAATTCTATCTGCCACAAATTGTAATTGTGGTGGAATGATAAGCTTAGTTCCTTGTAAAGCAATTGCTAATCCTCTATCGTCAACCTGAGTTGAGATTCTGATAAGCGTATCTTCAAGTGAAGTTTCATTCAAGTCAGCAAAAACTGCTGCTCTGTTAGCTCCAACACCACCACCAACTAATGGGTGATCAGATGCAACTAAAGGTTTTCCGTCGCCTCCAGGTGCAGCTGCTGAGAAAGCGTTATTAAGAATATTTGCAGCTTTGATCTGCTTGGTATTAGCCATACTTCTAGCTAATGCTTTAGTATATCTAGAACCAAGTCTGTCATACAAATTATCCTCTACTGCTTCTTCAGTAAGTGCGAATGCTAACGCAACTGTTTCATGCTCATACCTTGCGGTAAAGCCTTCACTTGCGTTGTCATAAGATATACCAGCACCTTCTGCTTTATCAGGGGCGTTACCAAATCCAACAATTTGTACTTCTTCTTCAAACGCTCTGTCAGATGACTCTTGCTCGAAGATTTCAGCGTGCTCATTGTCGTATCTAGCATACTCCATACCGAATAAAGCGTTTAAGCCTGGCTCTAATTCTTTTGCTAATTGCGATCTATTAATTGCCATTATTTACTCCTATTATTAGACACCAGCTGTTGTGCTGTATGCATGCTCATTGATTTTGACTAAAAGTTTGACGTTTGCACCAAAAGCATTATCAGGTTCGTTAACCTTACTAATAATTCTGAATTGTGCAGTACCAGCCCCTGATGAACCAGCTACCTCAGCCTTAGATTGGCCAGATACTGTATCACCAGCTGTATAAGCTAAATCAACGTTTGCGCCCACATCGGTTAATGCGAGTGAGCCTGAACTTTGTACTTCGTAAAGGTTCTCAGGTGAGTCCTCTACTAAAGCGATAATTGTGGATGTAGATGTTTGTCCAGTTGGAAAGTGTGCTTTGTAAGTAATACTTCCATCTGTGTCAACGAATTTACAACCACGGAAGATCCCTAATATTTTGACGGTAGTAGCTGAATTAACGACGCTAATGGTACCGCCTGTCAACATTTGAACAGGATCTCCAGAGAAAATTGAACCTGACTGTCCACTTGCGATTTGATATTCAGTACAACCGTTATTTTGTGGTGCACTTCCTAACTTACCAACAAGCTTAAAGCCATTAGGTTTATCTGGGTTTGCCATAATATTTTTTCCTTATATATTATTTTCGTTTACCGCCCCCGAATGTTACTGAAGAAGTTCTCCTCGGAGACATAATTGGAGAACGAGCATCAGATTCCTTCAATAGATCATTATCGATAGCTTCCTGCATAGTTCTGCTTCTGCTTTGATAATAAGAGTTACGTTCTTCTCTTGTCTCTAGTGGAATCTTAGCTAATAATAAGCCCCCTACACCAATTACTCCTGCGTGCTTACCATCCATGATGCTAGGAAGTTCAAAATCTGTGACCTCTTCAGCTCGAACAAGTTCGAAACCTTCACGAAGTCTAGACATTACATTCTTCCTATCTTCTTGGTTTAAAGTCTCTGCCCTTATCCACCTGTAGACATAGCCTTCAGGGGCGGGTGGAGTATCCAATGTGCTCGGTGGAGCCCAAGGTTTGCGTGCTACGTCTTTAGCACGAGTATCAGCAGAACGGGTCGTTCTGTCATTTTCTGGTTTTAAAAACCTACCCTTATCGTCTCTATTCATATCTATTACCTTTTTACGAATTTTGCGTACTCATTAAGAGGTACGTTTAATTTCTTTGCCATCTGAACTTCAGAAGGCGATAATCTTACTTGCTTTTTGCTTGGCTTTGCAGTTGTATCTGCTCTACCTGCTGAAGCAACTCTTTGTGTTGGTTTCTTTGTGTTTTCTCCTTTAGAAAAATCATTTGGAAACCTAGCACGAAGCCTGTTATCAACCTCAGTATAATACTCATCGCTCTTCGGATCAAATCCTTCGTCTTCTACTAATTGTTTATGAATTGTAAAAGCAGCGTTAGTCATGATTTCGTCAGTACCAAACCACTCGTTTTTTTCTGCCCAAGCTGTAGCCTTTTCATCAGGCTCAGGCATTGGGGCTGGTTGTGCAGTCTGTATTTGAGCTTGCGGTTGAACAACTTCTTGCTCTTGTGCTTTTTGTTCTTCTTGATATTCCAATTGAGATTTAGAAGATTCAATCTTGCTTTCTTCAACTGCAATCTTTGCGATTATATCTTGTGCTTGTGCTACCTTATCAAAGTCTTGTTCCTCGTAAGCAGCTTTTAAAGCAGACTTAGCTTGTGCTTTTTGCGACTTTAATCTGTTTTCAGCTTCTGACAAGTATGATTTATCAGATTGAGATGTTTTTACTTTAAGGTTTTTATTCTCTTCTTGTAGCTGATTAGCATAAGTAAAAGCAGATTCACTTGCTCTTTCTGCTTCTCTCAACCTACGTGTTAAGGTTGCTATACGTTTCTGAACTCGATCAGAATATTGTTCGTGCTCGTCTTTTTCTTCAGACTCTTCTGGCTCGCTTTCAACTTCTTCTACAACTTCAGCATCTTCGGATTCACTCTGTTCTTCTTCCAGTTCTACAACTGTTTCTTCTTCCAGAGATTCGTCTTTTTTTACTTCTTCGCTCATATTTACTCCTATACTGCAACGATATCGGTTGGATCGTGTATGGTTGCTATAACTTCATCATCATTGATAATTCTGCATTCTGCATCATCACCAAGCTTAAAACGAGCTCCAGCATAACGGCCAATCAATACCCATTGTTTTTCTTTACACCAAGCTTTATTACCAAACTTAGCATCTTGATAACAAAGAGGGCCCATCTTTACCACATAAGCACATACCGTTGAAAGTCTTTCACGATCAACCGTATCTTTTGTCATAATGATTCCACCTTTAGACATGCCCATACCAGCAAATGGCAATATCAACATACGCCACCCTGTAGGTGTTGGCATTCTTTCTAAAGCTGATTTGTCGAGTAGAGTGGGGTCTAATACTTTGACACCAGGATCGACATAGGCCTTTTCAACATCTTCACCTGTCTTTTGAACAGTTTCTGAAATTGAAGCATTTTCTTTTTCGATTTCTTTTGCGACGTGATCAGGAATGACCACCTTGTTCGTCTTCGTCATCTTCTATTACTTTTCCCAGCAGCTCTCTTAATTTTATTTCTACTTGGACCAGAGCTGTATATTGTCCACGTAGAAACTCATATTGACTGATGTCTTTGACACCAGCCAGTAATGTGTCTTTTACGGCTTCTTGTTGTTCATGAAGCTCTTTTTTAAGTTTTTCTCTTAACCAAAGAACTGACATCAATAAACGCCTGAAAACTTCGTACCAAACTCTGCTATTCCAGCGCCTCGTACTTTACCCTTTCCCATACCAGGTTGAGGGTTAGTGTTCACGGATACTTTTTCAGTTTTTTTAAGAGGAACGCTACCTTTGTTGCTGTAGCTTTGCCTTTTTAATATTTTCATTATTTTTGTATTATAAGTTACTTTTGGTATTTTTGAATTAAATCTTGCATTTTAAGTTGTTTTTGCAATTCCATACGATCACGAGTTAAGTCAGCTTTTTCATCAGCAATATCTTGTTGTGTTTGTATTCTTTGCACATCAATCTGATCTTCTCTTACACTTTCATCTCTTCTTCTTTGTTGATCAGCAATAAATTGTTGTTGTTCTTGCTGTAGTTCTTGACCTTTAAGAGCAAGCTCCTGTTTTCTTATTGTTACTAACGGATCTTCATCAGCAGGTGCAGATATTTGTTCAGTAAACTCAACCATTAACTCAGCCAAGATTGGTGCAGAAAACTGAGAAACCAGTTGTTGCATTTGTGCTTGTACTTGTGCTTGTTGTTGTTCTGGTATTTGTTGTAGTTGTGCCTCTAATTGATCGTATTGTTGTTTTAATTCAGGTGGCATCTGTTGCATACCTAAATTATCTGCTTTCATTTGTAAATGTTGCATGATATGAGAATGGATCATAGCTTGTATAGCAGCATTAGACTGAACTGGTGGTGTATTCAATAAACTCATGTGCACAGATATATGTGCATCATGATTTTGTTCAGGAAATGCTTGTGCTGGTTGCCCCATCAATAACATATTATTTTCCATACCTGCTTCAATAGGTTGTGGTTCAGTACTTGGCGGTGGTACTAGTAATTGATCAGGATTCTCTACGCCAATGGCTGCATACATTCTTCGGTATGATTCATAAACACCGTCTGGCCCATGTATTTCAGGATTAGAGTTTACCAACTGCATCATTTCTTGTGCCATAGCTATTCTTTGTGCGGTGCTAAAAATATCAGGATTTGAGACAGGTATAATATCTACTCTTTCATTAAAATCTTGTGCACCAACTTCTTGATTACCTTCTGGCGTCATGTATGGGTATTCATTTGGCAAATATTCTTGGAATACGTTAGATAAAATTTTAAATTCTTTACGTTGAGCGTTATGCAACCTTTTGTGTATGGCTGACAAAACTTTGGTTGATCTTTCTAACAAAGCCATTGTAGTTCCAACTGGTGCTTGTGAGTTTCCTTGACCTGTATTTATTTCTGCTATTGATGCAAAGGTTTTACCTGAGTCAACTAAAATTCCTAAGAGATTAAGCAAAGTACCGCTTGGCTCTTTGAATGGTAGTGGTTGTATAGATTCTCTTAAAGAACCACCAGGGGCATCTACATCTCTGAATTCTCCAGGCTGTAAGGGTGTATCTTCATCCCTTATCCTTATACCTCTTGTCTTAAACCCAGCAGGCAGGTTTGCAAGGGTACCTGCATCAATTAATTGCCTCATAATGGATGTAGATGCTTTCGAAAGTCCACCTATCATGTGTGTCAGTCCAAAACCATAAAAGCCTAGACCTGGCAAAAATTTAAAATGTACGAAATATTCAATTTTGTTTTTAAGAGGATCTTCTTCTTTGAAGTTTCTTCTGATAGAAAGAACTTGATTAGAATTGGAGTCAATTGTAACTATATATGGTAGTTTTACTCCTGTTGGACCATCGGCTCCCATATCCTCAAAGCCTGGAATGTCTAAATTTGCATGTATTTCATAAAGAACTGCAACCTCACCATCATCATAACTTGGTTGCATGCCTGTTAATTTGTCTAATTCTTCACTTACCTCACTTGTTTGTGTAGCATCATCACCGAGCTCTATTGAAACATCACGATAAAAACCAACACTTTGCAGTTTTTTTACTTCGTTTTCAGATAATTTGACAATATTTGTAATACGGCCACAAGATTCTAGATCTGTCGTGTAATATGGCACTATTAAGTCTTCAGGTGCTACAAATTTAGAAACAGCACGTCCTAAAGTCTCGTCATAATAGATTTTTTTGAATGCTGAACCTGCTAAAGGTAGATAAAATAGTAATTGATCTAGTTCTTGGTCGTATTCTTCCATTTTATGAACGATTTGATAGTTCATAAACTCTTTTACCCTTTGTGCTTGTAGCTCTACATTAGAATCGTAGTTACCTACTACTTGAGTTTTGACAGGACCACCTGAAGGTAATAACTCTTTATAAGCCTGAGCTTGAAAAGATGTTACTGCTTCGCCTAGCAAAGGGTGTATAACACCTGAAGCACCTTCAAATGGTTCTGATCTGTCTTCATCGAACTTCATACCTAAGTATTTCAGACCGTCTTTGTAAGTTTTTTCCCAATCTTCTCGTGATGATTTGTCAGCTTCTATACCAGCAATAAGATCAGAGGCTATTTTTTTTAGTTCTGATTCTTCTATTGATTCTGCTAAGTTATCGTCAAAGCCACCAACGCTTGTTTCTTCAACTTCTTCACCTAAAATAGCGCTTCCATCTTCCATCATAGTGAAACCTTCCTCATCAGAAGGCTGTACTAACTCTACATCTTCTAAAAATTCTTGTTCTTCAGGTGTGTTAGCTACTATTGGTGTGCCGTCTTGTCTTTCTATCATTAATGTACTTGTTGTGTGTTCAGGTCGGCTATATCCAATAAAGGAAACATTTCGCCAACTAGTGTTAATTTTAGTTCTTTTGCCTGTATATTAGCAACCTCTAGTGAAGATGCCATTATTATAGGACCATCTTTCAGTCGGCCATCTACTTCATACTCTGTTAAATAGAACTGAATCATATTAATAATATACCCTCTTTATTGGTGCTTTGTCTTCATCTTCATAGTCTGTTCCTAGTGAAACTAAACCACCTTCACGAAAACGCATCAAGGCTTGAGTCATTGTATCACAGAGGTCGTCATGTGCAGAGAAAGGAAATGAAGCACACTCTTCAATCATGTCATCAGCAAATTGTTTCTTTGGTGCCCAAACTAAACCTGATTCGAAGATTGGAGCTACGGCATGCATACGAGAATGTTTGTCGTGACCACGTGATGGTGAATAGTTAACTACTGGTATACCTTGTCTGCGCAACTCATGTGTTAAAGGTGTACCTGAAGCTTTAGCTTCTATCAAGACCATATCAGGATCCCAATACTTGTATTCTTCCATAGCCTTACTTTTTAAGTCTGGGAAATCCCAACGACCTTTCTGACAGTCAAGTAAAATAATAGAATCGGGCGCATCATCAGATGGCCTAAACACACCCCAAGTAGATATGGCGCTGAAGTCCGCTGTTTGTTTCTTACTAAAAGCCGTGTCATATGATTGTATTATATACTGAACAGCTGGCAGACTATCATGTGTCCATTCGTTCCACCAATCCCTTTTGATGATAGAGCCTTCTTCTGCGGTTGGAGTTTGCATCCATTGAGCATTCCATTTAATGCCTGGCAAAGAAGCTTTAACTTTTAACAATTCATCTATTGGCCAAAACTCTGGCCATAAAGGGTTTTCAGTATCAGGAAAGATAGCAGGAAACTCTATCACTTCCCATTGATCAGCCATAGGTTCTTTCTGAGCATCAAGCAATCTTTGTGTTAAATCTATTTGACTCCAACGAGTCATTACTAAAACTATGGCTCCTTTCGGTTGTAAACGTTGACGAGGTCCAGAGGTATACCATTCCCAAGCACCTTCCATAGCATTCATACTAAGAGCATCTTGTTCTGAGTGTGGATCATCAATAATCAATAAGTCCGCACCACGACCTGTAATAGCTCCGCCAACACCAGCAGCGAAGTACTCGCCCCCTTTGTTAGTCTCCCAACGACCAGCAGATTTAGAGTCAGCCGATAAAGTCACTTCAGGAAAGATGCCTGCATACTCTTCTGTATCCATCAGGTTTCTAACTTTACGACCAAACCTGACAGCCAGCTCACCTGTGTGAGTGGTTTGCATAATCTTCTTGTTAGGAAAACGTCCCATTACCCAAGCAGGGAAGTAGGTTGAAGCGAACTCAGACTTTGTATGTCTAGGTGGCATGTTGACGATCAAACGGTTGATCTTGCCTGTTGCAATATCCTCAAGCTTTTGGGCAAATATTTTATGATGTCGGCCACAGATGAACTCAGGCCAGATATGTTCTATAAAATCCATAAAACCTTCTTGACAGGTTTCTTGTTTTTTTAGTAACTCTAGTCGTTCTTTTAGTAGCAGCGCCTCTCTAAGCTCGGCATCTGATAAGCTTTGTAATGTCATAAATTATTTAATAAAGACTGTATACTTACAGGTCCTCCTTTTTTAAATGCATCAATAGTTTTTCCTTTATTTAAAGCATCACGCACAGCATCTAAATTAATACGCATGTTATCTAGATCAACCTCTACTACATCGTATTTATTAGTTTTTTTATTGAAAATCTCAAAAGCTTGAACATCACCTTCCACTTTATACACACTACCAAACGGCAGATCAAGTTCTTTTGCTATTTTTTGCATTTCACCATATGTGTCTTCATAAAAATCTCGAACACCTAGTTTGGCTGCATCATTATCGCCCCCAATTTCATTTGATCTAAAAAGTCTATCTAGCGGTACTTCTAAAAACTCTCTGTCAGTATTTTGTGCAGTTTCATTAATGATAGATCTAATAGGAAGTTTATGTGTTTGACTGGTATTTTTCTTAGCATACGGATCTTTTTTGTACACCAGCTTGCTATCCTCTAAATTAACATTTCGGATGGCATCATCAATACTATCTATATCCATTTTTTTCTGAATACCAAATCTGTCGATAGGAAGTTCAGTATTACCATAATATTGAGGGTCAAGTGCAAACGTTTCATCTTCTGTTTGTCTAAAAACATCGCTATCGTAAGCTAAGTTTCTTTGGGCAATACGACTTTGACCTGGGGCTAGATCAGTATAATCTGCTGAAAATTTTGGATTAACAACTCCTTGAAAAAATCCTTCATTGAATAAAATTTCGTTATCTCTTTTTAACAAAGCTTTAATTTTATCAGTTATTTGATCACGTTTACGTAACCCGTCTAATACCTCTACAAGCTTTGAGCTGTTAGGGTTGTTACCAATCTTTGCAATTTCTTCAGGTTTCAACCTAGTTTTAGGTAAAGTGCTACCATCAGTTTTAATTATATTGCCTGTTTCATCTAGTTTGTAATCTTCAAACAGCAGGTTAAATGTTTCGTCTTTATTAATTTCTGCTATATCTTTATTTGTTTCTTGACCAATCTCTTTCAAATTTTTTAATTGTTCTTGTACATCATCACCTATATTTACTGTAGGTTTTTCAAAAGGATTATTAGAAAAAGGGCTGTTACTATAGTTTTCTGCTATCTTACGACGTTCTTTTTGAACCTTGCCCAGTTCTTCAGCATAATCACTTTGTATTCTATTTACTCTTATTACTTTTGGATCATTAGGATCTTTCACTACAGAGTCGAAAGCAATAGTATTGTCTGGGTTCTTATAATCTGGCGGTCCAGCGGAGTAATAACTGGAAGTATGGTCAAAGCTGTTTTTACTACCATCTACTCCTTTTACACCATAAAGTCTTCTTTTTGCACCATCAACAGTATCGAGGCCATAATCCTTGCCTATTTGACTTTCATTAGGACCTAAAGTACGGACTTTGATGGAATCAGGCATTTTATTGGTCATGTATAAATCTAATCCCGCTGGTGTAGCTATGTCTTTCCCATCAGTAAAAGCGGAAAAGAAACTACGAACTTCAGGTGTTAGAACTATTTTATCCCCACTAAATTTGCCTGGCTTCACATCTTCAATAACGTTTAACATTCTTAGCTCACCAACTTTATCAGGGTTAGCTTTGACAAGTCTGGTAACAAGCTTTATTAATGATTGTTTTTTATCAGATTTCATTTCACGCAAAGTTCTAAGATTAGGTGAAGACAGTCCCTTTTTTGTACCCTCTAATCTAGTTCCTACATATTCGTTAGGTCTCACTTCTGGCAAAAATGTTGAAGGTCCACCAGTTGGCATATCAGAATCTACCTTAGCTACTCGGCCTAAGCTTTTACCTACCTTACCTGCTGCCCCAGCGACTGGACCGATTATCGGTAACAAGGAAGCACCTGCTAAACCTGACAGAGCTAGGTTGCCTATACCTCCTAGAGTATCATCTTGTGCAAACCTTTCATCTGCTCTGGTTTTAAACTCACCAGTTTCGAAAGCTGCAAGAGCATCTCCAAAGCCTGGTGTAATGCTTAAAGCTATTTGTTCCATAATAGGTAATTCTTCAAAGACACGATAAGCTTCCCTGTTTTTACCTTCTGAAATTAGTTTAGTTATTTTTGCTTGTGCGACTGCACTTGATTCTTTACGGCTAGCTACTCTATCTTCTAGCCTTTTGATTGAATCGAGAAATTCTTGTTTGGTAGCCATTCATATTAATCCGTCAAAGGCATGTTTCTTTCTTTAAATCTTCTTTCAACAAACATAGCTTGTGCTTTAACATCAGGATCTACAGTTCCGCCCTGGTCTTCTATTTGCTTTATGTTGTCTATCAATCTACGTCTGAGAAAATTTACCTTGTCTATACCGATAGGATCATTTCTCAAGTCTACACCTTTTATTGCTTCTATAATTTTTAAAACAGAAGCTGAAAAAGGATTAGTAACGAAGAAAGGAACTCCATCGGGTCTGTCACTTTCTGCTTGTGGTCTGCCATATATATCAGTAAAGAATGGATCATTTTTTCTTCTATTTTCGTATTCATTATTTCTGAATATTGTATTTGGTAAAATTACAGATTCTGCATATTTTGAATCGGTATCTATTATATTGTTCAATTGATCTATTAACATTTCGGGCGACCTTCTAGGAAAGTTCTGAATATCCATAATACCGCCCTCTTCTCTTCCTAAAATCTTTTTGACAACATCAGGTCTTTCTTTAGCTAAAGCAGCTAGCCCTGCATTAGGGTATTTATTTGCTTCACCACCGTTTGCCATAAATCTTCTGCCTTGCATGTCCATCATAGGATTTGGCATAGGCGGTAGACCTGAGCCTCTTGGTGGTACTCCTGGCATCTGATTTGCCATACCTAACTGAGGTGGTTGCTTCGGCATCATACCGTCTCTTGGCATAATGTCTGACATTCTTCCTGGTGTGGCCATAGGTAAGTTATTGCCAAGAGCAGGTAACTCTTTTTCAAGATTATAATTACCGATTCTATCGTTAGGATTAAAACCTTCTGATCTTCTTCTAGGTAACATATTACGCATTATAGGTAAACTACCGAGGCCCATACCAGGCATCATCATGTTTCTACCCATACCACGCATACCCCTAAGGTTACGCATCCTTTCCATAAGTTGTGGTCTTTGTCTCAAAAAGCCACCCATTCGATTAGCTAACATAGGTCTTCTTTTTTTTATCTTATTTAACAAGCCTCTAAAAAACATTAGATTTGTATACCTAAATCATTTCCTTGAGAAAATAATTGTTCAGCAAATTCTAATTGTTCCATAGTAATACCAAGATCCGCTAGCATTTGCATAATTTCTTCTTCGGAAGCACCTTGTGCCATCAACTGTTGAATAACCGCTTTGATCTCCATAAGAGATTGTTGAGCCATTTGTTTTTCTTCTGATGATAAATTATCTATTTCTGCTTGTATTTGATCTGGGGCTGTCATTCCTGATAACTCCTGATTCATCATTTGAGGTTCCATAATCGAATAGTATACGGATAAGAATCTTTTTGCAAGGGTAGGCTACTGCAATCGTGGAGAAGAGCTAGATTTAATATAGCTTATAACAGTAGCCAAACCCATAAAAAATATAACATATATACCCCCCGTATGGGACCCTTTGTAAAAAAAGTGGTTTTTGTATGTGTCAAACCTTGTGTAAAGTATTGTGTATATACCCCGCAGGGCAAAATGGGTGTCACCCCTGGAAAAAACCCGTTTGCGTTCCCGACTCATCTGACGAATAGAGTCCCAATAACGACGAAAGGACAGCCGAAGCTGTCCCATCCAGGAGTAACCCTTTAGTCTTCTATTTAATTCTCACCTCTAGTCTCCCTCTGTTTTCTTATCACCTCAAACTCTTTATCGTAAGCTATTGCATCTCTTAATCTTTGTGCAACAACATCATCATTACAACTGTCACAACATCTGCCATCATCAGCAAGTGGATCAGGGTTGTGACCATAACCTCTAAACTTAATACCGCAAAGAACACAATCGTGTTCTTCTCGGTCAGCACTACTGGACAATATCTTCCAAGCTTGTTGCATCTTAGTCATCATTCACTCCCCTCTAAATCAAATTCAGCTACTATATCTTTAAAGCCAATACATTTATTATTTTCATATTCGACTTCCCAAATTTCTAGCTTATCGCCTTCATCTGTTACACGGATTTCAAATTCTACACCTTTGTGTGTAAAGTGCCGAGCAAAACTAGGCTCTATTTTAAATACTTCAACTATCTTAGTCATTTGTCTCACCTCTTATTAAGTGCATGACATTATTGATGTCAGTATTACCTAGAACTTGTCTAGTATCTGCTACATGCAAGTCACTATCTCTAACAACTTGTATACCGTTAACAACTAAGTCTCTCAACTCAGTCTCAGCACCAGCTAGTAGCTGGACACCGTTTTCGTTTTCAATTATGAATTTAATTTTCATATTCATTAACTCCTTATTAATAAGTATACATATAGTAGTAACACTTACAAGGGGTAAACAACAATTAATTCAATTATTTTTTCTAAGACACTCCACCCAGGCTTTAGGAATAACGAACATGATACATACATTTTTTACCTGGGCTTTGTGTGTTTATTGTGTGTTATGGTGTCCCGATCATTCCGACTGATCCCCCGTCTATCATTCCCGACCCGATCCCGAGTTGTCAGCCAACCAAGCCAGGATACATATAATAATAAACAACTCCAACATTACAGCCATTGATGTTCAATAGCGTAGCCATCGTCATACAATACACTTGATAAGGTATAAACTAGATGAAACCCCATATCCATACCAGCGCCACCAACAAAGACGGAGCGGGTATTGTCTTTATATTTGCAATCTAACAAATGCGCTACATGCCAACTGACATTATTAACTATTCCTTTTTTCATAGAACCTGTCACCATTATGTGCCTGGACATACCCGAAGTTGCAACCTTAGTCACAAACGTGTAAGCGGTAGATCCTTTAGGAAACAGCTGTTTCAATTTTTTCTTAATTTGTTCTTTATCCATTAGAACAACCCCCTGCTATTTAGTTCTGCTTTGGCCAGCTTAATATCCTCTGCATTTGTAGAGCCTAAAAAGTAACCGTTTAAACTGTTCGGCTGGTCAAAGTTTTTCAACCAAGTTTTTAATTCTCTTGTCGTTAGGGTTTTAAACCATTCTTTCATTTTCCATTCTCCTTAATTAAAAGCTGCTTCTGAATGACCGTCTGCTTTACTTCCTAGGAGAAATGCAAATCATCCTCACCAAAAGCAACTTATCTATAAGTCTACTACAGGTAAACAATAAGTCAAGTATTAATTTTTTAGATCCTTTATGAAACCTGGCTAATATTGCAGCTACTCCAGGGGGATGTGTTAACTATTGTGTAGTACTTACCTCGTAGAGTCGATCAGGATCCCAGCCTGAGATCCCGACCTGTTCCCGACTTAGTCGAGCAATACCATATAGGCTTTGGGCTCATATTCTATAAACCAATCAAGACCCTTTCTTACATTTTCCCAATTGGGCTTTCCAAAACCGTAGGCTTCAGTTAGCTGTTCGCCGATTATTACATCATAAACAGCAACAGCGTCGGGCTCTAGCGTGTACTTCTCCCCACTAAATGGGTTTGTTATTTCCTTTGGTTCTTTATCAAGAACATTTACTTTAAACGGTAGTTGTCTTTCTGACATATCGTTCTCCTTTTAATAATGTATGTGCTCATATTTACATGAAGTAAACATAATGTCAAGTAATGTGAAGATCTATTATGTCTCCTGGATGGCCAGGATCTCCAGGGCGTGTTGTGTTATGTGTGTTATACTGTCCTTACAGACATTTTATTGTCTAACCCGACGACCCGACCCGACGACCCGACGGATTTTGTTTGAGAGAGTGACTGAGAGAGCGAGGGTATGCAGTTTAACCCCTACTCTACCCCTAAATAACTCTATTTATTATGTATATTTTGTTTACTTTAGGTAGAAAACATGAGAAACTAATACTTGTGTTTATGTATGGTATGCACAAAAGTGGTAAGCATTTAAATTGATACCAACTCTTTCGTAAGAATAAACAAAGCCATATATGACACATTAACTATTAATTACGGAGTGATATTATGGCAAAGAAACCTACCATAAACGAAAGAAATATCCTTGTGCAAAGAGGATATGAAATAATACGAGAAGAAGGCATATCTAAGCTTTCTTCTGAAATGCAGAATAACCCCAAGTATCTTGATCTTATGTCCGTAAGAGCAACACTTAAAAAGACACAACAAGAAGTGTCTGACCTAAAAGATAAGTTAGAAAATATGCACAAAGAGTTTAACGAGACTTTGGATAATGAAAATTTTGAACTTGCTAACTCTTATCATTATCATTTTGATGGCGACTTTAAATGGGACGATAAAGGTCTTAGAAACAAGATTGAAACTGAAGTAGTCTTAGCTAGTTTAAGCGACTCAGTAGATTTTGATAAACTGATTGAAACACTTAAGGTCAAATTAACATGAAAAAAGTAGATGTAGATCAATTAATCGAAAACCCTAAGAATGCTAAGGAGAGAGTAGCCGTGTGCTACTTTCTTCTTATGTCTTGTCCTGATACTAAAAAGAATGAAACTAAGTTAGAGAACATATTAAGCCATATGTGCGAAGACTTAGAAGAATTGGATCAAAGCTTATGGGCAGAATCTCAAGCACTAGGCAACCAAATAGCCGTTCAAGAGAATGTCCCTTTTTATCAAGAAAACATGAATTGGATGGAAAGCAAATTAGCTGAAGTTACAGGTTCTGTTCAGAGATTAGAAGGAGTGCACTAATGTCAACTAGATCAAGAATAGCAATACAAAAAGAAGGCGGAGAAGTGGTAAGCATATATTGCCACTTCGACGGCTATATTGATGGTGTAGGTAGAACACTCAAGGCACATTATAACGACAAAGACAAAGCCTTAAATTTAATTGAGGGTGGTGATATCTCAGTCTTAAAGAATTCAACTGAAACTACTGTTTATTACAAAGAGCGTGGTGATGAATGGGAAACGATAAAACCCGAAGTTTATAGAAGCTTAGATCAACTTATGGCTTCTCTCAGGGGTGATATATTTATCGAGTTTGTCTATCTATATGCTGATGGTAAATGGCAAGTGTCAGAGCTTGTAGAGCACGAAGAGTCAGATAATTTCTTTGAATATTCTGCTTATCTTAGTAAATTTAAGCCGTTGTTTTATGCAAGGAAGGTTGTCAGAACCATGTATCAGGAGTAGCAATGAAGAATAGATTATTTACAGAAGCAGAAATATACGAAGCAGTTTGTCTTTCAACAGGAGATGATGGCTTTAGAGCTCAAGAAACTCTAAGCATAATTAATTCTGATCGTAATAAATATGGCATATTGACTAATGAGACTTATGCAAAAGAAAGGAAAGACTTTGCAGAACAAATGTCTAAATTACATAAAGATTGGCAAACAGGTATTCCAAAACATGAGGAGAATGAATGATGGCAAATTATAAAATAACCAAAACTACATATGTCAAAATAGACTTTAAAGCAGATAATGACAAAGATATGTTAATGCTTTATAAGGTTGGTGAAGTAGACGCTACACTAGCAGATAAGAACCAACATCAACATTATTTAATTACTGACGAAGATGACAACATCATCTTCGATCACACATACACATAAGGAGAAGAATAATGAGAAGAATTGATATTTTTATTATGAAGAACTATGCAACCTATTGTGACGAGAAAAGCAGATACGGAGAGCTACAAGATCAAAAGAGCTTTACCGACTATGTGGAATCCAATAAACCTTTTCTAATTCAAGAATATAAAGCTTATCGCAGAGCTAACAGAGATATAACGACCATGTCTAGTCTTATAGACAAAGTTATCATAAAGCTAAAAGACGACAGAGGACTTTAATGGAAATAATATTACTGATCCTGTTCGGAGTCTTCTTGGACTTCGTTGATAGCAGATGGCGAGATTGATTCTTCAGTCTCGTCTGTTATCTCTCCCTCAATAACATCACCCATCAAAACCTTCAACCTATTCTCGATCTCAGCACGAGACATTTGATCTATTTTACCAAAACGAACTTCTTTCTTATCAACTACTAGCCCACCAACTTTAAGCAAACTGTTCTGTGCAGCAATAGCTGCGTTAAATGAGCCTGACTCTAGGGCTTTATCCCTTATATCATATAAGTCTTTTACTGCACGATCCTGGTTTAATTCATACTTTTTACGCACTTCTCCCAGGAGATAATTAATCTCTTTCTTTACTTCTGGATGTTTCAATAGTTTATAGGCCGACTGCCTGGCGTCTTTGTATCCCGACTTTCGAGCACATTCAACATAAGACATCTGTGGATTATTAACAACCTTCCAAACAAAAATACGCTGCATACGATTTAATTTGTTTGATAGATTAAAAAACTCTATTGCTGGATCTTCTGCTTGATCTAATAAAGGTTCGAACCCCGACTGCTCTTCTTTCATATGTGCTTATACTAGATGATACTTTGTGTAGATGTAAAGTAGATGGGCTATATCTAGCCCTTTAGATGTGGCTAGCCCTACATATCCTATATATGTATAACATCCGATCTTAGCGAACCCGACCTATACTGTCAAGTTCTTTGTATATTTATAAGTATATTAGTCTCTAGTTCCCTGACAAAAATGAAAAAAATGCAAAAATACCTTAGCCCTTTGTTTATCAATGTTTCCCATGTCACGCACTCTATGACAAAAGTCTGACAATAATACTATGTCTCCATATTCTGCAAAATATGTTTAATAACTTCGACAGTCCAACCGTTACCTAACATATGATACCGCCTAGTATTTGACACTCCTTCTGTATAATTATCTGGAACTGTTTGTAATCTTTCGCATTCAATTGGATGTAACTTTCTGATACACCCATTATCAACTAAAACATTATAAGGCACTCCCTTGTATAAGTTAGCCGTTATACAGCTTGATTTGTCGTTAGCCGTATCTGAATGATGTTTGAAGTCCCAATGTGTTCTGCCATCCTTTGTTTTTCTATTCATGTAAGCCAATGCCCTTTCACTATGTATAAGCGAAGGTATGTGTCCACCACCACTTGCTGTTCTTATTGTTACCGACTTATTAAAATGCACTCTAGGTTTTTTCTCTTTGAACCCACCATATATGTTGCTTAATAAAGGTTCTTCACCATCCTCTAAGATAATATCTTTTAATTTTATATTTTTGTCTTCTGGTTGCTGTATGTTAGGTATGTTTGTCCAATAGTATCTCTGTCTTGATTGTGCAGACACTAAATCAGAATTAATGAAGATTGGATCTATGCCAAAAGCTATTTCTGGGTAACACTTAGATACTTCTTGCGAAATAATATTCAGAAACTCTTTCTTCATTCTGACATTCTCTAGTAAAAAATACTTGGGCTTGATGGCCTTGAGTAATTTAATGAATTCAAAGAATAACGCTGACCTAGGATCATCAAAAGCCAACTGCTTACCTGCAAATGAAAAACCTTGGCAAGGCGATCCTGCCATAATTAAATCTACATCTGTGAAATCTTTTGGATCTAACTTAGTGACATCCCCGACCTGTATGGTTTTAGGATAGTTAGCTTGTGTTACCTGGATAGCATACTTGTCTATCTCGCTGGCATAATATGTATCAACTGGTATACCAAGCTGGTCGAGAGCTATCTGCCCACAACTCATACCATCAAACAAACTTAATACTTTCATAATCTTATATTAGCAGAGCGTTTCGTCGCTAGGTCGCTCTGTTACCTTCTACCTCAAGGAGAATCAATTGAGATACACGACATAACTAATTAGACTCCATACCGATAGGCATCTAAATCATAATCAGTCATTAAAATATCAACTTCCATACTAGGATTAATTACGGCAAACCCTTTGTGTTTAAGATGACATTTTTCGTAGTTTCCGATAAGTTCTTGATGTTGTTCCCAACCCATGTTGAGAGCCTCATCCATAGCATCATGTCGCTTTGGATCGTCCAACACATTATCGTAAAATATTCTATACATTCTAGACATAATCCATCCTTATTTATACTGTTAGTAGACATGATATACCTATTTCGGATATAATGTCAATATTATGAAAGATATACATAAAATTAAACCGACAGACATCAACAATCTGTCACCAATCGAAGAATTAGAGATGGCTACACACCATGCAACAGATGCTGTGTTAGACCTGATACGCAACATCAATGCGTTACCCGTAGAGCAAAGACAACATATTACTGATATGTTTGATAGAGTAAAGGATGGTAAGTCAAAAGATGTATAACAAGCTACACGACAAAGTAAAGAACCTAGAAATAGGAGAGATCATAAAAGTCGATAGGAGGTTTGGCTATCCAGCTCTTATCAAACTTTTACAAGAGTTTGGCTATGAGTATGAAGAAATCATGAAACCTGCTGCTACTTGGGCTAAAAATGTAAGGAGAACAGGATGAACCAATTACCTGAAATACTTAATGAATATGAACATTTGGTCTTAGGAGAAGCTTATTACTTTCCTGATATGCCTAACGATTTTTATCATAACTCTCCAGGCATATCTTCATCTACTATAAGAAGGTTTGGTCAATCACAAGTCCATGCTTTAGAAGAGCAGATGGAAGAGTCACATGCACTTAGATTTGGGTCTGCTGCACACGCTATGATAGTAGAAGGCGAAAGCGTCTTTAATAAAGAAGTAGCGTGTCTAGTAGGCTCACCTTACACACAAGCCAATAAAGATCTAAAAAGAGATTACGAGAAAAGGGGCTTGACTGTGATCAACACAACAGATAGAGAAACTATTTATAAAATGAAAAACTCTTTGGGTATTTATGGTGATACAGTATTGAACCCGACAAAGACAGATTACCCTGAGGTTTTTACTAGGCCTTCAGAAGTAGCTCTGTTTTGGTGGGAAGATGATATGTTGTGTAAGGTAAAATCAGACATGCTTAGATACCCAATGAGCGGTCAATATGATGATAAGACTATAATTCTTGTTGATTACAAAACTACACAATCTGTGAAGCCTAGAGACTTTACCAGCTCTGTGAAGAAGTATCAGTATGAACTGCAAGCATCTTGGTATAAACGAGCTTTTGAAAAAGCAGGCTTTACCGTTGCTGACTTTTTATTTGTAGCACAAGAGAAGAAACACCCCTATGCCTCCAAGGTATTCAAGATGAAACATGAAGATATGGAAGCTGGGTGGCTAGAGCTTGACAGGTTGTTAGGCGAATATAAATCCGTTATAGAAGGTAGGAACTTACCTACCACATATAACACACCAGAAATAGTGGAGATAGAATTATGAGTATAGATAAGATAACACCAGAAGAATACAACAAGCTTCCTGCAGATTTCTCAGAGACATTAAAAGCAGGAAACATTAATGATAAAGACTGGGACAAACAGATAGATGCTAAAGCTTCTAACCGTCAAGTAGGTGGCGATCATTATAAAAAATTAGCCATACAACCTGCTGAGTATTGTTATAAAAATAAACTTAATAACTTAGAGTCTGAAGCTATAAGCTACATTACTAGAAACAGATTTAAAAATGGATCTGAAGATATTAAGAAAGCTATACATAGTTTGGAGTTGTTGTTAGAATATACGAACAATTAAATTTTATTTAATTTTTCATTAATCCTAAAAAAGAAAGGGAGCCGAAAGGCTCCCTTCTTTATATACACTATAAATTAACCATTCGGAGAATGATATAGAATGGTGTATATATACTAGACTAAATTAGAAGTAAAAAAAAGGGGCTTGCGCCCCCTTCGTAGCACCTAATCTATAAAGTCGGTGGCGACTTAGACTCTCCACTTGGTGCCGTTGGACTAACTGAGCTTAGATACTCGCCGATTTTAGTTTTCTTTGAGTTAACTTCCTCACCTTCCTTATTAGTCCAAGACTCTTCCTTATGATATAAGCCTAGATCAAGTGTTTTATTCACAAGTGAATGCACATCATCTGGAAAAGATTTAAATCCAGTTGCTTTGCAAAGTTGCGTAAACATCTCATTAGAGATTCTTTTTGCTTCTTCACTAGCAGACCATAATGAATAGAACTCAACATGATCTCTGTTGTTACCGTTATTTATTTCATAAACAACTCTTACTGTCCAATTACCGCTTTGAGACTTATATTTCTCAGCAGTAATGACTCTCGCACTATGCACGCCTGGGGGTGCAATTTCTTTTTTCTCGACAACGGGTGGTTTAGTTATATTTTCTAACCACTTTACACCATCAAAATCACTCATCATTTCCTCCTATGACTTGAGTTTTAAAACCTAGCCTTTCAATTACGCTAGTTAAGTTAGGAACTTCGAAGCCATCAAGCTTGCCCGACCTATCTTTTGCAGTATAGCCTTGACCAACATCAGTCTGAAGCCATCTATTTTTTACTAGAGCACCTTCATCATCTTGTTCTTCAATAACTCTAAGTGCTAACACTTCATCAAAAAAGTATGTGATGGACTGTCCTAGTTTTGTACCAACCATTTTTGGTTCGTATTGCATTACATTATCTACGTTCATCTTTTCCATTTTAGAAACAAAAACTACATGCATATGCAAATCTCTGTAGGCCCTCATGACATTTGTGCATGTTTCTTGAACATTACCATATGCCATTCTTGGATCCTTATGTCTAGCTTTTTCAAAATTTAAAAGTATTTCTGACATCTCTGATATGGAGTCTAAGCATACGGTATCGTAAACTAATTCACCATTTTTAAGAGCTTCACAAATCTCAATAATTTCTTTTGCTTCCTTAACCTGAATAACATCTATGTCTTGGCTATCTCTGACTGAGAGCAAACCAGATTCCATATCAATCATCAGTTTTCTTCCTGGAGCAGTCCCGCAAAGCGTTGTTTTACCAGCACCTGCAGCCCCATAAACGAGTATCTTAACCCCTTGTTGATTCACCAATGAATCAGGGCTAACGATTCTATCTTTAAAAGACATATAATATCTCCGAATAAAATTAATATTGACATATATTATAACATAAACTACTATTTGTAAAACAAACAGTTTCAATTTGTAAAGATATGGAGAAGAAACCAACTTGGTTAGCTAATTATCACTTTAGAAATAAAGTGCTATCTACATCATACCTGAAGAAACTAGAAGCTATAAATATACAACCAAAATATAAGGAGAGAGAAGTGAAAAGATATTCTTTAAAAGACTACATAGAATTTATTGGCAACAAGGAAGCTGCCAATTTATTTGAATGTTCAATACATTCAATAAAAGCCTGGCGTTATGGCCACAGGCAACCATCCGTCGATCAAGCAAAATTAATCATTCGAGCATCCGAAGGGAAGTTAGATTTTGAATCCATTTATGGCAATCTCGAAGATATAATTGCTGAATGTTCAACCTAAACCTTACAGAAGACGAGAAGCCTCTCGATCTGGCGTTAGCCTATTATGATGAAGGTCTGTCAGTAGTTCCGCTACTCAGGCAATCTAAAAAACCACCAGTTTTTTTGGGTGGTTGGCATCAATACAAAACAGAAAGGCCCAAAAGAGAGACTGTAATTGAGTGGTTTAAAGATCGTGATGATCTTGTAGTCGCACTCATCTGCGGTCAATTTATTGTTGTTGATGCTGATACACCCGAAGCTATGGGGTGGGTTGATAACAACCTGCCCCCTTCTCCTTTCAAAGTAGTTACTGGTAAGGGTATGCATTACTATTATAACAATCCAGAAAACTTCACAACCTTTGCAACAAAGAGAACTAACGATACACCAATTGAAAGACTTATAGACATAAGAGGGGAGGGTGGCTTAATAATAGCACCTTACAATAAACATGCTAACGGCAACCTATATAGACCACAAACCATACCTGAGTGGGATGTGCATGACTTTGACGATCTGCCAGACTTTACAGAAAAAGAATGGGAACAAATAACAGGTAATGGTAAGAACAACGAAGGACAATTAGTTACTGCACCCTTTTCACTAGACGGTGTAAATGAAGGCTCAAGAAACGATCAGGCTGCAAGATTATCAGGTTACTTAATATCAAAGAATCTTAACTTAGAGTTTGCCAAGTTCTTCATGCAATCTTGGAATACACAAAACCAACCCCCTTTATCGCAAGCAGAAATAAACTCTGTGGTTGATAATGTTAAAAAGACACACGACAGAAAAAACCAAAGAGCACCACTATTTACAAACACCAAAGAACAAGTAGTGCCACCAAAAGATCTATTCAACCCCCCAGGAATCTTAAAAGAAATGTTTAAGTTTTGTGAAGAGCTTGCACAAGTATCACAACCTGAACTATCTGTTGTTGGTGCCTTGGCACTCGCTAGTGTAAGTTGTGGCAGATTGTATCGGACGACAATGAATAACTTTGCCTCGCTATACTTTATGGGTATAGCTAAATCAGGACAAGGTAAAGAGAATATTAAATCATTTGTAGAAGCTGTTTTAAATATGTCAGAACACTCAGATCTTGTCGTAGGCGACGGTTATACATCTTCAGGTGCAGTCCATTCTATTTTGCGTTATAGACCAACACAAATAACTATTATGGATGAGTTTGGTAAAAGACTCGAAGCTATCGGAGCACAACAAAACACAAACAGAGAAGACGGCATACAAACACTAATGGAAGCTTGGGGCAGGTGCCACGGTACTTTAAGGCCTGATAATTATTCTTTGATGAGTGTGCCTGATCAATATAAAGACCAAGCTATGAACCGTGTGACACACAAGCCTGCAATTACATTAGTAGGTTTATCAGTTCCACAAAATTTTTACAAAGCCTTAAACTCAGGGCGTATTGCTGATGGTTTCTTAAACAGGTTTTTGGTTATTGAATCAAAGGAACCAAGAAAAGTACAAAGACTTAAAAAATTTAAAAGTCCACCATTACAAATAGTTAACTGGGTTAATTACATACGAAGATCACGTTCAGAGTTTGGTGGTGTTGAGCTTAACAACGCTGAACTAGATTTTAGACCACACGTTATACCTTTTTCGCAAGACAGCGAACAGCTTTTAAACGAGTTTGCACAAGAGATAGTAAAGAGGCAAGAGGTTTTAGAAAAAGATAATCTAGAACCTTTGCTATCGAGGACAAGAGAAAAAGCTATGAGACTGTCTTTAGTCTGTGCTATAGCTGACAACCCTGACTGTAAGGAAGTCCCAGGATATGTAACAAAATGGAGTATAGATTATGTCAGGTATTACGATCTCTTATTTATTGAAGCATGTCGTGACAAAGTAGCATCTTCAGCAACAGAATCAAAAATCAAACAAGTTTTATCTTTCATTAGATCTAGAGGAGATACAGGGATTTCTAAACGTGAAGTAGACAGAGGAGAACTTTTTAGAAGTATGAAGTCTTATGAAGTTAAAGAAATTATTGAAAGATTAAAAAATGCTGGTGAAGTACAAGAGATGGATATAAAAATTGGGGGTAAAGGCAGACCTACTAAAAGACTTGTGGCTGTAGACCCAACATATTATGAGGATTAAATATGAAGAAACCTAGTTTTGAAACTATAGAAGATCAAAAAAGAGAAGAACGAGTGGCTGGATACTTAGAAGGTGCTTGGGATGTAACCTGCCATAAATTACCCACGGCCTATAGCTTAGATTATTGGATTGAATCTAAAGACAAATGTTTTTGGTGCGAGGTAAAATGCAGAACATTTAGCTTTGATAAATACGACACATTTATTCTGTCAGTTGCAAAGCTGATGAAGGGTGCTATGTATGCACAATCAACTGGTGTCCCATTTATAACCGTATATGCTATGACGGATGGCTTATACTACCATGAATGGGATCCAGATTATGTTTACGATATAAGGATGAATATATCGCCTGACCCTATATATGAAGACGATAATGAGCCATATGCTCACATACCTAAAGATATGTTAAAATGTTTATCAGATAAGCCATTAGGAATGGATAGGAGCGAAATAGGAATATGTTAGACAAATTAAAAGTATTAGTAGGAGCAGTAGCACCTACAATCGGAACAGCGTTAGGTGGGCCAATGGGCAACGCAGCTATGAGCATGTTAGCTGACAAGCTAGGTGTACCAAACAATAAGGGTGCAGTAGAAAAAGCTGTGCAACAAGCATCACCACAACAACTAGCAGAAATAAAAAAAGCAGAGCTAGACTTTGAAAAACAAATGAAAGAGTTAGAGGTTGATGTTTTTAAATTAGAAACACAAGACCTACAAGATGCTAGAAAAACTTTTAGTAGTGACTGGACATCTAAACTGCTCGGTGTAGTAGTTATTGGTGGGTTTATGGGTTATATATTTTTGGTAACAATACAACCGCCTGAACAGAATAGTGAGGCTTTAATTAACCTTGTGCTAGGTTATTTAGGAGGTTTGGCTAGTGCAGTCATATCCTTTTATTTTGGAGCATCACATAAGAAAGATGAGTAGTCTGTTGACTAGCGTAAAGCTCAACGGTTTCCATACAAAACCAGGGGATCATCAGACTACTCTTTTATCATGCAAGAAGTAGTAACAATAATTCAACAACTAGGTTTCCCGATAGCTGCTGCTATTGGACTTGGTTGGTTTATCTATAAACTAATAATGAAAATTGTTGACGGTATGGAAAACAAACTAGATGTCGTTGATGAAAAAGTAGCAGAACAAATAAGCGCTATGGAGCAAAGACTTGGCACTAAGCTTGACTCACAACACGGTATTTTAGTAGCCTTAATAGATAGGGTAAGAAGTTTAGATAACGAAATAATAAGACAAGATACTTTAATTAAAACTATATTAGGAGTGCCACAGCTAATTGACAGTAACAAAATTGCTAAGGCAGATAGAGATGACCAAAGAAAAGACTGACGATTACTATAAAGACAAATACAAGAGGATGGGTTGCGCAATATACTTAATCCCAATCTTAATGCTTCCTGTCCTCGCCGACGAAATAAAATTCAAATTTAAATCACCTGCATTTTCAGGCGTTGGCACTTCACAACATTACCTAACGATAGACGAGCAAGAATTTAGTAGAAGAGAAGCTTTACGTGCAGAAATTAAAGCTCTACAAGATGAATTAGAAAGAGATGCTGACAATACAACTCTAGCCAGATTTCTAAGAAACTTTGAATCGAGAGTTTATGCACAACTGTCCAGGCAATTAGTAGACCAATTGTTTGGCGAAAACCCAGCTGACGAGGGTTCTTTCACTTTGTTTGATAACCTCATAACTTGGACGACAGACGGTATAAATATTACAATGACTATATTTAATGAAACAACTGGCGAAACAACTACTATCACTATCCCTATTGGGGACTTTGGTTTCTAGTTGTGCCACGCACTTAGAATATATATCACCCTGCCTAACTAACCCTAACAACGATTATAAAGATGTAGTAACCATAATAGGTGAAGCACAATGTTTTTCTAAATCTGCTTTTATAAATGAACCAGTTACGGATGCTATTAAAGAACTACAATTACCGTCAGCTAGGCCTGTAGTCGCAGTCTATAGTTTTCCTGATGCAACAGGACAACGCAAATCTATTGATGGTTACGCTAGTTTTAGTTCTGCTTTGACGCAGGCACCAGAAGCTTATGTTATTAGAGCCCTGAAACAATCTAAATTTTTCAGAGTAGTTGAAAGAGTAGGAATAGATCACGTTACTCGTGAAAGACAGATAATAAGATCTACAAGAGAAAAGTTTGATGAAGACGATCAACAAATGCCGTTGCTTTTCGCTGGCCTGATACTTGAAGGGGCAATTCAAGATTACAACACAAACCTGTTAACAGGTGGTATAGGTGCTAGATACCTGGGTATAGGTAACAGCAAACAGTATAGAGAAGATACAGTAATAGTTTCAATGCGTGTTGTATCTGTTTCTACAGGTGAAATATTGCTAGAAAACCTAACAACCAAAACTATTTTATCAGTCGGTCTTTCAAATGATTTTTTTAGATATATAGCAGAGGGCACCAAGCTTGTAGAGTTTGAAAGTGGTAATGCTATGAATGAGAGTAAGTCTATAGCTTTGCAAGCAGCCATAGAAACTGGTATTGTAGATATTATAGCGCAAGGTGTAGAGAAGAGTTATTGGCAATATATGGAATAATTATGCGTTTATTTTTTTTACTTTTATCGTTAGGGCTGGCAGCAGATGATGAAATCTTTGTAGAGCAAACAGGTTCAAACGCCACTATCAAACTAGAACAGCTTGGTAGTAGCAACTTGATTGGTGGTACAAGTGCTGTATCAGGAACTATGACCGCTCTAGATTTAGACGGTACCGCTATGACTTTAACTATCAACCAGATTGGTAGTAGCAATATATTTAGATCTGATGGGATTAATTCAGATAATGTTACTGGTTACTTTGATTTTCAAGGTGATTCTAACGTTCTAGACATTCTACTTAATAGTAATGGTGCTTATACAGCAGACTATGCAAACCTAAATTTACAAGTAACAGGCGGGAGTAACATATTTGATATTGAGATAGCAGAAAGTTCAAATGCAGATTATCTAGATCTTGACTGGATTATAGACGGCGATAACAATGAATTTGAGTTCGATATTGATTATGAAAATGCAGTTAGTAATATAGATGTTTTTGGTGATAGTAACGAACTTACTTTTACTGGTAGCGGATATGCTGGCACAACCTCAAGCGATTCAGCCTACTTCTACCTAGACCTCGATGGCTCAAGCAATACATTCTCAATAATTCAATCATCAACACTAGCGAGGGATTATCTCAAAATTACAACTAATGGTTCCAATAGCACTTTTTGTATTGTGCAATCAGACGGTTCCTCTCAAACTACATGCTGACTCTATTGGCGATATAACAGAACTTAGAGGGTATGGCCAAGTCTTTCGTGACGAACCATATCCTGCTGAGTTAGATCTTGATCTATATTCCTATGACGACGTGCAGACCAGAGCTGGTCGTATTGGTATAACTTTCTTAGACAACTCAACCGTTAGGCTTACAGAGCATTCATCTTTAATAATTGATGAGTATATTTATGATCCTAATCCAAACAATAGCAAGATGGCTCTTAATTTCGCTAGCGGGACCATAAGATTTATATCTGGCAATCTTAATAAAAACAATATATCTCTCAAAACACCAACCGCCGATATAGCTGTTAGAGGTACTGATTTTACTTGTACCGTAGATGAAACTGGAAGATCGTTAATTATTCTCTTACCTAATGAGTTTGGCGATCCTAGTGGTGAAATAGTTGTATCAACTGCTATGGGTGAAGTTATATTAAATCAACCGTATCAAGCTACAACAACCAGGGTATACGAGCAAACACCAACTAAACCAGTAACATTAGATATAGATTTAAACTTTATAGATAACATGTTGATTGTATCTCCACCAAAAGAAGAAACTATAAATGCAGAAGAAACCGTAACAACGACAGCAGATTATCTAGATTTTACCGAACTTGACGTTGATTTGTTGAATGAGGATTTGCTAGAAGAAGATCCTGACTTTGAGTTTACAGAACTAGATATTGATTACTTAGCTGGTAACTTCCTAGAGGATTTATTAGATATACTAGATATACTGGAAGAAGAGAATCAAACAGAACTACTAAATGCAGTATCAGGTGTAGACATACAAGGAACACAAATAGGTCAAGATCTAGAAACTAACATAACAACTATAATTGATGGTGATAGTATAAAATTAATACGACAAATAACACAAAGCAGTCAACTAGCATTAAATTCAGATCAATCGTATACAGTTGTATTTACACAAGATGGTGTAACAAGAACCGTTAAAATAAATGGTGGGACTAATTCAAGTATTACAATAGTGCAGGCCTCAGGATGAAAAAACTACTCTTACTACTAGCATTATTGGTAACACCACTACTTATGCAGGTCACGCCATTAGAAATACTAAAATTAAAAACTTTTGATTACTTAGTGCCAAAGTATGAGCCTTCAGGTAATTTCGTTGTGCTAGACATTACTGAAAGCGAAGTAAGTGCAGAGGGTGGTTGGCCTTTTCCAAGACAAAGGTTGGCTGAAATACATAACAAGATTTTACAAAGTGGAGCGCTTGGGGTAGGATGGGTATTGAGCTTTGTTGATAAAGACAGGTTCGGTGGCGACTCTGAATATATTCTCGCAGTTAGTCAAAGTTCATCCTCAATAGTTGCCACCTTTTCTTTTGACAATCAAAAATATCCACAACCAACAGGAACAGTAATACTAGGGCCAGATGTTCAGGGTATTGCTTTACCTGGACACTTACCCAATATAGACGGCATATCAGGTAGAGTGTTAGAAGGTGTAGTATCGGCACCAGTAGATGTAGATAACTTAGTCAGAAGATTGCCCTTGCTATATGAAATACCAGACGGTTGGGTTCCTAGTTTCGGCACACAAGTTCTAAAAGCTTTGACAGGATCTGATTCTTACATAATAAAAACAAATGATTATGGAATAGAAGAAGTTAGGGTCAGAGGTATCCCAGCAGTACCTACGGACAGTTTGGGACGAAAGTGGATAAGTTGGGTTGAGACACCAACAACGACATTAACTGAAATGGATGTTGCTGGTAAGTTTGTTTTCGTAGGAGTGACAGCTAAGGGTATATTTCCTCAGTTAGCAACTCCAGTCGGTTTGTTAGAACCACACAAAATTCAAGCAGCATTATCAGAGTCTATATTGATTAAAGATAGTCCCAGAATACCAGATTGGCATTTAGGTGCAGAATTTTTATTTTTAGTATTTTTTGTCTCTGTGGTATGGCTTGTAACGCAATATCTAGGAATTTGGAATGGTTTGATATGCTTTTTTATCATCTTTGGCTCTACGGGCGTGCTAGGAGCTCAAATGGCAACAAGGGGTATTTTACTGGATTTTTCATACAATTTGATAGCACAATTCATAACTGGAGCCGTATCTTTCTATTTGAACTACCAAAAACAATATAAATTACGACAACAGATTAAAAAACAATTCGAACATTATTTAGATCCTAGACAAGTAAAAAGATTACAAGATAATCCTGACCTATTAAAGTTAGGTGGTGAGAAAAGATATTGCACATATCTATTTACTGATGTTAGAGGGTTTACTTCTTTGTCGGAAAAACTAGAACCAGAAGAGGTTACTGACATTATGAACAAAGCTTTAACTATTCAAGCTAATGCAGTTCAACGTAACGGAGGTATGGTCGATAAATATATAGGTGATGCTATGATGGCAATCTTTAATGCACCTATGGATCTAATGCATCATGAAGAGATAGCCGTTAAGACAGGGATTCAAATAAGAGACGAAATAAAAGCAGCAGGGTTAGGTATTGAAATTGGTATTGGCATAAATTCAGGGCCAGCTGTTGTAGGTAATATGGGGTCAGATTCACGATTCGACTATAGTGCCATAGGTGATGCTGTAAATACAGCGGCTAGACTAGAAAGTGCTACAAAAGATCGTAAGGTTGATATATTGATCGGTAAATCTACAGAAGATTTATGCGGTTACCATTTGAAAAAGCTAGAACCAATAGCAGTCAAGGGCAAGTCTAAGCCTTTAGAAATATATACTATATGATTGGTTTGAAGCCCAGCTCTTGTTCTCTTTCGAGAACACTCTTCTGATCAGCACCAGGCAAAGACGGTTGTATGATTGACACACTAGCAACTTCAGGTAAAGCTATACTTGGTCTAGCTTGAAATCTGCCTTCTGCTTCTTTCAAAAGGTTTTGCAATTGATCTTTTGCTTGATTATCAATATCACTAGCTTGTGTTTGCTCTACTAGTTCATCTTGAATATTGCCTACAGCATCTCCTGTGGCTGTTGATAATTCTTGTATGCCACCAATTCTCAACATTCTTTCAAACAGCTCTATTACTTGTACTGCTGCTGACTTATCTGTTCTCGCCATCATTTTGAGGAAAAAGGGATTTTGGAAAGCAGACCTTAGAACAGCCATACCACCAATAGTAGGCCAAATAGCAGGATTGAAAGAATTTATAGCAATTGCTGCAGCAACCAAAGTACCAGGTGCTCCACCACGACCCACTTCTTTAGCGGTTGTAGCTTGTATGGTTCTTGCTAGGTTATTTAAACCTTGTGCTACATCTCGACCAAACATAGCTTCTAAGGTTTCATCACCATAAGATCTAAGAATATTTTCAAACTTATCTGCTTGGAAAATTTTAGCTATATCACCACCCTTTGTCATACCATCAAAGTCAATTGCTCTCTGTAGCATTTTGTTCATAGCGTTATTTTGTATTTCAGTAAAAGCTTCATCACCAACTGTTTCTCTAACTAACCGTATATTAGATGCTCCTTGTGGGGTAAATATTTTACTAACAACTTCTTCTGTTGTAGCTTCAGGAAGTTTACTGATGATAAGATTACCTTCTAAAGCTTGTGTTTCAGCTTTTGCTTTTGCTAGTTTATCTAGTTCATCTAAAAAATTTTTACCAGCTTGTTTGTCTCGCAAGCCACTAACTCCTTTGGTGCCAAATCTTGTTATCAAATTTTGCAGTTCAGGCCCTTTTATATTGGGTTTAAGTTTATTAATTTGTTTGAGAGTGTCTAAAAATAAATTAGCATCAACATCTTCTCCTAGAAGTTCTGCTAGCTTGCCTCTTGTTCTGCCACCTTTATCAAAATTAGAAAGATAAGTAGCAAATTTAGAAAAATCTATTGTATCTAAAACAGGATCATAAGCTTCTTCATAAGCATCAGCCATAAGTTTTTGTTTTAAAACAGTTCTAAGTTCAAGAGTTTTAGTAGCTTCTGCTTCTTTACCAATCGTTATCAAATAATCATCATAATCTTTGGTAGCTTTTAAAATATCTCTTAAATCTTTAGGCCCACCACCCCTAACGGCTTTATCATATATTTGATAACTATCTATAGAACCATATTTACCTTGTTTAACAATTTTGTTTATTAAACCAGAATCAAATGATTTTAAAACTTGTGCAGAATATTCGTTAGCGTCAAACAAGTCACGACCAGCTCTAGCAACAACCATCAGATCATCATCTGTAACGCCTAATTTTTTTAACTTTCTTCCTGTTCCAGTTGATAACAAATCATCAACATTTACAGCAGCCTTTTGAGCTGAGGGAACCAACTGCAAATCAGTTAAGGCACCTTCTAGTTCTTTTATAACTTTATCTGCTACGTTGCCTTTTTGACTTTGTGTGATGAATAAATCTCTTTCACCTTTAATTTCAGAAATTGCGTTACGTAGACCTACTAAACGAACATTACCCGCTTCCCCATCATCTCTTATTCTTTTAATAACTCCTCGTAAATACTGAACTGGATTGTCATTAAAAGGTACATTTTCACCTATCGGACTTCCAATTGGGGTGTATGGATTTTTTGCAACGAACTCATCAAGTAAATCATCAGCATTAGTCAATCTTGGTTTGATAGCTGCTTCGAACACTTTTCCATTTAGATTTTTTGAGCCTGCTTGTGCTAATTGATCATCCACAATTGAATATTTATTTAACAAGTTTTCACCAAATAAACTTTCCCTTACTTCAGCTAATGATTTCAAGATATCATCACCAGCTTGCGGATCTGCAATTTTAAAACTCTCCAAAGACATATCACCAAATTCATCAACTACATCTTTAAAATACTTTTGTGCTCCTTGTACTGTTGCGATCTCTGCTTGCTTTACATTTGCAACGGCCTGTTTTACAGAACCATCTAATTGAGCTTTTTGTGCTTTAGACATAGCTGTACGTCCAGCATAACCAGCTATTACATCTTTTAGTTCACCAGATAATTTATTATTTTTATTCATTTTGTTATAAAGCTCTGCTACTTCTCTAAACAAATAAGCTTTAGTTTTTTCTGATCTTTGATTACCTAAGACCTGTTCAAACAAGCCTTGAAACCTGCCTGGTAAATTACGACCAAAAGCTGCTTGTGATGGCAAGGCTTTTTCTTGATAAACCTTTATAGTGCCTTTCGAAATAGCTTTTTTTATCTCTGATTCAGTAGCTTCACGACCCAATTGCTTATCTAACTTCATAATGTCATCTAGACTTCTGCCCTGCACGCCTTGTCTAAATAATCTAAGATTATCAAATGGACCTTGTTTGCCTAATAGTAAACCGTAGCCTACACCTAGAGCTTCCCCTAAAAATTGAGCTGTACCACCTATAATAAATTCATTCTTTAGCATGTCAGCCAATTCACCTGCTTCTTGTTCTTGTAGACCTTGGATAGATTCAACAGCCTCTTCTCCTGCTTTACCAACGGCTGAACCAGAGCCTGCGGCTAAAACACGAGATAATCTAGGACCACCATTAAAGAATTTTAAGGCTTTCGTTATACCGCCTAATATTTTTGCTTGTGGAGTTAGGAATGTTAATGCACCTACTAAAGGTCCTGTCATACCTGCAAAATCTGCTAAATCGCCTTGAGTAAAGCCAAATGAGTTTTCATCTATTATTCTGTTAAGAGCTAGCTTTGATCCGTCTCCTAAAGTTACAGTATCTGGTTCAAGGCCCATCCTACGCAAACCTGTTGGTGTAAGAGCCATTTGACCTGAACTATTATATGTGAATCCATCTGAACCGAATAAGTTGATAGCAACGTTTTGTCTTTCTTCAAAATTATCTGCTCTAGCAAGTTTGGCACGTATGCCTTTACCTCTGACACCTGTTTCGTAATCAAATAATAATTGATCTAGGTATGGGACTGCGGCTTGTCTAGTAGCGGTTGCTTTAATGTCTCTTTCAATAAGAGCTCGTGCTTCTTCTTCGGTATTTGCTTCTATGGTAACTGTACCTCTGTCACCTACATCTATTTCATATAAAGGCACTACTCACCCCTTAATTTAATCTTTACTACTCTTGCACCAACAGTCGGGTTATAGCCTGACGTAATAATTTTATCTACATCAATATTTAGTACATCATTAATCAGATCACCATATTCAGATATGTAAGTTTGTCCAATATTCCCAGCCTGTTTAGATCTTAATTGTTCTGCACCTGTTTTAACATTTCTTTGATATTGTCTTGCACTCGATTGCAGCGTACCTCTAGCTTCTTTTAATTTTTTTAGAGATTCACTTGGAAGGTCTGTAAATGATATTTGTCCAAAAACTTTATCTACTATTTCTCTATCAAGGTTAGAAATTGTCCTGCCTGACTCGCCTAACAATTCTCTAATTTGTCTGTTTTTAACAATATTAATCATATTTTGTATTTTTGTTGCTGTACTTGCTTCTTTTTCAATACCTAAAAAAGCAGAAGCTTCATCTTTAAATCTTTCTAATCTTCCCTCCAAACCAGTAACGGGCACATTTTTTTCTTGAGCTTCTTCAAAAAGTGCGATAAGGTCATTCATGATGCCAATAGAAGCATTTGTACCTTCAAAGTTTCTAATAGCTTCGTTCACTCCCTCACCCACGTCACCAACTTTAGCTAAATCGCCAAAGTCCATACCATTACCTGCAAGGCTTTTTTCCAACAAAAATTTTTCAAATTCTGATTTTTTTTCTTGTTCAAGTAAACTCTTAGCTTCTTGTTCATCTGCGAAACTAGCAGCGCCACTAGCTAAACCAGCTCCGAACCTACCTTCTCTAACAAGAGAACCGCCTATATTTCTTAGTGCATCATTAAATGCACTAGAACTAAAAAAGTTACTTAAACTGTTTGCTGCTGCTTGTGGCCCAGGAGCTGGTGTTGGCTCTGGTGTTGGCTCTGGAGTTGGTTCTGGAGTTGGTTCTGGAGTTGGT
>VMHT01060072.1_pt1 | contig 49501 bp, 56 predicted proteins | sample 4693611 | NCBI WGS metagenome assembly VMHT01 (sample SAMN12280063, study PRJNA550983) | marine metagenome | isolation source: seawater sampled from same location over 5 years 0.02-0.2 micron viral filtrate | place: USA: collected off the coast of southern California halfway between the port... ... | reverse complement strand
TTGATTAAATACTCATTCATTTTATTTCTTTTTACTATCATATTATTTTATTTATTATTTAAGTTATCTGCTAACCAATGCAGTGTTTTTTCTTCTGACCAATTCCAACGTTTCATTATATAGTCAACTAATTCTTGTCCTTTTAATTCTATTTCATTACTCATAATTTTATATTGTTTACTGATTTTTTTATTTTGTTTAATTCATTTTCAAAATATGATTTGATTGGTTTTGATTCAAAATGATCAGAGTACAATCTTAAGTTTGATACAATACCTTCTATTCTTCCAAGCATTTTTGCATTTTCCATACTTATTTCTAATTTATCTATAAATTCTTTATTCATAATTATTCATATTTAATATTTCATCTGTTTTATTTACTATCATATTTCTTATATGTTCTCTGTGTCTATAGTCTAAACTATCAAATCCGTCACAGTCAAATGTATTTTTACTTAATTCATGTAATAATACTCCGAGTTCTATGTTAAATCTTTTTGTCATTTTCTTTTGTATTTGTGTATAGTAAATTTTTATTTTATTTTATTATATAAACTTTCTATTGTTTTTGGATTGTGTAATTTTCCACTATCACTATTTATTAAATTTTCTAACATTAGAAATATTAACTTTTTTTCTTCTTTATTAAACATATTTTATTTATTTATTTATTTATTTATAATATTGAATAGTATATATCATTTATATTTATACCTTCATCTTTTAAACTTTCATCTAATAATTCTTCTTCAAATATTTTTGTGAAATCATTATTATTATCATCTAAGTTTATAATATTATTTATATATATTATATCTAATTTATTATCTGTGTCTTGGTCAAATATTTGGACTGAGAAATTATTTTGTATCATTTTATTATATTTTATTTATTTTATTATATTATCACTTTAATATTTATTTTGTGACGTACTTATTTATTTATTTTTATATCTATTTGAAAAGGATTTGAAAAATTTACATTTACTATATAATCTTCTTTATTTTCAATTTCTTTTAATTTATTTATTAATTCTTTTATACTCATATTATTTATTTTATTATATTATCACTTTATTATAAATTTTGTAACGTACTTTCAGTTATATTCTTTTTATTTATAAAACTAAAACCTTTTAAATTAAATTCTATTATATTTGGATTTTTGTGATAAAATTTAAAGTTTAATAAATCTGTTAATTTAAATCCAATGTATTTTGAATTAAGTATATTTATTTTTTTATGTGAAATTGTTTTAGATTTGTAATGATTTGTTGATAAATTTTTTAAATTTGACATTTTATATATTTTTAATTAGTTACATTTATATTATCACTTTATAATAGAATTTGTAACGTACTATATATAAATTATTAAATATTCAATAATATTTAACAAAAATGTCCCTTTTTAATAATATTGCACTATAATATAATATATACTATTAATAATTTAATAAATTAGTAACTTCATTGAATATAATGTAATAATTAATTATATATAAAGTAAATACTATAAAACATTAATATATATTTATTAATAATGTAGGTATAATGTAAGATCTCTGAGTATATTACAATAAAAGTGTGAAATTATCACCATATATTCACACAAACTTCTATATTATTGAGTATAATGCAAAGTATTCACTATCAATGACTTAAGTTTGCAACGTACCCTGCGCTATACACGGCAAAATGGCCGATTCACTGCATTATATTCAGTAAAATGTACGTTTTATTGCTAATATGGGGGCTATTATATATAGGATTTTCCTAAAACGCTGATTATCAATACGTTACGTGTAATACAAACCCTATATTTATCTTATATAATTAATTCAAATCCACAATCTACTATGTTGGACAAGCTAAGATGGCAATGTTGGCACTGCGGTGCTTGCTGTAAATTAAGTATGTTGCCCAGCAAAATAAAAGCAGCTGCAGAGAAGGCTGGATTAAAAGAAAAAGCTAACGGCTACTGTAATAATTACGATAATAAGAAAGCCCGGTGCTCTATATATGACAGCAGACCTTCTATATGCAGGGATCCAAAATGGGTACCCGGCTTTATTAAGACGGCGGCATGCACTTATTTAGATAACAAAATAAACAATCAAATATAATGAGTAAAGAATATACCCACATTAAAGCCAATGGTATCCGAAACGAGCTAAAAGAGATACGTAAGGCTGTGGACAAACTAACTGCTGCTATGATTGAAATACATCTAGCACAAACAAACACACCAGATGAAACAACTAATACTAAGCTGTGCACTTGCAATTCTGACTAGTTGCGCAACAACAAAGAAAACATCGTACGAAATAAAGTACGAACAATTTAAAGACATAACTAAAGATGTATGTGGCACCAATCAGGTGGAGGTTATATTGGCACAGCATTTATATAATGAATTAAACCAATATAGAAGAAATGCCAAAAACAAGAAGACGATCAAGTAGAAAACGCAGCGGCTCTAATAAAGACAGCTGTTATTATAGTGTAAAGGCAAGATACGATGTTTTTCCATCGGCTTACGCCTCCGGCGCTATTGCTAAGTGTCGTAAAAATAAAGGTAAAAAAAAGAAATAATATGGAAAACGGAATAGGACCACAAAATTTAGGTGCTGCGGGCATGAGCACTAAAAGCAAACCATGCGGAACGCCACTGGATTTTAATGAAAAGCTACGAGCTGCAGAAGCTGCAGGCAAATTACCAGAAAGCTTTGCAGCAGAAGTTAGAGCTGATTCACCAGAAAATTATGGAACACCCTTAGACTTTCAAGATGATGTAGCTGCAATACAAGCAGCAGCCAGTAAACTAGAATCACACAATGTAGGTTCCGGCGGTGAAGTACAAGGTGCAGCGGCAGCAGCTCAAGAAAATGTAGCTTCCGCACAATTAGAAGCAGGACAACAATTAGCTACAACCATGGGTGGACCAGCTGGTAGATTATTTAAAAATAATATGCTTAAAAAAAGAGGAAGAGGTGGGGTAATTAATATGATGACTAGCGGTTTAACATAATATGAAAAAAGTAAAAGCACCTGCGGGGTACCACTGGATGAAAAAAGGAGCGGGGTATAAATTAATGAAGCATACGGGTAAATTTGTAAAACACCCCGGGGCTTCTTTATATGCTTCTTTTGATATTCAAAAAGTACATAAACGTGGCAGTAAGAAAAACTAAAAAAGGATTAGCACTTAAACGTTGGTTTAAAGAAAAGTGGACCGACGAAAAAGGTAATGTTTGCGGTTCACGTAAGAATAAGAATACTAAAAAATGCAGGCCCTCAAAAAGAGTATCCGGCAAAACAGTAAAAACTTGGAGTGAGATGTCCTCCTCTGAAAAGCGAAAGGCGGTAGCTGAAAAGAAAAGAGTAGGAATGGGAAGAAAGACTTCTCAAATAAGAAGAAAAACTACTAAAGCGAAAAAAAATGGCAATTCCAAAAAACGGCGTGGCTAAAGAATTAAGATCTTATGGCGGATCATTATTTGTATTTCTATTTGTAATAGGAATAATAATTACTTTATTACAGTATCCAGTGCTGGATGCAAATAAAGAAGTGGTTATGATGTTAATCGGAACAATCGCGGCATCAATCCCTGTAATAATATCGAGCATCACTGGAACCAAGCCAGATGATGTTACAGCACTTAAAAATGAAGTTGAAAAGAAACAACATTCAATAGATATGCTGGTAAAAGCAAAAGATAATTTAGAAAAAATGGTTATTGATTTGCAAAAACAAATGCTTGAAAATCAAGATGCAGTTATGGATAAAATAATATTAAAAGCTGCCATGGATTTTGATGACATACAGTATGCTAAAAAAAATATAAAAGGATTAGATGGCCCGTAAAAAATTAACTCGCAAAGCTAAAACAGCTAAAGCTAAAAGAGATTTGCGTTATGCAAATTCGCGCTCTAGAGAAATAAAAAGAGCAGATAGCCAAAAAAAGCGAAGAGCTGCAAAAAAGGCGGGTAAGAATATTAAAGGTAAAGACTACGATCATAAGGATCGAAAATTTAAATCAATTAAGAAAAACCGCGGTAACGACGGTAAAGGAACTAAAAAAGAAAAAAATGAGCAAACATTTAGCAAATCCTGAAGAGGAAAAAAAGGTAAAAATAGATAATTCTGGTTCTACTGAATATATTAAAGGTAATAGAAGAAAAAAAGACGGTTCAAAAGAAAAAGGAAAATCTGTTGAGATAGGAAAAGATTTTCAAGGTGATTCTAGAAAAACTGTTAGAAAAACTAAAAAAGACGGCTCGGTTGAAACAACAAGTAAAAAAATAAGTGATAAAAGAGCTGAAAGAATTAAAAAAAGAAAAGATAAAAAATATACATCAATAAGTAATTATGGAACTATGAAAACACCAAATAATATGGGCACACCAAACTTTTATGTAATGGATCCTGGAAGTTCTAATAAAAAAATGGATACTCCTGGGCCGTTTTCATATAAAGCACAAAGCACAATGAATAAACTCGGTATGGTAGATTCAGGAATGAACGACGGACATTCCACTCCTTTAGATAATGCTGGCCACGGTGGCAAAACAGGCCATACACATGCAGATGCCAAGCCTTTTAAGTATGAATCTGACGGAGGCGGATTAGAAGTAGTTGGTATGCCAACACCTAAAGGTGGTACTAAAACTTTTACAGGATTTAAAGGTGGTGGCAAAGAAAGACAAATAGGAGATACCGGTAGAGGAGTTTCTTCAAAATCTCTTTATAACAGTGATATACCAAGAGAAGTTGTTAGAGGAAAAGTTATTGGAAATAATCCCTATAAAACAGGTGATCCTTATGGTTCTGGACAACAAATAAAAACTGTTAAAGGTATTATTACTAGAACTCAGACGAAAAAAGAAAAAGATGCTATGAAAAAAGGTAAATTTACAATAACATAAAATGCCTTTAGCTAAGCGTAAGAGAAGGAAACCACCTGCTCCTTCAAAGAAAAAGTCTTTAGGGTATTATGCAAAAGTAAATAAGAAAGGGGGGACTGGTAAAAAAGCCGGCGGTGGTATGACCGCTAAAGGGGTTGCTAAATATAGAAAAGACAACCCGGGCAGTAAATTAAAAACTGCAGTAACCACACCTCCATCTAAGCTTAAACCTGGAAGTAAGGCGGCCAAAAGAAGAAAATCTTTTTGTGCTAGATCTAAAAGCTGGACTTCTGAAAGAGGTAAAGCTGCTAGACGCAAATGGAATTGCTAAAATAAAAAATTAAATTAAATTAAATTAAATGTCACAATTCGGTAAAACAAAGCTAGTAAAGAAAATGCACTTTGATAAGAGTGCAAAAGAAAAATTATTTAGTGGAATAAATAAAATAGCTGATGCTGTTGGATCAACACTAGGAGCTAGTGGTAGAACTGTTATCATAGAGAATGATTATGGGGATCCACATATTACGAAAGATGGGGTTACTGTTGCTAATAGTATACTTCTTCAAGATCCTATTGAAAATCTTGCAGTTTCTATGATGAAACAAGCGGCACAAAAAACCGCTTCAGTAGCAGGGGATGGTACAACAACATCTATAGTACTTACAAAAGCTATTATAGATTCTTACTATAAACTAAAAGGAGAAGAATTTTCTTTTAGAGATATTAAATCAGGTATTAATAAATTTGCTAAAGAAGTTATAAAACATATAACTAATAAAGCAATATCTGTAGATAGTAAAATGTTACATGATGTTTCAGTTATTTCAGCAAATAATGACATTGAACTAGGTAACATGATTGCCAACGCTTTCCAAAGTGCTGGCGAGAATGGTATCGTTACAATGGAAACATCCCCTAATAACGACACTTATACAGAAAACGTAAACGGTACTAAGATTGGAAGTACCTGCAAAGCTCCTCACTTTTATACTAATAAAGAAAAAGAAATTTGCGAATTAGAAAATCCTCTCATCTTCATGAGTGCTTCTGATATTCCTAATGTCAGAAAAATTCAAGACATCCTGGAGTTTGCTATTAAGTCCAATAGAGCAGTACTCCTTATTGCACCTTTAGAAACGCAGCCTTTAACAGCGCTTGCTATGAATAAAGTAAAGGGCAATATTAAGGTCAATGTAATCGACCCTCCAAGCTTTGGGCTCAAAAGAAAAGATGTATTGGAGGATCTAGCATTGCTTGTCGGGGCTAAGGTATTTGATGAGAGCCTGGGTGATTCGATTGATGCAATCACCCCTGACATGTTAGGATCGGCAGATAAAGCCGTTTCAGATAAAGAAGGTACAGTACTTGTGGTTTCAGAAAAAAGTAAAGAAGTACAAGAACGTATCGAGTATTTAAAAACTGCTCTTGAAAAAGAAGAACACAATGTAATGAGTAAACACTTAACAGATAGAATTGCCCTTTTAAGCGGTGGTGTTTCTGTAATTTTAGTGGGTGCTGCTACAGAAGTGGAACTTAAAGAAAAACAAGACAGAGTAGATGATGCAATTCACGCTGTAAGAGCTGCTAAAAAAGAGGGTATATTACCAGGCGGTGGTACTGCTCTTGCTCATGCAGCAATCGCTGATTGGGAAATGATACTAAATAGCGGTGAATTAAAAGGTGTAGATATATTAAAAGATGCACTTACAGCACCATATACCAAAATACTCACAAATGCCGGAATAGAACCCCACAGTAAAACTTTATCGGTCTGGGGAGAAGGAATAGATGTTACTTGTGGTTGTAAAAAGAAGCTTATTAAAACAGGCATTATAGACCCACTTTTAGTAACTAAAACAGCACTTCAAAATGCAATATCTGTTTCAACTACTATATTATCAACTGATTGTGTAATTTCAAATGTTAGAGAAGAATGAAAGCAATTGGAAATTATATAATAGTAGAAGAAATACTAGAAAATATTGTAAAAACAGATGGAGGGCTTGAACTTGCCGAAAAGCATAGAGATGATACAAGATATAGAAAAGGCATTGTTATTTCCTCTGGACCTGAAGTTATACAAAAAAACGCACAAATAATATTTGACCGCATTGCGGGACACAGTATTGATTATCAAGATGTTACTTATAAAGTAATTACAATAAAAGATGTAATAGCTGTATTATAATGGACCGCTCTGATTTTATAGAAAGAGGCGAAATTAAAGTAGACTTTTTAAAAAACTATAGATTAATCTCAAGATGGGCGTGTAAAAATAATAAACTTTCTATTTCAGATTTAGAATTACTATTTTATTTAGACCCAATAAATTATTTTACAATAAATGACTTTAAAGACGGTACAATATATTATTCATGGGATAAAACAAGGTTTTATAGACTTCAAAAAAACGATTGGATTAATAAAATTCATATTGGGAAAGGAAGAATTGGAGATCACAATAAATATAAAGTAAGTTACAAAGGTAAAATGCTTATTAATAGAATATATAAAATGTTAATAGGCAAAGAATTAATACCTGAATCAGCAAAAAGAAATATAATATTAAAAAGAAAAAGCTATATAGATAAAGTATATAGCCAAGCTATTAAAAAATTTAACAAACAAAAATAAAAACAAATGGCAATATTAACAGTTACACCAACAGTAAACTCAACTACGGGAGTGGTTACCTATACTGCTTCTAACCCCAGTAACGGTAATATAATTACAGGTGTAGTACTTAGAGATTTTATGACTAACGGTCCTGATAAAAAAGCTGATGGCACATATGAAACAGATGTAGCTAAATTAGTATATGATGTAAAAGTAAGGCCCAGTAGTGTTACAGCGGTTATGACAATAACTAAAAGTGGAGTTGATTATCCTATAATTATGATGAAATCTCCTGAAGGTTTACAACAAGAATATAAATGGGCCACCAGTGACGTTATAAAAGTTAATGGCGTTGTTGCAGCACTGATTACTAACGGATAAAAAATATAACATGAAAAACACAAAAATAAATCTTTATGATAATTTACCCGGTGTAACAGTAAACACACAACCCGGCGATGAAAAAAAAGCAATGCAGCCTATAACTAGGCGAGCAAAAGATGCAGCTAAAGGAACTTTATTAAAAAATAAATAATGGCAAGAATCAGTACATATACGATCGACTCTACTGTTGAGGGATCTGATAAACTTTTGGGTACTGATGCAAACTCCAGTTCCGCATTAGCAACCAAAAATTATACTATAGACAGCTTAAAAGCCTACATAACCGGCGCCCAAACTACGGCCGCTATACCTGATGTAGTGCCTTTAGGTTTTGCACTCTCTGTAAATAGAGAAGGTACGGCATTTGAAAAAGCTCAGGTAAGAACACTTGCAGGATCAGTATTAAGTAATGTCGTTTTGAAAAGCAGCACTGTAAATACAGGAGCTGATATTTATATGAACACACTTGGCACAGGCCAAGTTTTTTTAATTATACGTGATTATAATGACGGTGCTTTTGGTGTTGATTTTGATTTCCAAGCATTTGCAGATAATTCAGCAACATTCACAGGAGTACTTGGAGGTGTTACTTATACAGGTACTGTAACATCATTTAATCCAGGTACGCTGACAAATGCAAGTCCTGCGGCAAATGACAGCAAGTATGTAACTTCGGGCAGCAATAAATATACTGAATGGTGTTTTAATGTAACGCTAGGTTCTGGTGAAACATATACAGGTGGCCAAGTAGCATTTACATCATTTACGTTTTTAACAGGAGCACAACAAGTTGAAACTCAAGTTGTTGGAGGATTAAAAATTACTAGAGGATTAACTATTGAAGGTGATGTTGTGATAGGTACAGATTCTCCTGATACAGATCCTCAATCACTTACAGTACATGGGCCTATAAAAATTAAAGATACTGAAGGAAGTATTGAATTTGGTGATACAGACCCAAATGTTACTTTAACTACAGACGGTACTAATTTAAATATAGGTGGCAATGGTACAAATGTAATATCTAATAATACTAGATTTACACAAGACATTGTAAGAGATACAGATACAACTGCTAATAATGGTAGAACAGTAATGGGACAAAACTCAGTTACTGCTATAAATACAGATGGTACAAGATCTGTACTTTCTTCAACAGGTGTACAATTACAGGATTCTTCTGGTAATGCTTTGGCACAACAACAAGTATCTGGTAATGTATCAGTTGGTAGTTTATCAAATCAAGGTAATTTAACTGCTATAAAAATAGATGGTAACTATTATAGTTTACCAGAATTATCGTCAGGTGTTGCAGAAGCAATACCAGGCCTTACTGAAACACTAGCAGGTCCCGCGGGTAATGTATCAATGGGTAGATTATTTTATGGAACTCAAAATGCAGCCGGAGCATTATTCCAGGCTGTAACCTCGCCGGCTACACTTACAGGTGCGCAAGCGATTTCTACCGGTGCAACTTCTATAACAATAGTAAGTGCTAACAGAACAAATTTTGCAAGTATACATTCTAGTATACCTTCGGGACAAAAGTTATATTTTGTAGAAAGTACATATTCAACAGCATTTCCATCAGCTGGTGGTCAAATACTTGATCAATCGGTAAATATATATTTAGTAGTTGCGTACGATTCATCTTCTAATATACTTACTTTTGGTAGACAAGGTTATGGTACTATGAATCTTCATACAAGTACATTTAATGTAGATTCTGAAACATTTAAATTAAGTACTATACCTAATGCTTCAAAAAATAATTTTTTACAATATGACACAGCTACTAAAGCTGTATCACATTCTGCACTTAATATATTAGCATCTGCAAATGGTGCAACTTATGATTTTGGCGGTAATAATGATGTGGCTGTAGCTTCTATAAATTTTGATAATTTACAAATCACAGCACCTGCTAATGGACAAGTTATACTCAAACAAGGATATGCTTACGGTGGTGCTATAACTACAAACACGACTGTAGAAAATTTTAAGCATTATATATTAGATGCAATATCTGCTGATAGAACAGTAAGTTTACCAGTAGGTGCCGCGGGGAGTAGCATAAGATTTACAAACATGTCATCACTTAATTCAACTGGTGGATATGCAGCTTCATCTTATGTATGGACAATAAACCCAAATGGGTCAGAAAAAATAATGAGATCTACATCACTTGTACTTGATGAATCAACAGCTTCTTTTGAACTGTTTTATTCAGATGCTACTAATGGTTGGATCGTAAACGGAATAAGCTAATGGGACTAACAATAGATTTACCAAGTGCTGGACTTTTAGGAATTACTAATGCATCCGGTGCTGTAATAACAGGAACTGCTAATTTAGCTATTAACTCAGTTAATGCTTTATCAGGTAGTGGTACTTATACAGTGACTTTACCAACAACTAGTTTACAAGCAGGTCACGAAGTTGTACTTAAAAGAACAGGTACAGCTACAATTACTGTTGCTAGCACTACAATAGAAGGATCCAGTCAATCAATAACAATAACTAATAATCAACCAATTAAATGTATATATGTAAATAGTACATTTGGTTGGATAATAACTTAATATTATGCCAGACGCTAAAACATTTTATCCAGGGTCTAGTGCATCTAACCCTATTGCAAATGCTACTACATCAGTAAATGCTACTACATCAGCAAATGTAGATGATGAAAACTCTGCTACAAATATAACATTTATATCTAGTACGAGTGCATCAGCACCATTTAGATTTACAAATGGAGCTACTTCAGCCCCATCTTCTGCATCATCACTTACTATAACAAGTTCTGATATACAAGCAAATAGTTTTACGAACGGTGATACCGTTTATGTATCAGATACATCTAGAACTAATGTAGAAAAACCAGGTACTGTAGCTTCAGAAGGTGCAGGCACTGTTACAATAACTATGGGTACTGCTTTTACATCTTCAGATACAACTAATTATACAGTTGGTAAAAGAGTGCCAGGCAAACTTTATATAACGTATTAATGAGTTTTGGTAATAATAGTAATACATTAACATACGGTAACCTAACTGCAAATGGTTCATTTGGTAATCTAGCAAGTAATATATTTTCATCAGCACCATCTTCTATAGATTATTTAATAGTTGGTGGTGGAGGTGGGGGTGGTCTTGATGTTACCATTAGCGATGGATATGCCGCCGGGGGTGGCGCCGGTGGTGGTGGTGCAGTATTAAGAAGTTTTAATACATCATCAGGAGATACAACAACACCAATTAATGCATCTGTAGCAGGAGTATTTACAATAGTAGTCGGAGCGGGTGGTACTAATACTAATAATGGAGTAGCTTCTTCGATTACAGCTAGTGGTATTTCACTTTCTGCCGCGGGTGGTTTAAAGGGGGGTAATAGCTCAACTACGACAGGAGGAGCAGGTGGTAACTCAGGGAATGGCAACACTACTAGTGGTAATGGTGCTGGTGGTTCGTTTTCCAGAAATTCATGCTCTGGCACTCCCCCGAATGCTAGTGCCGGTTCTGCGGTTGCAGTTATTGTTGGTGGTTATTATGGAGCTGCCGGGGCTGGTGCAGGAGGAGCTGGAAATGGAAATGGCCACGGTATTGGACTAGCTTCATCAATAACAGGAAGCAGTACAAATTACGGTGAAGGTGGAATGTCTTATCTAGGATCAACCCCAGGTAATTCTGCAGGTAGAGGAGCCCAAGCTGGTGCTGGTGATAATGAACTTTCTGCAAATATTTACACGGGCAGTGGTAATTGTACGACTACAAACTATGGTACCGTATTTTATCGTTCATCAGGTGCTGGGCTTGCGGGTGCTGTTTATTTAAGATGGTCTGGAGAAGTTCCTTCTAGTAATGTAGGTGGAACATTATCAACGTTAAGTGGTGATAATTTACTTAGCTACACTGCGGCTGGTACTTACACATTAATATTTTAATATGGATTATTTAAAAAATAAAACACCGGAAGAAAAAGAACAATTTGAATTTATAAAAGCTCAAATAAAAGAACAAATGCCAGAATGGCCGGAAGAATCAATAAATGAAACTACCGCTATAAAATTACAATGGACATAAAAAATAAAAAATGGCAAATTTAACAGAAATAATAGGTGGTCAACCCTTTGAATCAGGTGCGACTGGAAACAAAAAAAATAACCTACTAGATTTTTGGAGAGGTACACAGGCACAATATGATGCACTTAAACAAACAAGTGCAACAACAAGTGGTAATCCATCGAGTGCTGCAACTGTAGATTTTACAGTAACTTCTTCTTCTATATTTAGTGTTGGCCAAACTGTATATGTAACAGGTAGTGGCTCTGGTAACACAACAAGAACAACAGGTACTGTTAGTAGCATACCTGATGCAACAAGTGTGGTAGTAGCTTTTTCTCCTGCATATACATCAGGAGCGGCTACAGGTTATCAAATTGATCTTTACGATCCTAAAACAATATATATAATAGCATAGATGCCAACTAATTTAGGACACGATGCAATACCCGCTTTAAAAGTAGGCCATGAAAATGTTATTTCAGCTTATGCAGGACATCAACAAATATATCCAAATACAACTGTAATACAAAGTGCAGCATATGATAGTAATGCTGCAATGGCTAATACAGGTGGAACTAGGCAATTTGTAGTAACTGGACAGATAGGTGCAACATATGATTTAACAGGCAGTCTTACTGGATCTTACACTCAAAGTGTCAATCCTACTAATTATACTGTAACCGCTAATAATGTATCGGGTACTTGTGATGCTGCTGCAACAACCTATACAACCACTTTAACACCAACTGGTGACACTACTCTCCAAGGAGGAGGATCAACTTTTTCTGATGCTTTCACTAGAGCGGCGGGCCCTGCATCATCTTCTTATAGTGGTTCTGTTAGTGTAAGTGCTAGCAATAGTAATAGGGTAACAACACTTATTAACGGACAGCTCTATTGGGCTCCTGGATCAAGTTGGGCTGTATCTTGGAGTGCAAGTGGGGCAAATGTATGGTATGTTGATATTCTTAGCTTTCCTGGAATGTCTGCTAGTGGACCAACTAGAATAAGTGGTTCTTCAAGTGGTAGTATAACATTTACTTTGGGTAGTAACCATCAATATGTGAATTTTTCAACTAGGGCTGCCTCTTATGGGTGTTATTCAATGAGCCCAACTAACATCGCGACAACAAGTAATCAATATCCATAATGTCAAGAATACAACAACTTCCCTTAGATACCACTATCACTGGTGGTGATAAACTAGTAGGAACAGATGTTGGTAACAATAATGCTAGCAAATCATATCAAATTGAAACCATTGCAGCATTTTTTGCACAAACAGGTGGTGCAGATCCTCTTAGATCTGGATTACAATATAACTATGCAGGTAAATATGTAAACAATACATTAGCATCAGGTGAGTTTAGATACCAAGTGGATCCAACAGCTCCTTCTGCTTTTGGTTGGGCACATATAACCGGTATTGCAGTCAGCAGATATAATAGAAATTTAGTTGATATAAATCCTATAATAGGATTATTTGTAAATCAATTAATTAGAATAACAGATGTAGATACATCTAGTAACACAAGTTATGCGATATATGAGGTTAGTGCTAAATCAGATTTAACAAATGCATATTTATTATCTTTAACACATAGAGGGAGTGCAGGTGATCCTGTGGGTGGTGTTACATCAATAGCACCGTCTGGATTTACAAACGAAACAACATTTACTTTTACACAAGGCAGTGCTAGTAATACTTGGACAATAAATCATAATTTAGATAGATTTCCAAGTGTAACCGTAGTTGACAACTCAGATAACATAGTTGTTGGTGCTGTAACATATAACAATTCAAATCAGATTGTGATTACTTTTACAGAAACAGTAATAGGAAAAGCATATTTAAACTAAAAAAAAATGGCAATAAAATATTTAAATAATCTCGATCTAAATAAAAATCAGTTACAACAGGCTGTAATACAGACTGCATCTTCGGATCCGTCTTCACCTGTTGCAGGTCAAATATATTATAATACTACAGACAATGTTCTTAAGTTTTATAATGGGTCTGCATTTGTAAGTGCTGGTGGTGATATAACAGAGATTCAAACTACAACAAGTAATCAACTTGCTATAACAAATGGAACTGGGCCAATACCCAGTTTAGCAATAACAACTGGTGCTGTTGCAAATGCTGGAACAGCTCTTGCTACAGGAGATCAAATATACGATTTTGTAACTACAGGTATTAATGCAAGAATACAAAACGTTACAGATCCTACTGGTGCACAAGATGCTGCAACTAAAGCATATGTAGATACTGTTGCAACAGGTTTATTAGAATACAAAGGTGCATATAATGCATCAACTAATTCACCTGCACTAACAGGTGGTTCTAACATTGCTAGTGATAAAGGAGATACATATACTGTAACTGCTGATGGTAGTTTTTTAGGAGAGCAAGTTAGAATTGGTGATTTAATTATAGTTGAAGTAGCAATAGCAGCTGCGTCAACTCCTGCACTAGCTAGTTTTACAATTGTACAATCTAATGTAGATTTAGCAACTGCTGCAGCAACATCTGGAGCTACTGTAAAAGGTATTTCAGGTTATGATTCAAATAACTTTTCTGTTTCAGCAGGTTTTGTATCACTTAAAAAGTTTTCAGCTAGTATAGGTGATGGATCAAATACTTCATATACAGTAAACCACGCACTTGGATCTAGAGATGTAATTGTACAATTATTTGACAATTCATCCTATGATACTGTTATAGCCGATGTCGTAAGAACAGATACAAACAATGTAACTATTGCGTTTACAGTGGCACCATCCACAAATGATATAAGAGTACTTATACAAAAAATTTAATACATGGGTCTAAAATTTAAGTCACCATTAGAGCTTTCCGGTCATCGGGCAATAGCACATACAGATGTTGCTCAGACTCTTGTAGTTAAGGTTGTAACTAAAACTACTGCACACCCAGAATATGGTAATGGTAGTACTTCAGGTTATACTATAGATGGTGTTGAAGGAGCATATTTAGAATTTACACCTGGCAATACTTACAAGTTTGATCAAGCAGATAGTTCTAATGCTAATCATCCTCTCAGATTTTATGAAGATGCTGCAAAGGCAACCGCTTATACAACAGGTGTAACTACAAACGGTACCCCTGGAAGTTCAGGTGCATATACACAAATTATACCTACAACAAACACGCCTCCTGTATTATTTTATCAGTGTAGTGCTCATTCACTTATGGGTAGCTACGTTAAATTTGGTACAGGTACAATAGGTGATACATATTCTATAAATGCTACACAAGATGGTAGTAATGTAGATTTAAATTTAGATGCTGCGAGCGGTACAGATTCAACTGTACAATTAACAGCTGGTAGTAATATAACTCTTACAAGAAATGATGCTCAGCAAATTACAGTAGCATCAACTGCTTCTGGTGATACTTACGATTTAAATGCAGTACAAGATGGTTCAAATGTAGATATAAATTTAACATCTGGATCTGGTAGTGATAATTCTGCCGTTCAATTAACTGCTGGATCAAATGTAACGCTCACAAGAAACGGTGCTCAAGAAGTTACTATAGCTGCATCAGGTGGATCACAAGGTATAACAATACAAGAAGAAGGAAGTGCTTTATCTACATTAGCTACAACTTTAAATTTTACAGGTGATAATATAACAGCATCAGGTACTGGTGCTACTAAAACAATCAATGTTACAAGTGGTGGTAGTGGAACTGTAACTATAGAAAAAAATGTATATACTGGTGACGGTTCAGATGTTACATTTGATACATCAACAGCTATTGTTAATGAAAACAATGTTCAAGTATATATAGATGGTGTTTATCAATCTAAAGATAATTATACAACAAGTGGTAGTACTGTAACAATGTCTACTGCTCCTGGTAATAGTACATCTGTGGAACTTATACATATGGTTTCTACATCAGGAGTTATTGCAAGAGATAGTTTTACTGGTAACGGTTCAACTACAGCATATGTACTTACTATGAGCATTTCAAATGAAAATGCTACACAAGTATATTTAGATGGTGTATATCAAAGTAAAAGTAATTATTCAACTTCTGGCAGTACATTAACGTTCTCCACCGCTCCATCGAACGGTACTGCTATAGAAGTTGTTCATATAAAAGCAGTTAACACTTCATCTTTAAATCAAAATAACTTTACTGGTAATGGTTCAACAACAGCATTTACATTATCACAAACAATTGATGATGAAGTTAAAACTTTTGTGTTTATACAAGGTGTTTACCAAGAAAAATCAACTTATAGCATATCGGGCACTACATTAACTTTTACTACTGCACCTCAAAATGGTTATACTATAGAGGTTATGGCATTTAGTGCTATAACAGTTGGTAATCAAGGAGTAACTTCTGTTAATGGTTTAACTGGTGCAGTAACATTAGAAACAGGCACTGACTGGCAATCAACAGTACAAACATCAAACTTTACAGCAGCTGCTGGTAAAGGTTATTTTGTTGATACTTCATCAAATACCGTAACAGTTAGTTTGCCAGCTGGAGGTGTTGGAGATGAAATACATTTTGTAGATTATGCAAGTACGTTTGATACAAATAAAATTATATTTGATGCAAATAGCAGCGAAAAAATACAAGGATCAACAGATGATTACAGATGTATTATTGAAAATGCAACTGTAAGACTAATTTATCAAAATGCTACTAAAGGATGGACAGCTGATAATATTGTAACAGACACTTTACCTCCTTTGGTAGTTAGCTATTTAGTAATAGCTGGTGGTGGTGGTGGTGGAGGCTCGCATCGAAGCTATACAGCCGGAGGCGGAGCCGGGGCTGGTGGTTTAAGAAATTCTTTTGCTGGTGATAATACTGGAGGTGGAGGTTCAGCTGAAACTACATTAACATTATCTGCGGCCACAAACTATACTGTTACTGTAGGAGCAGGTGGAGCTGCGGGAACTGAAACAGCACTAGGAGTTAATGGTTCAAATTCTGTTTTTAGCACTATAACATCTACAGGTGGTGGAGGTGGTGGTTCAGCATATGCAAATACTCCTAATCTTTCTACAACAGGTGGTAGTGGAGGTGGTTCAACATCTTATAATAATACAGCTGGAGCGCGTTTATCAAACCCTGTTCAAGGTTATGCTGGTGGTACTGCTTATGGTAATTCAGCTGGTGATGGTTGTGGCGGTGGTGGCGGTGCTGGTGCTGTTGGTGGTAATGGAGGAGATACCGCTGGTGGTAACGGTGGTAACGGTTTATCTAATTCTATAACTGGATCGGCAGTAACATATGCAGGTGGTGGAGGTGGTGGCCAATGGTTATGGCAATATAGTGGAACTGTAACACCTGGAACAGGCGGTACCGGAGGTGGTGGTGCTGGAAATGGTGATGCTAATGGTGGTGATGGAAATGATGGCACAGCAAATACTGGTGGTGGTGGCGGTGGTGGTTCTGCTAAACATACAGCTGGTCCAGCAACAATAAATGGAGGTGCTGGTGGTTCAGGAACAGTAATACTTCGTTATCCTGCTGATTATACAATAAGTGGTTTATCAGGATCAACAGCAACAGATGGGACAAGTAAAGTAACAACATTTACAACAGGAACAGGAAATATACAATTTAACTAAAATATGGCACATTACGCTTTTTTAAACATGCAAAATATCGTTACCGAGGTAATAGTAGGTAAAGATGAAACAGAAGGCCCTACAAACTGGGAAATACATTATGGTAATCTACGTGAGCAAGTTTGTAAAAGAACTTCTTATAATACATCAGGAGGGGAGCATAGGAATGAGGGCATACCATTTAGAAAAAATTATGCTGGTATAGGATATACTTACGATTATGCGAGAGATGCATTTATAGCTCCTCAGCCTTATGCTAGCTGGATATTAAATTCTAATACTTGCCAATGGGATCCTCCTGTAGAATATCCCGGTGATGGTAAAAGATATATATGGAACGAAGACACAACGTCTTGGGATGAAATAACTTAGTATGGCACAAACTAAAGTAAAATCTGAATTAATAGATGGAGGTTTAGGCACTGATTGGCAATCTGCTATAAAAACTTCTAATTTTACTGCTGCAGCTGGCAAGGGATATTTTGTTAATACAACATCGAATGAAATAACTGTAAGTTTACCTGCAGGTGTAGTGGGGGAAGAAATAATTTTTCAAGATTACGCTGGTACTTTTAGCAGTAATAAATTAATTTTATCAGCAAATGGTAATGAAAAAATACAAGGTTCAACTGATGATTATAAATGTGCTACATCAAATGCTACAATAAATTTAGTTTATCAAGATGTTACTAAAGGGTGGACTGCGGATAATATTATAACAAATGTTACTCCACCAGATGTTTATTATTTAGTTGTAGCAGGTGGTGCAGGTGGTGGTCACGTTGGAGGTGGAGGTGCTGGCGGTTATAGAACAAATAATGCTGGTACTGCTTTTGCAGCTGCTTTAGCTACAAATTATACAGTGACCATAGGAAGTGGAGGCACTGCTTCAACTACAACTTCAAGTCCCGCAAATGCTACATCAGGAAATAATAGTGTGTTTGCAACTATAACATCAACAGGTGGTGGTTATGGTGGTGCTAACACAGCTGCTCATACAAATGGAATAGCCGCAGATGGTGGTTCAGGTGGTGGTGGTGGCTGGGATGGCACAGCAATCCAAAATAAAGGCGGTTATGGTAATTCTCCTAATACTGTTCCTTCTCAAGGAAATGATGGAGGTAACGGTTCAATTGCTCATCCTTATTATGCTGGAGGTGGTGGTGGCGGTGCTGGCGCTGTTGGATCTAATGGAGCAACTTCAGGATCAGCTCAAGGTGGTGCTGGTGGTGATGGAGTAACTAATTCAATATCAGGAAGTTCTGTTACATATGCAGGTGGTGGTGGAGGTCAAGGAATGCAATGGACCGGTGGTGCTAGTGGACGTCCTGGTGGGGCTGGAGGCTCTGGTGGTGGGGGTACAGGTGGCGGATCTACTACACCTACAGATGGAGGCACTAACTTAGGTGGTGGTGGTGGTTCTCCAGGTTATACAACATCAGGTGTTGGAGCTGGAGGTTCGGGTATAGTAATATTAAGTTATCCTAATACTTTAACATTAACTATACCGGGTGGTTTAACGAGTTCTACCGCTACGGGTGGATCAATTAAAATAACAACATTTACAGCGGGAACAGGAAACATACAATTTAACTAATTATGGCAATAACAAAAGTAACAAGTAGTGTATTATCAGATGATTCTGTTACCTACGATAAACTATCAAATAGATATACAGCACAGGTTGCAGTTACAACTTCAACATCAATAGCAATAGATTGGTCAGCAGGATGTGTTTTTAAATTAAGTGGAGCTTTAACAGGTGCAACTACAATAACATTTAGCAATTTTAAACTAGGACAGTGTATTGAAATATATAATTTAAGTGGTGATCAAACTGTAACACTTTCTGCAGGTGGTGCGGGTACAGATGTATTTAATAAAGTTGGTGGTGATTATGATGGAAGTTCTACTAGTTTATTACAAGTTGTATGTTTACAAGATGGTGGAAATGATGAATTTGCTTATTGTGTAAACACTTATGCAAGTGATACAACTCCTTAATAAATAATATATGAAAGCAAAACAAACAGCAGAAAAAATAAAAATTTTTAATGTGTTACCAAGTTCATATAAAGGTTTAAAATATTATATGGCTGGTTTTAATTTATTATCAGATTCTGAATTAGAAACAGAAGGTTTTTACGATGTAGAAATTCCTGAACACAATAGTGTTGTTGAAGAATTAACAGATTTAAAATTTGATGAATCTAAAAAAAAATTTGTTTATAGTGTAAAAGATAAAACTTGGTCTGAAAGTGTTTCTGATTTAAAGGAACAAGCAATAGTTAAATTAGATATAAAAAAAGATATTGATCTAGGGGCAACTCAAAAAGAGGTTTTAGATGCTTTTGAAGCAGGAACAGAAATATCACAAAAAACAAAAGATGAAAGAAGTGCAATCAAAAAAAAATATGATGATGATATTATTGCTTTAAACAGTTTAACTAAAAAAAGTGATATTGTAAAATTTATTTAAATGAGTGCAGTTAAAAAAAATTTATTTTTAAAAAGTGGTAATACAACCCCTGATCCAATTACTACGGGATTAAAACTACATTGGGACACAACCCAAACTAGCGGGAGTGGTTCAACGGGAAATTTACTAGCATTAAATGGAACTTCTGTTACTTCTACAGATAATAATTCTCCTGATAAAACTAGTCCTTCAAATCAAGATGCATTAGGAAATCAAGGGTGGGGTTTATCTGCTGCTCAAACTATAGATAGTAATGTAGTTTTAAGTAATAGTGCATTTTTTAATACTACTAATTCTGTTTGGTCATTAGAACTTTGGGTTAAAATAAATACTAAAGGTACAAGTAGTTCTGTTTTTGTTAATTCTTGGCAGGATGCGGGAGCACCTTCAAGTCAAGAAAATTTTATTCTCGGACTTTATGGTGCTGGTGGTGTTGGTTTTCATTCTTTGGTTAGATCAGCGAGTGGAACTAATTATATTAATATAGGTCCATCAACTGGGCCAAGCTATGGTAATTGGATTCAAGTTGTTTTTGTAGCAGATAGTTCTAATGTTGAACTTTATGTAAATGGTGCTTCTTTAGCATCGGTTTCATCGGGAGGAGGCTTACCACAAACAAGCAATGATTATTTAACTATTGGTAAAAGAAGCCATGCAGGTGGTACTGGCGGATGGAATGGGGTATTTAGAATTTGTAGAATGTATTCTTCAGCACTTACAGCAGCAGAAGTTTTAAATAATTATAATGCCGATAAAGCTAAATTTGGTTTAACATAAAATAATTAAATATGGCTAAAAAACGTTTTAAAGATACCGGTGTTGGAAAATTTTTATTAGAAAAAATTCCTAACGTCGTTGGTGCAATCGCAGGCGATACGCCTGTGGGTTCAGTAATACAAGCTATTATAGGCGGTTCTGATATGTCAGAAGGAGATAAAAAAATTGCACTTAAAAAATTAGATATTGAAAGAGCTGAAATAGATGGTACAACAAGACGCTGGGTAGCAGATGCAACTTCAGGTTCATGGCTTGCGGCAAATGTTCGTCCTTTAACTTTAGTTTTTTTAACAGTAAGTTACGTAGCCGGCTGGTATATGGGCTACCCTTTAGATTCTATAACTGGTCTTCTTACTATTGTAATTGGAGGTTATTTCGGATCGCGCGGAGTAGAAAAAGTATTTGGAAATAGTAAACATAAATAAAAAATGCAAGACCTTAAAATATACGGGATCTCCGTAAGCGGAATAACATTTTCTTTTCTGCCGGATATAAATCCAATGCTACAAACTGTAGTATTAGTTTTAACTATCATTTATACTGTTATAGGTATAACACAAAAATTAAAAAAATAAAATGAAATATTTTAATGAATCTGAATTTACTAATTTTAAAAAAATGGATAAAAAGCTTTTATCTATGTTAGATGAAATGCGAGAAATTTATGGCCATCCAATTAAAATTACATCGAGCTATCGTAGTCCGGAACATCCAATAGAAGCAGCAAAAAAACAACCCGGTGAACATTCATACGGTGCTGCTGTTGATATTGTAAGTGATAGTGGTGGTAAAACATTTAGATTAGTTAAGGCTGCTATTGAAGTAGGTTTTACTAGAATAGGCATTAGTAGAAAAAAAGGATTTATACATTTAGGAATTGGTTATCCAAACGCTCCTGAAAAAACAATTTGGACATATTAATAAAAATTTAATGAAATTAATTAGAAAAATATCTATTGGTCAAGACTATAAGAATGAAGCAATGCATTATTCTGTAGGCCAAGAGGTTTATGGTGGACATACAATATGTGATATATTACAAGAAGAAAATTGCTATAAAATATTTATTAAAAAGAATGACGAGATATTACCTTGGAAGCATTTTAATAATAATATGGCTATTTCAGTAGAGTATAATTTAGACTATTAAATTGCACTCAGTATACAATTATATCATTAAATGTGATAATAGATACAATAACTCTAAAAAAATAGAAGACAAAGAATTAATCTTAAATACTGAAATTACAGAAAGAGATTATCAATTTGTTAATAGAACAGGTACTATAATAGCAACACCATTACTTATAAAAACACCAGCTAAAGAAGGCGATAAAGTTATTTTGCATCACAATGTATTTAGAAGGTGGTATGATATAAGAGGCATTGAAAAAAATTCATCAGCATTTATAAATGAAAATGAATATATAGTATCACCAGAGGAAGTGTTTGCTTACAAAAGAAGAAGTAAATGGAATTGTTTTGATAACTTTTGTTTTGTTAAGCCAATAACTGAAGAATCAAAATGGGACGGTTTAAAGGAAAAAGAATTGCAAGGAGTGCTTGTGTATAGCAATAAGTATTTAAAAGGTTTAGGAATATCCGAAGGCGACGTGGTGGGGTTTAAACCTAATTCTGAATATGAATTTAATATAGATGGCCAAAAACTGTACAGAATTTTATCAAATTATATAAGCATAAACTATGGCGAGAAAACAAAGAATTATTGATGCTGCTGAAAAAGCTTTAGTAGAACTTGAAAAAGTTATTAGACAAGAAATAAACTTACAAGAATTAGATCCTGAAAAAGCTAAAATAGCAGCACAAGCAAAATGGGTTGCAATTGATGACTCATTAAAGATTGTAGAAAAAATTGAACAATTATCTGAAGATAAACAGGAAAAAAAATCTGAAAAGTTTTTAGGTGTAGAAGATAGAATTAAATAATGTATAAACAAAATTTATATTCAATTCATACAAGCCATTTAGAAGATAAAAAAATAAAAAATAAAAACAGACATAAAAAATTTAAATCTGGATATAATGAGGAACTTGATTGTATTGTAATAAGTAAAAATGGTACTATAGGTGATATATATGAAATACAAGGTCTAAAGATAGCAATACCTAAAACCCCTAAAGAAATAAATGGATCTGAAATTAAAAAAGAAGATCAAGTTTTTATTAAACGGAAAAGACCAGAATCATTAAATAGAATAAAAACCATATATGATTTTAAGCAACATAAAGAAATTCTTAAAGAAAAATACTATAGGTACATTGATGCTGAGTTTAATTATCGTAATGATGGTTATTGGTTCATGTGCAACGGAGTACCGACTTTCATTACAGGGTCACACTACATCTACCTCAACTGGACTAAAATCGATGTGGGATCCCCCGACTTTAGACATGCCAATAGATTATTTTTTTATTTCTGGGAGGCGTGCAAATTGGATTATAGATCATACGGAATGTGCTACCTCAAGAATAGACGGTCTGGGTTTAGCTTCATGGCGAGTTCAGAAGTGGTCAATATTGCAACGACAACTAAAGATTCACGATTTGGAATTTTATCTAAAACGGAATCTGATGCTAAAAAGATGTTTACAGACAAGGTGGTACCCATATCTACCAATTACCCATTCTTTTTCAAACCTATACAGGATGGGATGGAACGTCCAAAGACAGAATTATCCTATAAGGTTCCGTCAAGAAGGCTTACAAGAAATACGATTAAAGCCGCGGGGACCGAGGAGGATGCACCAACAGGATTGGACACAACGATCGACTGGAAGAACACGGGTGATAATTCCTACGATGGAGAGAAACTACAACTCCTCGTCCATGATGAATCGGGGAAATGGGAGAGGCCGGACAACATCCTCAATAATTGGAGGGTTACAAAAACGTGTCTCCGTCTCGGGTCGAAGATAGTTGGTAAATGCATGATGGGTTCAACATCTAATTCTTTAAACAAAGGTGGTGATAATTTTAAAAAACTTTATTATGACTCAGATGTTACAAAAAGAAATCGCAATGGTCAGACTTCAAGCGGATTATATGCTTTGTTCTTACCTATGGAATGGGGCTACGAAGGATTTATTGACAAGTATGGTTATCCTGTCTTCGACAGCCCACAGAAGGCGGTTGAAGGAATTGATGGTGAAAAAATACACACGGGAGTTATTAAGCATTGGGAAAATGAAGTTGAGGGTTTAAAAAATGATCCAGATAGTTTAAATGAATATTATAGACAATTTCCGCGTTCAGAAAAACATGCTTTTAGAGATGAAACTTTAAATTCTTTATTTAATCTTACTAAAATATATGAACAAATAGATTTTAATGAAGACATGAATATGAAAGGATATGTGGTGCAAGGTTCTTTTTCATGGAGAAACGGAGTAAAAGATACAGAAGTTATTTGGACTCCTTCAAAAAATGGAAGATTTTTTGTTTCTTGGTTACCAGATAAAAATTTAAGAAATAATATAATAATAAAAAATGGTATAAAATATTCTGGAAATAATCATTTAGGTGCATTTGGGTGCGATTCTTATGATATATCGGGTACTGTTGGAGGTCAAGGTTCAAATGGAGCATTACACGGATTAACAACTTTTTCAATGACCGAAAATGTTCCTAATACAAAATTTTTTTTAGAATATATTGCTCGACCCCAAACAGCAGAAATATTTTTTGAAGATGTTTTAATGGCTTGTATATTTTATGGTATGCCAATATTAGCGGAAAATAATAAACCAAGATTATTGTATCATTTTAAAAGAAGAGGTTATAGGGGATTTTCAATGAACCGCCCCGACCGATTAAAAAATAATTTATCAAAAACAGAAGCAGAATTAGGTGGAATACCAAATAGTTCTGAAGATATAAGGCAGGCTCACGCAGCCGCTATTGAGTCGTACATAGAAGAATATGTAGGAAAGATTAATGAAGAGTATGGCAATATGTATTTTCAAAGAACTTTAGAAGATTGGGCAAAATTTGATATTTCAAAAAGAACAGCACATGATGCTTCTATAAGTAGTGGGCTAGCAATAATGGCTTGCAGAAAAAATTTATATAGACCAACACAAAGAAAAACAAAAATTAGCATAGGGTTTGGATTTTCTAAATATAAGAATAGTGGATCACAAAGCGAATTAATAAAATAAGTATGGCAAAATATAAGTCGAATGGATATGACTTTCCTAGTCAAGCAGTATCGGACGCAGAGAAAAAATCTATAGAGTATGGTAATAAAGTTGCAAGGGCTATTGAACAAGAATGGTTTAATAAAGGTAATGGTTCACAAGGCAGATATTATTCTACAAGAGATGAGTTTCATAGGTTAAGATTATACGCTAGAGGTGATCAATCTATTAAAAAGTATAAAGATGAATTTGCTATAAATGGTGATTTATCTTATTTAAATTTAGATTGGAAGCCGGTACCTATTATACCTAAATTTGTTGACATAGTAGTCAATGGTATGCAAGATAGATTATATACTATTAGAGCAGTTGGAGAAGATCAACTTTCTACAGATAAAAGAACAACTTATGTAGAAGACATACAAAGAGATATGAATGCAGCAGCTATGTTAGATGCTGTTGAAATGCAACTTGGTGTAAATGTAAGAAATGTAGAAAAAGAAAAATTGCCTTCTAATTCAGAAGAATTAAATTTATACATGCAATTAAATTATAAACAAGGTATTGAAATTGCTGAAGAACAAGCTATAGATAATATTTTTCAAACTAATGAATACGAATATTTAAAAAATAGAGTTGATTATGATCTTACTGTATTAGGTATTGGTGCCATGAAGCATTCTTTTAATAATACAGACGGAATAAAATTAGATTATGTAGATCCTGCAAATTTAGTTTGGTCATATACAGAAGATCCTTATTTTAAAGATTGTTATTATTTTGGTGAAGTTAAAACAATAAAAATTAATCAGTTAAAAAAAGATTTTCCTGAATTAAATGATGAGTATTTAAACGAGCTTTCTAAAAAAAGCGGCAGCTGGTCAACCTATAATATGAATTATTCAAATAGGGAAGAAAGTGGAGATAATAATGTTGTTAATGTATTATATTTTAATTGGAAAACATGGGAAAACAATGTTTATAAAGTAAAGGAAGTTTCTTCAGGTGCTGAAAAAATAATTAAAAAAGACGATTCCTTTAACCCTCCTAAAGATAAAAGAACTAGATTTAAAAGAGTAGCTCAAGCTCAAGAGGTATTATATGAGGGTTCATATATATTAGGTGCTTCACAATTGTTAAGATGGAAAAAAGCAACCAATATGATACGTCCTAATTCAAATACTAATCAAGTATTAATGAATTATGTTGTTGCAGCCCCAAGAATATACAAAGGTAAAATAAACTCTTTAGTTTCAAAAATGACTCCATATGCTGATTTAATACAGCTTACTCATTTAAAACTACAACAAGCTATTCAAAAAATGACTCCTTCAGGAGTATATTTAGATGCTGATGGATTAGCCGAAATAGATCTTGGTAATGGTACAAGTTATAATCCTCAAGAAGCATTAAATATGTATTTCCAAACAGGGTCTATAATTGGTAGATCATTAACTACTGAAGGTGATCCTAATCCTGGTAAAGTTCCTATTCAAGAACTTCCCGGTGGTGGTGGTAATCAAGTACAACTTTTAATAGGTGCTTATAATCAATATCTTCAAATGATTAGAGATATAACCGGATTAAATGAAGCAAGAGATGGTTCGGATCCGGATCCTAAAGCTCTTGTAGGTGTACAAAAAATGGCCGCTGCAAATAGTAATGTTGCTACAAGACATATATTAGATTCTAGTTTATATATGACAAAATTATTAGCAAATTGTATTGCTCTTAGATTTAAAGATATATTAGAATACCATCCCAAAAGAGATGCATTTATTTCTTCAATAGGGCATTTTTCTGTGGGTTCTTTAAAAGAAATGCAAAATTTAAATTTACATGATTTTGGTATTTTTTTAGATTTAGAACCTGATGAAGAAGAAAAATCTTTATTAGAAACAAATATACAAATGGCTCTTACTCAAGGAAGTATACATCTTGAAGATGCAATAGATATTAGACAAGTTAGAAATATTAAACTTGCTAATCAGTTGTTAAAATTTAGAAGAATTAAAAAACAACAAGCTGATCAATCACAAGCACAAGCTGCTAGTGTAGCACAAGCTGAAGCACAAGGCCAAGCACAAGTACAAATAGAACAAGCTAAAGCACAAGCACAGCAAATAAAAGCAGATTCTACAATACAAATATCTACAGCAGAAAGTGAAATGGATATTAAAAAATTAGAAATTGAAGCACAAACTAAAAAAGAATTGATGCAATTTGAATTTGATTTAAATGTAAAATTAAAACAAATGGAAATTGATGCTCAAAAAGAAATGTCTGACAAATCAAAAGATATATCAGGACCTCCTAAAATAAATAAACCTAAAAAATCATTTGAATCAAAAGGTAATGATGTTCTTGGAGGAATTGAAATGTCTAGGTTTGAACCCAGATAAATTATTTAATTATTTTATTATATATTATGGAACAAGAAATACAAGTAAAAGCGGTTGAAGAAAAACAAGAAACTTCACCACAAGAAAAAGAAGCTGCTGTTTTAGAAACCGCAGTTAAAGAAGGAGAAGTAAATCCTGATTATGGTCTTCAAGACGATGGGGTTTATAAAGTAAACTTAGACAACCCCCCTAAACAAAAACAAGATGCCGTTCAAGAGCAAAGCACAAATGAGGTACCTGTACGCGACGGATCCGAAGCTAGCCAAGAAGTTCAAGAAAAAAACGAAGAAAAGCCTAAAGAGTCTTCCGAACAAAGTGAAAAAAAAGAAAATAAAGAAGAAGAAGTAAATTCACCAATTGAACTTGTTACTGAAGAAGTAAAAGAAGATCCAACAGAACCAATTGAAGATATTGTAGAAGAAGAAGAAATTTCTACAGAAGAAAATAAAAATATTGAATATCCTGAAAATATTCAAAAGTTAGTAGAATTTATGGATGAAACAGGAGGAACTTTAGAAGACTATGTTAGTCTTAATAAAGATTACTCTAAAATGGATGCTACTGCTTTAATATATGATTACTATAAAACAACAAAACCTCATTTAGATAATGAGGATGTTTCGTTTCTCATGCAAAAAGAATTTCAATATTCAGAAGATGAAGACGAACCGCAAGAAATTAAAGCTAAACAATTAGCTTTTAAAGAAGAATTATATAAAGCACAAACGCATTTTAAAAATTCAAAGGAAAAATACTATACTGATCTTAAGTTAAGAAAACAGAATAATGTTCCTGAAGAATATAAAAAAGCGTATGACTTTTATAACGAAGCAATTAAAACAGAAGAATTAACGGAAAAAAACAAAAAAAGTTTTATATCTAAAACAAACAAAGTCTTTGGTGAAGAGTTTAAAGGTTTTGATTTCAAAGTCGGGGACAAAAAATACAGATATAAAGTTGAAAATTCAAAAAAAGTAAAACAAACCCAATCAGATATTTCTAACTTTTTAGGTAAATATTTAGATAATAATGGAAATATGCATAACCCACAAGGTTATCATAAAGCAATTTTTGCAGCAGAAAATGTTGATAAAATAGCCAGTCATTTTTATGAGCAAGGCCGTGCCGATGCCATACAGCAGTCCATTAAAGAATCAAAAAATATTAATATGTCTCCTAGAGCAGATGCTTCTGCTTCTGGAAATGTTTCAAATAATCCTGTTAAAGTTGTTGCATCTGAATCTTCTAATAAGTTGCGCATAAAATGGAATAAATAACTAATTTAAAAAATTTTAAACTATGGCTTTTACAAGTGGTGTTCCCGCTGCCTTACAACCAACACAAACTAAGGCATTATATTCCGGGAATTATATCGATTTCACTGATTCAAGTTTTAATCAGTGGGCTCAACAATTTTTACCAGATGTATACGAACAAGAAGTTGAAAGATATGGAAACAGATCTATCGGTTCTTTTTTACGTATGGTATCTGCGGAGATGCCATCTACTTCAGACCAAATTATTTGGACTGAGCAAGGTAGATTGCACACAAGATATGCAAATATCGTTTATTTAAGTGATGCTGCCACAATGCCAACATCTGGAACAACTCCAGGTACAGCAACTGCAGCAGCAACAGGAGGAGAAGTTGGAAACTTTTTTGTACCAACAGCACAGCCTTCTAGCCTTGGTGTAACTACTCAAGGAACTACAGCTGTTAACTTTAGAAAAGGACAAACAGTAATGATTCAAGCTCAAACTAGTGCAACATCAGCAATTGGTGGTACTGGAGCAATGATCAAAGCTATTGTTACTAATGTTAGCGGACAGTATTTCCAAGTAAAATCACTTACTGGTGTACCAGCAATTACAAACGCTCAAAGATTTACTGCTTTAGCATATGGATCTGAGTTTGCAAAAGGGTCTTCTAACTTTACTGAAAAATTAGATCCTAGCTATGCTACATTTAAGAATAGTCCTGTAATTTTAAAAGAGCACTATTCTATAAGTGGTTCTGACACTGCACAAATAGGATGGATTGAAGTTACTTCTGAAAATGGAGCTAGCGGATATTTATGGTATTTAAAATCTGAACACGAAAACAGATTACGTTTTGAAGATTATCTTGAAATGTCAATGGTTGAAGGTGTGAAGCAATTAAATACTGGTGCTACTTTAAATTTCTATGATTCAGCATTAACAGCTACTGCTAAAGGTACTGAAGGTTTCTTCGAAGCTATTGAAGCAAGAGGTAACGTATATTCAGGATTTGGTGCACAAGCAGCTGGTGGTGGAGCTTTAACAGACTTTGACGCTGTTTTAACTCAACTGGATAAGCAAGGTGCTATTGAAGAAAACATGCTTTTCTTAGATAGAAATCTTTCTTTAGAAATTGATGACATTCTTGCACAACAAAACGGAGGATATTCTGGAGGTACATCTTTTGGAGTATTTAACAACAGCGAGGATATGGCATTAAATTTAGGATTTACAGGTTACAGAAGAGGGTCTTATGACTTTTATAAAACTGACTGGAAATACTTAAATGACTTCTCTACAAGAGGAGGTTTTGGTGACATTGAAGGTGTATTAGTACCTGCTGGTACTTCTACTGTTTATGACCAAGTACTTGGTTCAAACATTAAAAGACCTTTCTTACACATACGATACAGAGCATCTGAGACTGAAAACAGAAAAATGAAGTCTTGGGTTACTGGATCTGTAGGTGGACCATCAAGTTCTCCAATCGATGAAATGAGAATGCACTATTTAAGTGAAAGATGTTTAATTGTACAAGGTGCAAATAACTTTGTATTATTTAAAGACGCTTAATATTTATATAAGTTTTACCCTCGTGTTTTATCGGGGGTAATTCTTATTAATAATTATATTATATTATATTATGACAACACAAGTAAAAAAACAATCTCCCTCTAAAGAAAAAGGATGGGAAATAAAAGATAGAACATATATTTTAACAGGAGGTAAATCACCTCTTAGTTGGACAATACAATCAAAGCATACAGGAAGAAAACCTTTATTATGGTTTGATGAAACAACAGGTGAAAGTAAAGAATTAAGATATGCTACTAATCAAAAATCTTTATTTGTTGATGAACAAAAAGGATATGCTACTTTAGGCCATATTATATTTTTAGATGGTGTATTGGAAGTTCCTAAACAACAACAATCTTTACAAAAGCTTTTATCGTTATATCATCCGAAAGCTAATGAATTATGGCAAGAAGTAGATTCTGCTAAAGAAGCAATTGATGATGTTGAAATGATAGAGTTAGAATTACAAGCTTTAAATCTTGTTAATACTTTAGACATAGAACATTTAGAAGCAATAATGAGAACTGAATTAGGTTCTACCGTTTCAACTATGAGCTCTAAAGAAATTAAAAGAGATGCCTATAATTTTGCTAAAAATGATCCTGTGTTATTTATAGAATTATCAGAAGATGAAGATATAAAACTTAGAAATTTAGCTAACAGAGCTGTTGAGGTTGGAATATTAAATTTAACCGAAGACAATACTGTATTTAAATTATCAAATGGTAAAAAGGTAATGACTGTTCCTTTTGATCAACATCCTTATGGTGCTTTAGCAGCATATTTTAAAACAGATGAAGGAGTTGATTTAATGAAGTCTATTATGAAAAAATTATCATAATACAAATGATATAGGGTAAGAAATTAACCCTATATCAACTAATTAAACAAATACAAATGGCTGTAAACATAAATGACGTATATAAAACAGTTCTTGTTATAATAAATAAAGATAACAGAGGATATATAACACCAGAAGAATTTAATAGGTTATCTGCTCTTGCCCAAAATGAAATATTTGAAAGTTATTTTAATAAGCAAGTAGCATATGAGGCTACAATAGAAATTAAAACTGATTTTTCAGATCCTATATTAACTAATTCTGAAAAAATTAATATATTTTATGGTAACTCTACATTAAGCCAAACTAATAGTATTTTTACTTTTCCAACAGATTTTTATAAATTAGGCATAGTATCTGTAGATAATATAATGGCTGATTTAGTTTCTCATGAAGATTTAAAATTTATAAATTCTTCTCCATTAACTTATCCTGTAAAAACACAACCTGTATATTCTTTAGTACAAGGAGGTATAAAAGTACATCCTTCATCAATAACTTCAGGTGTTAGTATAGACTATCTTAAAAAGCCATTTAAACCTAAATGGGGTTATGCAATGCCTACAAGTTCTCAAATTGCGGCAGGAATACCTAATGAACCTATTTATGATAGTACTGCTTTTGACCCAGCAACAGATAGTTATGATGCTATTGCAAAATCTTATGATTTTCAATTACATGCTTCAGAAGAAAATAATTTAATTTTAAAAATACTTTCTTATGCAGGTGTTGTAATTAAACAAGCCGACATAGCTGGTTTCGGACAAGGTAAAGATCAACAACTTCAAGCAACTGAACAATAATGGCAATATCAAGAAAACCTTTAGACGTAGATAATTATTCCGCTTTAGATGGCGGTACAGGACTGGCTATACCCGGTTATTACAGCAGAATAAATTTGAATGATATAATAAATAATTTTATAGTAGGATATACCGGTGATGGTAAAATTTTGCCTAAAATTCCAAGATATGATGTTGCTTTTTGGGCACAAAGAGCTGTTCAGGAATTTAGCTATGATATATTCCATTCAGAAAAAAGTATTGAAATTGAACTAAATAGTACGTTACAAATTTCTTTACCATCTGATTACGTTAATTATGTAGACCTTTCTTGTGTCGATAGTAATGGGGCATTGAAACCTATACAAAATAATAAATTAACAAAAGCAACAAAATCAATAGCACAAGATCAAGATTATAAATATTTATATGATTCAGAAGGTAACGTAATTTTTAAAGAAACTTCAGATACTATAAGTAGATTTCAAAAAGGTACTGAAGGATTACCACAAAAAGATAATGAAAATTACTATGATGGATACTATGAAGATTCCGATTTAACTGGATATGGCAGACGTTATGGGTTAGAACCTGAAAGGGTTAATACAAATGGTACTTATGTTCTTGATTTAGAAGCTGGTAAAATATATTTTGATTCTTATTTTTCTTTAGGTGATTTAATAGTATTAAGATATATATCTGATGGATTAGGTGATAACGGAGATTTTAATAATGTTCTTGTGCCTAAACTAGCTGAAGATGCTGTATATTCTACAATACTTTATAATATAACTAAGTTAAGACCAAGTGCTGCAGGAGGGGTTGCTTTATATAAAAAAGAAGCAGCTGCTAAAATGAGAAATGCAAAAATTAGACTTTCTAACATGAAGATTAAAGAATTTGCACAAGTACTAAGAGGTAAATCTAAGTGGATTAAACATTAAAATATGCCAGAAATTAAAAGGCTATTCAATGCAAGCCGAATGAATCGAGACAAAGACGATAGACTCGTTCAACCTGGTGAATACCGTGAGGCTTTAAATATCAACGTAAGTAAATCAGAAGGTTCTGATATGGGTGCAGTTGAAAATATTTTAGGTAATAAAGAAGTAGTAACTACCGGTATAAGTAATGCTAAAACAATTGGAAGTTTGCGTGATAATGGTAATGAAAAAATATATTACTTTATTACTAATAACAATAGTTATGATCATTCAAATAGTAGTTCAAAACAACATCAAATAATTGAATACGATCAAAAAGCTAATAAATCTATTGTTTTAGTTAATGCTAATTCTTTAAATTTTCATACTGAATTTCCAATTACAGGTGTTAATCTTGTAGATACATTATTATTTTTTACAGACGATAGAAATCCTCCTAGAAAAATAAATGTAGATACAGCAAGAAACGAACCGGGACATTATAATTTAGCTTCAAATATAGATAATATTATATCTGTTGCTAAATTTGCACCTTATGAAGCTGCTAATATATTAGCACTTTCTAATACAGATGAAACTGGTACAGTAATTACATCTAATTTTTTAGAAAACAAACTTGTAAGATTTTCATATCGTTATCAATTTGATGATGGAGAATATAGTGTATTAGCTCCTTTTACACCTATATGTTTTTCAAGATTAGGTAATACAGATACTATTAATACTAGTAATATATCTGATTTTGGAGAAATTGAAACATTTGTAAATGCTGTAAAATCTGTGCAATTAGCAGTATCAGTACCAACAGGTTACGATATAACGGGTGTAGAATTAATATATAAAGAAACAGGATCATCAACTTTATACGTTGTTGAAGAAAAAACAGTTACTACAGAATCTTCAGTAAATTTTTTCTATAAGTCACAAGATCCTTTTAAAACATTACCAGGAGATCAATTAACAAGAGTATCAGATGCAGTGCCTAAAAAAGCTAAATCCCAAGAACTAGGTGGAGGTAGGCTCATATATGGTAATTTTTTACAAAATTTTGATATACCAGATATTTCATTTAGTGTTTCAAGAACAGGAGAAACTTCTGCTAGGTATGCTACATTAGATACAGCTATGTCTGTAAAATCTAGACGTACTTATCAAGTTGGCATTGTATTAGCAGATAAATTTGGTAGACAATCTCCTGTAATATTATCTTCTACAGGAAATGATACAGTGTTTATAGATGCAGCTTCTGGAGCTGTAAATAGTACTAGTGTTTTTAATGCATTAAGAGTTTCTTTTTCATCAGCTGCTATAGCAACATTAAAAGCTCTTGATTGGGCTTATTCATATAAAATAGTTGTAAAACAAAGAGAACAAGAATATTATAATTGGATTTCTGTTCTTACGGGTGCAAATGTTATTGCAAGATTAGGAGATAGTATAAATAAAATACCTAGAGATCAAACCGCTGTAATACCACCAAGTACGAGTAATACAATATCTCCTTGTGATGTTTCTGTATATCCTAAAATTTTAAATGGTGCTAATCAAACTACTTCTAGTTTAACAAAAGTACAATCAATTAATAATCCAGCAGGCACTGCTAATGTTCCAACTGTAACTGACGGTGGCACCTCTATATCTTCAGGTGTTTCAGTTTATGAAACAGAACCAGTAGAATCTGATTTAGATATTTTCTTTGAAACTTCTACGGGTGGTTTAATATCTGTTTTATCTGATGCAGGTGCTACTATTGATGTAAGATTTTTTAACTGCTATTTATTAAATTTTACGTCCGGCACACATATAGAAGTCAATAGATTAAGAGCCGGGTTTAATGAAAAAGCTTTTGATGTAGGTGTTAGAGCTTATGTTGTGAAAGAAAATTTTGCTGAAGAAAGAAGATTTAATACTCTTATACATTCTAGTGGTTTATTTAATTCAAGAACAAATATTAATTATATAAATCAATTTAATGAAGCTGAAGGTGGATTGACTGTATCATTAGATCCACAAGACGGATCTATACAAAAGCTTTATGCAGATGATACTCAAATAGTTATTTTCCAAGAAGATAAATTATCTAGATCACCTATAAATAAAGATTTTATATATTCTGCTGAAGGTGGCGCATTACCTGTAACTAGTAATACACAGTTTTTAGGAACTATAGCCCCATATGCTGGTGATTTTGGTATATCTAAAAATCCTCAATCTTTTGCATCTTATGGTTATGCAAAATATTTTACAGATAAAAATAGAGGAGCTGTATTAAGATTATCACAAAATGGTATTGTTGAAATATCTAGTTCAGGAATGGGTGATTTTTTTAGAGATGCATTAAGTACATCTAAAGAAATTATAGGGTCATATGATGAATATCATGGATTATATAATTTAACAATTATAGGTGAATGTTATGATAGCAAAACTGATACAAATTTAGCTACCGCAAGTGATGGTTATTTAACAGTATCATTTGATGAAAATGCTAAAGGTTGGCCTAGTTTTAAATCTTTTAAACAAGAAAACGGTTTAACTTTAAATAATAAATATTATACATTTAATTCTGGTAAACTATATGAACACAATGCTGAAAACGTAAATAGAAATAGTTTTTATGGTGCTGCTTCTGCTGATTCTTATATAGAGCCTATATTAAATGATAGTCCTTCTTCCATAAAAACATTTAATAATATAAGCTATGAAGGAACATCTGGTTGGGAATTAGATTTTTTAAGAACTGATTTAACAGATATTGGAATAGTTCCTACTAATACAAATTGTTTTGATATTTCATTACAAATTACAAGAGCTAATACAAATGTAGGAGCTAATACTTTAATAACAGGAGAAAGAGTAGCAAGAGCTAAACAAGGAGAAACAGTTACATGGGCTGTATTTGTAGATGCTAAAAATGCTGATTTTAAATTTAATTCAGTATCTGATGTTACTTTAACTTATTCTGGTTCCGAAACTGTTAATATAACAAATCCAACTAATATTGTTGATGGTAAGTTAGTATTTAATATAAGTTATACTGTTGGTGTATCAAATCAAACTATTGAATTAGCTGTTGGTGGTACAGGAGCTTCTCTTGCATTTACTGCGGCACTTCTTAGTATAAGTGTAGGTGATTCTGTTTCAGATGCATCGGTTAGTCCAACTCTTGTAGAATTGGCATCAGGTGCTACATCACAAAATATAATAGTTTCCCCTACAAATACACATTTTATAAATCCTTATAATATTACAGTAGGTACGGGTTCATTAACTTCCTTAAATACAGGGGCTATAAGTGGTACAGAAACAATACCTGTTAAAGTTGTAGCTTATAGTGCAGGTAATAAATATACACTAGATGGAATAAGACAGGACAGTATTGCACTTACTATAGGCAAAACTTATATATTTGATCAAAGTGATAGCTCTAACAGTGGCCATCCATTAAAATTTAGTACTACATCAAATGGTACACATGCAAGTGGCTCTGAATATACAACTGGTGTTACAACAACAGGTACACCAGGTAGCTCTGGAGCACAAACTCAAATTGTTGTAACAGCATCAACAACTAGCCCTCTATATTATTATTGTAGTAATCATAGTGGTATGGGCGGAAATATTATTACAACATCATTACCCTATACGAGACAAACAAACCAAGTAACTTATAATGTGCCAATTACAATGCCTTCTAGTATTACAAATGAAAATATGACTTTTTCAGGAAGTGCTACTACATTGTACACTTTAAATTGGGCTACACCTTCAACAGGTGTACTAACTACACCTTCGGGAACATCCGTTGGTAATGCTTATACAATAAGTCCATATGTTGCTGACAGTCAGCGTACTGCTACTATTAAAATGAATGTTACAGGCACAACAAAAGTTATGTTACCAAGTTCTTTTGCTGTTTCTTATAATGTAGAAAATACAGCTGTAACTGAAATAACAAGTTTTACAACTGCATATACTCAAGATTATTATCAAGCTCAAATTATATTGCCTAAAATATATGAAAACACAACAGCTACTGCTACTATAACGGGTTCAGGTGAGGTAACAGCAGTTATGGGCACTATTGCAGGAAGTCATACATTTAATAACACAGCAACAAATGCTAATTTAGTTATAGGTGATGTAGCTGGTGAAAAAGCTAATATAGCTATAAAAGCAACACCTAATCAAAATTGGATATATTTAGCAGCGGCTACAACACAAGGTACTGCTATAACACCTACAACTTCAGGTGTTGTTATAATTGATCCTGATGACGTTAATATATATGGTGGTAATTATCCTTTTACAATTAATGTTGCTGCAAATACAACAGGAAGTTCAAGAACTGGTACTGTTGTAATTGAAAAGTATAATACAAGAGTTACAGGTGTAAGTTCACACACAATAAACATAACACAAAGCGCATAATGAGTACAATAATAACGTTTCCGTTTCAAGAAAAAGAAGGTAAATATTTCGCACCAATAGTATCACAACAAACAACATATAAAGTAGATAATGGTGCTGTAGTTGCTGATGCTACAAAATTAGTGTCTGGTGTTAAAGGTGTATTTATGAAAGTCAGAATAAAATTATCGTCAACAAATGCTTCAACTAAAGCAGAATTATTTGCTATAAATTCTGAAGCTGTAAATTCAAGTAATTAATATGGAAATATTAGATTTATTATTTAATGGCCCTGAGGGTTTAACGTATGGTATAGCGCCTTTAGTTCTTGCAGGGGTTGCGGGTGCTGCTGGCGGTATTATAAAAGGTATTGGTTCTTTATTTGGTAGACGTAAAAAAAGAAGGGCTATGAGAAGAGCCATGCAGGCTCAAAAAGAAGCTGAAGCTAAGGTTATGAACTTTAAGTTTAAAAACGCATATGAAGGTATGGAAGGTACTACGTATACGCCTACTAAAGCTGAAGCTCAAAATTTAGCTGCTGCAGCACAAGCAGGCATGCCTACAATAAATCCAGTTAAAGATGCAGCATTACCATCACTGAGAGACCCAGCCACTATGACTGCTTCAACATATTCTGCAGTAGGATATGATGCATCTCAAACAAATGCAGATCAATTATTAAGAGGTGCGGACACAGGTTTAACAAATGAAATGCAAAATTTACAAGTTTCTACAGCAGCTGCTGAAATGGCAGCACAAGAAGCAGATCAATCTTTAGCAGCATCACAAGATCTTGCTGCACAGGCAGGTACAGGTGCTGGTGGCGCTACTGCATTAGCTGCTGCCGCTGCTAAATCTAAAGCTGGTATTGCAGCAGATATAGACAGACAAACTAAAGAAAATGAAGTTAGAAGGGCACAAGGTGAAATGCAATTACAGAGAGAGCAGCTTGGCCAAGAAAATTTAGCATCACAATTTGATTTAGGACAACAACAATTTAATGTTCAAGCAAAAAATGTAGCTTCACAATTTAAAGCAAATGCTGATAACCAAGCTATGCGATTTAATGCGCAAGCAGCTAATGATGCAGAAAGATTTAATGCCGCGGCTTCTAACCAGTTTGCTTTAACACAATTTGGAACAGATGCTGCAAGAGAAAAATTCAATGCTGGCCAAGCAAATCAATTTTCAAGAGATGAGTTTGCTACTGAGGCTAGAATGGAACAATTTAATAAAGGAGCATTAAATCAGTTTGCAAGAGATCAATTTGCTGGTAATCAAAGAATAGAATTAGCAAATATGGGTGCTGCTAATCAAGCGGCTGCTTTTGGTGCAGAAACAGAATTTAAAGCTAATCAATTAGAAGCTGCAGGAGCGATGGGAGTACAAGATAGACAGTTTAATAGATTAGCCGCTATGATGGGGCAAAGACAAGCAGAGGCTGGGCAGGCTAAAAGGGCTGATGCGGCACAACGAAGTATGCTTTTAGGCGGCTTATCACAAGCTGCATCTGGAGCGGCAAGTGCTATGAGTGGACTAGGATTTAAATAAATAAAATAATATGGCAACAAGTACGCGTGTAGGATATTTTGATCCAACAATAACAACAAAATTTGGGCCAAGTGGCACCGAAGATATTGATGCTCTTGAAAAGGGTATACAGTTAGGTATGCAACAGGGCCAACAAATAGGCCGAAATTTACAAATGGCTCGAAGAGCTGAAATTGATGAAAAAAATGCTAAACAAATTGAAGAGTACCGTCAAGTTCAGCGTTATAAACTTCACGATAGTCAAACTGAAAAGTTTAATTTTGAAGATACACCCACTACATTAGATAGTATATCAAATGCTAGAGCTGAAGTATCAACAGAACTTGTAAAAAAAGCTAATGAACTTTTTCAAGCAAGAGAAAATGGTGATATTAGGCCTATTGATTATATTAAAGCAATGTCAGTTTTAGAAGGACAAATTCCTTTGTATAAAACTGCTGAAGAAACTATAAGAGGAGTTGGTGAAAAATTTTTAGTAGGTGTTGATGAAAATAATTTTTCTAATACTAATGATCCAAAGTTAATAGCTTTTGGTGCTGCGCTAGCAGATGGCTCCGCTAAAATTAAATACAACATGGATAACAATGGCATTATATCAATTGATGGTAGTTTCCAATATGATGATGATGGTACTTCTAAAACAGAAAAAATACATGTGCCTTTAACAGAAATACAAAGATTAGCTAATATAAAATACAAGCCAAAAGAATCTGTTTCTGATTATATAGAAGCTGATATTGTGGCATTGAAAACAGCAAATGAGCAATCTAGTATAGGTAAAGGTGATACTGAAGGTTTGTGGAAACAAAACAAAGCTTTAAAAATGGTAAACGGTAAGCCTACTGTTGATAAAAAATTTAAAGAACATTTTTCTAATGGATTTGAAAAGTATTTAGAACAATTAGGAGAAGGTGATGACGTATACCAATTAGGACAATATATATTAGATGGTGGCTTAAGTAATAAAAATGATTCTGAAAAAATATTAGATATTTATAGTCAAAAAGTTCCTGGTCAAGGTGGCGAAGAAGATAAAAAGTTTCAAGGTAAAAGCACTATGGAAACCTTAACCATTATGTTTAATGAACATAATGAAAAAGATATTACATTAAAAGATGACGAAGGCAATCCTATTAGTAGATTTGATGCTTTAAGAAATGCTTTAAAAGAAGACTATATGTTGAAATCAGCATATAACTATAATAAATCTTTAACAGATCAAATAGAGTCTGATGAAATAACTGATTTAAAAGATGAAAAAACTAAATTAACTTTAAATAAGCAGGTTCAAGAACTTAGAAAAAGTTTAGATGTTGGTGATTCTAAATTATTAGTTGAAAAAGATTTAGAAGGTGTTATTGATAATTTAGCAAATTTAAGAGATCAAAATATTGAATCTAATAAATTACCTGGTAATATTCAAGGGCCAATTGATGAGGATACCTTTAAAAAAGGATTTAATAAAAATGATGTTAAGGACGTTTTATCAAATATTGGTTTTAATATAACTAATGCAACAGATAAAAAAGGAAAGATAATTGAAGGACAATTTAATGTTTCAGCACCTGGGTTAGATTTAAAAGATGTAAGTGGTCTTCAAAATAAAGATCTTACAAATATAAGTCAGTTCTTTAAAAGATTGGTATATAGCCAAGTAGGAATAAATAGAGAAAAGCAAGACGAAATATTTACAAGACTTAATAAATTAATTGAATTAAAGAAATTATAATTTATGCCAAGATTCAAACTAATTGATGGATCGATAGTTACAATATCAGATAGTGAAGTTGATGAATTTTTAACCAGAGAGCCTGGGGCACAAAGAATTGATGGTAGGAAAAGTGTTCGAAGTCAGGTAAGACAAAATGAATTAGCACAACAAAATTTAAAAGAACAGGAGCTTGAAAGAACGGCTGTTGAAGACCTAAATAAAGCTAGGAATAAAGAGAGTTTTGATGACTTTTTAGAAAAAAGGAAATCAGCAAAAAAAGCAAGATTTGATCGAGCGTATTTTACTGCTGAAGAAAAAGAAGAGTATCAAGCTTACAGAAAAACAGGTAAAGTTAGTAATTTTGGTAAATTTACTAGTCCTGAAGATGTATTTTTAAGTGAAGACAAACAAACTTTACAACAATTATATCAAGCAGAGCAAGATGTTAGAGAAAGAGAGTTCATGGATGACTTGCCAGATGATATAAGAAGGAAAGTTCTTGCTAGATTACAAAAAGAAGATCCTAAAAATGCATCTATAAATGCTTTTCAAAGATCTTATAACTCAATAGATCAAATAAACAATACTTTAGCTAATGCCGCTGTTGATATAGGCTTAGGTACAATGTATCTTCTTGATATGGCAAAACCTGATAAGGGAGGATTTGAAGAAAAAAGATTAAATAAAAAATTAAAAGAAGCTGAAGCTGGACTTCCAGTAAATGATCTCAGAGGATTTAAATTTAAAAACAAAGAAGAAGCTGTTTCATATTATAAAGATAAACTTGATGGTTTAGGAAAAACATCCGAAATAGTAAAAAATTTAATATCTAAAAAAGAAAAATTAGAAAAAGAAAGAGCTGAAAAATTACCTAAACCTATAGCCTTAGAAAATATAAACAGCTTAGCTGCTTTAGGGGATTATACAGGTGATGCTTTGGTAAATTTTTTACCGTCTGGACTTGCTTTAACACTGGGCCCAGCTGCATTGCCTGCTTTTGGTGTTATGGGTGCTTCTGGTAAATTATCTCAGTTTGCTATGGAAGAAAACGAAGCAAAAGAGTATTTGCCAGAATTAGAAAAAGCATTAAAAGATCCTGCTTATGCTGGCAATAAAAAAGAAATTGAAGCAGAAATAGAAAGATATAATAAAATATTAAGTACAAATAACTTAACAAAACTAGGTACTTCGGCTATATATGCGGGGAGCGAAATGTTATTTGAAAGATTTGGTACGCTTAAATTATTAGGTGATTTAAAACAAGCCGCTAAATTAAAACCTCCTTATAAAGAGGGTATAGGTAAGGCTATTTTAAAAACGCCGCAATCATCTGTTAGAGAAGGAGTTACAGAAGGTTTAACACAAATAACACAAAATGCATCGGATATATTAATTGAAGATAAAAATATAAGCTTATTAGATAATGTTGATGAAGCAGCAGTTCAAGGAGGTTTAATAGGTACTGGATTTGGTGTAGCTACAACTAGCATGATGGCTAGAGCTCATATATTAGATGTTATTGCCAGTAAAGAAGATAAACAAAATATTGCAAATGGATTAGAACAAATACAAGTTCTTAATACTGAATTACAAAATCCTGAAACTTCAAAAGAAAGAAAAGTTCAAATTAAAAATTTAATAAATAATAAAACAAAAGAACTTAGTCTAAATGAAGATATTATTTCAGACAGATTTTTAAAATTATCTGGAGAACAACAAAAAGAAGTATTTGAATTAGACAGAAAATCAAGAGAAATAAATAAACAATGGATTAGTATTGCTTCAGATCCTACTATGTCTGAATCTGCTAAAGATATAATGGAGCAAGACTATAGAACTGAATTTGATAATTTACAGCAAACCAAAAGAGATATTATACAAAGTGCTGATAATAGATACAATGAAATTGCAAAAATTGAAGGGCTCGAAGACGGTACTATAATAAGAGGAGCACAAGTTGCAAATGCTAATTTAAGAAATGTAAAGCAATATAATAAAGGCCCGGGTTGGGCTAAAAAAGTTATGGGAGTTACAGGAAAAGATTTAGAAAATATAAATAATTTTTTAGAGTCAAAAGAAACTTCATTAACATTAGAAGATAAATCTGTTATAACTAAAAAAGAAGCTAACGAAATTATTAATAATAAATATACTATTAATGAAAACGGACAATTAACTGGTAAAGATGGATTTTTTAGTAGAGAAACAAGAAATGTAGTAGTATTTACAGATATTGCAGGTATTACTAATCCAGCGGCTGCAATACACGAATATATGCACGCTGCTTTTTTTGCTAATGGTATTACTAAAGAGCAATTTGATAACGTAAAAGAAGATTTAACTGAACTTATAAAAAACAAAGCTGACGGCCAAATTACTCAAAAACAAGCTGATAATATACTTGCTAAAGTTGCATCTTATACACAAAATCAAAGTGAAGAATTATTTACAGCAATTAGTGATTTCACTAATGCTGATGTAATCAGAGAAAGTGATGTTGATTTTTTAAGTAAATTAAGAAATACATTAAAAGGGGCTATATCTAATTTAACTGGCGTTTCTGAAGCTAATGAATTTAAAATAGATACAGCTGAAGATGCTTTTAATTTTATAAAAGGATTTAACAGAAAAGTTGTAAAAGGTACGGCTATAGAAGGCAGAATATCAACAGAGCCGACTAAAGAAGAAGGTATTGCAGCTTCCAATATTACAAATCTATATAATAAATATGGTGAAAACAAACGCACCATGGTTGAGCAAAGCTTTACAAAAACACCATCTGGTCAAGAAACTTTTGTACCATCTGAATCTGAATTTGGACAATCTATAGGTGGGTTACTTGAAACTATAACTAAAAGAATATATGACCCTATACCTGAAGATTTAAAAAAGGGACAAAGTAGAACAGAATTTAAAAACGATTTAGTTTCTGAAGCAGCTACTATTATTGATAGAGAATACGATGCTGAAAAACAAGACATTGGTAAATTTATTACTAATAGATTAAATTTAAGAGCTAATAGACTTGAAAAAGATTTAGGTGTTAAACAAAAAATTGAAGCAGACGTTAGCGAAGCAAAAGGAGTTGCTACAGAAGAAGTTACTCCTGAAATACAGCAAACTAAAAAAATTGCTGAAAGATTAGGTATATCTAATAATATAATAGACAAAGCAAAAGATGCTTTAGAAGTTGGTATTTTAAATGCTGAAAATAAGTTAGAAGGCACTGAAAAGCTTTCTGGTAAAAAAAGAATAGCTATAAGAGATAAAGCCGTTAATGACATTATTGATGGAAAACTATATAGAGATATACAGGATGAGTTTGGACGCAATACAGATACCTCTAAATCGTTTACAGACTATCTTAGCAATAACTTTTCAGCTCTTAGAGATGCAGCGTTAAAACATATTAATTTTCAAAAAGGTACAGGAGCTGCGGTAAATTGGAATACTACACCTCCTACTGAAAAAGAATTTATAGATTATTATCTTGCTGCCGATCAAAAAAAATCTACTCGTTCTGATAGAAAAAGAAAACTAGCAAAAGCTGTTGGTCTTGAAATATCTGAACAAGTAAGAAAAGAATATGTAAAAACAAAACCAGAAGAAGCTAAGAAGTTTCAAAAAAAGACAGGTTTAGTATTAGGTTCTAATATAATGAACTGGGGTAAAAGTCAAAATATTAAAAAACCTAGAATACCTTTAGACTTTACTAAAAAAATAATGCCTGTTCTTGATGCAATATCTAAAGCTAATATTAATCCTAAAAAAGATGGAGATCAGCCTGCTATAGATATAATTAATAAAAAAACTGAAAATAAAAATCTTAGAGAGTTTGCTCTTCAGCAATACAAAGATAATTTTATAAAAGGTCAAAGATATGGTGGAATTATTGTAGAAAATGTTTGGATTAATTTTTTAAAATCACAAAAAGTTAATGTTATTGACGAGGGTGCTGGATATAATAATAACATGCCTGATATACAAATTAATTTATCTAATGGAAAAATATTAGTAGAGGTAAAACAAGATTCAAAAGCGATTATGGGGCAACAAACCGTAAAAATAAAAGACGGTAAAGTAGTTGCTAAAGCCGGCCCTACTCAAAAAACAATTGTATCATATTTTCAAGGCTTGGTTGATGATGGAACAATTCTAAGTTTTTTAGATGAAGTAAACAAATTAGAAGGATTAAAAGAAAATGATGAAAAATATATTAAAACATTTCCTTTTAAAACATTTATAAAAGAATCAACTAGAGAAAAAATTGGAGAGCTTTTAAAAACAGATAAGTTTAAAGCAATTGCAGCTCCTTTTAAATTTGATCCTACTATAACAAAACAGCACTATTTAAGTAAATTACCAAAGGACGAAAACGATATACCTTATTACATTCAAATTAATGATATTGGTATGCTTAGTCTTAACGGAGATTTATTAAATCTTAATGTTCCAGAATTTGATATTAATATTATAACTAATTTTAGATTTAAAGCGTCTGATAGTAAAATAGACGAAAAAACTGGTGAAAAAATAAGAAGTTATTCTTTTAGTGCAGAATATAAACTAGACCCAAAAAGCGTTAAAGATTTTATTAAAAACAATAAAAACATTAAACCTTTAAGTGATGAATCTATTGTTAATAAAATTAAAGCAAGTAAAATTGTTGGATTAAATACACAGTTTAATAGAATATTAGAAAAAGTAAAAGGTGTACCAACAAGAGAAAAATTTTCTGAAGCAAGAGCAGCTAAATTAGGTAAAAAGAATAATCCTTATAAATTCTTTATACCTTACTCTGCAGAAGACTATATGGGCCTTATATATCCTACATTGGGTAAAGGTAAAATAGGTGATGAAAATTTACAATGGTATAAAAAAAATATTTTAGATCCTTATGCTAAAGGTATTAGAGATTTTGAAACAGCTAAAGAAGGTGCATTAAATAACTGGGAAGTACTTAAAAAACAAATAAAAAATGTTCCTGAAAAATTAGAAAAAGAAGCTGTTGATGGTTTTTCTAATGAAGATGCTGTTAGAATATATTTATGGAATAAACAAGGTACTATCCCATCGACTGATGGTAAACCTGATATAAATAAAAAAGAAATTGCAGCTATAAATAGATATGTAAAGTCTAAACCTAATTTAGTACAATTTGCAAATCAAATAAAAATGTTAACACCAGAAGGTTATCCTGAAGCATCAGGTACTGATTGGCTTGCTGGTACAATAACAACAGATTTAATAAATTACACTAATACTGTTAGTAGAGCACAATACTTACAGCAATGGCAAGATAGGGTGGACGTCGTGTATAGCAAAGATAACATGAATAAATTAAAAGCTATTTACGGGGAGGATTATACTATAGCACTTGCTGACATGCTACACAGGATGAAAACCGGTAGAAATAGACCGTCTGGTGCAAATAAATTAACTAATCAATATTTAAACTGGGTTAATAATTCTGTAGGAACTATTATGTTCTTTAACACTAGATCAGCATTACTACAAACAATTTCATCTGTAAACTATTTAAATTGGTCAGATAATAATGCTTTAAGGGTTGCTAAAACTTTTGCTAATCAACCACAATTTTGGAAAGACTTTAGTGAAATATTTAATTCTGATTTTTTAAAGTCAAGAAGAGGCGGATTAAAAACAGATGTTAATGCTGATGAAATTGCAAGAACTGCACAAACTTCTAAAAATAAATTTAAAGCAGGACTATCTTATTTACTTAAAAAAGGTTTTATACCTACACAATATGCTGATAGTTTTGCAATATCTTTTGGGGGTGCTACATTTTATAGGAATAGAACAGAATCTTTAATGAAAGAAGGGCTTAGTGAAAAAGCAGCTAAAGAACAAGCATTTCTTGATTTTAAAGAAATAACAGAAGAGTCTCAGCAGTCTTCAAGACCTGATAGAGTTTCTATGCAACAAGCAAGTCCTTTAGGGCGTCTTATATTATCTTTTGCTAATACACCTATGCAATATACTAGACTAACTAAAAAAGCCGCTTTAGATTTAATTAATGGCCGTGGAGATTGGAAAACTAATGTATCTAAACTTGCTTATTATGGAGCTGTTCAAAATATAATATTTACCGCGCTGCAAAGTGCTTTATTTGCATTGGCTTTTTCTGATGAAGAAGATGAGAAAGAAAAAGCAAGATATGTTAGAATAGCAAACGGTACTTTTGATACTTTATTAAGAGGATCTGGTGTTCATGGTGCTGCTGTAGCGGCAGCTAAAAATATTGTATTAGAAACTATAAAACAAGCGGAAGGTAGAAAAGAATTTGATAAAGCTGCTTTAGAAATAACATCTTTATCTCCTCCTATTGATTCTAAAATAAGTAAATTAATGTCTGCGGGTAGATCATTTAAATTTAAACAAGAAAGAGAAAAAATGATAAATATGCCTATATATGATATTAATAATCCTGCATTAATGTCAGGAGCACAAGTATTATCTGTAGGTATAAATTTACCGCTTGATAGAGCACTTAGAAAAGCTCAAAATTTAAAACTGTCTGTAGATAAAGATACGGAACTGTGGCAATCAATTGCACTTGCTTTAGGTTATAGTAAGTGGGATTTAAATATGAAAGACAGTTATAAAAAAAGTAAAACTAAAACAAAAAAACCTTCACGTGTTGATTTAGTAAATGCACCGTTAAAGAAAATAGAAAATTTACCAAATGGAGTATTAGGTAAAGCACATAAAGACGGTACAATACAAATCAAAAAAGGATTATCTGCAAAAAAAAGAGCAGAAGTAGTTAAGCATGAAAAACAACATGTTAAAGACATGAATTCTGGGCGTTTAAATTATGACCAATCTTATGTATATTGGGAAGGTAAAAAATATCCTAGAACTAACGGTAAAAAAATAATTTATAACGGTAAGGCCTTGCCTGAAGGCCATAGATCTTTTCCTTGGGAAAAATCTGCTAATAATGTAAAAGTATAACTATGAGAAATAACCCATTACCATTTTTAAGTTCTTTCAATAGATTTAAAGATGAATCTGATGAATCTAAGGTTTTAAAAGAAAAAAGAACAGCTGATGTCATTAAAGAAGAAGGATTTAAATCTGCTAAAACTAAAAAGCAAGAAAGAAAAAAAGAGTATCAAGAAAAACTTGATGCAGCTAAAAAAAAATCTAGAGGCTTTAATGAAGGAGTTTTAGACGAGCAATCTGATGAAAAAAAGCAGGCTCGTTATGAAAGACAAGCAGTAAGGAAAGAAGAAAAAGAAAAAAGAAAATCCGACAGAAGAGATTCATGGGCGGATAAACAGGTTTTAAAAGGTAAATATGCAAGTGCTGAAGAAGCTAAAAAAAGATTTGATACTTTACAAGATATAACTGTTAAAAGTGAAAATAAGGTTAAAGAAATAGTGGGCCCTGCAGGAAAAATTGCTTTTAATGATTCTTCAGAACAAGAAGATGAAAAAGTAATAGATGAATTAGATTACGGAACATTATCTAATAATTTTATGATTAAAAATGTAGGCGGTATTGAAAAGGGGTAAAATAAAAAAAGGGGCTTTGCGGCCCCTTTAATTGTTTAAAATATTAATCCTATTAGTATACCTACTATAGGTCCTAATATCGCCCATGCTTCTAAAAACTTTATTCTCTTAAGTTCCTTAGCAGAAAAAACATTATCAGAAGTATCGAGAATAACATCACCTGCTTTCTTTTTTAATTGTTCTTCTAATTCTTTAATTTTTGCTTTAGCATCTGAAAAAGTAAATCTTTTTGCCATAATATTAAATTTAAGTTAACCATCGCAGCTTAAACAGTTAGGATCCATAGCTGCTGCGGCTATATCTCCTCTCAACACGGATTCAGTCCTCATATAATAAAGGGTTTTAATCCCGCGTTTCCATGCTTCAACATGCACCTGATTAATCCATCTAGGGGTTGCCTCGGATGGAAATGCCAAGTTAAGTGAAACAGATTGATCTATGTAATCCTGCCTTATACCGGCTTGCCTTACAAGTTCAAGTTGATTTATTTCTTTAAAAGTTTTAAATACATTTTTTATTGGTTCTCCTTGTTCTTGGTTTAGTCGTCCTCTTTCATCGTAAAACCATCCATCGAGTTCTTTAAGTCCTTGAACGGATCCACCATCTTCCAAAATTTTATCCCAAGTTTCTTTATAGTCAATACCAATTTTTCTAAGTGCTTTTTTAAGTTCATTATTTTTTCTTATAAATGTTCCTTTAGCTGATTGTTCTGTAAATACATTTGCTGCCCATGGTTCAATGCCAGCTGATGTATTACCCGCTAACTTACTATTAGATACAGTAGGTGCTATTGCTCTTAAATGAGTATTACGCATACCAGTACCCACACACCACAAAGGCTCACCATATGTTTCTGCAAGAGCTCTTGAAGCACGTTCGGTTTCAATTTTTATTTTTGAAAATATCTCTCGCGTTTTGAATTGTGCTAATAAACTTTCTAAAGATATTCCGCTTTTTTGCAACAGGCTGTGCCATCCAAGGACACCAAGTCCAAGAGCCCTGCCTTTTTCCGCACTGCGAACAGAGCATTCGAATCCCTTCATATTCTTTGCCCTCTGAATAAATTCTTCGAGCACACCGTCCAGGAACCAAGTCGCGTCGTATATTAAATTCGTATTCTTCCATTCATTATATTTATCTAGATTTACAGATGACAAACAGCAAACAAAACAGTGTGAATCATCTGTATGTAATACAATTTCACTACATATGTTAGTCATATGTACCTTTAAACTATTTTTCTTATATGCTTCTGGATTGTTTTTGTTTGTATTCCCTTTAAATAAGATATATGGTTCTCCAGTTGCTTTACGTTTTTGGATGAGTTTGGACCACTTATTCCTTGCTTCTGGATTTCCTTGTTCAAGCTTTCGCATAAACTTATCGCCAACGACAGCACACTGATGTAAGTTAAGAGATTGCCTGTTGACGTCTCCTTTAGGTTCCCTAATTTCAATCCAATCG